>Ga0307511_10000426_pt1 | contig 45033 bp, 58 predicted proteins | sample 13_EM_MG_FD_200266 | JGI IMG/M metagenome (GOLD analysis project Ga0307511, IMG submission 200266) | Populus trichocarpa ectomycorrhiza microbial communities from riparian zone in the Pacific Northwest, United States - 13_EM | ecosystem: Host-associated > Plants > Roots > Unclassified | place... | reverse complement strand
GTACTAAGTATGGATATCTGTGGGACAGGTCAATTCAATGAGGTTACAACTTGCTGAACTGTTCGAATCAGAAGAGGAATGGAGCGATGCCGCTCGAATCCTCATGGGACTCTCCTTAGATTCAAGTCAAAGGCATGTTCATCGCCAACCACCCGAATACGGTCTATCGGGCTCATATTCCCCCTAATATAGATCCATACCAGATCAAGAAAAGCTACAGATATACATTCGCATTGTCCGGCTCCTCCTGGAGGACGAAGACAACGTGCAGGCCGAGACGTACTACAACCGTGCCGCCCTGTTGGTCCATTCAACAAACGACAAGGCGACTCTGCTAGCGTATAAGCTATGTCAGGCCAGGATCATGGACTATTCTAGAAAGTTCTTGGAGGCCGCCAGCAGGTACCACGAGCTCAGCTGGGTCGCAGAAATTGATGAAGACGAGCGTCAACATATGCTGTAAGTCTCCCCGCCTCTCTTGGACAATGTCTCAATCCTAACTACCTCCCAGGTCGGCAGCAGTGACGTGTGGCGTCCTCGCTCCAGCAGGTCCAAACAGATCACGAGTTCTCGCCTCCTTGTGCAGAGACGAGCGAACGGCCGACCTCCCCTCCTTCAACATTCTCCAAAAAATGTTCCTCGATCGTATCCTCCGTTCTGCAGAGGTCAAAGACTTCGAAGGCACCCTCAAACCCCACCAGCTCGCCAGAGTAGCATTATCCTCTAACGACCGCGTCGCCTCCGCGATCAAGACCGACGATGACGCAAACGATCCAACCATCAGTAAGAGGACTGGCCCCTCCACCGTGCTCGACCGCGCGGTCATGGAACACAACTTACTGGCCAGCTCCAAGATCTACAATAACATCACCTTTAAGGGTCTGGGGGCCCTGCTGGACCTTTCACCCAGCGCCGCGGAGAATATGGCAAGGAAGATGATCGAGCAGGGGAGGTTAAAAGGCTCCATCGATCAGGTCGATAAGCTCATCTGGTTCGAAGCGGGCAAGGAAGAAGACGATGCCCAGGGTAAGGCCGGCGGTCTCGGGGACGTCGAACAGACCACGGAGGACACTGGTGCTTTGTTCACCAAACGATGGGACCAGCAGATCCGTATCACCGCTGCAAACGTACGCAGGCTCTTCCTGGTTTCGTCCGACACTAACATACCCTCCTCTTACCAGGTCGAGTCGATCGTCCAGAGCCTCACAGAGAAAGGGCTGGTAACGGTGAATTGAAAAGGAAAAGATGGGGATCACTTCAAAAAGCATACTTGATAATCGACGGTGGGGAAGAACGAGGATATAACGTGCGATGTACTTTACTTGTATGATGAACCGACGATAAAGAGGCGCAAATGAACAGCATTAGAAATGAGGGGGGGGGCACGAGTCCGGTGAAAACCTGAACCACAAACTGCGTGCATGCGGAGTGGAGGGTTCGCGTCGAGAAAAGGGTCAGAGGGTTGGGCCAAATCAGAAGAGTGGAGATTTGGGAACGCAGGATCAGCCTGCGGCTTCCTTCTTGCGTTTCCTGGCCTTCTCCCTCTTCGTTTCAAGTTCGTGCCACTCGCCCTCCAACGTAATCAGGCTATCAAAAACGAAGCCGGTGAGTAAACCAAGAACTGTGTTTCCATCTTACGTTTCTATGCTTACCCAGTCGGTTGTTCCGGCGGCGGTTGCTCTCGCGTGAAATAAGGGTGCTGGAGCGCCTGAGCGGCAGATATCCTCTTTGACGGATCGTAACGTAATAGCTCCTCCGCAAGCTCCATGCCGCACGGTGAGAGCCACCTGCGCGAACCCGTCAGAAACCTGGCAACGATAGGGAGTGTAGAAGATGACGTACTTCTTGAACAGATCCCTAAACGGGTTCGGGATCACCTCTTTCGGTTTTACAAGCTCATACCACGGCATCGTCGTAACCCCAGGCCACCGTTCCGAGGTTGGAGTGCCCAGAACCTTGTAAATCACGTCCAACTGGTGAATCTCGTCAGTTCCCTGGAACACCGGCTTTTTCGTGAACAGTTCCAGCATGATGCACCTATTATTCCAGTGATTAACCATGAGTCGCGCGATACACGTAAAAAAGAAACGGAAGCGAAAAAAATGTATGGCGTACCCTGCGCTCCACATGTCAACTTCGGGCCCATAAATCGTAGTGCCAAACAGAAGTTCTGGCGGGCGATACCACAAAGTAATGACTCGGTTTGTGTAGTCGTTCTGTCGCCGTTTCTGATAGAACCTCGCCAATCCAAAGTCCGCGAGTTTCAATTCCCCGCGGCTGTTAACCAGGATATTAGACCCCTTGATATCACGATGGATGACACCTTTCTGGTGGAGGTACGATAGACCTGCCAACATTTGCTGGCATAGGCTCTTCAGTTGAGCATCGGAGAAGGTAAACTGTGTCTGAGACAGCACCCCGGTGAGGTCATGGTCCATGTATTGGAATACCATGTAGACGGCTCCTGAATTCATGAATCAGTGAGGTGCCCTGGGAGTCAATGCGGAAGCGAACCATTTGAAACCATCATCTCATGCAGCCTCACAACATTATCGTGTCTCAGAGACTGCAAGAGCTTGATTTCCCGCATGGCAGTGACAGGGAACCCGTCCCTCTCAGCCTCCATTCGCACTCTCTTCAACGCCACGAATGCGTTGGTGGTGTTATTTCGGGCCTTGTAGACTTTTCCGAACGTACCCTCCCCAACCTGGGTCATAATCGAGAACGCCTCTCGAGGCTCATCCCAGACGTACGCAGGTGACCACGTGGGGGTGGGTGAATGCGGTGGCCCTGATGCCGGATCGTATGGTAGCGGATCGTACATAGTCCCACGCGCAGGTTCACGGGGAGGGAGGGGAGGGGGGGGACTCATATCCATTTCAATCGACATCCGGTCCGAGGACCTATGTTCCTGTACCGGCTCCGGCTCGCGATCTCGATCGCGTTCACGATCATGCTCTTGGAAGGAAGAACGGGGTGGTGTCACCGCTTGGTCGCGTGATTTGGGGATTGGCTCTTCATCGTCGTCAGCAGGGAAGAATTGGCGCAATGAGGAGCTCGCGGAACCGATAGGTCTGAAACCAGCCTTCTTCCCCTTCGCAAGTGATGGCATGGCCAATTGCTGAGGGCCCTCGGCACCAGGTTGGTGGAAAGTTCGTGGAACGGGAGGTGGAGGCATATCAGCACCAAAATTGAGTTTTGGGTTGGGTTCAAGCATTGGCCGCTTATTCGCCCGCTTGAGTGAGGCGTATGGTCAGGAGAGCGCGTGAAATGGTTTTGGGACTTGGGACTCACATCGATTTTTGGACTGGTGCTCTGATCCCGCCCGCGACGTGTGTTCTTTGGAGAGTGGTCCCACGCGGCAGTAGTTTTGGACATCGACAACGTAATGTCGATATCGCGGACATTAGTCGCGGTCGGAAGACGGTGTAACGTTCGTGGTCGGTCCCCAGCCCCAGAGCTACGGCTCGAAGCGGAACTAACGCTCCTCGACGAGGTTGAACCCACAGGGGACGGACTTCTCCGCCGAGCGCGCCCTCTATCACGAGTCTGTTGGTTGTCACTGTGTCGGTTCTTCTTCCACTTCTGACGTTTGTTGACGGGACTGGAGTCGTGTCTGGAAGGACTGACACTATGCCGTAAACGTTTTGGAGAAGGCGACCTTGACCGCGACCGCCCCCCATGGGAGCTCCGTCGAGAGTAGAAGGAATTCGTAGGTGACCCGGACCGCGACCTTGAACGCTGCTGCCGACGCTTGAGTGGTATTTGATTGACACCTGATACCTGACTCGTATCGCGTCGCGTCCAGCTGGAAAATTAATAAGGGTTCAGAGATCCATTCAAACTGAAGGGGAGTATGTGAGGGACGAACTTGTTAGGATTCTGGTCATCCTGCTGGTGTTGCTGCTGCTGGTGTTGTTGCTGTTGCTGCTTCCACTCCCCTCGTTGCTTATCCTTGTTTTTCCACTTCTTGCCCTTTTTGCCCTGTCGATTCCCGCGATTGTGGTTGTTGTTATTGCCGAAGTTACCAGACTGGTTGGCGTTGCCGTCTCCCTGTCGTTGTTGGTTGCGCTGGTTCCGGTGTTGATGATTCGGGCGGCCGTGTTGGTTCTGTTTCCAGCCAGGGGCTGGTTCCCAGTTCCGGGCTTGGTCATCTGGTCTGGGCTCCTCCAGGTATGGAACAGCTTCCCGGTTCTCGACAAACCGACTGTCCCAACCAGAGTCAGACACGAACCGTTGTTGCTGCTGTGGTGGTGGTTGCTGTGGTGGTGGTTGTGGTGGTTGACCGCCACCGTCTCTCCAACCTCGCGTTCCATCGTCGACAAAGCGACGTCCGTTTTCCGGCGGTAACCTTCGGTCCTCCTCAACCCAGTCATAACCCACAGCCCGCCGCCCAGAGTTGTACCCAGCGTCGCCATAGGAGGGGTAGCCCTGCGGAGGAGGAGGAGGGTACCCCTCAGTAGGCTGCCAGTCCCTGCTAGGCGTCCCGTACGGATCGACCACGGCGCTCCAACCCTCACCATCCCTATCTAACCTGTCGTAAGAGTTCCTTCCGCCACCGTTGCGCCTAGGAAGATCGTCGTAACCACGGTCGTGCACCGAATGAGAAGGTTCTCCCCTCTGTTGCCAGTTGTCGATGTCACCACGTCTGTTACGTGACTGGCTCGGGTCCCTCCTCATGTCGTACGAGGCGACGGCGGTGTAGGAGTGAGAATGGTGAACGGAGTAGTTGAGATCGTTGGGGTCGTCCAGCAAGACGACTGATGAGGCAGCTTCACGAGAATTGTTGCGCTGTTGATGCTGTTTGTGATTTCGACGTTTCCTCCCCCCTCCGGTGTTCCCGCCGCCGGTGCCACCACCTGCCGAGTGTGTGTTGTTCATGGTCGCGCTGGTGCAGTAGTCGTGAGTGAGTGATTTGAGGAAAGAAGAGAGAGTCAAGGGGTGTCTGTCACCTTTTGCAAAATGCAAGCGCACGGGTTGAACGATTTCACGGTTTTTCCGCACAAGAGACCGAAAAGTTGCAGCGCGAGTCTACGAGAGAGCGAACTCACGCAGCCCAGCGCACTTGATGTTCGAAGCGCGGAAGAAGAAAAAAACGGGCGAAGGAGGAGGGTCAGCGCTCTGAGCCACGGGACGGGTCTAGGCAGGAGAGGCCAATCGCGAAAAACGACTCACGCGACGGATTGTTCGTAGAATTAAATGGCTGTAAGGCTTGAAGACAAACCTGCTCCTGTTCCGTCGTCGACCTCGAGAGCGAGCGTCGAGACCGGGTCCGTGCAGTGGCGATGGCGTTCGGGGTGCCGATGAATCCGCCGTCGCGGATAGTGAGAAGGCGTTGTGGGTTGTCACAATCCCCAGGTGGATAGCTGCCCCATCCCTCCCCCCTCCCCCCTCAACATCCCTACTTTCCAAATCCCGCTCAAATAGTTGACCTCCATCGAAGCGAATGGGCTGGATGTCGAAAAAAATGTTTGTGGTTTGCGGATTGAGGCCATCGCTGGATGCCCAGGTCAGTGTGACAAGTCAGAAATTGGCAATCCCTATCGCCGGAAGCGTGTGCGGACACAACATGGGTTGGCAGATAAGATACAACAGTAGTGATACAACATAAGCTCAATTCTACTTTTTTCACTGGTGTGTACACTGAGAAGAGTCCGCTGAGCCATCCCCCCTTGCATTGACGAGCTCCTGGAGGAGTGATAGTATCGGAGGAACAACAACGCTGCCCATGTTGTTACTTATGATACCATCTGCCCTGTCGAGCCTCGACCATTCGTCCACCCCTTTGCGGGGGCTAAACAACTGAGTCGTAGCATGAGTCTTGGGTAATAAAACCTTGCAAGGGGTAGGTTTACCTTGGGTTCGTGGTCGATACCACTCACTGCAAGTAACGGGAGAGTAGGATGGGCCTCGATGACATTCACAACGCTCCCATCGCCCTCGTATATCCCATGCAGAGTGCCGCTTTCTCTTCTCCACAAGAAGAAATAACCCTCGTCAGAACCAGAGACGACAAACTCATCATTGGGTCCGACAAAGTTTACTGCAAGGATATTTCATTGTCAGCAACCGGGTCCCTCCCAACGAACACGAATATCGTACCGTCCTTGATAGTCCGCAAGTTCGACATACCCTTGAACGACCGTCGCGGGAGGATCACAGGAACGTCCGAGTACTTCGTCTCCGCATCATCCTCTCCTTCCTCTCCTTCCTCCTCGCTCTCTTCCTGGTCGCCGCTTTCGTCCATCTGCACGTCCTCGTGTTCAGTCAGAGCATGGTCGTCTGACGACGGGGAGTCTCCAGCTATGGAATCGCCCGGTCTCGCCAAAGGCGAACCATCGCCTGTCTTCTCCGGTTTCGGGTTGGGTGACAATATCGGGGAAGGGGTCCTCAGACACTCTTCCGTGGGATCATCCAGAGTGGAGAACAGATAAATCGAGTGACCACCATATGCTGGCGCATCCGGTAAACTCCAACCCGATATTTGGGAGCGCACCATATCCACTCACATAAGATAACCTGATAACCCTGTTATGATACGTAGTCGTGATTACACGATGCGATCTGCGCACCTCATGGCCATTACTCGATGACACCCTTGCTGCGGTAATGTAATCGTGGGGCGAGGGTTTCGCCTTGCTTGAGAATCGTCTAACACAAGTGGTGAGACTCCCGTCCTCCTCGGGAACGCCCCACTCCGCTTGTAAGAGCCGACCGATTTGCCTGCGGTCAAAGAGGTATCCCTGTGCGGGACAAGTTCCGAATAATGTCTGTCATAAGAGAGCTACACATACGTGTGGGTCATCCCCAGCAACGACCAGTTGGTGCGGTGCAGAGGGGGCCATTGACATGGAGAATAGGCGGTGAGGCAACTTCACCAGCGGTGTTGAACAAACCGCTCCCTCAGCCCCACACTCGTGTGCTGGAGCCCTCAGGTCGTGCTGCCTCACAGTGCCATCCTATTTGGTACTTTCAGCCCAAGTGGTTACGTATGCTCGAACTGTGGCACTAACCTCCGATACAGTGAGAAATACGTTCGGGCTCAGTTCTGTCGTGATCCTTTTCACGGAATTCGTATGGCATTCAATTGTCCTTTGTTTCCAATCCGAGCGCGTGGGGGACCCTCTCGAATGCGATGAGATAGAGTCGAATGTGGTTACCTCCGCACCGACGTCGAAGACCTTAACTAAGCCATCCCTCGCCGCGGTAACCCTGTACAGCCGCGCCCATTCATCAATTTCTGGTTCCAAGGCAACAATAATGAGACAATTAAAGGAAGGACGATACCCACAGCCTGGTTGAAAACGGCAGCATCTTCGCAGAAAAGATGTTGTCCCAATGCCCCGTATGGATTTTGTGATAGCAGACAAAGGGATATTCATCCTCTGGGTCACCCTTGTCTTCCGACATTCGCCAGAATCGAACGCTAGTTGATTATAGGGTACAGCCATGAGCAGAGGGACACAAAAGGGGGTGTGACGGAAAAGCTGGGGGGTCAGAGAGCACACAATGGGTGGGAATACGAACGTAGTATCGTCTCCTCCTGAGATCAAGGTTTCCCCATCGCTCGTCCAACTCAGCGCGTTCACGCATCTTGCATCCAAAAGTCGAAAACGGAGGTTCGTCAACAAAGGCGGTCTTTCCCAAAGAAAGCGTAGGGTCGAGGAGGTGGAAGGGATCTCGGTCGTCAGTTATGGTAACCTACCCGGTGTGACCTTCTAGAACCTTTACACGATGCAGCGGCCAATCAAACGACAAAGATAAGAGCTCCTTCCGACATAATGCGAGCCTTGGTGCTGATGGGAATTTGCGCAGGAGGTTTGTGAGAGTCAGAGTGAAGATATCGCCCGTTTGTGGTACCGAGCTCGGGGGCGCATCGGGGATCGTTTCAGCCATGATTGCGGGTCACACGGTCACGACTCCCGTTCCGTCCTCCGACGAGAACGGAAATCGAGTCACTGCGCATCTTCCGGTATTGGCATGGTAATCTAGGCGCTGTCTGGTCTGCGCGTTTGCTGGGACGAGTTCCCGCTCTCCGGGCGGGCAGAAAGTCTCCGTAGCGACCCGCATCGCGCAGCCAGCCAAACCACGGTCAAACTACCCCGCGTTCGTCGTCGAGAAGTCACCCGAGGATCTTTGTAGATCATCAGAGACTTTCCGCAGCACTCCCCCAATTCTTCAATGACGTATCCAACACGGTGCGCTCGGTCGCCTACACGTATTCCCTGCTGCTGCGGAGTACGTGGACCTCCTAAAGCCCTGGACACCCCTGACCCTTGGACTGTCAGTTCGAGGCCGAATCACGCCACTTTCGACAATAATCCTGGGATTCGAGATGACTAGAATGAATTCCGGGTTTACGACCTTCTGGATTGGAGCGATCGTGATCTCGTGATACCTCCAATTCACAAGAATGGAGACCTCGGACAGCGTGAGGGGGGATGATGCCTCGAAAGGCTCATAAAACATATTCCATAAAGGGACAACAGGAGTATGTATGTTACAATGGTCATCGAGTGGGGTGATATTACAGCCGAAGTGAGGGCTTGTTTAGTTTGTTGTGTGTTCCGTTGGTCGTCGTACCAGATGCAAAAAGTGACTACTCGAATAGGAAAAGGGTCGATCGAGGAGAATACGAACACCGGGGAATCTCCCCGCAGTCTGGTGGTACAGAGCAAGAGATGAATTCGAATAGGAAGACTGAAAGGAAAGGCTAGATTAGAGGTCTGGACGGGGTTAAGGGTAAATAGACAATAACTTACTTGATTGTCCAGTAACCCCACGGCCTTTTGACTTAACAAAAAGGCAAATACTACGGACGTGGACAAAACCGATAAACTCGGAAGTGGAAAGGGTGTACACTGGAGTGAGTGCGGCTGCGCCCGAAGAAGGGCGCAGGCAAACCACTGAGGGTGTGTGATGGTGGTGAAGCCTTATAGAAGTAATGGATCCAAACGAGACCTCAAAAATTCCGTGACCGTTGAACAGTGGAGCGGGGGTGCTCGGTGTTTATGTACCAAAGTCGACCAGCCAGGTGACCTCGCCCTTGTTGGAAACGCTGAGGTACCTCAACCGTTTAATGGAAGTCTTCCCCAACAAGAAATCCATGCGCCGGACTCCCCGCGCCTTCTCCGCCTTGGCCTCAGAGGGGTAGGGGATCGCGTCAAGTCGGTAATGCCAGGACTTGGAGATCAAATCCCTGAAAGAAGGGGAGACAGCGTCGAACTCGGCCTGCTTAATGGGTTTATGGAGGCTGGTGTACAAGGCGTGCATGACGTCCATGACGGTGACGAAGGGGGCAGAGGTGGCAGCGGGCTCAACAGTGATGCTCCAGGGAAGCCCGGGTGTGACCATCTTCATGACCTTGGCGGGTGGGTGGGTAGCGGCCATAGAGAGGTGGGAGTGGTGGACGCGAACCCTGTCGGGATGCGGTGGCCAGGCAATGTCAAGACGAACACCCTGGGGGTCGGCAAGAAGGTCATGAAGAGAGGGCGGGGCAGGTGAAGTTGGTGTTCCCGCAACGAAGTGGGGAACAACTGGGCTCTTCTTCACGGGAGAAAATGCGTGTGGTGGTAGTACATTGGGGGTAGGGGGTGTGAAGGGCCCAGTGGTGGATGGTAGTGATGATTGTGAATAGGCCGGGGACGGCGTATTGGGGACGGGGGAAAGGGAGATAGGCAAAGGTGACTCGGAGGGGATGAGGAACTTGACCTGCTTCTTAGGCTTGGTCTGTTCGGCGAGGGCAGAGACGGGCTTAGAGTGTCTGGCCATTGGAAGTGAGATGAGTGAGTTGGTGGGGATGTTGAGTGAGGGAACAAACTGGGGTTTCGCGAGATAAGATTTATACTTATGTGAAAGGGGATCGGTTCGACGGCACAGGATGCGGTAAAACCGGTGCTGGGCACCGTCCTGGAGTCACACAGCGCCGGATCCTTGTTTATATTGTGATCCTAGGAACGCTGTCAAATTAGACGACGGTACCGCCGCTTAGCGAAAAAATATAAATGAACGCACAGTGCTGCCGTGCACAGCAGTGGACTGACGTGGCAAAGTAACCACGATGGTATCAGGCGCGCTCAAACTTTTCTCACCGTTGCACAGTGCGTCCGATACATCCTTGGATACGGATGTACAGCAGTACCTGTCAATTCCGCCCGTATTCGCTCCGTTCCATATGGTTGGATCAGCGCCTGGATCGCCCTCGTGACCTTCAACGCGGAACCATCTTGACAGGGCAACATCACGTCATCTCTTCACGGTGACCGTCCTCCGGTGAGTCAAACCGACGCTCCGTTCGGACCCTTATTGAGAGGAGAGAAACAAAAGTGATGGTATTGCCAGTGTACAGTAATACTTGCCATTACAAGGAAGGGCAGAGAGCGTAAACAGGGCGTGAGAGAACTTAAGCGGCTTCGGCAAATCCGACGGCGTTGCGGCCGAGATCATACACTGTGTAATAGCGACGGAGGAAGACGTCACCTGCACAGGATATCCGTTAGCGCTCACGACACATGCGGTTCTGTCATTCCGTAGACGCTCACCAACAATCCAGATTTTGCTACCATCTGGCAATTCGATATCCATGGCGGTGAAGGCCGACAAGCACGTGCCTTGTACGTTCAAGATGTAGTCGGTAGCCTTGAGAGGGTATGGCTTGCCGCCGAGGTAGAAGGTAAGGTCTGGGAGGGTGGGAACCGTGTTGCAATCAACGGTGTACTGGCCATTCCAGGACTTCTTGGCACCAATCTGAGTGTTGAGCATCTCAGCAATGTCGGTGGGGAGAGCAATCAAGGAAGTGCCTGGGAATGAGGGTATCACAATGACATTCAGGGATGTGTTGATGGGCGTCGACTTACCGGTGTCAATGGCAGCACCAGTGTTCTCAAGCTCAAGGTCATCATCGCCAAAGGCAATCTTGTTCAATTCGACCTCCCAGTAAGCCTTTCTACGTACGGGGGCGTATGTGAGTTTGCCCTTGTAGGCGGAGGTGTCGATACCACCAAAGGTGGCCTCCCCTCCGTCTTCCTCGGAGTTTCCCATGCGGAAAGCGAACACAGGTTCGTCAAGGAGGCCGCGGTTCACGAGGTGGTAGAATGGCGGGACGACGTGGTCGACGGCAATGGTGTCGTAAGCGAGACCGAGGATACCGTCGAATCTAGATACCATGGGTCAAAAAGGGGACCTAGGGGTTGAAAGGGGGCACTTACTTGCCAAAGGCGAAGGCGAGACCTGGCTCCTTGGTGGCCTCAGCAAAGTCCATGCCCTTCACCGTGAGATCGCCTATCTTGAAGTCGTCGTTCGAAACGAAGCCTTCCATGGAACCAGAACCATAGTGAATTTCGAAACCAGTTCCGTTGGCGGTGTAGGTCGAAGAGGCGCTGGAATCGTATTTCGAGTGGAGGAAGCACGCGATGGACGTGCACTTCGTGCTGGGGACCCAAAGGTTACTCGACCTAAACTCGACAAATGATGAGATGATGGCGTCTGTGACGTATGCGGAGAATAACGGACCCTGTGTCGAGGATCACCTTGAACTGGAGGCGGGAGGGGGCTGTGAGAACTGGTTGGCGGGGATAAAACGGGAAACGCCTTACGTTCTGTGGGGGAGTTCCCAAAGAGATTTCAGCAAAATACTGCGCGTTCATAAAATCTGGTGGCGTTTAAGGTCTCACGGTACATGGGCGGAGGAACAAAGACATACTAGTCAAAGGAACGGTGTGGCCGAGCTTGGTAGCGTCGTCCTGGGTCCAGAAGAGGTCTTCACCCTGGTCGTTGACGCGGAGGCGCCTTCCAAAGCCACCAGCACCTATTAACGGAAGTTGGGGCTGGACAGCGCCATACTTGGAAGCGAGGTACGCGGTCTCGAGGGCGGGGTTCTGTGAGACTTGAGGAATCTTGTGTAGCTTGAGTTTGGCGACCTCGGCGGTGGCGAGGGGGAGGAGGACGAGGAGGGAGGCGAGGTACTTCATGGTGGCGGTTGAGGAAGAGCCGTGAGACTGCGGATGGGTAATCCCTGACTCAAAAAGGAATGTGCGGGAGGCGGGTGACGCGGCGGCGATGCCCAGAATAAGAAATTCGTTCTCACACCCTCACCTCTCATGGACCAGCTCACCAACACCGAGCGACTCCTCCTCGCACAGGCGGTGTTCCAGGAGGGAGCGAACGACTGGTCAAAGGTTTCTCAGATCATCTCCAATCACCCCCTCATTGGGCGGCCAAAGTCGTACTTCAACCCCACGGTATGCTCACACGCTCCGACATTGCCATAGCGTCAACATAATACTGGTACCCCCAGATATGCAGCTCAATTTACGCTACTATGATGCATGCTGCGGGATTAGATAGGTGAGCGCTCATCGGCCATATGCTGTTGCACCGCGTCCTGAAAGTAGGGCTAAGTCTGGGTAAAGATAATACGAAACCACGCGGTACGACGCTCAACCGTATGCATGCGATTCGCATAGGCTCATCGCTACCCAGCTAGTGTGAACCGGCAACTGGCCGAGGTTCATTACGCCGCTCGTGTGATGGAGCTCCGCGACCTGATCCTCCAAGAGGAGACCCGGTTCAAGTGTGTGTGTTTCGCGTCTCAGGTTCCCGGATCATCATTAACAACCCCCTCAACTACCAGGACTGTGCTTACGGAAATCGAAGAAATCCGTTCCGGGCTATGGGACGAGAGAATCAAGACCGCTCTCGGTATAGTCTCTCCGGAGCCAACCCCCGAAGCGCCACCTACGCCGGAATTCACGGAAATCATCGAGGAACCGACCAATGAAATCGAAGACGTGTCTATGATTGATACAGAGCCTCCACAACAGGATGAGCCAATTATTATCGACGATTCGGATGCTACGACGGATGAGCCACCCGTTGCACAGCAAGCAAGCCAAGTGCTGGAAGAAGAGGAAGTTGACCTACACCTGACTCCAACTTCCGTCCCCTCCTCGCCGAAATCCGTCGAGGAAGCGGATACCGCTCAGGAGCAGGTCGAGGTTACGAACGAAGAGCCCGTTCAACTGGTTCAGAAGGAAGCGGAACCTCAGGAACCAGAGCCTCAGGAACCAAAGCCTCAGGAGTCAGAGCCTCGGGAACCAGAACCTCAAGAACCAGAACCTCAAGAACCAGAACCTCAAGAACCAGAACCTCAAGAACCAGAGCCTCAGGAACCAGAGCCTCAGGAAACAGAGCCTCAGGAAACAGAGCCACAAGAAGCGGAACTACGGGAAGCGGAGCTACAATCACCGTTCACCGAGCAGGATCCAGGGGAACAGGAAGCTGAAGGTCCGTTCGGGCCCCATAAACCCGAAAGGGTTTACTGACACCCTAGGAATAGATGACGCGGATGCGACGGAGCCGGATCAGCCCCCCTCCCCACCCGCTCCTGCGGATGACGAAACGGAACAAGAGGAGATTCCAGAGGTGGCCCGAGAGGAGGTCCAAGAGGAGACCCAAGAGGCAGTCGCTTCCGAGGACGAACCTGAAACCGGGGTCCAAACCCGTCGAGGTCCGTTCCCGCGCCGCCGTCATGCTGACTTGCACAGGAATGCTGAATCAGTGTTCACGCCCCACAGGCAAACGTAAGGCCGAGGCTGAGGCGGACCCCAAGCGCGAGAAAAAGAAGTCCAGGGAGATCTCTGAGCCCCTTGAGGAAAGTGAGCCCGAGCCAGGTGAGAACGTCCCTGCACTACTAGTCCTCCTATCCGCATTCTGACCGCGTCCTAACCCCTCCACCCCCTTACCCCCCTTTTTTTCTCAGCGCCCACCAAGAAGCGACGCGGCATAAACCCGGAAGCAGCCTCTCGAATATTCCAGAATGTCATAGGTCTTCTCCACGGCCAGATATGCCAGCTTCGAAATGGAAGCATCTTCCATGGCCCAGTAAAGGTTTCAGACGCACCGGATTATTACGAGATCGTCCGGCGACCCATTGACCTGAAGGCGATCAAAACAAAAATAAGAGATGGCCAGATAACCAGCTCCCTCGAGTACCAGAGGGACGTCTATTTGATGTTCGCCAATTCGATGATGTACAACCGACCTGACTCCGACCTCTACAAAATGGCCGAAGAGGTACGCCCGAACTTTCCTTCTGGTTGCCCCCGCTCACGTTCCCCCTTCTTTCAGATGATGCTGGAGAGCGAGCAGCTCATCAACCAGTTTAGGCAAACTGAAGGTTGGAACCAGTGAACTCAGTATTATGATTATGCTCTCCTAAAAAGTACAAACGAGTATGATTATGTTCAAGGTTATCTGGCGTGATTTATATGATGGGTGATGGAAACAGGTGTACACGCGATGCGATAGTGTGTCTAAAACCAGGGCACGAAGATCTCCGTCATTTTCATCAAGTTGACCGGACTCGTCGACGTGTCCACGAGGCTCTTAACCGTGTGAACGATCACCCTTGCGTTTGGTGACGTGGGACTTTGGGCAGCCTACACGACAGGGCGTTGGTCTAATGACGGAACGCTCAGGTAAATATATACTCACCTGTTCGCGCTCGAGTTTGCAAGCGAGGGTCTCCGCTCTCGTCACGACACCTTTGATGCTCTCAGCGACGCTCGTCCTAAACGACAAGTCGAACGTCCACGGCTTTCCTCTACCGTGAAGCCAGGTCATAACTTCATCCCTGCTGAACAAACAGAGCTGTTGCTCAAGCTCGAACTAAACGCGGAAAAGGTTAACAGCCGCGAAGTATCGAGAGATGCAACTCCTACCTCTGGCTCGGTCAAACCTCGTCCAATTGCCATCAAACTTGGGACAAGGATCCCTTCTTGGAAGACAGAGCCAATGAACCGCTGCAAGCTCGGCGTCAACCTGAACGGCACAACATCGCTTGAGGCGAACACCGGAGCTTGACTAGACGTAGACGGTAACAACTCGCTCATTGCGATCTGGCCGGTAGCCCGCGACAGGTGGAACCGTGAGGGGAGTCGGCTTGTCAAGCAGAGTATATAGGTCATGAAGCATGTCGCAGCGAGCTGAGTGGTGAACTGCTTCCGCATTCTCCACAGCTCCGCAGGGCTGTTCATGGTCTTCACCATATACTGTGTCATGGATGTGAGGGACCTGGACGAGGGAAGGTGAACGTGCGTGGACTTGCCTTGAGAAGGATATCGTCCGGCATGAGTTTGTTGGTCACCTCAGAAAGTACCTCTGTCTTCAGGGTGAAGTACTCCGACTTGCTTGGCTATTTCAAAGGTGAATGAAAGCTGCGAGGGGGGGGGGGCAAATGAACCGCACCATCTTTCCGTGAGAGGTCTTGTAGTCGCGGAGAACAGTCTTAACCTTTTCTCCGATCATAAGTACCGGCTCTTCCCGAGTGATACCAGAGTCCTCGCAATGCTGGTCATAGATGTCACCGAGGGTGATGTAAGACGAGTCGTTCTGGATCAACCGCAGGCTTGGGCTACACGAAATGGCTGCAGGGAGGTGGAAGCGAAGATTTCTCTTCTTTGTCTCCCTCTTCCGAGATAGGGCACTTCAGCGTAGTCAGTGGTCAAGAATCCTAGAAGTGCCCTAGCCGTTCTCACCCATTGAAGGTCCTAAACAATTGCGTGACCCTTTCCTCTCGTTTCGTATGTCGTCCCGAGGGCAACTGGACAGCGAATGTCGTGACCGAGCCGTCGTTTCCATGCATACTGAACCTCCGCCAACAATAGCCATGTGATCTACAGTTCTCGAACTTGTGCCCGAACTTCTGAATCTTAACGAAGTTCTGGTTGTTGTCCTTGTCCTGTTTTGGGGGGTTAGTTCTGTCAGTCGGGCCGCATAAATGGTATTACGTGCCTCAAGATATTGCCCTGGGACCTCAATATCGTCAAACCTGGTATATTGGAAATCGACCAAGTAGTGACTTAGGAGGTCGAGTGATTGTTCACGGGGCTTGGAGTCAAGGAGGCGCTCGTGGCGGTCTCTCCAGTTCTGCAGCCGGCGCAGGTACTCGTAATGTGTCAAAGGAGTCTTCAGGAAGTCTTCTTCGTACTCTTTCTGCTCAGGGGTCGTATCAGAATCGCGGTGCGTAACGCGAGGATCGCCTACCCTTGCAAAGGACGGGAGATTTGAGGCCATCTTCTTGAGGGTCGCCATGGTCATGGGAAGGACCATACCGTCGTCATCCGGAACGTTCATCCTTAGAACGTAGTTCTGAGGGACAGCTTAACGTCCGCCCATCCCAGTAAAAGCGTTATCTTACCTGGATAGCATCCTGCATGAGCATACAGATCAAACGATAGATATCCTCCTCTCCAGAAACTTTGAAATGCGAGTTGATTTGGTCGACCAGAGTTTCCATGCAGAGGATAAGGAGTGGGAATGCTGTCTTCAGAATCTGGTTCACTTCCTCGATATGATCCCAGGCGCCGCGGAGGGGGACCGACGCAGCAGCAGTTTCCGATTGGGGTGGGGTTTGAGTGGCGCCATTCACTGTGGGGGATTAGCAAGGGGATGGTGATTGGTGTCACTCCCTTACCTTCGCCTTGTGCACTCTCCGTGTTAGCTTCGGACATCGTGACGTCCTTGATCTCCGTAGACTGAGCTGGTTGATTATTATCCGCTTGTGGTTGGGCGACCTGTGTGGAGGCCTGAGCCTGGGTTTGGGCTTGGTTCGCACTCATGGCACGCATCGCTGCCCGTTTCACGTAGATCATGTCCTCCCTCGTTGTTCGTAACGGGAAAAAGAGGGCCTAACAGAGTAATTGGTTCTGGGTGAAGTTATGCGTGTGAGGCCTCATACCTGGGGGAACAACTTGGCAAGGTTCAGCAAAATGTATCTCGCCTGTTTCACTTCTCGCTGGGAAATGGAAAGGCAAAGCTGAGGGATCAACGTAATCCAATACCAGAACGCGGCATCTCCCTTGTATGTATCGAACGATCTCGAGATCGTGAAGTTGGTGTCGTCAACACTCAGGAGCCACAGCACCCGGGTCAGTAGAGGGCGGCTCTTGTTATTCTTGTAGATTCCGGCAGCATGCAGGTAACAAGTGACCGCGGTACCAGCATAGATCATCTCTGTCGGGTTGTCCTTGAACATGTTGTCACTGAACTTGCCCCAAGCTGCCCAAGCCTTGGCTTGGTTGAGGTCCAACTGGATCGCGTGGTTGAACTCGCTGCTCGCTTCCTCCGTCCGTCCAACCTTGGCATGGAACATCGCCTTGAGAGTGAAGAACTCTGCCTTCTGTGCGGCGGAGAAATACATGAGGTTGGTGTTATTGATGACATCCAACCCCGCCTGAAGGTCGTTAGGACGTTGGTAGTGGCAACGGGCCTGTTCTCTGAGCTTCAGGAACGCCTCGGAGATCTCGATGTTCGGTAGCGTGTAGATCTTGTTGAGGGAGTTCGCGCAGACGTCCAGGAGATCATGCTTGCGAGCGACATGGGCAAACCGGTTAATGATCCAGGCAGTTTCGTGGAAGCCTCGGTAGCCGAACGTGTTGGTGCTAGTTCCGGCGGTGCCGCCCTGGCCCGAAGTCTGGATGAGTGGGAGGTATGTCTTGTTGATGGCATTGAAGACGTTCTGCCGCCAAGCCACAAGGTCACTCCAAATGCTGACGTCATCGCAGAGATTGGGCAGGCGCTCTCTCCAGAGTTGTAAGACCATTTTGAGGTCAGCGGATTTCTTCTCGAGGTTCTGAGCGGTAGTGGCGGAGAGGGAGCCAAATATCTGGACCGCCTCCTGCAGCTCAACAAATTGCTGGAAATGTTGAAGCAGTGGAATATGCGCGGCGGAAAGGTGTGGTGGTAGGGTGACCCATCTTCTGAGACAAAGCTGCATTGCATCTTCCAGGATCTTGGTGAACTCCACATTCTTGTCCAGAGCAGCGGGTAGCTTGAGCAGAGCGAGGAATGCCTCGTAGACGCGACGACGGGGTGTGGGAACCTCAGGAAGAAGGTGAACCTGTTCCTCCAACGACTCCATATCGACCGACCAGTCCCTGATCCTCCAAGCGCTCTCCAGCATCAGCTCGTAGTTATTCTCCCCACGCGCAAGATCGTAGAGGATGTCCCAGTGCTGTAGCTTCTCGGCAGACAACATCCAGTGGTCCTCCCACAAGGTGTACTCGTGATCGACGAAAGGAATGGCACCAGAACGCGCCTTCGTCTGAGCATTCTCGTACAGAGTGGCGGCTTGTTCCCACATACCGCTCTGTTCCAATGCCAGAGCCATATTGGTGTCCTGGTAGTAGGAACCGCGGCGCCACAGGCCGTAGAATGCGTCATCTTCCGCGAGTTCCGCGTACAGTTCAGCGAGGGATTCAAAAACGGTGGCAGAGTCAGGTGAGGAATCGTCTGAGATGGTCGTGTAACTTTCGAGAATCTCGATACACACATACCAAGCACCGAACATCTTGGCCAGGTACTTGATCAAGTGGGGTGGAAGGAGCATGGGTGGAGAGCACCCTTTGATACCTGTCAGCAGGGTTTGGATAACGTTGGGGCGTAGGTCCGCCTGCTTGATGTGGTACTCGCGACTGAGAGTGGTGATCATGTGTTGGGTCATCTCGCCTTGCTCGCGTTTCGATAAGCAGGACCACACGGCGGGGAAAAACGTAGCCCAGACCTCGTGAGATGTCTGAGGGTCTAGGAACAACATGCGTTGGATGGGGCGGATGAGGTTGGAAGTAGTGACATGGGGAGGGAAGGTGGAAGCGTTCCTGGCGAACAATGCCTGCGAGTTCGGGATGAGAGACTGCTCGCCATCGAGTGTGCCGAAGAGGAGGTGAAGAGCGAGGAACGTCCAGTTGTGGTCATTGAGAGCCTCCCAACCTTGTACGCCAAGGATGTACGTTAGCCGATTGGACAACGACCTGGGAACGCTGACGTCCAGCAAATCGATGAATTTCTCCCGAATGGTTGCATCCTTTGCACGGCAACCGACGAGGAAGCAGACCTCCAGGCGTGTCGTGAGTTCACTACGACGCAAAGCTGGGGATGTGTAGATATCGTAGATGAGCTCATGGAAGGGTCCCATAACGTCCGGTCGAGATTCGAATGTGACCATCTTCGTCAACAACATCGCCTTATCTTTCGTGATGGGGTATGCATCGCGGCGGTTCAAGGTCCAATCTCGCGCCATGTCTAGCATATACCGACATAGGGGGATGCTTTTGGATACAGAGACTAGGTGAACGAGGGAAACAGCAAGCTTGAGGCGGTTTTCCTGCCCGATGAAAGCGATGGAAATCTTGTAGATGTCCAATATGTTCATCAGTAACTTTACGTTGCTCTCGTTGGAACCCGGCGTAGACGAGGCAGAAGCAGAAAGCTGGCCGTGCTCCTTGGCTATCTTTCCAAACAGCTTGTTCAAGTACTCGCTGAAGGGAGTGATGCGCTCCGGTACGGCTTGAGTGACAGACTTCAGCATGAGCAAGGCACCACGAAGGGAGGTATTGTTGAGGAGGCTCTCCGTTATGGAAGAGTGAATCCAAGCGTAGAATTCTGCCATCTCCGTCTGATCCTCTTCACCCTCCTTCGGAAGTGGGAACAGTTGGGCCAAACGGTCGAAAACCGGATGGAGAGCTTCGAGCAAGCTGGTATCGTCAGAGGTTATCCCTTTGCGGATCAGTTTCTGAAGGATAACTGCGTTCGAAGTGTACCAGGCGTCGTTCTTCTCTGCAGAGACAACCTGCAGAACCTTCGCTGCTTGGACTGCAAGGCTCAACTGAGGCTCAAGGGCGAAATCGAACTACAACACAAATCAATACCCTGGCATAGAGGGGAGGCGGGGTACATACCTGCTCGAGCGCTCGAACGAAGAAGTGCAATTTGACTGTCACGTCGTTCCAGCCAGACGGGCCCAAGACCGAACGGAGAAGAGTGAGAGCGCGAGGAATCACGAGGTTCTTGGAATGCACCTCCAAAGGGGTGGTTGCAAGTTTCACGAGGTAACTGACCATCGTTTCTTTGAAGTTTATAGGCATCTCCCAGTGCGAACCGACAGGTTCGTCAACGGCCATCGCATCGCCCACTCCAGTCGCTTTCTGCTCCCATTCGAACATAACCTGGACCACCTCCACGGAGAGTAGGCGCGAATCGTGGGTGTTGGATCCTCCCAAACCTAGTTTGAAGAGCGAGTTGACCATGTGAGGGACGAAAACCGAACGAACGGGGTAGAAAAGGTCTCGTTGACGGACGATGAGCTGGTAGATGATCAAAATCTGGGATATCCCGGCCCCCTCTTCAGCCAATAGTCTACGGGTAGTTTTCGCCCACTGAGGGCAACCACCGTCGTTGGACTGTAAACGGGGAAGTGTCACAGCGAGAACGTCCAGTGCTTGGCGTACAAGAGCCCTTCCTTCGTTGTGTGGCGGTCGCAGTAGTCCAGTCCAGGCCCGCACAACGAACTTTTCCGGAGTGGGAAACGACTCGAAGAATCGGGCGGCGAGCAAGTAAGCGGTGTATTTGACCACGACATCTTCACTCGTGATATAGTTCCACGTGCTCTTGATGATAACCTTCTGGACGTCGATGAGTAACTGGGGGTAATACTGAACCATGATGGATGTGAGGTGGAGTAGTTCGACCTTCAACGCGTCGTCCTGCTCCGGAAAAGAGTCCTTGATGTTCATCGGTGCCCAAATGCGACTGTGAAGCATCTTCACGATCTCCTCGTCGATAAGGCCCCCCTTGTTATCCGAAGCCGTGGCGTGAACGAGGAGCATGGGAGAGATGATGTATCGGATGAAGTACGTTTTCCGAACCCAGCTGATGGAGGGATCGCTGAACCACGAGAAGAACCGTAGGAGGATACTCCTCTTGTAGAAGAGATCGTTCGATGACGCAACGTGCTGGTAGATGAACCTTGTTAGGCTGAGGGTCTCGATGGGAAGGTTGTGGGTGAAAATCGTGGTGATCTCAAAGATGAGGTCGATTCGCGGTGCTTGCTTGAGAGCCTTCACGAAGATAGAGGTCAGAAGGTTTGCTCGTTGAGATGCATCCAGTACCGCTTCCAAGTCGTGCTCCATGCGAGCGGGAATGTGGGTCTTCCAAAGGTGAACGAGGCCATCGACGAGGAACTGGTTCGACATCAGGAGCGTTTCATCCTGTGATGTGATGTCATCGATGAGGAGTAATCCGGGGATGATGTGTTTATGGTCTGTCGTCTGGAAACAAGCCGTGACGATGGCAGAGGCACGTGCAACCATCTCTCGCAAGAGGCGGGGAGCCAGCTCGGTCTCGAGGACGCTTCGCAAGGATCGAATGTGTCGGGGGAATAGGATGTGGTTCATGAAGAAGTCCATGGCATCAACGGGATACCTATTGAGATACTTGGCCAGAGGCGTCGTGAACGGACTCGGACCAGAGAACTGCATCTGTGCCTCAATCTGGACGATCGCGTTGACCAAGCTTTCGAGGTACATGTTTGCGGTCGAAGGGAGGAGATGGAAGATGTTGGTGATGCGGACAAGCTTGTTGATACCTTCGTTGTCATGGAGGGGTAGTTTGGATGAGGCTTGTAACATCTGTGGGTCGGCAACAAATCTAAAGTGGTCGAGGAGTTTGGAGCCAATCTCAACCTTGAAGTAGTTCGTCAGAAGTTCGAGCAGGCGCGCGAGTCCTTCAAGCCCAGAAACGGAGAGTCGCTTTGGATCCGCGAGGTTCATTAGGATCGGCCGGAGACCGGTCTGTAGCAAATCTCGTGGTAGCTTGTTCTGGTGGGACATGACCATCTTTAGCCCCTCGTATGCGACCTCCTTGATCTCTGGAGAGCTCGAGTAGAGTGACTTGAAGTAGGTAGAAGAGACCCTAAATTCCGAAACGTAAACGACGGCTCGTAGACAACGCGAAAACGCCCACTTCTGTCTCGTCTGGATCTGCTTGGCGAAAAAGTCCGTCATCGGCATAGACGCGGTCAACAACTTGATACAAGCGACCCTCAACTTCGTGATCTCGATCAGCGACTGACGCGGGTTTGCCCTCCCAAGGAGAGCCGCGTCCTCTGCGTCCGCCAACGCCAATACCTCGTGGAGTAACCGCAACAGCTCATCGTTCAACTCCACGAAGTGAGTTTCTAAGCTGACACAGTACCGGACCGCCTCGATAATGCCAATCTGGATCGAGAATGGAAGAGCGCGGAGGGGTTTGGTGTATAGGGTCGCTAGGATCTTGTCGCGCAGGGGCATCAGCAAATCGACGAGGCTCTTATCGTTGAGTTCCGACAGAAGCTGAAGGCACTTCTGCGAGGCGTTCCTGACGATAGGGTTGGAATTCGACAAGTCTTGGAAGAAGATGCTGGTGAGGTGCATGAGCTTGTTGAGTTGTGGGGGGTCAGTGGGTTGGCTCGGGGGCATATTCGCGCTGCTGAGGCGGAGTACGCGGGTCATCACATCCATCACCTCGTCGACGTCTCGTGTAAGGTCATACGGCATGTCCTTGAGTACGTGCAACAGCGTTCGGACAACGGTGACATCACGGTCAGTGACGCACTTCTGTCCCAGCCCAGGCATGCATGCAATGATCTTAATCCCAGCACAGCCGGCGCTCTTGCGAAGCCAGCCAGGTTCCAGGCAGAGGGAGCTGAACCTCCCCGTGATGTGGTGCAGGATCCTCAGAACATCGACTTGGGTGAAGTTTGCGTCCACAGTCATTGAAACCAATTTGGTGACGATGGATGATGCAAGCTCCTGTGATTTGGTCTTCTCCGCGACGTTCTCGCGGGCCAAGGAAGCAGGGAACGCCTCCAAATAGCACGCGAGCATAGGCCCAGGGAACCTACGGGCGGTACTGTCGGAGGACGGGCGCTCAGCGATTTCTTGCGTGAAAAGGTGGCGCGAAAGGTTCTTGACGTAGGCCTCCGCTTGAGTCTGGAGTTCTGGGATGTGTACTGCGTCAAATATTCCTTCCACGCACCGCACAAAAACCTCCTCCCGATCCCTGCCTTTCACTCCCTACGGGGGTGATCAGTACGCGTTAACCATAACGCAAACAGATGCGAACGTACGTCCTGAACGAGAACGGATAAGCAATTCTCGAGGTATGTATAGGCATACCCCTGACATTGGGCCTTCGAAGTAGCCGGGATCGTGGCCGGCGGTTTCCTAATGATCTTCAAGGCCAACTTCGACACGGGTCCCAGATTTAAGTTGGTCACGTTCCCAGAGAACGAGATCCTGATCTTGGCGGGGTCGGAGTATTGCCTATAGTCCAGCAACGGTTCCTGATCTAACAACCTCCTGTTTCTTCCTCCAAGCTTCCCGAGTATTCGAATCGTCGTGTGCGCGTGATGGTGGCTCGCGGGGACGGGCTTGAGTAGATCATGGAGAGCCTCCATCAGATCCCTGAGGACAGTATTCAAGGTCGGATCCAGAAAATCGGGGGTGAGGTTGTCTATGCACAACTCGAGCGTCCGGAGGCCTTGAGATACCAGTTCGCTACCGCCACGCAATGCGAGCGCCAGGGGCTGCATCAAGTATGTCAGATGGGGTAAGAGGTGTGTGAGCCGTAATGGGACGGTCAGGCACAACTCCACAACCAGGTCCCGATGGAATCCGGAAGAGGAATTGAGCTGTCGGTTGAGGCACTCGAGCATCTCTGGGAGGAGAGGGAGCACTTCCTTGTATATGAGCTCGAACTTTCCGCCGCCCCCACCAATCGCTCGAAATAGTCCGCGGAGTAGGTGGAAGTAGTGCGTTCCATGGGGAGACTTGGCCGCAAGGGGGAAACAGTCCATAATTAGCCTCCCAAGGCGAGAAGCAAGAACAGGCTCGTTGTCGGCGGGAAAGAGGGTTACAGCGCCAAACGCAAGTTTGAACATCCGGATGATCGCCACCGCTACGGACTCGTCGAGTTCGCCGAGTTCAGGCAACCTGGATATGAGATGGTCGAGAACGATCGGGACGAGAGTGGGTGAGATATTGTCTCGGGACAGGAGCTGTTGTACGATAGCAAGAATCCAGACCCGATTCTTCGCACAGTCGACGTAGACTCCGATCTTCTGTGTCCAGACCTCTTGGACGATATGGGGGTTAATCTCCATAAAACAGAGTGCCAACCACTCCATGGCTTCGTTAACTTCTCGATCCTGGCCGTCAAAGAACGACAGGCCATGTAGACCCGCATCGAACATCCGGCTGACCAGGCCACCGTCAGGGATAGGAACCTCGAGTTTTCGCAATCCGTTAAGGCAGGTCCGGAAACCGTGAACCAATGTCCGGTAAAGCATTTTGTACTCTAGAATTCCTCATTAATTCTGTGCTGTAATTGTGGGGGCTTCGTATCTGACCTGGTAAGATGTTTTCCGTCTTCTCACTGGCAAATAACGCAACCGCGTAAGGTCTGGACTTCTCTATGGCAATCATGTCCGATCCAGCTGGTTCGCTGTTTTTCGTTTTATCTGCTCGGGCGGTGATGTCCTGATGAACAGTGAGCATACTCTCGAGTTTCGCCGTGGAAATCTCGAGCATTGCGAGCAACACTTTCGCGGCGGTGTGTTTCGATGATGAACTCTTGGTAACGATCACTTCTACGGAGTTGTAGGCCATCTTTGCGCTGAGAATATGAGTGCTGATGGTGAGGCAAGGGTTGTGCGTGAGGCCAAGGTAAAGGACTGCAAAACGAGATAGTTGGTCGGGTTCCAACTCTGTGCGGAGATAGTGGATAAGGTCTACGACCGAAAAGTATCCTTGGGAACTGTGCAGGATAAAATAAGCGAAGCGATGCGTGGGTTGTATAGGACGAACCGTAAATATTCCTGGGAGGCAATGCTAGTGCCCAAGAGGACACGTTCATCGAGGAGAGTATCTAGGTGGTTAATGAGTGCCTTTCGCTTCGAATTTACCGCGAAGATGTGTCGCATAACGATCATCAAATCCTGCCAGAGGCCGGTCAACTATGGGTGGGAGAGAGGGACTTTAAGCTCACTCTACGCGAAAGGATTGCGTTCGGAGGGCAGTCCTGGCAGAGCCTCAGCGAGGTGAGGACGAGCGCTTCCCCGAAGGTCTCAAATTGCTCTCCCATACCACGAAGAGTGAAGGTAAGGTAGGAAACCAACTACCGAGTTTATGAGAGTCCGTTGGTGACTTTGTTCAGATCACACTACCTTAATCTGAGCGTTGATGAAGTCCGAGTACGCTTGGTTGTTTTTAATCGTTGGGGCGACGCCGGCCCAGATGTTACCCATGGCTTCGCAGTCCTCTCTCGCCTTCTTCTGAGCGGGCGACTCCAAGGCGAGAACCTCGAGGGTTAATGGGATAGTTGGTTGCATCGCAGAGGTCACCATAACGCGGTGAGACTGCATGAAGGTCATAACTACCATGCCCATCTCGGCAAGGACCTTGAAACTTCGAACGGAGGGAAAGACTACGTTTGGGTCTAAGCGTGGAGAATCTTCGGAGAGCGTCTCTTGGACCAGCGATTTCATGTTGCGAAACATTTCGAGCAGGATGGAGAAGAAGTCCGCAACGATTTCTTCAGAGAGGGCTTTGAAGGATCGCACGATATCGATGATAGTTTTGCAGCACGTTACGCCGTTCTCTTCATTGTCGTGCCGGAGTAGGTAGAGCATCCCCTGGAACAGAGGAAGGGCCTGTGGTCGTATGGCGTCACCAGATGGGATACGGTGAAGGATGTCCACAAGAACACGGCGGAATTCGTAATCTGTAGTTTCTCTTTGGAATGAAGCCTTTCCAGAACGCAAGACCTCGATGATTACTGGGATCATGTTGGGGATGACACGCGGGGTCTCAGAGTCCCTGGCGGTATCGATCGTCTCTCGTAACTCGCAGGCCAACGCATATTTTGTCTTGAGGTCTGGGATGGAGGGACGGGGTATGTGAACATGGCTGTGGCTGGGGGGAGCGGTTGTTGTACGTACCAATCCCGGGGTCTGCGATTCTCCCTACTTTTAATTCCACCTCGGCGGCGGTGCTAACCGGTGCGGAATCCATCGAAAGTTGGTGTAGAACGCGTCAAAGCACGCGACAAATTGGTCTTAGGCTCTCGCCTGGCTTTCGAGGTCTTGAGAGAGCCTCTTCGGCAAACCCCGATCGCGTTCCCCACTCCCTAAGCTCCGAGGCGCTGAGCACTCGAGCGAGAAATCCCATGCCGACGGCGATGTATCACAGCGGGTCGGGCGCATCACACCCACTGGCCACTGGGTTACCCTTAGCAGGTTAAGTAGGATGATGGGGGGGATTTTGATACTGTTCGGCGTTGGGAGTGTTTGATGCGGGTTGCCGCACACAGCCCATGAGCTCCTCCCCCGAGACCAGGGGCTTGTAGAAAGATGGGTGACCCGGGTCACAGCAATCAACGCTCAGAGGCTTGTTTTCCTCTCTCCATCACCTCCCCTTCCCAAGAGCTGGTCTCAACTCTGGAGCAGGCCTCTCCAGAGATTTCATTCAAGTCCTTCCACTCGCACGATCTCATAATTTCTCGGGCGGCGGTTGACGGAAGATACTTTCATGACCTGGAATACCCACGGCCTGGAGGATCCATCTTCGGATGAATTCCCGAAGGACCCTGACTTGTATGTGCCAATTCACTTGCCCTCCCCTTCCGCTCTGATCGTACATCAATCCCAGCCGCCAGATAGCAGCTTTCTTTCTCGGATGGGTTTGTTTCTACAGCGTGCAAATCATTCTTTCCTCCCCCCTGCTCCGAGAAAACTTCACACGAGCGTGTCTCTCCTTCCGCTCACTCATCACGAGGCACACCAAGAAACAAGACGAACCCGACGACGTTGAGGCACAAATCCGCACTCCAACAGCAACCGCACGTCGTCGTGGGGAGAAGACACCCGGGCTCAACGCTAAGTTTGACAACCCTACCACGACCTCTCAATTAGTGGGACAAGAAGGGAATGCCCTACTAGTCACCCTAGCACTTTGTTTCACATGTGCGAGCGTGGCTCACTTCGCTTCTCTGCTACGATACACGACCGCCGATGAAGCTTCATGTGGTATGCAAGCCTTGCAAGACACGACTTACCTCCGCTGACCATCCACAAAGCGTTCTTAGTAGCTTGGGGTGGCACAGCGGCACAAGCCGGAAGGATCATAGGATTTTTAATCCTCAGCCTCGAGCTGAAGAAGTTTGTTGAACGTGTGGAAATTTACGCCTTTTGGCTGCTACTCTTCATCCTTTTGGGTGAGCACGCAAAAAACTACCTCCCCTCCTAAGTTTATCTTCCATCAGGGACCGTCATCGCCAACAACGCTATCGCCGTTGGTACCCTCCGGTATGCGATCCATAAATTTCACCTAACCGATGTCTAACACAAGAGTGAAGTCCTGTGCCACAACTGGATATCTCTTTGTGCTATCGCAGACAGTGAGTGCAATTGATTACATCGAGAGGGGCGAGGTCTCGAATCTGATGCGGTTCTCTCGTAGTTTCACTCCAACCGGCCTCGCTTCCTCCCTCGCGCTGATATGTACAGAGTTGTACCTGGTGATCCGATTCATCCACTTCATCTCGCCTAAAGGTCTTTGTTGGTCCAGCAAGCTGGATACGTTGGGTGACCCCCGAGTGTACAGAACCCTCAGCCTCCTGCTGTTGGATGTGTTGACTGTCACCTCCGCTGCCAAGCCAACCAACCTGCTGGTGGATTTCGTCCCTTTCGCTATCGGTGCAGTGGTCGTCTTGGGTAAGTCTGCCCCCCCCCTCAACTTTTGCCTACGCTAACAACACGGCTATCAGCCGCTTTCGACTTGGCATTGATTAAAACGGAGAAGGGGGCAATTCCATCGACATGGTCGTTCTGCGATGAAACTCGAAGGTTCACTCTACATCCAACCCCGGCCCCTTCGATGGTATCCACGATGTCCATTAGGCGGATGTCTGCCCACACTATGTACACCATCTCACTGGCGAGCCCCGATTTCCCGGACGATGTTCCACCCCCGGCCCCAACGCGTTCCGCTCTTAGCTTGCGCGTAGCTCTGAGGAATTTCACTGCTCAGGAACAAGAAAACTCGCGAGCTGTACTTGATGGACGCAACAACACGATGCCCGAATCTCCAACACTCCCAAGTCCGGCAACGATGCAATCACACACATCTTCGCATTCCCCGGTTCGAAGGTTTTTCATCAGGCCTTCCGAACGCTCTGAAACACGGAGCGTCCGGTCATCTTCTCGGAAGGGCCACAGACCTCAGGTGACGCTTGTCATCAATTCCGATGGACAGGCTCCCGATGTCCCCCAGTTGGAGAGTTCCGTCCCTTCCGCCTCGGATTTTCTTCAGATGCCTCCGCTGAGGAGACGCAGCACCCGGACCAAGAGGTCTTCCACGTCCAGTGGGCTGACGTACTTAACTCCGACTTCGCAGAAGAACGTGCAAAATCGGCGTCCTTCGTACCTTCTCTCACCTTCAAGATCGTACCAACAATCGGTGGCATCCACACCACACACTCCGGTCAATACTTGGGAAGAGGTGTATCGCCGACAGGGTCTGCAATTTGGCTCAAGACTCGAGATTCCTCCTCTTCCGAACCGAAGTGGTTGTACCAGTCGCCAGTCCACCTCGCCATCTTCCCCCGCGGTGCCCTGCGTCCCATTTATCGCAAGATCACCCGTTTCGCCGCCACCTGGACTGACCAAGTTCCAGCCAATAACTCAGGCTTCTTTATTGGCAAACACGCCACCCGTGGAACGGGTGAGGGGGATCAAGGGTCCACGGCCTTTGGTCACGTCACCGAGGTTTCGAAGTAGCACGTTGAGAGATGATTCGTAGTTGTTGGATTGAGGTTGGGTCATTCACGATTCTGCTTAATGATTTGTACGATTGTACATACTGTACATATATCCAGCTAGTTCGCCCCACATAATTATCGTTACTCGCCTTGTATGATGTACGTGAATATCAAGTGCGCTGCCCGTCCTCTTCTGGGCTTTGACCGCAAAATCTCACAAAAGTCGGGGGTAAAATCCAGGATTGACCCAGGCGCCTGTCGGGCATCATCTACACAGGCGCCACATTCCGCAGAACCGTGAAGAGCTGCGGTATTGATCGCGGCAATCTCTTCCTTGTCCACGATCGCCCATAAGGACAGGAATCCACTTACCACGACTTACTCCCTCCTGCTCTCAGAAGAATCATGGCTTCTTCAGAGCTACTCAAACAGATCCAGGCCGGTAAAGGCCTCAAGAAGACGCAAACTAATGACCGCAGTACTCCTCTAATCGAGGGTAAGAAGGGTGGAGGAGGCGGAGGAGGCCCCGGTTTGGGCGGGGGAGGCGGTGGAAGAGGTCCCCCAGTGGGCATCGGAGGTGGTGGTCCTCCTCAGCTAGGCGGTCTCTTCGCTGGTGGCATGCCAAAGCTGAAACCTGCTGGTTCTGGTCCTTGTAAGTCGAATCCATCTTCATAGGCCTGTTGAGATCGTTGACCCGCAAATCCTACGCAGCAAAACCACCTCCGCAGTTGGGTAAATCCCCTACTATACCAGGCCGTAACGTCCCTGTCCCAACGCCGCCTGCACCAACACCTCCATCACGGCAACCCCCAGCACCCGCTCCTCCGAAGCAGACCATACAACCTCCCGCCCGTCCTCCAGTCCAACCACCGACCAGACCGGCAGTACAACCACCCACCCGTCCTCCTGTCCAACCGCCGAGTCGGCCGCCACCACCACCATCCCAACCACCCCCTCCCCCGACGTTACCCTCGCGAACACCACCCCAGCTGCCTAACAGGAATGTTCATGCACCTCCCCGGCGTTCTACTCCAGAACAACCTTCTAGACTTGTGGAGAGCCCTTCTAAGCCGGGTCCCCCAAGCCGCGCGGTTCCACCCCCCAGGCCCAGCACGAATCCTCCTCTTCCACCAGGTAGACCACCTCCACCCCCAAGGACCGCAACGCCGCCTTCCCGGACGGCGACCCCACAATCTGACGGGGAATCCCCAGCACCTCCACCGTCTCTCCCTTCAAGACTTGTTCCACCAATCCAGCCCAGAAATACAGGAACGCCCGTTCGGTCGGTCCCACCACCTCCGACGACCCCGGGGCGGCTCCCACCACCCCCGCCACCGCGACCACTCTCGATCGCAGCGACTCATCCTGGGTCATCTCCCTCTCGGGTGGTGCCAGAACCGCCCGTGAGGAAGCCCCCGCCGATCAATGACCACGTGTCAAGGATAAGAACAGAGTCTGAAGCAGCGCCGCGCCTGAGAAACTCCTCGCTGGGTATTCCACCGCCTCGGCCCAGGACAGTTTCTGCCGCGGAACCACGGCCCAATTCCGGCCCTCCAAGCAGGATCGTGTCAATGCCGGTGAATGGCGTGACAGCTAACAATGTCCCAGCAAACAGGAAGAAGAGTACGTCCATATCCAATGCTTGTAACCTCCGGTTGACTAACTCAATCTTTCTCCAACCTCCATCCAGTTCCCGACCCACCTCCCCAAACTGGTAGTCACACGTTCCCTACCCAATTCCCACCCCCGCGACCGTTCAACCCTGGTGTGAGGAAGTATAATGGGGGGAAGCAGAAGGGATGTCCGTTTGATTTGGGACAGCTTTAACTTGTAAGGCGTAGAGACTGTAAGAAAGTTTTTGAGATGGTCACTAGGCTTTATCCGCCGACGACTCGCCGGAGCGCCAGCATGGAAGTTAAGTGGACGCATGCGTGATTGAGACGCGACCACGTATGAATGCCACGTCTCCGTTAGTCAGAAGTGACACACCCATATAAGTCGCGACCAAACATTGTTGGGTTGGTTTCAAACTCTCCACCATCTCGTCATGAAGCTCTCCTCTCTCCTTCGCTCTCTGACCGCCCTCGCCCTCGTCACCGTCGCTATCGCTGAGGACGCCTCCGACGTCATCGACGTCACTCCCAGCAACTTCGAAGCTGTCACTAAGGAATCTCTTGTCCTCGTCGAGTTCTTCGCGCCATGGTAATTTTTTTCACCTGCCTGAAGCGAAGCGAGGTGACTAATGGCTCTGCTCGATATTAGGTGTGGTCATTGCAAAGCCCTCGCTCCCCACTACGAGGAGGCCGCAACCAAGCTGAAAGAGAAGGGCATCAAACTCGCCAAGGTTAACTGTGTTGATGAGGCCGACCTCTGCCAAGAGAACGGCGTCCAAGGTTACCCGTGAGTTTACCACCGCCGGTCGAAACCGCCCAAATCCGATTACGAACCGACGCCCTTTTTTTCCAATCTTCTACAGGACACTACGTGTATTCCGCAATGGCGTGCATACCGATTACAGTGGTCCCCGCCAGACTGAGGGCATTGTCTCCTACATGGTTAAGCAGTCACTTCCCGCAGTAACTGATGTTACTGGTGCAAACCACCACGAATTCACCCACGCCGACAAAATCGTTGCCGTCCTCTACACTGGCAGCAAAACTGAAGAACCTGCCCCAGAATTCAGTGCCACTGCTGACAAGCACCGCGACGATTGGCTCTTCGGACATGCCACTAACGAAGATGCCGCAAACATCGCTGGCATTACGCCTCCCTCCTTGGTCCTCTACCGTAGCTTCGACGACCCACGACTCGTTTACCCTTACCCCATCGCTTCTGCTAAGGTTGCGGACATCGAGCAGTGGATCTCCGACTTGTCCATTCCATACCTCGACCAAGTCGGTCCAAATAACTACGCTCTCTACGCCGAGAGCCCAAAACCTTTGGCTTACCTCTTCCTCGACCCCAGTGCAGAGAAGGAGGAGCATATTGGCCTTCTCAAACCTATTGCCAAGAAGTTCCACAACAAGGTCAACTTCGTTTGGATCGACGCCATCCAGTTTGGTGACCACGCCAAGGCCCTCAACCTCCAGGAACCCAAGTGGCCCGCCTTCGTCATCCAGGATCTTTCAACCCAGCTCAAGTACCCCTACTCCCAGGAGCAGAGTTTGGACGCCGGCAAGATCGAGGAGATGGTTGAGTCTTACATCGCTGGTACCCTCAAGCCCGAATTGAAGAGCAAGCCCATCCCTGAGACCCAGGACGAGCCGGTCTTCGACGTTGTCGGCAAGCAATTTGATGAGGTTGTGTTCGACGATTCACGCGATGTCTTCATCGAGTTCTATGCCTCATGGTACGATCTTCTCTCCATTGATCCACATCTCAGCATGACTGACCCCGCGGCTTCCTCATCCTAGGTGCGGTCACTGCAAGCGCCTTAAGCCCACGTGGGACTCTCTGGGTCAACATTTCGCCGGCTTCAAGGACAGGCTCACGATGTACGTCTTTTGAACGATGCCCAACTCTGAACAGCGACTTACTATATATTCACACTTCTTTAGCGCCAAAATGGAGGCCGTCGACAATGACATTCCTCCATCTGCTCCTTTCCGTGTCTCCGGTTTCCCAACCATCAAGTTCAAGAAGGCTGGCACCCGTGACTTCATCGACTACAACGGTGACCGCTCGCTCGAGAACTTCATCGCCTTCGTCCACGAAAACGCCAAGAACTCACTCGACACCCCTACTACTAACGACCCTACTCCCGCCGGCGACTCCACCCCTGCCCAAGAACCATTGGAGGCTGAGAGGCCGCACGATGAGCTCTAGGAGACTGGTCCGACGCGTAAAACTGTGTATTGATTAATAATAGCACTTTGTCTTGTTTTACTTCACCGGGTGATATCGATAAGACCAGGTTTTTTTTACCTGTCGTATGAGGACTCTGTCGCCATGGCAGATTCGCGGCGTCGACGGCCCGACAGTGTCTCCGCACCTCCCCGAAGAGTAGCCAAGAGTCCTCCAAACCCTCACCTACCTATTGTCCACGTGGTTACGAGCTCGACGTCCACCCAGTCGCCCATCCGTGGGCATGATTCCAATCGCACAGATTGCATGGTTTTCCTGATGGGTACCGTGTTGGTTACCTCCAAAAAGGTAGAGCCAGGGTACTTCTGGTGGTTCAAGTATCGAACATCGAATGTCTCCGACACCCCACCCTTAGAACACCACACGACTCGCAGGGCCTGGCAACGTGCCAGCTCCAAGATAAGCACAACCACGATGGTGCGCAGGCCGGCCCCCATCGGACTCCGACCACCATCATTGGGATCCCGCTCTTACATCCTTGGCCGAGCTATGGCTAGTACGGAAGATATCTCAGCATATGGGTGCCGCCGGCCGAGCCCAGGGTCCAGCTGTCGTCCGCTGGCAACTGGGCAACTCGTTTAGGCTCAGAGCGACTGAAATCTCACCTAGGGTCGCATGGAACGTTCATGTCCATGTCTGGAACCGCGTTTCGAATCTCTAACCTGCGGACACGATCTCCAAGTTTTTCAGCCAAAGCTGCCTCCGAGGGAAATATCCGTCTAGCTCTTCTGGGTCGTCGCTGGAAAGTCCTTTTGGTGTCAGCTGGGCCTTCTCATAGGTCACAAACCTCATGTTCGAACACTGGGTTGCGAATTCGGACACACCTAGAGACTCGTTCACTTTCCCCGACGTGTGGTTCATCCGGGATGCTCGCACCTTCGACCCCACGTGGGCCCTTTTCACCGGGACCATCCACATATCGAACCCTAGACCGTTTGGCGGTACGAAGACTGTGAGCGGTTTCCTACCGGCCACTGTCCGTATGCCTCGTTGTGCACCTTAGAGGTCTGCTTTGGTTTACATGGGAGCCGTTAGCGCTCTTGAACGCTGGAAAACCCGGTTTTGCGCAGGCATCGGGCCGTTCGGCGCCGCAAAGGCGAAGTAAACCGGGGACAAGCTGGGTGGCTAACCGTTGCATTTTTCAATAACCCATAGGACGCGAAAACCCCCCGACATCGATCCCGCGTGGAGGTATGCCCCCTTCCGACACAACCCTCGTCGCCTTCTGACAACAGCCATTCACAACAGGCACCAATTTTCGCCGAAAGCCTTGGTATTCTGACCACACGAGACCCCGGTGACTACCGGGTCGAGGAGGAACGTCTGGTGGACAAAATTGAACCTGGCGTATCCACATGGACCGGCCGATCGGAACAGTCTTGAGTGCCCACTTGATCCGTCCTTTGCTTCCGTGGAGCTCCACAAACGTGTGCGTGAGTGGTGAGTGAGTATGTCTGAGACAAATGAAATCCGCGCGATGGTAGGTATGTAACACAGTCGAAATATGACAATGACGATCTAAAGCTTGACTTCCTTCAAGCCGTCTTTCCAGAATACGAAGTAAGCTGTGATCGGAGGTCAGTTCAGATCAATCTGGTTGGGTAAAGGGTGCATACGAGTGACACCATCCTCCTGGTAAGCGGGAAAACAGTCCGGAACAGCACGGTCAGTCTTTCCCGTTAAGATAGGCATACAGTTTTGACTTACCCTGTAGTTGAGGAGGGCGACCATCCCCTCGGGGTTCATGCCCTCACCAGTGTAGAACTCGTAATCCTTAAAACCGGCAACAATCTTTTTGGCAAAGGCAGCAGCCCCCGTCTCAAAGGCCGCGACCCTGTCGGGGTTCTTCTCCTGGAGTTTGGCCTTGACGGCCTTCATGTAGCCCTTGAGGTAAGTTAAGTAGGTCTTCTTATCGAAGGCGGTGGACTGGAGCCGGAAGGAGTGGACGACATTGTTAACTTGGGTGGATCCATCATCGAGAGCCTCCTCCCCCTCCTCAGCAGATGGGTTAGCACCTATCCAGGACCAACGGTCAATCCCGGAATGCACTTTGAGAATCCACAGTACCGATATCGACATCAGCACCAGGCTTGACGGTGATTGTGGAGCAGTCGACCTCGTAGGCGATATCGTCGATAAGTTTTCTAAATCCCCGTTTATAAATTAGCATTAGGCACCTGGAGGAAGGTGGTTGGATATGGAAGATCGAAACGCACACTGGAAAAGCGTCGGAGAACATCTCGTCCCCAGTGATGATATCCTCGTATAGCAACATGGCGGGGGAATGTACAGTGTAAAGTACAGCGGAGAGAGCTTTTGGTGGTGGTTGTGGACAGGAGAAAAAAAGTCCAAGATCGATGATCGCTTAGATTGCGGGATGTCACGCGGCGCATCAACCTCGGCTTCTTCTCCGACGTGTCCTGGTTCGACCTGAACTTGCGTTTTCTGCTCGTTGGACTTTGATTGCAGGGAGGGATGAATACCGTACGTAACTTTGCGCTGGGTGCGACGACAGCGGCTCTTGCCCGCTATACTTGGAGCTCTTTGTACGACGTTAGATACCCATCGTCATACACCGTCTGCACCACGGGGAACGGAACCATCTACACCGTCGATCAGATCAACCCCACCGCGGAATGCATTTCGGTCAGGGATGGTAGACTTGCCGCCGTCGGTTCCAGGGGTGAGTCCCTCTCCGCTTGTAGGGGGTGCAGCTGGTCACGATGGTCCGTTTCACAGACTCTATCGAAATCGTCTCCGGTACTGTACCCGTGTATGAGACGAAACCCGGATCAATCATAGTCCCAGGCCTGTCCGGTATGGCGGAGACCATGCCGCGCTTCATCAGCTAACTCTCTGCTAGATGCGCACGCTCACATGCTCTTGTACGGATGGAAGAAGCAACTTGTCCTCGACGGTTCAAATTCCATAGAAGGTCCACATGTGTCTTCGTGTACATCGCCACATATCTGACCAAACGTCCAGAGATTATATCAAGAATCAAGGCATACCTTCGCAGCCATCCTGAAGTCGCCAACGACCCAACGATGTTCATCCAGGGTATGGGATGGGACCAGACCAGATGGCCATCAAAACAGTTCCCGACGGCTGTGAGTTCGTGGGTTACCATACGACATTCGTCACTCAGACCCTCCTAGGACGACCTCTCCAATGATCCTGAACTCGCTGGAAGGTACATCGTCCTCTCCAGAGTGGATGGTCACGCAAACTGGGTCAGCAAACCCGTCCTGGAACTAATGGTCGCCGGTGGAAAGATACCGGAGGATGTGGGTGGGGGCGAAATCATTAGAGATAAGGACGGTGTCCCCACAGGTATAGTACCAGTGTTCGGCTCCCCTTCGTTACCGCTAATGGATTTCTTAGGCACATTCGTGGACAACGCGATGGGACTTGTGCCAATTCCAGAAGAAACCCCAGCCCAGGTCGCAGACTATTTCAAAGTCGTGATGCATGACGCGTTGGAAGTTGGCCTAACGAGCATTCACGATGCTGGAGGGGAGGACCAGTACATTGGCTTCTTCAAGGAGTAAGCCCGGCTGAATATTACATCTGTGGCACTCGTGCTAAACAACACAAAGGATGGCAGATACAGGGAAATTACCTGTACGTGAAGCACACTTTTCAGACCGAGAAACGTCTCTGCAGCTCAAGTCTGTAGCTCAGGGTTTATTGGATGCGCGCTGGCCCTACACTCGATGACATCGGCAAGTGGGACGAGATCAAACCGTTGATTGACTACGGGAAGAACGGAAGGTTCAACATGCGAAGCGTCAAATTGTTTATGGACGGTAGGTTTGAAAACCTCTATCATTCGCTGGTGCTGACGGTTCATAGGTGCCTTGGGATCTTGGGGTGCCTCTTTGCTGGCACCATACTCGGACAACAACTCAACTTCAGGGTTGCTAACAACGGAACCAGAAGTGATGCGCGAGAAAATCAAACAGTCGTGGCAGCACGGTTGGCAAGTTGTGCGTGTAGATACGGGGACGTTACCTTTGAATTCACACATCTCCGTTATCAGAATGTACATGTGATTGGAGACAGGGCCAATCACATCGTGCTCAACGTTTTCGAGGAGATTCAGTCGAAGGAACCTGAATTTACGGCAAAGAACAGACCCCGCCTCGAGCATGCGCAGATACTGACCCTCGGTGATTTGGAGCGGACTGGGCGATTGGGAGGTGAGGGTTTTTGACCCCGGCCCATCTCTTTGCTTATGACCCGTAGTCATTAACAGTGTTCAACCGACACACGCGTAGGTTGTCATCGGGATAGTCTGTTTTAACTACTGATGACAACTTTAACAGCACGAGCGATATGGGATATGCGGAGAGTAGATTGGTAGGTTCTGGTCCTCGTTATCACCACGTCCCTGACAGTTTTGGCAGGGCCCTCAGAGAATCAAAGGCGCATACGCCTACAAGACGCAGCTTCGGTTAGTAAGGTCCTCACATTTCATGGCTGAGGCTCATCTCCGTAGGAATTCCCGTGCCAACGTGTTGCCTTTGGGATCGGACTTTCCTGTTGAGGGCATCAATCCATTACTAGGATTTTACGCAGCCGTATCTCGCCTAACTGTTGACGGTGATAGCCCACACGGACCAGGAGGGTGGTAAGTTGGGTTTTCCCTTGTTTCCGTCAATAACTCACGTCACGTCCAGGTACCCCTCTGAGGCGTTAACCCGTGCAGAAGCCTTGAAAGGAATGACCTTCGATCCCGCGTATGCATCCTTTTCTGAGAGTGAACTTGGGTCCCTCGAGCAAGGGAAGAAAGCAGACTTTGTCGTCTTGGACCAAGACATCATGCAGATTGACATGAGCAAAGTGCTGGCTACGAAGGTGGAGGCCACCGTCATCGATGGGGAGGTTCTTTATGGGGGTATCAGATTCAGTGGTGCTATTCCATTCGATATTTCGTTCCTTGTACAGGAGGCAACGCGCCTTCGGGACCGTGTCCTCGGTTACTTGTCGATGTGATCGACTTCAAGTCGATCTGTGTTTGCACGTGCAATCCATTTTTCTCCTTCTCTCCGACCCACGGCTTGGATCCCGTTCCCCACGGAGTCGCAAATCAGATGGACTACCAACCGGTAGTGGTAAAGAAATACCCTCACATCAGTTCGAGCAAGTCAAACCATGACTCGCGGTATTGGCGGCAGTATAAGCACCCAGTTTTCATCAAGGAATATGCACCTGTGACCTCCATCCATTTCTCCCCTTCAAAACCCCATCGGTATGCCGTCACTGCCGCCACGAGGGTTCAAATATATGCACACCGTACCCAGAAGGTCACCAAGACAATCTCGAGATTCAAGGATGTCGCACGGAGCGGAAACATTCGACCGGACGGAAAACTGGTAATCGCTGGGGATGACACGGGCTTGGTCCAGGTATTTTCGTGTTCACTGTACAGTGATTTTCTGTCCTGACGTCGGAATGACTGAAGTTCGAACTTGCCGTAGATATTCGATATGAACTCTCGCGCCATTCTTCGAACGTTGGACTCCCACAAACAACCTGTGCATGTCGCCAAATTCTCTACCCTGGACCACAGCCAGGTTCTCTCTTGTTCTGACGACAATACCGTCAAACTGTGGGACGTTCCATCGCAGAGTGCGATCACGACCTTCACGTCACATACCGACTACGTACGATCCGGCCAGTTCTCAACATCCTCACCACATCTACTCCTAACCGGTTCGTACGACGGGACCGTCCGGTTGTTTGATAGTCGGAGTGGTGAGGCGGAGATGGTGTTTGGTCGCCAAAGTGCTGCCTCTTCAAGCACCGCACCCGTTGAGCAGGTGCTCATGTTCCCTTCTGGGACTGTTATCCTGTCTTCCGCTGGACCAATTCTCCGTGTGTGGGATCTGGTGGCTGGCGGGAAGTGTATGCGTGCCATGTCGAATCACCAGAAGACCGTCACTTCCCTTGCTTTCAATAGCAATGCCAGCCGTCTCCTGACTGGGTCCCTGGACCACATGGTTAAGGTTTACGATGTGGGAACATACAAAGTTGTACACACTATGCGATACCCCGCTCCCATACTGTCTCTCGCAGTTTCCGTAAGCTTCGTCTTGCGCTCTCCCCTTGACCCGCCTGTTGACTTCCCTTTCAGCCAGATGATTCTCATATTGCTGCTGGAATGTCGGACGGAACGCTCTCCGTCCGGAGGAGACAGGCGAAACCATCCGAGGCGGCTGCCGGGGAGTTCGATATACCGTTGGCAGCTTTGAAAGCTGGCTCTTTTGGCTCTTTTCTGGGAATGCTTCCGAACATCGGCCAAGGTCATGTCAAACAGAAGGGCAAATCAAAACCCATCGGCGATGTGGATGAGTTCCGCATTGAAGCCAGGCGGAAGAAAAAGCTGCGCGAGTATGACAAGCTTCTCAAAGCCTTCAAGTATTCTGCTGCCCTTGATTCCATCCTAAGAAAGGTAAGTACCCGAACACCGTTTTCCCACAATCATAGTTAACATCCGATTTCTTCACAGCAAGTTCCGCCTACGACGAAGTTCGCCGTGATTCAGGAACTGGTCCACCGGGACGGTCTGCGGTCTGCGTTGGCCGGTCGCGATGATGTCCTCCTTGAACCGGTGTTGGCTCTACTGGTGAAGTACGTCCACGATCCACGGTTCGGAGAGTTGGTGTGTGACGTTGGATCTCTTGTGATTGGTATGTCCTATTACCATGTTCTATTTGCGTCACTGAACCCTGAATTCCTTAACAGAGATGTACTCTCCGGTGCTCGGGCAGTCCCCACTGATAGACTCATGGTTCATTCGCCTGCGGAAGAAGATATCCCTTGAGATCAAGTTCCAACGGGAACTGATGAAGACAAAAGGCGCGCTAGATATGTTGTTCACCTCCGTCGCCTTGACGGGGTCATAGGGTCGCGTCGTTCACATGAAAAGTAAAGTACGAGTGTAATTGTAATCGGGCACATATCGTCCATCATGAACCACTGAGGAAGGCCATGAGATTTTGCAGGATATCCTTTCGCGAAAGAGTTGATTCGTCTGTCGGTTCTGGTTCGTCCACGTTGTCGTGATAAATCTGCAACGTCTTCACCAGATCTTGTAGTGAGCTGTTCTTGCGACTGAGCATTTGCTTGATATGCGATAGGATCTGGGGTTGGCTCGAGGTTAGTTTCTGTTCCCAAACGGTTGAGTACAGGTACGACCCACTCCGTCGTCTTCCATCGTAGACCACGCGAGGACGTAATCGACGGTTTGTAGTGTGAAAAGCCCGCCATCCAGACGTCGGAGATACCAGAGTGCCTCCTCCTCCTCACCAGGCTTCTCGCCTTCCGCAATCATATCCTAAGACTGTGGTGAGGAAAGGTGGGTTAAAGGTCGCAGGATGTGGTTACCTTTGTCTCCTGTTCGATATCAGCTTCGGTATCCGTCAACCTTCGCTGCGCGCTCTCCCGGATCTCGAGGAGTTTATCAACCTTTTCGTAGTTGTTTTCCACGAACTTGGCAAGAAGGCGGATTCGCGCTGGGGATTCTGAGGAGAGGTTCGTGAACAGCGACGAGACGATGCTGAGGGTGTGGGAGGTTTCCTCAGAGGCGGGCGCATCGATTGTCTTGTTCTTCTTGGAGGCTTTTCCCATGAAAGTGGTAAAAAGGCTTTTTAGCCCAAGTGCGTCCACGAAGGTTTCGCAGGCTGTAGATCCAGAAGGGCCAGACATTGCATAATCGAGAGCTTTAATTGCCCTCGACCGGGCAAGTTTCTTCTCTCTGCAACCCAAAGTCAGGTGGAACGGTGGAGGGAAATCCAGCCAAAACGCACTTCATCATCAAGACCATCAGGTCTACACCTTCACTATCCAAGAATAGTTGCTTGTTCTCGGACTCCGTGAGTGCAGAACACAGGGCATCAAAGACGTTCTCCATGAACTCGGACTCTTCGCCGCTAGCAGGATCTTTCCGCCTGAATTGCTGGACAGTCGTTCAGATAGCTGGAAGACAAAAGACCGGAGATAGCTTACGGAAAGGACCTTTAATGAGACCTCCACGCCGTCGCCCCTCCCATACGCTAGCCGATTTTCTCTATCACTTTGTAAGATAATCGAGAGGAACTCGGCGGCGTAACCTCGATTGTCATCCTGTACTGGATTCTGGATTCGGTTCAGAGCCCATGAAAGGGTCTTTGTCTTCTTGACCAAGGTCTTAGAGATATCCGGATTGAACGCAAGGACGTTCTCCAGTATTCCAAGGACGTGGAATACTCCCTGACGATCAACCTCCTCTTCCTCGTTCAGCCTATCCAAGTTTTCAACCAAGAGTTCCAGGAACGAGTTCTCTAGCTGTTAGATGTGAGTCCACCTGACGAGCATGGGGGTTGTTGAAGGTATCTCACCAGAGTCTCGATTAGGGATTTTACAGCAGCACTCCGTTGTTCCTCGTCTTCCTCCTCATCTGCCTCGTTGTCTTCGTCTGTCAGCTCGTGTAAGAGGTCAATTACGTCGATAGCGATATCCGCATTCTCGTGACTGAGGAGTCCAACAAGACGGGCAACCGAACCGGATCGCACAAGTTCTGGATAGGCGAGGATGGGCACTTGGGCGAGCGGCATAAGAGCACGGAGGGCACCGTCTAAATCCGCCTCAGAGTCGATGAACCTACGAACGTTGTGTAAACGTCAACGCAAGACGGATACCAGTGAGTGTACACACTTTGTTGGGTCGTCGGGGTACTTTGACCTCTGGTCCTGGTTCTTGTTCGCGGCCCGCTCCAACCTTAACAGGAGTTTACGGATTCCAGTAACGTTCATCTCCTCCACCTAATGTACACAACTAGAAATGAGTTTTGAACATTAGAATGAGTAGACAACAAGGATCCGGACTCACATCGGCCTGCACCCCTTCACCCCCAGCCTGGTCAAAGATATTCAAGATATCCTTCTGTTCGGACGTCAATCCACCACCGAAGAACCTGCCTTCCTCGTCCTCCTCCGCGAAATAATCCGCGTCATTTCCGGGTGCAAACTCTTCGTCCTCCATCCTCTGATCCCCGTCCTCATCCACGTCTTCCACTGTGACTTTCCGTGGTTTGGGAGGAGGATCAGGGCTACGTGTCCCGGTATCTTCTTCGTCCACCCTCATCCTCTTGATCATGTCAGGGGTGGGCGCGTCAGGCATCCGGCGTTTGTTGCCACCGGTCGGGAGTTTTGGAACCTGCCATTTGGTTCAGTAGTTCCTTGGGTATGCGCGTGTTTGGTGTACCTTGAACAATCTGTCGATGTCCATGTTGTGCGATTGCCAGTCGGTGGGATAAGGGTGGAGGATGCGGTCAATGTTGACACTCGGTTTTACCACGCTTCCACCCACCTCGATCAGGGATTGGGTCATGAGGGTCAGCATAACGGGATCAGGATGTATTGTAGACGTTATGATGTAAAACACAGGAAGGTAAAGAGAGACACTGGAACCCCCCAATAGCAAGAAGACCTGGCGAGGTAAGGCTCTAGGTTTGAAAAAGATGACATTGAATCCAACTGGTGAGTGTGAACGTGGCCAGTAGTGGGACATGACACTCTCCTTGTGGACGAGGGGGTGGGCCACTAATATGGCTTCTTCCTGTTCTTCTTCAGCTCCTTCTCCAGTTGACGCGCTTTCCGATGGCCGATTTCCACGGGATTGATAGGATTGTCAGCCTTTCTTAGCTTAACGGGGCGATTCCCAACGTACTTGCCTGGAAGGTGATCGTAAGGACAAGTATGCGCGTGGAGGTTACATGGGCTTACCGTCCATTTCCTTCCAAGCCTTCAAGAAATCCTCAGGATCGGAGAAAGCAACGAAACCGTACTTTGCCTGCGGGAGGCCCCGTTAGTCTTCGAAACCATTGGATACCGGAAGCTCACCTTTCCGCTGAGTCGGTCGCGGATGACACGGGCCTTCGTGAATGAGGTGTACTTGATAAACGCGTTCGATAGCACGTCGTCGGAAACATCGTTGCTCAAATCTCCAACAAACAGGCGGAACCAAGCTACGTGCACAGTTAGCATAGTCCAGATAGAAAAAATTCTACACATTCTCACCTGGGTTCCACTCCAACAACGTCTGGTCTTCATACACAGTCCCAGCACCCTTCCTCAGCACTGTTGTACGTTTACCACCCTTGGCAAGCTTTCCCCCCGCCCCGCCACGCTTATCAATCATGGCCCCCGGCACGTAAACACTTTGCTGGGCGAGAATTCCAACATCATATTCGTACGCATTGGCTGGGACGGGGGCAGTGTGGCCGGAAGAGGATCCAGCAATGGGGTACATCGGACCTTGATAAGGCTGGTGATACGGATTCACATCTTGGGATTGGTGCTGTTGTTGTTGTTGCTGTTGCTGCTGTTGGTATTGCTGGTAGTAAGGATTACTCATCGTGAAGCGTGAAGCGGAGTGGTTGCCACAGGAAAACGAGCTGGAGGTCGGGAGTCAATGAGGCGGAGTGGCGCCGATGGCCTCCTTCCGGTAACCGTTTCTCACGGTCCCAACGGTGGGCGCATGCATCTCTTAAACCCATGGAAGGTCTTAAATTTCTTCAGAAAGATGCCCTCGGCAAAACTCGTCGCCAAAGCGGTGACTAGAGTAAGTAGATGGGTATAACGAACATGATACGCCAAATGTTATATACTTCGCCCGTCGGACCCTCCCCGCAAGGGCTCCGTCCAAACAACTGCCAATGCTTATTCTGGGGGTAGTGCTAAGGGTCACCGGTCACCGGTCAAGCTCCAAGGAGGGTTTTACCAGACGGCCAGCCGGATCGACGTGGTCGTACTAACTAGGCGATCCCGATACCTCCAACTGTGCACCTGGGAACCAGGTCTCACCACTGTCGTCACTGCAATGCTCAAGCACGAGATTCGCGTGATTCTGGTAGTAGAGCCTAGTGTGCTTCCCCTGTTCCCACTGCAGTAAGGTAAACTGGAAGCCAGGCCCTATACCTCCAATAACTTTGGTAGCAGGTCGCCAATGTCCGATGTATTTGCTGACGACGATCTCGTCTGGGAAATCACGCCAGTATACTTGGAGCTGTGGATCACCGCCACTAGGCACGAAGGCCGTGGCATTTATCGGGTTTCCACCTGGTACCTTGCCAGGACTCCATTCGCCTATAACAAAATCTCAGTTCCACTCGGAAGGATGAGATCAAACTACGCTGACGAACTGACCTGGGTACCATCCTTTATTGTTGTGACAATGTTCCCTGAGGGATAGATCTTCGGCTTGGTAGTAAACACGAAATTGTGTTTGACCGCCCCAATTATACGCTACGGCCGCGATACTCGCACCGTTAAAAGCGTCTGGCAAGTTCAGCGACCCTTTGTACCAGTAACCGTCATAACATAACTCCTGGATAGCCCGAGATCCTGCCTCTTCTAGGTACTCAATAAATGGATGGCGGTTTAGATGTAGGTATTGCTCACCGTGACAGTAAATACGGATATGAACACCACCATGGTCGGCATATTGAATGGCACCGATGCGAGTGTTCGCGGATGCTCTGATATTCAGGTTGCCGATCTTCCCTACAAACCAGCCCCTACCTTCAGTGTAGCAACACTCTTGTAGAATGCATTGGCGGTCAAGGCAGTAAAGGCGAACCTGACGACATACCCATCAAGTCGTGCACTGGAAATATGTAGGCCAGCTTACCTGTTTCCCGCCCTCCCAGATGATAGAAGACAGCGGGGTGAAAGGAACAGCGTTGACAATGGGTTGATCGTGGATGTGGGTCCATTGGCCATCCAAGTGCACGCTATGAACGATATCGCCACCAGGCATCTGGTAGAAGACTTGCATTGACCAGATCCTTGGGCTCACAGCGGAGATACCGCCCCATGGGATAACAGTATTGACGGCGGCGAGAGCGATAGGATGATCCCAGTAGCCGCTCGTTTTACACTCGAGAGCGGTTGACCAGAACCACCAATCCGTCGTGAACTCCCAGACTTCGCGTCTCTCGATATCCCGGCGCCTCTCCGAGTCAAAGGTAAACAGCTTTGTCAATGTCTGGCTTGTGGAGCGAGCAGACCACAGGGTTGGAGCCATCCTCCAGGCCGCGTAGTCATAAGGCAAAGGAGCTCTTCTGGTCGAGTACGCGGTATATATTTCGCTGGCAGACGATTGGACTGCGGCAATACATCGCTTCAGGTTTTCCGCGGCCTCTCTGTCGAGTGCTCGTTTGTCGCCGTAACACTTCTAGCTTTCTCCGTCCGGGTTTTTCACTCGGAGCCCGATGGCGTTGTCTTCATCATGCATAAACTGGGGGTAGCTTCTCAGCACATCAACAGAAAGGTTGATTGGTTCATACCTTAGCACAGGCATCGGCTGCGTGGTCCAGAGGTTCATGTAAGTGTCTCCGCGGAGTACGCAAACGACCAGACGAAAATGACCCCTGTAAGAAACGATCGGCGAAAGCATTCAGTGCGTATGCTCCCTCGAGGTCTCCGTCAATCGCCCTCTGGATGGCGATAGCGTGACCGGTGTTGTACGTCGTCCGCGCATCGACTCCAA
>Ga0307511_10000425_pt1 | contig 45040 bp, 54 predicted proteins | sample 13_EM_MG_FD_200266 | JGI IMG/M metagenome (GOLD analysis project Ga0307511, IMG submission 200266) | Populus trichocarpa ectomycorrhiza microbial communities from riparian zone in the Pacific Northwest, United States - 13_EM | ecosystem: Host-associated > Plants > Roots > Unclassified | place... | reverse complement strand
TCATGCGATCATGATCCGTGCTTTGGATACCCTTCCACAGCCCGCGAACGTATGATCCGCGATGATCACATGTGGCATGGGGGATTTGGTTGCACCGTCCTTCTGTGGGATCATTCTGGAACGCTTCGGTCTGCCGCAAGCCGGCCCGACGGACTCGACAATTTCAGTGAACTTGTTGCTGCAATTTGACCCCACCACATCCCACGGTCGTTGGTGGAAACCGATCGCGATGATTGGGTTTGGAAATCTCACCCTCACCGCGCTAACAGTGGGTTGTTCATGGCCCGCGGTTACCATCTTGTCAACCGGAACCAGAAGCGGTCAGGGACGGTCTGGTCCCTCTCTACAATTCGGCGTTCCCTTACGGGGGCCGATAAGTGCCCATTCTACAGTGCGGCGCCGGCGCATGGTGTATCCAGCGATCGCGTGGAAACGACCACAGCCTTCGGTGGGACCCTTTGCGCGCAAGAGAGCGACGGCATACCGGGACGGGTATACTTCCTTCCTAGCCCCACGTGCATCATCGTCAGCCCCCATCCCTGGGTGTCTTCAAGGCCATACATGTGGTATCAGCACCGAGGGATGCGTACGCGTAAGTCCCGTTAACCATCTGCATCTGGCGAGCACCTCCTGACTCCTATTCATCTGCCAGAGTTTGCCCCTGTTCTGCAACAGCCACGTACAAAGAGCGCTTAAAAGGTTCCGAGTCATGTTTTCGAGTGCGGTTACTCGCTTTGGCGAGGTTTCATCTGCGCGCCGACGACTCGCAAAGGGCAAGTCCGATTTCGCTTTGACATATTCACGAATGTGCAGCGGGCTCGGAGTCCGTGGTGCGGGTCACCGCACATCCAAAAACCCCGAGGCACACCGCGGTCCCAGGAGCATGTATGCGGGTAGCACCCAGTATGCCTCGCCCGAATCGCGGGACTAACCAAGCCTTTCCCTCCACTCTCTGCGACGTGATTGAGAGTGAGGGAAGTGGATAAGATTGCAAATCCTTGGATTTCCGCACTTGCAGTGCTTTACGGTCATCAGGCATCTGGTATCAGATATCGGGCGTGCACCGCTGGTCCTGGGTCTTCTCCAAGTTCTCGACCTTTACGTACGAGGATCCTCATCAGTGATTTAATGTTGGCCAGTTCGATCGTTGATCTCGTCGGATGAGGCGTTGTGCATCCATTGCCCGTGGCGATGTGCTCCTAAAGGTCAGAATCTAAGGCCATGCGCGGCGTCGATAAACTAGGCTCACCACTTAGCTCGCTACTCGCTAGGTCCTTCATCCATCACGGGCGCCCTTTCACTGCTAGGGCGCCGCGCCGTTTACGTGCCATACAACTCGTGGCCCAGTTAGGGCGGCGTTGTCCGTGTGGACCTGCTCCCGCTGGTCGGCTCTACAGCTTGCTGGCACGTCAGTACATTCGCTATGGTGGAGGTGTTTCTAATTTCTTCCCAGGAACGTAACCTCACGTAGCGCCGTGCGAACCTGGGTCACTGATAACTAATTGTGAGTGCGAATGAATGGCCATTTCCTTTTTGCGTCGACTACAATCCGTTCTTTGCCAGTATTACGGCCACCCCAGCTCCCCGCGTTGAGCGGCCCTTCCCTGGACTGTTCTACAGACCCTTCCAGTCTCGTCACTTTCCGGGATGACGAATCTACAAACCTGCCGTACAGGAGCGTATGTGTGTGATCACGTTCTGGGGCACTGCTTTTAGGATACCCTCTGCCTCTGGAGGGTGACTAATCCTGCGGCCCGCTCCGAGTCTCGCAGACGTCGCGAGGGACTTATTACCCTCATATCGCGACGTGACATGGGACACCACGTGGGCCCTGCTCGCGTCTTGGATGCAACTACTCTTGTCTCTGAACGTCACCACAAAATGTTGCAAACATTTTGCATCGCACGAGGATATGGAACAAGAGCCAAGAGCGTTGGGGTTGGGGTGGCGTATACTGAGTTCTGGGTGTACCCTCGAAAGTGAGAGACTTTCCGTGGCCGAGTTGGAACACCTTATAAACTTATAACAGGTGCCAGCCCCCACGGATTGTATTGTTTTCGAGCCCCAGACAACGGTCGGGGGTCCCAACAGCTCCCCTTCCCGACTAGGGTGCTCGAAGTTGGATGTTCTGAGGGGAGACGGAAAGCCACTCAGTAACGCCACGGGGAACAACCGAGTAAATTGGTGTAAGGCACTGAGAACTCGTCTCCCACAGAGTCGCTTTTTCTATTGGAATTATCAAAGGCTTCTTCTAATTCTCGAATTCCACCCCGTGCCCCTGCGGTTCACGTAGCCTCAGACCTCCTAGGGAATGGAGTGTGACCACCGGAACCCAAAACGTCGCTTTCCCCCCTCCCTCAGGAATACTGTGGCCGATTCTCACAGTCATCTCCTTCCTCGGTCACGCCCACGCGGTGTGATTTATCTTCAGCAGTCTATTGGAGCCGGTCATGTGGTACCTCCCAATACCTGCGCTTCTGTTGTTCTATTACAACACAAACCACGTTTTCGTATAGTGTCCTACCAGGTGGAGCTTTTGCATACGAGAAACGATGGTCTCCGAGTGCCGATAACAATGACGCTGGAGCGAACAGGACCCGAGGGGGGACGTCTGGGGTTTTGATCCGAAGGTGGGTGCCCCGTACCAAAAGTGTTGTGGGCGAGAGATGCTTCTGTACTAAACGCGGCGAGCCTTAGGTCGGCAGCTTAAAGTGAGGACCGGCAACCCTCTGCCAAAGGATGATCGCGCCCGGGCTTGCCCACTGCTCAAAACAGACCTTGCGATCGTTAACACCAGTCCACCGTGCGCTCCACGCGTTTTGAAAACGCATATTGTGAGGAGGGAGAGTATAGTTTCATGCGTCAACAGCGCTCCGGGGGGGGAATCACGTTCGAAGTTGCGGGTTGTGCCTGGAATCCCCTCCGCTGAACGGTCGAGGAACTCTACTCGGGCAGTGTCATAACTCGTGTGCGACCCGGGCGTGGGGGCTTCGCGTCCATGAAGAAATGTAGATTTATTCCCTTCCATGCATGAATCACCAGTGAGATCGGTTGAGGTTCCAAGTGTGGTGCTTGGATGCCCGTTGTATGATGGGACGCGACCTCTTCAATATCCCTGCCGTTGGGTAATGGCACATCTTCTGTGAACCTCAGGCTCTCAGTAGCTCTCCCAAAGGATGTTTTGGTTTTCGGTGAATTTCCTGTTGTTAGTGGTAGTTTAGCCAGGACTACGTCAGTTTATCTCGTTCAACGTTGTTGCTTTGGACGCGCTTTGCGGAGAGGTGGAAGGGTTCTCGCGCATTACCACTTGTACGCAAGAATCAGCTGCGTTGCTCTGCGTGCGCCACCTGGCCAAAAAAGGCAAGAGTTAAGCCGTTTGACATTGCCGGGTCTGAGTATCACGTGAAAATTAACTTCCCCATAAACTCGCCGGGCTTGTTAACATTAATCATCAACAACTTCCTCTCGCCCTCCATGTCGTTCTCAAACATCGCCTCAAACCTCTTCTCCAAGGGGGGGAAAGCTCAAGTGTTGAGCCAGAACGACAATGACGTCGTCATCGTTGCTGCTGTTCGCTCGGCGGTCACCAAGGGCATGAAAGGAGGTTTCAAGGACACCCGGCCCGAAGAGTACCTCTCTGGTATCCTGGGTGCCGTCTGGAACAAGGCTGGGATCGACCCCGCCCTCATCGAAGACATTGCCGTTGGAAACGTCCTCCCTCCCGGTGGAGGTGCCATCACCGCTCGTATGGCCGCTCTCGCTGCTGGCATTCCCGAATCCGTCCCCATCAGCACCCTCAACAGACAATGTAGTTCTGGTCTTCAAGCTGTCAACACGATTGCTGCTGAGATTAGCTCTGGACAGATTGACATCGGAATCGGTGAGTTGTGTAATTCCATCGGAATATTCGTAAGCTGAGCATCACGATCAGGTGCTGGTGTCGAATCGATGACCCTCGGCTTCTTCAACCGTGCTTCCCAGCCAGACGCTATCTCGGAGAAGGTTCTCGCGTTCCCCACGGCCCAGGACTGCCTTCTTCCCATGGGAATCACCTCCGAGAACGTCTCAAATGATTTCGGTATCACCCGTCAAGCACAGGACGAGTTCGCTGCAAAGTCTTTCGCCAAGGCCGCTGCTGCCCAGAAACAGGGAAAGTTCAAGAACGAAATCTTCCCCCTCACCGTCAAGTTCATCGACCCCAAGACGAAGGACGAGTCGGAGATTGTTGTTGACAAGGATGACGGCATCCGGGACGGCGTCACTGCCCAGTCGTTGTCCAAGCTGAAGCCATCCTTCGCAGAAAACGGTTTCTCCCACGCAGGGAACTCTTCTCAGGTTTCCGATGGTGCCGCTGCCGTTCTTCTCGCCAGGCGTTCGGTTGCCAAGAAGCTGGGTCTCCCAATCGTCGGCAAGTTTGTTGGTGCCTCTGTTGTTGGTGTCCCCCCGAGGATCATGGGTGTCGGCCCTGCCTACGCCATCCCCAAATTGTTGGAGAAGCACGGAATCACCAAGGATGATGTTGACTTCTATGAGGTGGGTGTCAGCCTGTGGAACCGACGGAATTTGGGCTCACCTGTTCGTCAGATCAACGAGGCGTTCGCTTCGCAAGCTCTCTACTCCATCGACAAGGTCGGAATCCCACACGAAAAGGTTAACCCATGGGGTGGAGGGATCGCCCTTGGCCATCCCCTCGGCTGCAGTACGTGCCCGATGTCATTCTTATCGTGGTTTAGGCAGTGTTCTCAATGAATGTTGCTTCTAGCCGGCGCCCGCCAGATCGTGACCGGCCTTAGCATCGCCAAGGACACAAACCAAAAGATCTTTGTCACCTCGATGTGTATCGGGACTGGAATGGGTATGGCCGCCCTTTTCGTCAGCGAGCAGAGCTAGGGGTTCTGCATGGAACGTGATATTTATGACCTTCATGTATACATATCAGCCCCAGAGTGTACAAAATCGCCGATACATCCATTGCGTTAATCTGTCAAACGTTTCTCAGTCATGGTGGTGAACGCGTCGGCCAACCAGATGTTGGCGCGTTGACGGATGCGTGAGAAAATGATCCGATGGTGGACATATAAGAGAATGGAAAGGGGAAGGGTCGCTTTTTTTTTTCTCATCGAAAGTTTCACCTCGCTAGTTGATATTTGGGGTCTCGTCCGCTTCACGCTTCGACGGAGGGACCTTGAACGGTTTGGCGAAGGGAGATGAACGTTCTGCTTCCCAAGATCGTGCCGATTTGGAGGATATCGAAAGCGACCCGTAAAGTGGATACACGTTCTTGGTTCACGTCAGCCTCAACGGCTAGCGGATGTTTCGGTCATGTATGTATATAGCTTGTGTAGGGCTAGCAATAAAAACTTTTTTGGGATATTTGCTCACTGGGGAAAGGCTTGTCGTGGTCATCTGCGGGTCGATGTGGGGTCGATGTGCGTTTTTGCACCCATCCGGTCGATGTCCAGGCACACCTAGGTGCCGTAATAACGGCTCGGACCGCTCGGGGTGCGACGACGGTAATGTTCCCGAGGGCAATGACAGAAGAATCTGGCGGACTCAGTCCTGACGCGGACGATCCACCTCTGTCCCCGACCGTGCACGATGTGGCCCGACCGGTTTGGCCACGGACACGAACAAGCGACGGCGCGCGCGAACTGTCAGCTTCACAGCTTTCCCACCAACTGCGATTGCGATTAGCTTCTTCGGCCCGTGAAACCCCTAACTCGGTCGACGGGTTGGGCGCGCACGCTTACCACCAATTCGTGCCCTCGACGGAAAGAGAAAAGTCTCCGTGGAGAACAGACTGCTGTTATTCCCGTCATCGATTGAAACACTCTCGTTGGCATTGAGACAACGGAGATAAGCGTGTATAGAACCAGAGGCTCCCTGCCACGAGGTGCCACGCCGCAGGCACATTCCCCAGGCTGTCCGTGACCCCGCACGCAATGAATGATGCACACTCACCGCGATGCACACCCCCTCCTCCTTCCCTCGGTTAATCCCGAGCCGGTTTATCTGTCCCGCAGCCCCACACCCGCGATACGTCCGCCAGCAGAGCCTAACGGTCTGCACCCGTCGACTCTTGGATCCCCTCCGAGACAGATTGATCCCCCAATCCAATCAGGTTCATAGGGGTCCGCAGAGTCAATGCGATCTCAGGTCTCTTTCCAATTCACCGCACAAACTCGTCGTTTTGATCAAGGAGGTGTACCGCCCCCTTCAGCCCTGGGCGTCGGCTCGCTTTAGCACATTTATGACGGCCGGATTGTGTGCGTGCAAAAGTCGTCTTATCACCGTCTCCCCTACATCTCTTCCTTTGGTTGGCTGCAGCCACGCCTTGTTTATATAAGAAGTACTATCCCCCTCCCCTTCGCGTGCCCACACCTGCGACCCCGGACCACATCACGGATCCAACGGTATCTCAAAAACGTGAACGCCACAGCATCCCCCTTTCCAGTGCTCCCACTTCCTCCTCCCCCTCCTCCTCCCTTCGGGCTCATGGACCGACCGCCTTCCAGGACTCTTGATTCACCAAGGCAGTCACGACGTCGCGGAACAACTCCTTCCATCTCCGAGAACCCTCATCCGTCCCAACCTGTCCCTGTGTCTGGATCGACAAACACCTCCTTGCCCTCGATCCGACATTTACATCCCCATCTCCCGCCCCCGAATCAATACTTCGGACCTTCTGATCCCTCGGCTTACCCGCCTTCTTCATTCGACCAGCACCAACAGCCAGGCTCCATACGATATCAGACGCAGGCCGCTCACCAGGATCCAACCAAGGAGTTATCGACGATCGAAGAGTCGGACTCGGACAAGCACTCCTCTCCTCCGCCAAAGAAGAGGCGCAAACGGCAGGCACTCAGCTGCACTGGTCAGTAAAATTTCTCAGACCCAACTATGAAACCGGCGGCTGACTGCCATCAACCACGTTGTTTGTGCTATGCACTCTCGTTATCCGTCAATTCATCTCGCGTGCCACGCGTCAAAATTCGACATCAACTGACTCCATCCGACCATCCGTATTTCAATCCCCCCCATCCTTCCTATGGTCACGGCTATTTACGTGTTCCTGGACATTCAGAATGCAAACGGCGCAAGATCAAATGTGACAGGTGTGATACGCTTCGTTTCTGAGAAGTTCTCTCGCGCGGATCGCTGATCTTGGGCACTCTTTCGGTCGATCCTAGAACCCAGCCTTGCGGACCATGTGCGCGTCGTGGAGAGTCAGACAAGTGTCAATGGCACCAGGTCGAGACAAAGTGAGCGTTTTTTTGACGGTTTTCCCCCTTTTCAATTACATGTTCTCACCGAGGGTGTCCCGCAGTGACAAGTATGTCACAAGGTTGGAATACGATCAGCTCAAAGCCCGAGTTGAATATCTCGAATCCCTCACTCGCATCACGGGCGCTGGTAACGCCCATATGCAGCCAACAATGGTTCCTGCGCCCACCATCCCGGCGGGCGCCGGTCCCTCCCACCCTCCATATGCTCACCATGGGAGATCGACGTCCGGTTCATACAGCTTGGCTCCCGAATACGGTCCAGATCCCTATTCGGCCAACACACGTCCTTCTGTGACAGCACTTCCGTCGTCCTCACGAACTACCCTATCCGGAGAGATTAACCAGCCTGCCACAGAACGCGAGACTGCGCCCAGCAGGCAATACGCACCTCCCCACCGACCGGCTTCGAGACAGTTCCGGCCTATGTTAAGCCATGTAGCCCCTGCGCAGTCGTATGGGAGCGTTGAAGGACCTGACGAGCGGCCAAAAAAACGCTTCGCGTGGACGCTGCAGGGCGTGCGTCCGCGCCAGTCCTGTCGGGCGGTAGATCTGGTTCGACGATCACAGCCCTACAACATCCTCCTCCTGCCCTTCCTCTCCCTCCTGGTGTACATACTCCACTTCCTAACCCTCCGCCCGCTACCTCTGGTTCCACCGCGATCGTCCCTTTGGAAGTCACTCCCGAGGGCTCGTCCTTCATCCGACCATCTTCTTCGGGAGGGTTGCGACACAATCGGTCGTACAGCGATTCGATTGCACCTCTGGTTGTCCCCCCCAAACGCTCCCGGGATGGCCGGCTCGAGTTACAATCCCCTATCACCGCTGGCCGCAAACGATCCATGCCGGACACCTGAGACCCCTGGGTTTGGGTCCTTAAACTGCCCTGGTGTGCTCGCTTGAACACCCGAAGATAGGCTTACTCTTCCCGTTTGTGCTTCTCGTTTCGGCTCGGCTCCCTCCGACCCGTCTTGGGTGGAGGCGACCCTTCACCCATCGACGTACATTATATCGTGGTTCGACACGTTATTATGAATAACTCTTATGTCCTTCCTGTCCTTTGCCCTTGTTCATGACCGTTTGAAACGCCTCTGGAATGTCGTGGAGCATAGACATGTACAGACCTTCACGTCATACGTCCATACACTCAACGTCCATACACACACACCTTATCCTCATCACCTACTTCTTGCCATCTTGTATCAGATTATGTCTGTTGTTACCACTATCGTATTTTCATTTTCGAAGTATTCCTTCGCCGCACGATTCGATGTTTATTTTGAACCCCGTTCAACACTTAGCTCATAGACACGCTCTCGCGATAAATTGCACCACAAATGACCCCCATCGTTCATAGTTTTCCTAACCTGGCGACATCTCATCAGCATGGGTGCGCCTCAACGTATTTATAAACAACTGATGTACATGCACGCGCGGCGGACACTAGGGTACATCGAGCGTGGGAGGGGGCGGAAGTGGGTAGCGAGAAGGATGAAAGTGGAGAGCACAATAGAGGGGGCACAAAGCACAAAGATATGGGGAATAGATAACAAGGGGGGGAACGAGGAGCTTGGTGGGGAACGGATGACATGAACTCGAGTAGACAGCTGATAAATAGAAGGGATAAGGAAGAAAAGAGAGAAAGCAAATCTATCACGGTGACCTTTCCATAATAGTCTTGATCATGGCAGTCCCCACCTTGGTCGCCTCTTCAAACCTTGACTCGAAGAAGCTGGCGGTTTCGCGAAACCGCCGCTGATACAGCCCGAAGTTTCCGTAGGACACGCATCGACTCCATCCATCAGCTGCGATCACGAATTCCAAGTCGTCGGAACGGTGGGACTTGTCATGGATGGCGGAATGAATTGCTGCGTCCAGGCGGGACTGTGACCGGAAGAGAATCTCGGCAACGCCGATCCACATCCGGAACAATGGAGTTGCCGCGAGGTCGAGGTGGACGAATGGTTGGATATTGAGTTGTGCCCAACAATCGACCATAGCCAATAAAGATAGATGAGAGTTGGGATCGTGGCGTGGGGCGTGGTTACCGTTGACCTTGCCATTAATAGCGCCAAACCGCCCAGCAGTTGATTCGATTGGTGAGGCAGGCGCGCTGTTTACAGGCGAACTTGGGTTGTTCGGAGGAGAGTGACGCCCGAGACTGAATTGATCGAGGATGTCCTCCGACAGCAGCATGGGGCGGCACATCTGGGCGGGTCCGAAAACCTTGTCTCGGGCTGCGTAGATCCGGGTCCGTAGTCCTTCTTCGTCGAGGTTGAGCATGAGCTTGAAAATCTCCAGGGTGCTCCGAGAGTATTGGTCGATTTGGACCCGAGCCGCCGGGTTGAGGATGGCAAGACCGGCGTAGACGTGCCATTGGTTTGAGTATATGCGGAGCATAATGTTCACCTTGACGGTTTCAATTCCGCCAACGTATTTTCCGTGTTCCCAGGGGTATTCCTGTGAACGAGCCCACGCCGTGCCCATGCTGCAAATGAATCGTGGTATATGGTTAGCGTTACAGCCAGCAACCACGAGGATGATAAATGATGCGAGGGGTTGATCCCACAGTTGCCGGAAACGGTTCGCGAGTTCTTACCTGAGGAATGCGGCGTGGGTGACGGCCTGCGTGTTCGCAGTCACTTCGTCGTGCTCCTCGTAGGATAGGTAGACGTAACGGGACTTGAGATGACGTAAGATATTCTCGACCAGCCGAAGATCTCTGTCGGAAGCCCGATGCTTGGTGAGGACCTTGAAATCGGTGCGCTCAGTTTGGGTGGGAAGAAAACGAATGATATTTTTGCGAGAAACATACCAGGGGTTGACCAACTGGGGAGACGGTAGGACCGTGCAGCGAGTGACATGAAACTATGCTCACGTCGCTGGGAAGCCACCTCTCGAACGACTCCTTCTCAGGAGCTTTCACAGATGTCTGGCCAGAAACAATCGCACCGAGCTTCGTGGCTGCGAGGACGTGTCAGAGAGCGTTTGGTGACAGACGGGTGGCATACATGGGCCGTATTGGGCGACGACGTTATCGATGAACTCCGCCTCGACGGAATACATAATGAAGTCTGCGGCTCTTGAGACGAGGTGTCCATCTCGTAAGACGGTAATGGCGGGCGCATCTGGAAGTCGAAGGGTGAGCAAGAGGGGCGGTATGAGTTGCATTGAAGTAGGGTGGTACCTTTATATTTTTCCTTGAGTGCGTCATACTTGCTCGGTAGATCACAGACGTAAATCCTGTTGCCGGGTCATCATCCAGCTGGACGAGCAGAGTTAGGTCACAGGAATGCGCACTTCTTCCACCCGGCCTCCGCCAGTTGCTCGGCATACAGCGTGCCCATCGCACCCATACCAATCAGACCAATCACTGGCTGTTCCTCGATGGGAGACTGGGGGGTGACGTCTTCGCAGATGGCCATGACGGTTTCCTGGGATCGATGGTTGCTGGAGGAGGGCACAGAGGGGAGGGAAACGGAAGGAGGATTGGGACCGTCGAGGGATCAGGACATTTATAGGATAGAATGTGGTACACTCCCTTGGTCGCAGGGAAATCTTTGCGGAGAGATTTCTCTCAAATGCAGAAGAGGAGAGTGTGTGATTGGCTGCAGGGTAATCGTTATTTCTACGCTCCAACCGATCTCCCGCTACACTCTATCACACAGGCGATGCCGGTGTGCCTATCATATCTCCATCACCGAACTCTTCGCTCAGCTGATCCAACATCTGTCCCAAATCCTTGGCCTCGTTTATAAGCACTTCCACGTTCGACGGTCCCTCCGTCTGGGCCGGCACCGGATGGGGCGTAGGTTTCCAGGACAATTCGTTCACTGCATTGTCAACGACGCCTTGCCATGTCGTCCCTTCCTTGGCCAATAGATCATTCAACTCATCCTTGATTCGTCGGCATGCACCAACGCCATCGTACCCGAAACTGGTGTAGATCTGGACCAGGGATGCCCCTGCTTTTGCGTACTCCAAGACGTCAGCACCTGTTGAGATGCCACCACAACCAATCAGGGGGATAGATGCGGGAATTTGGGGTCGGAGGATTCTGAGAGCAGCAAGGGTGTATGGCTTCAGCGGTTTTCCAGATAGACCGCCTTGCTCTATTTTGTTCGCTATCAAACCCATTAGCGCCAAGATCAGCCCAGGACTCAAAAACACGTACAGCTGATGAGACTTGAGGACCGCGAAACGGTTGTGTTACTAACAATCACACCGTCAACCTTGCTCTCCTTGATAACCGAAGCAATGTCCAACAATTCAGGCTCGCTCAGGTCTGGAGCAATCTTGACCACCAACTTGGGTGCTCGGGAAGTCAAAACAGCCTTCAAACGGGCATTATTTACTCCATTCAAGAGTTCTGTCAGCGCAGAACGCGTCTGCAGCCCCCTGTGTACGTCGTAAGAACGGGAAACTCAGAGAAATATAGAAACCTACCTAAGTCCAGGAGTGTTTGGGCTGGAGACGTTGATCACCAACACGTCAGCATACGGGCCGAAAGCTTCCACTCCGGACACGAAGTCGGCAATCGAATCTGTAGGGGATGCCTTGTTCTTTCCCAAGTTGACCGCGAGGACGGAGCCAGGACGCAGAGACGCGGGAGTATCGATGTTCTCGGGTCGGAACGGAGAAATCCGAGCGCGCAGTCGCGACAGGACTGATGCATGACCGTCGGACGGGAATCCATACCGGTTGATCAACGCGCTGTCTTCTGGAAGGTGGAAGACCCGGGGCCGAGGATTGCCTGGCTATCGAATCTGTGTCAGGATCACGCAACTTCTGGGGATGGTGGTTCATACTTGGGGCTTCGGCGTAATACTTCCAATTTCTACCCAGCTGAATCCAAGGTTGAGCAACCCTGAGGAAGTCGGGTCAGCGAAATGAAGTTGAGAATGTGAACCCGGTCAAACCCTCAACGGCTTCCCCATTTTTGTCAAACCCCGCGGCTAACCCGACCGGATTGGATATCTCTGTTCCCCAAAGCTAACCTAACAACGTTAAACCGCGTTTCCGAAGCAGCGCAAGTCACAAATACCTCCAGTTTGAGCCGTTCATCGTCGACCTGAGTGTCTCGGGGTCCAAAGCCGCTCGCGAGCGTGCGCACAGCGAACCTATGCGAGGTCTCTGGGTCTAGAGCGTATCGAAGGGTGGGGGTGATGATGTATCGATGGATTGCCGACCGGGAGTCGAAGTAGTAGACAGCGAACAGTCCGACAGAAATGGAAACCACGGTGGCATAGAGCCCCTTCTTCAGCGAGTTTTGTGGCGCTTGTGAGTTTGTGGATGCGAGGCGCCTCTGAAGTATGGGTCGGAACACATGGCCAGCTCTGAGGGTAGAATGTCGCAAGGCGAACATGAGGGTCGCACCGGTCAGAGTCCAAAAATACCGTTCGATCATTCGACGATTTATGTACATGGGCGTTACGACTACTTGAGATACAGCCAATAAGAGCGTCCAACGGACGGGATCCTACAACATAACACACATACATTGGTGTATACATGATACGGGCATGTTCCTATATCGTCAAACATAGCTTGAGGGTAAATAAATAATGAATAAAAATGAACCCAGCGCTCAACGGATCTGTGGATAGGGTGTCACATCTACCGCTCATCGTCGTCCCTGAATGTAGATCCAGGAGAATCGGGAGGCGACCATCTCGAATCCAGACGGGATGTGGGAGCTTCGTCGGTGGTTTATCCTGCGCAACGCTCCAGTACCATCCTTCCAAGCAACGACTGCTTTTCTTCTCCAGGATGACGAGCTCTGGCGTAGGGTAGGTCGCTGTTGGGGGGTGGACCGCCTCGCTGGACTCTCAGCGATATCTGGTAAGTCATTGCACTCATCGCTGGGAGTGTCGTGAGTACACTCATCCGCACGAAATGGGGGCCACAAAGCGCACCATACATGAGCCCGTCCTGAGTGGTCTCGCTGACGCGTACAGGCTGTACTGATCATGTTGTGCAATCCGGAGGCAAAATTCATCGTCTGGTCGGTTGGGAATGGTGGTGGTGGTGGGCTTCCTGTGGTAACGACGCTTATCGCCTGTTTTTGTAGTCCAGAAGGTGAGGCGGCCGGCCAGCTGGGTTGTATGAAAACCATGTTGTGGTGGAAAAGTCATAGCCAGCCGAGGGTAAGGGTGAGGGCGAAGCGTATGGTCAACTCATGTGCGACCTGCGACAAACAACTGGATTCCAGCACGTCCGACGATACAATTGAGGAGCGAGCCATCATAAGAGGGACAGATGTCCGCCAACGAACGGTCTAGGCGGACGGGAGTGTCGTGCGTTAGCGGTGCCTCATGTTGAAGGGAAGAAGGTTCAAGATGTCGAAACAGATACAGGTGCCATGGTTTGACTGATCCTTGCATCAGGTGGTATCCCCAGTTGGTTGGAGGACGGTATTACCATAAAAACCCAGTGGCCAGAGCCTAGAAGACCGCAATATGAGAAACCACTGGTTTCACGAAACCCTTCCCCGGCGTTACTCACAAAGCGCGGTATTATCAAGACAGCGGAAGATATGATCGTTAACAAGGGTCTGTGCGTGCGAAGGGGAACGAAGATAACGCCAATAGTGACTCGTCCGGGATGCGTTTCAGGTGTGCTGTACGCAGGAGGCCAGTCCGCGGTCGGTCTAATATATTATCCCAGTGGTTAGATGACACATCGGGGTGCGCGTACGTACTCGGTGGGGCGGGGACTACCGGTCCCTTGGTAATGACGACTCCGCATCGGACGCTGAACCGCGGATAGCGCATCGCGCTTCCTGTCTTTGTTTTCGTGCTCACCCCGCCAGGTTGGTCGGCAGGATCGCGTGGAGGACGCATGCGCGGGCAAACCCCGGGGGGTTATGTCGAAACGTTGGCAATCATACTGAGACCCCCGAGCGTCCACCATAGAACCAGGATCCCTCGGGGGGTCCAAAGGCCCGGAGCCACGTAGAGGGAGTACGGGCGTCTAAAGCGTCGCCAATCTGCGATGCGCTGTATCGGGAATAGTTGGAGTAAGCCAACCGGGATCGCGGGTGAAGGAGCGAGTCTGAGCGAGTGGATCCGTCTTCGGGGGCGGGGGGACACGACCAGCATCCGCTACGTGAAAGATTCAAGGAAGGGTGCTGGTTGGTGTGGTCCATGGTCGTGCGTTGTGGCAAACGGCTTCGCAACAGCCGAAGCTCGAGCCTCGAGGCCATGGTACTCGGAGAGAATATGAGTGATTTTCTATGGTTGCTGGGGGGACCGGGAGATGAGGGTCAGATCGTAGTGATGAACTCGCGGCCGACCACGGGACCGAAAGACAACATGTCGCATGCCTCCGACGGGAGAAATAAAACTCTCAATGAGAGAGAAACAAGTCTCATTGGATTTTGTAGGGTGATAGTACCGTTGCGGGCTCGATGATTATTGGGTGCCATCCTCTACGTGCTTCCACGAGTTATCGGACCGACCACAAGTACACAGAGCGGGAGGAAATTCCCCGACCTAGTGCAAATACCAAATTTGCCTCACCCTCCGTGTGGTACTTCGACAATATGCTCGGAAACCAAAGGAATGAGGGCAACTTGCGGACTCGAGTCTGGCAAGTACGATGACCGACCGGAACAGCGGGACGTGATCACCGTTTCCGGTCACGTGGCCGTAGAAATTTTTTGTTTTTGGATAAGATCGGGTTGTTGTCTTCGTGTGGTCTTCACGCATCCACCACAATCTGCCTCCACTATGGACGTACGTGACCACCGATGCCAACCACCTCGACGAAAACTCGCTCACCTGTGTTTCCTTTCAGCCAAATTACGTCCAATCTCTTCATAATCTCCTCACCCAATCCACCTCTAATGACACCGCCACGCTAAAAGCTGTATGTCTTATCGTTCACGCAAAGTTTGGCCCCAACCCTCACCGTTACACTCAGGCCACCACAGCGCTCAACAAAAACTTCTACCCCTCTCCCGCGTGCATACCTGCACTCTCTCAAATAATTGCTGACTCCCCCGATCAACCCGTGAGTTCAATCACTCGGAGGATCGACGGTGGCAGGCTGGCACCTAAACTCTAAATTATCCAAGATCCGCCAACTGGCGGCCGTAGAACTGCGGAAGCGGATAATACAGAAGAGCGGTGTCCTTTGGGTTAATCTTCCTCAGGATCAACGCGACCATATCAAGAACCACCTCCCAGATTTGATCGTTAGGGAACAAAAGTATGTTCTTCACGCTTCAAGCTCAACGTCAGGTCCGAAACTAACCTGGAATATAGTCAGCTCGTGCGGCACTCAACTGCGCGGGTAATCGCAGCAATTGCTTCCCACGAGGTCCCGTTGCAACAGTGGCCCAAACTGTTGCCCTTCCTCCACTCCGTCATGACCTCCCCTGTTGCCGCCCAGCGCGAGATCGGCATCTTTATCCTGTTCACCGTCTTGGAAGAGGTTATGGACACGCTTGAGTCACACATCACCCAGTTCTTCCAGCTTTTCGCCCAGCTGCTGAACGACCCCGAAAGTTTGGAGGTCAGGATCACAACTTGCAAGTGAGTGGGTGATTTTCCAACCAGCTCTATGGGGTCCCTGAGCATTTCCAGAGCGATGGGCATCATCGCTACCTACATAGACGGGGATGACAAGGATGCGATCGTGAGTTCCGAAATCGTCTCCTCGCCCCCATCGGTTCACACGATACGATAGCGTCAATTCCAATCACTCCTCCCCCCGCTCATGAGCGTAATTGGACAATGCTTTGACAATGGCGACAGTAGTGGTACCTCCGCCCTGATGGATATTTATGAGACTCTCCTCGTTTTGGTGAGTCGAGTCCTATCGTTGTCCGCCCCAATGTAATTTGAGCGGCGTTCCAGGAAACACCGTTACTTGGCCAACATGTACCCGACCTTGTTCAATTCCTCCTGGAACGTGGTGGGAATCGCAATTATGATTCCGATCTCCGAGTCTCGGCCCTGAACGGTCTTTCCTGGACCGTCGAGTAGTGCGTCACGTCGGCACAGTCCAGATGAAGACTTACTCACGCCCCATCGCAGTAAGAAGTCGAAAATCCAGAATCAAGGCCTCGCCCCCGCGATCCTGCAAGGACTTATGCCCATCACTACTGAGCCGGAACCCGAGGACTCTGATGAAGACGCACCTTGTCGTGTAAGCGGCAGCGCTTCCGGCAGAACCCTCCTCCCCTTCTAACGCACTTCCCAGTCAGCACTGCGAATAATTGATAATTTAGCAACAGCCCTCCCCCCTACCCAGGTCTTCCCCCCTCTCCGGACCATAATTCAACAATACCTCCAATCCCCGGATGCAAACATCCGCCGTGGTGCGATGCTTGCCCTCGGTGTGTCGGTCGAAGGTTGCAGCGAATATATGACGCCAATCATGGAACACGTATGGCCTGTAATAGAGACTGGCCTTGGTGATCCCGACGCTGGTGTTCGCAAGGCGACTTGTATCGCTCTCAGTTGTCTGTGTGAATGGATGGAAGATGAATGTGTCTCCAAGCACGAGGTGTTGATCCCAGTAAGTGTCACCGCGCCTGGATTTTCCCTCGCCCTAACGGTTCGCAGGTGTTGATGCATCTGTTGGATGACCCAGTGACTCAACGCTCCGCGTGCACCGCGTTCGATGCCCTCCTCGAAATCATGGGGGATGCGATCCACAAATACCTCCCGCTCATCATGGAGAGGTTCGTTGGCCTCCTCGATGTGGTACCAATCCCCGTCAAGGCGGTCATCATCGGTGCAATTGGCAGCGCTGCTCACGCCTCGGGTGATAAATTCTTACCTTACTTCCATGCTACTGTTGACCGCTTGAAGTCCAACTTGTTCCTCACTGGGGAAGGCGAAGAGGTCGAGCTGCGGGGGATCACGATGGATGCCCTTGGAACCTTCGCCGAGGCTGTTGGGAAGGAGGTGTTCCGACCCTTCTTCCCTGACATGATGAAGCACGCCTTCACTGGTATCACGACCGGTAATTCCAGGCTGAAGGAGTGCAGTTTCCTCTTCTTCGGCGTTATGGCTCGAGTTTTCGAGGAAGAGTTTGCGCCTTATCTACCCGATGTCGTTCCTACCCTCATGGAAAGTCTAACGCAAGATGAGAAAATGCAGGAGGAGACTGTTGGTAGGTCATTGATAACACATTCGACGGGTGGGTACTGACGGCTTCTGTCAGCCGGTGCCGCAGATGCCTTTGCCTCTGGTAGCCCTTCGACCCCCATCAGGGTCGAGACCGGCGACGCAGCTTTTGAAGAGCTTGATATCGACAAGATCCTCGAGGTCAACAGCGTGATCTGCATCGAGAAGGAGATCGCCGCGGATACCATCGGTGGACTATTTGAATCCACCGGCACCCACTTCCTGCCTTACGTCGAGGATTGTGCTGTCGAGTTGGTCGGCCAACTTACGCATTATTACGACGGGATTAGGAAGAGTTCACTTGATTCGCTCCTGGAGATGGTCCGGACCATGTACGAGCTGAGCAACCCCGCCGAATGGCAACCCGGCTTGGAGAACGTAAGTGAGCGGTCTATTCTAATCGGTCTGACACATAACGGCTTCCCCCTAGACCCCTCCGTTGGACCAGACTGTCAAGACTCTGATTGGTCACGTTTTGCCACCGCTGTTTGAACTGTTCGAGACGGAGGATAACAAGTCAGTTGTTTTTCTCCGTTTTTCCTCCAGCCGCTCGCGCTGGCTCGTGATGAAAGAACTCAGCTCACTTCGATGCCATTGTGCACGGGAGAATAACTTACATCACACTGAAAATTCTGATCTCCGTAAAAGCTTCGTCAAATTTGAACTCTGTACTGATGGAAATCCGACAGGAAAGTGGCCTCTGGACTCTGTGTGGCCCTTGCGGAGACCTTGAGCAGGGTTGGACCAGCGTTTATTGAGACAAGTGAATCTTGCCTTCACCCGCTCCGTTCGCCGATGCTAACGATTTCCCAGGAACAAACGAGGTCTGCACGTTAGCTGCCACCATCCTCGAACAGAAGGCCGTGTGCCAGCAAGATCCTGATCAGGACGAAAGCGAGGAAGGACCCGAAGAGACTGCAGAATATGACACGATGCTCATCGCTTCTGCCGGAGATCTCGTTGCCGCTCTCTCCACAACCCTCGGCGCTGCGTTCACTCCCCTCTTTCAGACCTTCTACCCGCTTATCGTGAAATACTATGTAAGCCAAGCCACCTAGCTATCGAGTTGGTCAAGCAAAAGCTCACCGCCCAGTACCGTAGAAGAAGAATCGCTCCGTTGGCGACCGCACCGCAGCCATTGGTACCTTATCGGAGATCATCACTGGAATGAAGAGTGAGATCACCCCAACGACCGAGCCATTGCTGGAGCTGTTCTACCAGGCGCTGGGTGACGATGAGCCAGAGGTTCAGTGTAATGCTGCCTTTGCTGCTGGTCTCCTTGTCGAACACTCCCAGAAGGATTTGTCCCCTCAGTTCCTCCACCTCCTGTCCGCCCTTCGCCCCTTGTTCGAAGTCCCTCCTGGTTCACACCTCTCAAAGTGGAAGTCACACGATAACGCTGCTGGCGCTGTTTCGCGTCTTATTATACGCAATACCGCAGCGGTCCCATTAGACCAAGTTCTGCCGGTCCTCATCAATGCCCTCCCTTTGCGACACGACTTCCTTGAAAATCCGCCAGTCTTCAAGGCTATCTTCCATCTATTTGGTACGAATCCCCAGGCTCTACACCCCTACTCAGACAGACTGTTAGATGTGTTCCGGGCTGTCCTCGAACCTTCTGAGGCTGACCAGATTAACGACGAGACCAGAGCCGGGTTGATAGAGTTGATCGTCGCGTTGAACAAGGAGGCCCCGGACAAGGTGCAGGCGGCTGGTTTAGGTTCATTTATTCCGGGAGCGTAGGTTATTACGATGTACCGATGCTAGTTTTGTCCACTATTCGTTTAGGCCTAGGTATTTTTGACCCGCTTTCTCTACTCTATCATACGGGGGACGCATCACGAATCCAACTGTGTGTTGGTGGGAGCACGATCAGCCACTGGTCACGCGGGAGGTTGAACATTTCGTCCAACATCCCCACTTGTTCTTTCCCTTCATCCTCCTCCGCTTTCACCTTCCTAGAGACGGTCGCAGGGCGACTCTCCGCGTCACGTACTCGTAATTTTCACCAGCACACTATGTTTGCAATTATCCTCTCTCTTTGTTTGCTCACGGTGGACGGACTCGCCACCCTTACTGTCAACCTTCCTTTGCAAGATCAACTAGCTCCCACTGCTCGCATCGGCCAGCCATACTCATGGACGTTCTCGAACCGCTCGTTCACCGTAGATTCCGAGGCTTCATTGTCTTACATTGTGTCTGGTCTTCCCCCTTGGCTAGCTTTCAATCCGGAAACCCGTACGTTCAGTGGCACACCAGCTGTGAACGACGAAGGACTCCCACGGATAAACGTGACTGCTCGCCAAGATTCCTCGTCCGTCACCGCGTCTTCCTACTTCTCCATCTGCGTTTCCTCTTATGCAGCTCCTACCCTCAACGTTCCGCTGGAAACACAATTCCAGCAATCGAACCCATCTCTATCGTCCGTCTTCGTGTTGGACTCGACCTCTGCCTTATTCTCTGGGCGACCCACTCTGCGTATACCTCCGTCTTGGTCCTTCAGCATTGGGTTCCAGAGCAACACCTTCAGCGACGTCATCCGTTATGCGGTCTCGCAAGCGGACGGATCAGCTCCTCCGTCTTGGCTGAGGTTTGATAACACCACTGGCACACTCTCCGGAGTCGCACCCCATATCCGCTCCAATGACCCTCCTACGGTCATCCCCCTCTCCCTCCATGGTATTGACCAGAATGGCTATTCAAGCGCAAAATCCCCTTTCGATGTGGTCGTCGCCGCGCAAGAATTAAGGTCCATCCGCCCTCTGCCTACTATCAACGTTACCACGGCGGCACCGTTCAACCTGTCACTCTGGTGTGTAACTACCACTCTCCGGCTGCTGTCCCTCGATTGAAAACCATCCCTAGGTCGTCCCTTGATTACTCTGGCCTGCTGATCGATGACCGCCCCATCCAATCCGCCAACATTTCAGAAGTTCTTATCGATACCTCATCGTTCGGCTCTTGGCTGAAATACGAGGGCAAGACTCGACGCCTCAGTGGGGAGCCTCCCGACAGCCTGGGAACCTTGACATTGTCGCCGCTCCCCGTTGAGATTACCACAAGTTTCCATCAACGGATACGGACGAATGTCTCGATCGCCCTTGTTCCATCTTTCTTTTCGGCGGAGACGCTTGAGAATTTACAAATCACTCCCGGTCAGGCGATTAATTTCAAACTTGGGAGCTTCCTTTCTGGACGGACTGATCTTGGATCTCCTGCGGATGTCAATCTCACTGCTACTTTCGAACCCGAAAATTCGAACGGTTCCCTGTCGTTTGACAACAAAACTATGGTACTCTCCGGCTCTGTCCCCCCTACCTTCGAAGGTGACGCGATCAAAGTGACGTTTACGGCATTTTCCCGTGTCACCCATTCCACTTCCCATGCAGATTTAAACATCACTCTGGATCGAGGGAGGAACGCTTCGAGACCGACTTCAGCAGAACAACAGGCGAGATCTCACGTACTTCTTGGGATTGCTATCGCTTTTGGCGTCATCGGCGGACTATTGTTACTCATCGCCCTTGTGGCAATGTGCCGAAGATGCAGACGGGGTAATGATATTGCTGATGATGCTGAAGAAGGGCGCCGGGGTTTGTATGGTAAGGAAGAGCACTGGTACGGGTTTGGTGCGGTCGAGAAAAGGGAACCAAGTCGGAGTGAGGGGGTGCTAGTCAACCTCTCCGACAGCATTCGCCGCTTTGGATCGACAACTCTCAGTAGGATACGTCCTGGCGCTTCGACAGGTTCATTCCGCTCTCCCCCACCACCCTCGGAACTTGTGCTCAGCCCTGGAGGTACTTCGATGAAAAAGGCCGAATTTGTTGGGAAGTTAAGGGATGCCATCCGCGTCGTTAGCGACAAGTACACGTCGGTTAGTCGCCGGGTACGACCGAGCAAATCTAGACCCCGGCTTGTCATCGGGCTACCCCAGCCAGCTCCAGGAAATCCCGGCACTCCTCCGTTCACGACTCCCATGCTCACACACCCTCCTGCGAGCCTGAGTCTTGGAGGTTCACCTTCATCGTCTATCCCCGAGTCGATCCCCACCCGCAGAGCGGACTTTGCTCCGCCAAAAAATTCCTCGCCAAGACAGAGCAGCCTTCGGTCATCCACTCACGGTATCGAGCCATCAGTTAACCATGAACATAATAGCCCACGATCGGCTTCGGACCGGTCCTCTATCGAATCGCACACTCAGGAAGCCGTTGTCCAGACGGCGCGGGCTATGAGCGTTCGAAGTGGGCGCAGTGTCAGTGTATCATATCCTTCGCAGATTCTGGCAGATGGCGGACGACCAAGGCTCGTGCCGTTCACCAGTTCAAGCCGAGTTCCTGTCCCACGGATTCCCTCTGGCGACAACGGGAACCTCACGGCAGAATACAGAAACCCCGCTGGGCTTAAACGAATAGCTAGCCTCTCGGCTGAAGTTGAAGGGAAAGGTAGCAGGGAGGAGGATCTCGGGAGTTACGTCCGCGCGTTCGGGATGGACGCAACTGATAACGCCATTCCCTCGTTCTCATCGTTGGTATCTTCTCAAACGAGCGTCACGACGAAGAGTAGGCCCGCAAGATTTTTGGCGAGGGTCGGAGAGAGGTTTCTGTTCACCATTCACGTGGCAGAGATGGCGGATATGGTGGACGTGAGGTTAGTCTCAGGTGGGCAGCTACCTCGGTTTGTTCATGTGAATCGCATGGCCGGAAACAAGAAGAATGTCGTGCAGTTATGGGGGTTGCCTGCAACCATGGATAGAGGGGATCTGGAAATTGGTATTTATGCCTCTGGCCGGGGCGTCTGCATTGGGAGGGCGATTATGGAGGTCGTCTAGGCGCGCGGAACTTCTGCACTTATCATAAGCCAACCAACCAATTCGCTTTGTATTCCAACCACCTTACATATCTCTGTGTACGTTGACCTATGACTGTATTCACACTACTTATCCCCGCTCAGGCTTACAACTCCTTCCCGCATTCCCGCTCTTGCCGAGCGTGGGAATCGGCTGACTTGAATTGATCCGAGTCGCACCCAACGGTCCCAACCACATCCGTCCCGTCCGCCGTTAGCCCCGTCAGCTCAACATGTCCCTCGGTCGGCTGGTTTCGACGAACATTCTTCTGAGGTCTGCTACTCGTAATGCAGTGAGGTATGTGGTCAAGAGTTGAGGCTGGTCACCTGGCTCACGTCTCTTAGGTTTAATCCCACCCTCAGGTTCTCTGCATACCATGTAAAGCCACCCCTCCGCCAGTGTCGCCCCGTCTTGCTGATGCCCCTTTCCTTTAGGCCCACACCCTGAAACCTCGGTTGAGCACGATGGTTGGGCTGGGGTCCACACGCGGTCTCTCCTTTTGGGGGTCAGCACCCACTCCCGGTCCCACCCCTCCTCCTCCCTCTTCTGCGTCAGAAATCCAAGAGACTGTCCCGCAGCCGGAAGTATTTACTGTAACAACACCGGTTCCTGAGCCAATCGGCAACCCCGAGGTCGTCACTTCGCTCGATATTCCCTCAATATTGGCAGCTCCACCGTTGAATTATGGTGACCTTGCTGCCCTTGGGTTTTCACATTGGACACCAGCTGGGATCGCCCAATGGTCCATGGAAGTGGTTCAGGTTGCCTCCGGAATGCCCTGGTTCTGGACAATTGTCACTGTCACGATTCTCTCGCGGTTTATCGTCATCCCATTTAACATCAACTCCCTCCGTACCACCGCAAAGCTCGCACCCCACCAACCGCGTTTGATGCAGCTCAAAGATGAGCTCCAGAAGATTGGTGGTTTAAGCAAGGACCCAATCGCAGTACAGAGGATATCCCTCCAACAAAAGCAGATTTACGAAGAAGCTGGCGTGTCGCTTCTGGCCCCGCTCGCCACGCCACTCGTTCAATTTCCGGTTTCCTTGGGGTTGTTCTTCGGAATTAAGAAGTTATGTGATTTCCCCTTGGAACAGTTGAAGGTTGGTGGGTTCGGCTGGATAACGGACTTGACCGTGCCGGACCCCACATATATGTTACCACTCGCAATGGCTGTATTGATTAATATGCAGCTGTCGGTGAGTAACTACTCCGGTGTACCTCTTCCAGCAGCTCTCTAATTCCTACCCTCCAGGTTGGCGCAAAGGACCTCACGAGCGATAGTGGCCAAACTCTCCACCTGTTCAATGTGTTCAAAGCTGTCGCGTTCGTTTCTGTTCCATTCATGGCTAGTCTCCCCGCGGTGTGTACCTCTTCTCCGCCCACTGCCAACTCATTAATCCTGACCCACTACTCTGCCAGGGCGTTCTTGTGTATCTTGTAACCGGTGTGATCGCCATGACGGCACAATCCCTCGTCCTCCGCGCTCCTTCAATTCGCAAGGCCCTTAATATTCCAAGGATACCCAACCATTTGCGCGTCAAGCCCCCGACATTCCTAGAGACCGTCAAGTTCGGTGTGGATTGGTTTAAGAGCAAGAGTGCGGAGGCTCAGGCTCAAGCAAGGGCCCAACAGAGGAAGAAGTTTTGATGAATTATCTATGACATAGGTGGCCACGCTGTGGCGCGGTCATAGGCAAAATCTACCCCATTCAGATACTTACACTCGTTTATGACTAATCACAATGAACCCCTACTTTAATCAAGAGCGTTGGCTCTCGTGAGTACCTTGCCGCACACAAATCAACCTATCGCTGGAGTGACTAAAGGTAGTTCCTTGATCGAACGAAGGTGCTTCTTGGTGGGACGTTTGGGACAGAGGGTACTTTCCGGAATCTTAAAACGGAGTGGCGGTTTGGGACTCGCATTGGAATCTACGCACGAAGTCTATTTTATGATAGAAGACACGGTCATTGAATTAGGACAACAAGAGAGATACAGTGGTCAACGCCGAAGAGGAAAAAAACATGAATACGTCTGGGATGGGGTGGGGTCGGTTACATCATATTTACAGTCGACCGGGTGATCACTCACATTGTGCAAGTAAAAAAGCCTGGGCCAACGCTGTCAGACGGGTTCGAGAAGGGAGACATAGTACTTACCGAGAGTGTATCCAACTCTCCGTCCGGGGAGTACAGACCAGACACGATCACTTGCCTATTCAACGGGCAGTCAAGCATTTATGAGGGCCGGCAGTGGAATCAGGTTCGTACGTGATAGAGGTCGGAGTACCACTCAGGTACATGGCCACAAATATCTGCGCTTTGTTTTGTGGCGGGATGAGACCACCCTTGACCATTGCCTGTACGATGAGGACGCCAACAATGGGCAACAATACCAGCTTTGCAACACAGACGGACAGGATTGCTGGGATCGGAAGTCGGGAGATCGGACGAGGAATCTTCATCCTTGCGAAGGAAGCACCTAAGAGCACGAGGGAGAGTGGGATTGTGATGGCACCGAGGAAAGCGGCTATTTGAAACGGGATTAGTTGGCCACGTCGACCGTGACCTGATGTTGACGAACCGGTGTCGATGAGAAATCCGAGAGGAGGTTTCCCATCGGGGCCTTTCCACGAGGGTCCTCCTTCAGCGCTGACGTCGACGAAGAGTGCTTTGAGGGGTTGAACAAGAGCAATACACAGCGAGGCGCAGATCACGAGGTTAATAGGCGCGAAAAACATAGACAAGGTTCGGAGAAACCGTTTAAATCGCGAGTCTGATGAGGGCATGGGGAGTAGGGGATGGGCAAACATGGACCGGTAACACTGTAGGCCTATACTCAGGCTGAGGCAAGGTCGTGACTTGGGCAGAACTTGATTTTTCCCCTTCTCCAATCTCCGTAGAAGAGGATGTACTTCCCACTTTCTTTTGCGGTTCAGAGATAACAGGAGGCTGAGGGGGCGGGTTTCCGAGCAGGTACCTATAGACAAGGCTGCCAATGGGTTTTTCTCTCCACGGGACTCGCTTTTCTGCTTCTTTTCCTTGTGGGACGCCAGGGGCGTAGTCCCAAGCAAGGGAACGGGCAAGGCCGCAGACGAAGAAGAAGATATTGTAAACGATGATGAATACACCGACGAAGGAGATCCCCACTATAGCCAAGCGTGATAAGAATTAAATGGATCAGATCCGAAGGGTCCTCACGATTCGTATCCTTTGGGGGATTGAAGGGGGGTTGTTGAGTAACAGGAACGACGACTGCAGCAGCTGATATCCTGACGTGTTAGTCCATGGGAAATAACTCGGTTGCGAGAGATTAGATTACGTACGGAGAGCACCCCAGTTTCCGAGACAGCAGGCAACGATTATGCCCTGCCAGAAGTTACGAGGTACGTAGCACACTTCGCGGATGACGAGGCCAGAGAGCAGGCCGAAGATACTATAAATGAAGGCGATTAAGAAGGTGGGGCCAATCGCAGAAACATTATGTTTGGTGAAAGCGGGAACGATGCTGGAGAAGATCAGGGGAGGAAGGGCAAGGTTCATGGCGACTTGGGAGGCACCCCTGGTCGCAACTTGGGGAAAGAGGTCTTTCCTGGCAAAACAGTACCCGACGAACATGGAAATGAAGCTTTGGATGGGGTTCAGTCTGGATCGGGGTGAGAGCGGCGGGGATGGCTCACATTTTGACCAAAGGAATTACGCCTGAGTAGATGAGAAACCCCGCAGAGGCCATCTTGGAAGAGGGGTAAAGGGGGTACAGTTACAACCTGTATCTCTTGCGCAAATGGGCAGGAACCAGGGACGTAAGAGGCGAACGTCGGACTTGTAGGACCGAAACATAATTGCACACGGGCCAGGCCTCGCTGAATATCGAACATCGACGTCACGGGGCCCCACGGCGAGGCTTTTTGCTAACCGCTCGGGTGCCTGAGTCGGATGGTGGGAATCCTCGTGTCATTCTAGTGATGAAGCGTGCGAAGATACTCACTTACTCACGTCCGGAGAACCCAGTTCTTGCATTGGCTTGCCTGGCCACGTAGACGAATGCCTGAGTAGGAATGTAGTGTACAATCCCTCGTCAGCTATCGCAGTTTACAACTGTATCGAGGCCGTGCGTAGATGGTGTGCTCGAAGTGCTGACAGAGGATGTCGACCGGTCATCAGAGATACTAAACATGGTAGGCGTCCAAGCCCTGCGCGAGCCATCCATGTCCCTACGGCGGAGATCAATAGCGTTTTGGACTCCACCATCCCCATTTGGTTAGAATGCAATTAGTGGCGAGGAGGCAACCGCTCTATCGCAGACACCCAAACAAGCCGCTCTCCATCTCATGGGCGGAGGGCGGTGGCTGGGACGGTGAGGTGGAGGGTACTGTAAGCTGCAGAAGTCCGATGAGCTCTGCGATTGGGTCGCCATGGAACCCGTTCAAGCCAACGTAACGATGGGGGACCCCGGGGGCAAGCGCAGTTGGACGGACCCCGAGTCGAGGGTCGCCGATTCATCGCTAATAAGTATCCTGTGGTAGTATCTCGCGTCGGGGCCTTCTCCGTCAACAGGGGAAGGCGTCTGGATCCGTCTACGGAGATCGTGGGAGATAGATCTTCGGATGGGGAACGCACCATATCCTCTGTAGTCCCCGAGACTTTTGTTGTGGTCAGTTCGTGATTGAAAGCTGTGCCAGCGTCCTTGACACTGACGCCGATGGGCCAACATGCCACGGTATGCCAGGTGTGTTTTGAACGCCCATCATCCACTTTTGGATGTAAGCGCCGACAAAAACCGTTCCCCGACCCGCCCACTCGGTGAGGCGGTGGACCACACCGCCTCTATATCAGGTCTAAAGCGCATACGACCGTCATGGATCAAGCGGCGCGTTGATGTCGCATATGTCCTTTCCTTGTCTCATAACAAAAAGCTGCGCCAGACCTGTCATCTTCTGTCACCCTTATCGCCGAGTAACCTCCCTACCTACCACCTATTTATAATATGGAACCCACCAACCACTTCCCCCGCCGTGCCATCCATGTCCTCCAAACAACTCCCGCGCTGGGAGACTTACCTCAAGTGAGTCCCAGTGGCGTTTCCATTCAGACTTGAAGCTGACATGTCTCAGGCAAATGTCCCGACTCACTCTCGGGGAAGCCTTGTGGTTCGTTCCTCGGGTTCCGCTTGCGTATCCCGCCTGAATATATGCACCCACCAGCGAGCCTGCCCCACTCCCCTACTTCGAGCGTATCCAGCTAGGAGATGTGGGCTATATTCTCGGAGGCTGTTTCCATTTGCTGTTTTCCGCCGGTTGCCCATTGGATGGGAGGGAGTTAGGAGCCGAAGTCCCTCGTACCTTCAAACAACTAATTGTTGGGCCAACTTTCAACACTCAACCTCGATCGCCTGGCTGCCTTTCTACGAACACCGTCCGAGAAATTCCGGGTCGCGGTAGAGGACCGATGTATCCGTAAGCTCGTTCTCCCACATTCGCCTCCTCCAGAACCTTAGACGTGCGCTCCAGGATGCTGGAACCGGGTTCCAGCACCTCCCTCCAGCTCACGGGAAATCAAGGTGCTGCCCTTTTAACTAAACACCCCACCTACAGGGAGGACGTTCAATTGGGGCGGGTCTTTGAAGAATATACGAAAGAGCATTACGACTCCTGGGTAGCTTTCGCCCGCGAGCGTGGACACCCTAGTGATATCAAGCTAATCCTCGTCACTGGCGTCGACATGACCAGGGATTTCGCAATGATATCTTATTCGAACAACGGCGATGACATGACGGCCGAGTTCACACTCTCACCCCCCGGGCTTGCCTCCCCTTGGGGGAACTGGCGCGCACCAGGTGTGATTTACACGAACTGTGGTCCCCAGCCCTGTCGCCCTCCCTCCGGCGACAGTCATACGGAAATCGTTTCGGATGAGTACAATCAATGCGTCTTTGTCCGGTACTATACCATGCGCAAGAGGTTGGGGATTCCCAGGGTCTTGAAAGCCGCTGCAGGTCCGCATGATCTTGGATCGAGGGGCCGCGATGGTGAAGAGTCGCTCCTTGAGGTGGAGCATAACTCGGACTCAGGGTCAGACATGTCAAGTGTGTTTGATGATGACTGGGATGACGACAGGAGTTCGGTCACTAGCATCGACTCTGAACCCGACATCGTTGTCCACAATCCCACACTTGTACGCCCTTTGTCACACCCTTCCACCTTTTTCTCTTATTCTGATTGGCAATTTATAGGACGAAAGGAATGATTTCGATACGATCGCAGATTATGTTTTCCAGGCAAGTTGGAAACGGAAATGTCAGGAACGGCAAGGCATCTAATCCTCCCACATTAGAACTCTGATGCTGATTCTGTACTGATCCATCATCGGGATATCGCACTGCTGCGTGAGGTGAGCCGCACATCTACAAGAAAAGCCAATCACTGAATTCTTCACACAGCTGGGAGGCAGTGCGGACCTGTACACCCAACTAAATGAGAAACGACCACCGATCGCGGTGGATATGAACGGAGGTTTGTTTTGCTATCGGTTGATTGCCCAGGAGCTCATACTCTGGTTAGTGGGAACGATTGGGTGCAAGATGGATCCTCCGGCGAACACATGGCTCGGTGGTCCGCTTGGAATTACCACACCCACGCCCTCGTTTATCTCCGGCGAAATTGGGCGCGAAGCCACGAATAGGGTGGGATCGCCAGAACCTCACCTTCCCTCACGCCAAGGACATCCTCCACAGTATTTTCCCAGCCGTGCCCAGGAAGCGACTCCTGATGTCGGCGGTTCCATCCATAAATCGGTTCGGAGTACGTTTCCAGCGTGGGCGCATAGAGCTGTGAGTCCGCCTTTTCCTCATTTCTGATGCCCCCAATGACACATCACAGGTCATGACGAGGTCCCGTGCAATCAAATCCCTCGCATTCGTCGTTCTTTCGGTTACGTACACACAATGCTGGATGAATTCCAAGGCCAACGACATCGTCGTATTTGAGGTCGACTATGGCAAAGGCTTGACCGACCCCAAAGATGCCGTCGGCTTGACCTATGAGGCATGCACATCCTGGTGTGGCAGCCAGCAAGAATCGTTCGACTGGTCGACCTTCTCTCAACAGTTCTCTGCCTGGCTATTACCATGGCTCGCCCTCATCAACCAACTCCCGTTCGGTACAGAGAGCAGCCTCGACAATCTCATCTCTAGTACGTTTCCCTCTCGCGACCATCAGTGTATTTTACCGATCTTCTTACTACCAACGAACCAGTCGTCCTCGCTGTCGGGTCTCCCACCCTCGCAGCATTCTCGCTTGCTCTCACGGCCCTCAACGCTCGTTGGGCTTACAACCGTTTTTCAGCCACCAACCACCCCAATCACCGGAAAATTGCCAAGGCTCTCGTCTACCTCCAGCATGTTCCACTGCATATAACCACCCGTGACGGACTCTCTGCACCCCTCATAGTCTTCACCGAGAACGGTGACTGGTGGGAATGCTTCGCCAGTAGGCTTCAACAAACACACACCTGGACCATTTCCGGAGCGACTTCCATTGTATGGGTTGTCGTTGCCTTCATCATCATCACCGTCGACTCGTTCATGAACCCAGGGGAGGACGCCAATCCGACCGGTCTAGGGGTTGGTTCCGTTTGGTTGTGGATCATCCCCATCGTCGTGGGCTGGCTGTGGATCCCAGTTTGCTCGTATGATCACCTGAAGGCTGCGATCGAAAAGGCAAACGATCTTGCGTTCGTGACCGCTCGTAATAGCCTCCCGCGGACCAACGGCTTACCTGATACCAGTACCCCCACGCGCGCGTACGGCATCTCGCGTCATCAAGCGATCGGGTTGCATAAGGCGGCGGAGATTTTCACCGAAGACACCGTCAGGACTGCGCCGGTGTTTAACTACTCCAGATTCTTGATGTGGTCCTCGAACGCGGAGGCAATTGCCCAGCTGTTCGATGACAATAGGATCGGGACCATCGGTCAAGTTCAAGCCCACATCAGCCGAGGCCAAACTCACTGCGGATTCCCCGTCCAAGGATACAAAGAACCCACAAAACTCACTCCCTCTGGGATGTGGAAGAGGATGTTTGTTGCCTCGATATTTGCTCTTGGACTGCAGTGGGGTACTACTGGTTCAGCGGTCATCTCCATCTTCTCTACACCTGCGACTGGACCCGGATGCCGCTCTATGCCTTTCATCCTCTACAGTATCGTTTCAACCATGGCCTGGGTGACGTTCCTACTTTCCAGCTACCTCGCTCACCACACCAGAATTCGGTACGAGGGTGGTGTTGTCCCGCACCCTGGATTCAACTTCACCAGCGTGGCCAAAGGACTTACCACCTTCCTACGCTGGCTGTCGATATTTGCCGCGGGTTGTAATGGCCTCGGTATCGTTATTTCGTGCATGTCCCAGTTCACCAACTTCCACACCACGTGCTACTGTAACTCAAGAGTGCTGGGATGGGTGACTGAAGTCGCGTACAGCATCGCCGCTACCGATAAACTTGGTTCTGGCCAGATGAAGGGAGGCTGGATCGGTGGTATTGTGATAACCTTTATGTTCTTGTTCTTCCTCCACTTCACGCTCGACCGCTCTCACACCGCCAGTCATCGCTAAATTATTAGCCTTTTTGTTCCCGGCGCTATCGGTTTACGATGTTAGAATAAGTACTTAGGTGCTGACGTTGCACATTATAATTATTCCACTCGCTGTCCGTTAGATGTAATCACCTACTTCGTGCCATGGTTTTTTTTATTTTATGTTTGGTAAATGGCTATACCTGACACCTCCTGTACCAATCTGTTTTTTTTTTTTTTTTTTGCGTACCTCGTATAATAGGAACCCGCCGGGCGACAACCCCACGCACAAATCCAATTTCGGGGGACACAAAACCCGCAGCGGCGCCGGAACCAACGAGTCGCCGAGACGGCGGCGAGTGGGACATCTGGCTCGAATCGTGTGCATACGCACGGTGGGGATATGAACAGCGACCTCCACGACTTCCGAGGGCACAGCAGTGCCGCCGAACTATGCCCCAGGACCGTCTCACCCAAAAGTTTGTGGGTGGTTACCGGGGAGTCCATCGAGACGTGGGTAGAGGAGAGGGAAAATTGGGACCTCGCGACATCGACTAGAGCATAATGCGCCTTTTGTTTTTTGTTTTCCGAGGTCAAGAGGGGATCCAGATGCGGAACGTCGGGTAGTGACACCTACTTGCAAGTTATATGTCAATAATAGGCCGACCGTAATCAGGTGAGAGTCAGATACGTAGTCCGTGTCAGGTGGCAGGCCTCCCAGGGGAACTCACAGGCCATTGTGAATGAACGTCATGCTGAGGAATGGAGAGCACAGCCATGTTTAAGGCACCCATCTGAAATCGTGCGGTAAATCGAATTTTTTTCATTCGTCTGGCACAGCTGGCCATGGTTTGTCCCGGAGGATCGGAAGGAGGAACTGCCCAGCGACGTACAGCTGTTTGTAACTTACAGGCTAATCATCGGATATCGGGCGCTGGAATGATGTATGACAGACAAGCCGACGTGCGCTTGGTCTGCGCAGTGGCGGCCACGCTGCGGGTGTATTTCGAACGCTCATCCGATCCCGATCATATTATCATATGTATCTGTATCGAGGTCCATCGAAAGTTGTCCTCACGCGACCGGTGGAACCCTGTTGCACGGTGCTCGAAAAACGTTGGTTTGGCGGGTCCAGCATGCCAACGTCCGCCCTCGGCCGGGGAAGTTCGTTCAGCTTTGGTTCTCCACCGGGGCGGGGGAACGTCGATGACATCTGAACACTATTGTCGCCTGGTGCCACATCATAGTCTGGGAAGTCTGCTCTCCTTGTCTTTACATCTGCACCGATTCGGTCTGCCTTCAACCCCAAAAGGCTTAGGTTCTTCTCGCGTATCCTCAATGTGGCCGCCTAATACACCGCCGCCTACAAAAGGCCCGTGCCACGGCATGGCAACCCCCTACCTCTCTCCACTACCCCCAACCGATGTCCATATCATGACACTATCCAGATTAATCAAACCTCTCGCTCTCCTCCCTTTCGTCTTCCTTTCAGTCGCGGCCACAAACTACACACAATGCTTTATTGATTTCAAGGCCAGCAACACCACCATTGGCGGGGAGACTCCAACGGCATGCCCGCGACCGACCCCAACGATGTCGTTGGTTTGACCTATGAGGCATGCAAATCCTGGTGTGGCACCAAGCAGGAGTCATTCGATTGGTCTATCTTCTCCCAACAATTCTCCGCCTGGCTACTACCCTGGCTCGCCCTTGTCAGCCAACTCCCATTCGGAGCAGGGAACCGCCTCGATAACCTCATCTCCGGTACGTTTCCCCTTCGCGTACATCAGTAGAACTCACCGGGTTTCTTACCATCGTACGCCAGTTGCACTCACAGTTGGGTCTCCCACCCTCGCAGCATTCTCGCTCGCTCTCACGGCCCTCAACACTCGCTGGGCCTACATCCGTTTCTCGACCATCAACTATCCCAATCGCGGGAATGCTGCCCAGGCCCTCGTCTACCTCCAACAGGTTCCACTGCATATAACCACCCGTTCCAAACTCCTCGCATCCCTCATAGTCCTCCCCGAGAACGACGAATGGTGGGAATGTCTTGTCGACAGACTCGAACAAACCCACACCTGGACGATTGCTGCAGCAACTTCCATAGTATGGGTTATCATCGCCTTCGTCTTCACCATCGTCGATTCATTCATGAACCTGGGGAAGAATGTCAACTCAACCGGTCAAGGAGTCGGCTCCCTTTGGTTGTGGCTCATCCCCATCGTTGTCGGCTGGCTGTGGATCCCTGTCTGCTCGTATGATAAACTGAAGGCCGCGATTGACAAGGCGAACGATATTGCATTCGAGGCTACCGATGTCGGAGTCCCGAGGCGCGTGTACGAGGACTCGCATAGTCAAGCAATCAAGATGTCTGAAAGTACGGAGGTGCTTACAGGTGATGCGGTCAGAACTGCACCGGGGTTCAACTATGCAAGGATCTGGGAGTGGTGGCGTACCGTCGAGACGATCGCTCAGGCATTTGAGCACGCGGGCGAGAATGCAGAAAACCACGTGCCTGTTCACGGCAGGCCCGACCAGTGGGTATTGCCGAGAGGCAACTTACACCCCGCTGTTCCACCCGAAAATAGGACAGGTACCGCCGATCAGGTTCAGGCTTACTGTGGATTCCCTCACCTGGGAGAAATCCCTGAGCAGCCCGTTCCTCCTGGGGTGTGGAAGAGGTTATTTATTGCCTCGGTGTTTGCACTGGGGTTACAGTGGGGCATCACTGGCTCAGCGGTCATCACCGTGGTATTCACACCTGCAACTGGCCTCGGGTGCCGTTCTGGCGCTTACATCATCTACGGCATGGTCTCAACCACGATCTGGTTGGCACTCCTACTTTCCAGCTACCTTGCTCACTGCGCTGTGATGTGGTGTGATGGCGCACCAGAGCCTGGATTCAACTCGGCCAATTTAGCCAAAGGACTTGCCACCTTCCTGCGCCGGCTGTCGGTATTCGCCGCTGGTTGCAACGCCCTCGGTATCGTCCTTGCGTGCGTGTTCCAGTTCTCCAACTTCTACAGCACGTGTTATTGTAACTCAAGCGTGCTGGGAAGGGGGACGAAAGCCGCGTACAGCATCATCGCTGCCGGGAACTTTGGGTACAACCAGATGAAGGGAGGTTGGATTGGAGGCGTCGTTCTCGCTGGCGGATGCGTAGTTATCTTTTTGTTTTCTCTTCACCTAATGCTCGAACCCTCTCATAATGTCGATCGTCGCTGAATCATTTGGCCTTTCGTTTTCGCTACCGCCAATTTACTTAGATAGTATACCTACATTGCACGCGGCGATTAATCCTTCAGCTTGCTGTCCACTAGTTGTAACCACCCCTTTCCGACCCTGTAGCTTCTTGAACTTGCGCCTGGTCAAGGCGTAGACTTTACACCTCCCGTACCAACTATTTTGCTGCATACCTCGTGTGATAGAAACTACCGTCCGGGCTACACAGTGACTGACTTTCCATGGCCCTTTGAACTTTCTAAACCTCAAATATCCTGGCTGGAAAAGGGAACTGTCAGGACCCCGTCCCGGGCCGTTGCGTCGGGTCGCGAATATTATCTCCAAACCGCGCATCTGGAATTACAACGCTGGGGTCATTTCGTTCGAAACTCAGCCCGCCAATAAAATTATAGGGACTGGGAAGGGCCGCAACCCCGCCTGCTGCAAGCCCGTACGATGCTGGCATTACCACTGCGCCTCAACTTTCAGTTTCATCGAGCTACGCTACATAGAGGGTTGTGGATATTGAGGAATAAACCTCGGCTGGTGGCACCCTTCTACGACGAATACGTATATATCAGGTTTTACCTAGTCTTATGGACAGTCACCCACTCGGTCACTCAATATCCAATCACTATGGTAAATAAACAAAACCAGATCGGAGTGGGGGAATTGTGGATTATCACTGTGAAGCATCGAGAGGAGAGGACGAGCTGCGATATCGATTCTGCGGCGCTGAGTGCCATCATGCCCAGCTCCCACGAAGTTGGGAGCGTTTGGAATGATGAATAAGAGTACCATAGAAGTGTTTTGAAGCGGTCTCAATGTTGACATGGACAATCATATATCATATCCGAGCGCGTTGACGCGTCACCCGAATACTTTTTTTCACCGGCTTGGAGGCTGACCGAAAGAGTTTTAGTCGATAGCGTTAAACAGAAATTCCCAATCATGTCACGCTGGGAGTCGGTAGGTACTAGTCCGCGTCTAGCGGCAGACTTGCCCGGGTTACTAACAGGCTACTATAAATCATACTAAATGGGTCATTGTAGCGACGAAAGCTCGGAGGACGCAGCGAAGTTTAAGGCCCGATGTCCCCACCTGAAACAGTGCGCCAACCGACTAGAACTTATTCATCAGCCTGCACATAGTCGGTTTGTCATGAAGAATCTGAGGGAGCGAGGACCTCCCAATGATATGCTTTTTTGAGCGAACAAGTCTGATCTGGTGGTCTCGCTGCGGTTGTGTTCGAACGCCCATCTTATCTGGATCCGGGACCGTCAAAATTCGCCCTCACTCTGCGACCGGCGGAACCCCTCGTACCGTGCTCGACTGAACGCTAGTGTAATGGATTAAGTGTACCAACGTCTGCTTTTCGCTGCGGAGGTTCGTTCAGCCCCGGTGGAGAGGTGTCTAAGCGTCCGCGTCATCGCCTTGCGCCACATCACAATCATCTGGGAAATCTGGTGTACTTTCTCATCTTTATCTCTGCGCCAATTCTGTCTACTTTCGAACACAGGAGGCATAAGTTTTCTCCGCGTATCCTCCCGATCGTCTAATGCACCGCCGCCTACAAAAGGCGTGTACTGCGGCATTGCAACCTCTCCACCTCTCTCCACTACCCCCGACCAATGTCCGTATCATGACACGGTCCAGCGTAATCAGGCCTCTCGCTCTTCTCCCTTTACTATTTCTTTCGGCTGCTGCCACCAACTTCACACAATGCTTGATCGATTTCCAGGCCGGCAACGCCACATCTGGGGGGGTTGACTCCAAGGGTTCCCACGTGTTCAACCCCGAAGATGCGGTTGGCTTGACCTATGAGACATGCACGGCCTTGTGTGGCAACGGGCCGGAGCTATTCGAATGGTCTATCTTCTCCCAGCAGTTCTCTTCCTGGCTACTTCCCTGGCTCGCCCTCGTCAGCCAACTCCCGTTCGGGGCAGGGAACCACCTCGACAATCTCACCTCCGGTGAGTTCCCTTCTATATATCCATCGGTGGATTTACCGTTTGCTCACCATAGTATATCAGTCGCCCTCACTGTCGGGTCTCCCACTCTTGCGGCATTCTCGCTCGCTCTCACAGCCCTCAACGCTCGCTGGGCCTACAACCGTTTCTCAGCCATCAATTACCCCAATCGCGAGAACGCTGCCAGGGCTCTTGTCCATCTCCAGCAAGTCCCACTGCATATAACCACCCGTGACGGACTCCTCGCGTCCCTCGTAGTCCTCCCCGAGAACGAAGACTGGTTGGAATGTCTTGTTGATAGACTTGGACAAACCTACACTTGGACCGTCGCTGCAGCAACTTCCATAGTATGGGTCATCATCGCCTTCACCATCGTCGATTCGTTCACAAACCTGGGGAAAAATGTCAACTCGGCCGGTCAAGGAGTTGGCTCCCTTTGGTTGTGGCTCATCCCCATCGTTGTCGGCTGGCTGTGGATCCCTGTTTGTTCGCACGATAAGCTGAAGGCCGCGATTGACAAGGCGAACGATATCGCATTCGTGGCTACCGACGTCGGTGCCCCAAGGCGCTCGTACGATATCTCGCACATGCAAGCGATCAGAATGTCTGAAGTTACGGAGGTGCTTACGAGGGACGCAGTCAGAACTGCACCGGTGTTCAACTATGCAAGGATCTGGGAGTGGTGGCGGACCGTCGAGACGATCGCTTGGGCGTTCGAGCATGCGGACAAGAATGCAGAGAACCATATGCCTGTTCACGGTAGGCCCGGCCAGTGGGCATTGCCTAGGGACAAGCGTCCTACCATCCAACGTGAAAATAGGACCGGCACCGTCGATCAGGTCCAGGCTTACTGCGGATTCCCTCACCTGGGAGAAATCCCTGAGCAACCCGTTCCTCCTGGGGCGTGGAAGAGGATATTTATTGCCTCAGTGTTTGCGCTGGGATTACAGTGGGCCACCACTGGCTCAGCGGTCATCACCGTGGTCTTCACTCCTACGACTGGATTCGGGGGCCGTTCTGGCGCTTACATCCTCTATGGTATAGTTTCGACCTTGATCTGGTTGGCGCTCCTACTTTCCGGTTACCTCGCTCACTGCGCTGTGATGTGGTGTGACGGCACCCCGGAGCCTGGATTCAACTCGGCCAATTTAGCCAAAGGACTCGCTACCTTCCTGCGTCGGCTGTCGATATTTGCCGCAGGTTGTAACACCCTCGGTATCGTCCTTATATGCGTGTTCCAATTCTCCAACTTCTACAGCACGTGCTACTGCAACTCGAGCGTGCTGGGAAGGGGGACCAAAGCTGCGTACAATATCATCGACACCGGGGACTTTCGACGCGACCAGATGAAGGGAGGTTGGATTGGAGGCGTTGTTCTCGCCGGCGGGAGCGTTTCTGTGTTTTTGCTGTTCCTTCACTTGATACTCGAACCCTCTCGTAATGCTGATCGTAGCTGAAGTATTTGACTTCGTTTTCGGTACTTCCAATTTACTTAGATAACCTACGCCCCGCGTGACGATTAATTGTTCGGATTGTTGTCTATTAGCTGTAACCGCCCTTCCCACGATCCTATATGTTGAGCTTGCGCCCGTACATCTCCACGTGCCAATCCACCGACTGAGTGAGTGGTTTCGCGATCCCAACCTGGCCGACTCGGGAAGTTCAAGCCAAATCTAGGGGACTACCCTGTCCACACACAGCAACATTTCATGGATGGAAGCCCAAATCGTCGGGGCGGCACCAACGCAGAAGGGCCAATCTGAGATCGTACAGAATGAATTCAGAACCAGATGCAAAAACCGGGGCTGTGAATCAAGTCACGTGGTGTGACGCAGTTTCTGGTTGGTTCCCAGTGGCTGAGATCTAAATTTTTCGAAAGTCACGTAGAGATGTTCGTCGGTTACTGTATGAAACCGTACTCCACCCCACGGCCGACATTTTCAAAACCTGTGTGATCCTACGCGATCAACTATCTAATTCTGGCAGCGCGTTACTGGTCCGCATTTGCGCGATGGTCGAATCGCGCCGGTACATACCAAATCCAGGACGCTTTCTGTCGGGAAGTTGAAAATGTCCACATGACTAGGGGGATGACTGGAAAGTGTGCGTTCCTTGCATCCGCCCTCAGGTACGCCCAGATCGTCCTCAGTGGAGCACAGCTTCTTGTCAAGTTTTCCGTAGCGGAGGAGCCGCGGAGCGCACAACCTCTGGTGTGTGGCGTTCGTCTCGTTGTCTCCAGATAGGCGAATACAAAAGCCATACATGTTCGTCGTGGACGGGATGATGCTCAGCTGTCCCACGGACCTTCCAATTGACTGTCCCACATCTGCCTCATGTGGCGTCAGGCCCAAGTCTAGACTTTCCACTTTCTGCCTGTTTCGAAAGGGAGGTCAACCAGAGGCTGTGTGTCGTTCCTCCGCGTAAGGTGGGTAAATGCTCAGCATAGACCTAGGTTGGGTCAAACCTTCTGACCAGAGGGATTCGCCCATCCAGTCCGACGCCCGCCGCCGGTCCCGTACCGCCACCCCTTTCGCTTTGATGATGGTCTGGCGTACAGTGGAACCTGGTGACCATTTCGTAACCTCTGTCCATGTCGAGCTGGTCTGATCGAACGCCTTTGTTGCAGATCGGTCACATGATAATTGGTTTGCTCTTCGTGTCTGGGACGGGGTCACGTCGGGGTTTGTCCTTACACGAGCGAAGGGACCCTCCTATAGGGCTCCCGGCAAATGTCGTGGTAACTGTCCGGGGTTTTCTTTTTCGTGCAACCGTCCGGATTGCGAACGCTCACTCTCAGCTGGGGCCTATAGAGTCTGGGCCTTAGCCGGGGGTGGGTGATGCGTGACGGCAAGAATGCCTTCTGTCACTGTCTGCCATCTGGCTGTGCTGGTAATGAGCCGCTCATGCCATCCCTCATATCTACACTAAACTGGTTCACGTTCGCCCCCAATGGGTATAGTCCCCTCTACACATTGTCAATATAGTGACCTAACGCACCGCCACATTTGGGGATGTGCAGGCATAAAACCACTGACAAAGTGACTCCTTTCCTTCCACTACCCCCATCCAATACCCATCTCATGACACGAACCACCGGAATCGCGCATCTCTTTCTTCTTGCTTTCTTCTTCGTTTCGGTTGCTGGCTCGGCCAACTTTACCCAATGCTTGATTAATTTCAAGAACAGCAATGCCACCGAGGGTGGGACCAACTACAACGGCGTACCTGTGACTGACCCCAAAGATGCCGTTGCCTTGACCTATGAGGCATGCACGCACTGGTGTGGCGGCGGGCAGGAGTCGTTCGACTGGTCTGTCTTCTCCCAACAATTCTCCGCCTGGCTACTACCCTGGCTCGCCCTCGTCAGCCAACTCCCGTTCGGTGCAGAGAGCCGCCTCGACAATCTCATCTCCGGTACGTTCGCTTCTGCATCCATCGCCCTATTTTGCTCGCTTTCTCACCACTATATACCAGTGGCCCTCACTGTCGGGTCTCCCACTCTTGCGGCATTCTCGCTCGCTCTCACGGCCCTCAACACTCGCTGGGCCTACAACCGTTTCTCAGCCATCAATTACCCCAATCGCAAGAACGCTGCCAAGGCTCTCATCTACCTCCAGCAGGTTCCACTGCATATAACCACTCGTGACGGACTCCTCGCATCCCTCATAGTCCTCCCCGAGAACGACGAATGGTGGGATTGCCTCGTCGAAAGACTCGAACACACCCACATCTGGACAATCGCTGCAGCGACTTCCATAGCATGGGTCATCATCGCCTTCGTCTTCACCATCGTCGATTCATTCATGAACCTGGGGAAGAATGTCAACTCGACCGGTCAAGGGGTCGGCTCCCTTTGGTTGTGGCTCATCCCCATCGTCGTCGGCTGGCTGTGGACCCCAATCTGCTCATACGACAAACTGAAGGCTGCGATTGACAAGGCTAACGAGGGCGCGTTCGTGGCTGCTCGCGATAGTCCCCCCCAGGTCAACGGTTCATCCAACATCGATCCCCCAAGGCGTGCGTACGAGATTTCACGCATGCAAGCAATCAGGATGTCAGAAGGCACGGAGGTGTTTACCAGAGACGCAGCCAGAACCGCACCGGTGTTCAACTATGCGAGGATCTGGGAATGGTGGCGGAGCGTCGAGATGATCGCTCGGGCGTTCGAGCACGCGAGCGAGAATGCAGGGCAACATATGCCTGTAAATCGTTGGGGCGGGTGGGTGTTGCCGATGGATAGGCGAGTCTCGGTTCCTCGTGACAACAGGACTGGGACCATCGGACAGGTACAGGAATACTGCGGACTCTCTGAAAAAGGAGTCGAAGCGCCTATACAACCCGCACCGACTGGGGTGTGGAAGGGTATGTTCATCGCCTCGGTATTTGCGCTGGGATTACAGTGGGGCACCACTGGCTCAGCAGCGCTCATCTTGATCTCCACACCCACGACTGGACTCGGATGTCGTTCCGGCTCTTACATCCTCTACGGCGCAGTCTCAACCATGATCTGGTTGGTGCTCCTGCTGTCCAGTTACCTCGCCCACTACGCCAAGTTGCGACACGACTGTGGCGTCCCGCGCTCTGGAATCAACTCCGTCACTGTGGCCGAAGGTCTCTCCACATTCTTGCGTCGGTTATCAATATTGGCTGCGGGCTTCAACACCCTCGGTATCGTCCTCGCTTGCGTGTTCCAGTTCTCCAACTTCTACAGCACGTGCTACTGTAATTCGAGCGTGCTGGGAAGGGGGGTTCGACGTGCATACAACATCATCGCCGCCGGCTACAACTTTAACCACATGAAGGGGCCGTGGATCGGAGGCATTGTTCTCGCTGGCGGATGCGTCTTTGTATTTTTATTTTTCCTCCATTTGATGCTCGAGCCCTCTCACGACACTGATAATCACTGAATCAGTTGACTTGTGTTCTGCTATCTGTAATCACCCGCTTCACAACCCCATACCTCCTTGATTTCACACTCTGTAACCCGAATATTGTAAGTAGTTGATTACTTGTGCAGCTTTGTTTTTGCCGTGTATCCTGTCCTGTGTAAGAAGGACCCCTGGTTTTCGACCCGAAACAGAATTCATTTGAACCCAAACTTGGCAAACTAATTCCGCGAACTGAGGAGTGTCGTCGACAGAGATTTGGAGGAGATTCGGAACCAAACCAATGTATCATCGGACTCGCTCAAAGAAAGCCCATCCGCAATATTCTCGCCGACTTCAAGATATACGATTGTTCATGTCGGCAATGAGAACGTTCAGGTTGAGCTAGACGAGGGGCATATTAAACCAACGAGTAAACGCAGAGCCAGAGTGGGTCGAGTGGTTGCTAGCTGTACTACCATTAGAGGTGTCGAAAGACGTGCTCCCGCACCACCGTCGGCGGAGAGCCAGTATTCGATAGGAATGGAAAACTCCTTCCGTTCAGCTCTCCACTCGGCGAACCAAGGCGGCCCTGCATCCCCTCGTAAACTAAAGCATGTCGCATTCAAGAAGTGCACGAGTTACAAGTTCAAAGTGATAATAGTGTCCCCGTATGCCGAAACAACACAAAAACCCCCACACAGCTAACTTCCGTTGATCGTAGCAGTCGAGTCTCGTCGAGGTTTTGGAGGGGATGGGTCGGGCGGGACGGACTCCGGAAGTCTGTTCGGGTGTTCCTCAATTTTGTCAATCTCCCGTTTGGCTTCCTCCCATGCCTCCAAGTTCTGTGGATAATCGGTGAGCCAAGACTGATCAATCAAGAGTCTTAAGATCGCGTGCCTTCTTCGCCCATTCACGATGTGACCTGGCCATGTTTATGCACATCTCTCGGACGTCTGCCACTTTCTGCCGCTGGAATCTGTCAAGGTCTGCCTGGATGGTCGAACTCGAATACTTGAGGTCCTGAGCAGCGAGATGAATCGCATCTTCCAACTATAAGCGGCGTGTCGCGTCAGTGATTGAAGTACACGGTGTATACGTTGAGGTACTACCTGCGAGATGGTCTCCCTGTTCCTACTGATTGCGTTTCTTCTGGCAGTTTCCGGATCTGCGTCCATCATTCCGGACAAGGTGTAGCTGAGAGCACTGAGAAAGCCCATTCCTGGTGCTCGCCTTCGAACAGTGCTGGGGCCGGGGTGAGGTGGAAGACTTGGCAATGATTGTTGTGTGAGATGGTTTTGCACTACCTCCTCTCCCTCCTCCTTTCCCTCGCCCTCTGCTTCGTCCTCTCCGGTAGCAGCCCTGCCCGGCAGACTGCTGGACCTGTGCATTCGCCCTCTTCCCAGGGCCTCTTCCAACCGGCGCGCCTCCTGTTCGCTCTTCTCCAACTCCTCAAGCTGCTCCCGCTTGGACCCAAGGGCATCTTGGGTCATTTCGAATTGAACGTGTTTTTGATGGCGGTACGCGAGGAGTTTCTTGATAATATTTGCGAATTGACTGTACTCGTGAACCGGTTCTACCCAGTTCTGTTCGAGGTCTTGGACGAGTTTTGTGGTTGATACGAATGTAGCGTCGTTAGCCTGCCCGGTCTTCTCGATTGCAGCGGACAGATGACCCTGCTGTTCATTCAGACTGTAGCCGTTGAGAGCCCCTCCTAGATCCTGGTAATCTTGGGCCAATTCTAAACACCACATGTAAGGGTCCCTCAGCGAACACGAAAGTGGAGAGAAACGAACCAGACCAGCGTTTTATGGTCCGCCTTGAAACCTTCTCCATCGATCCACCGATATGGGCCGCAAATTTGTTGGTGAATACTTCGGAATCCAGGAACCTCTGATCAGGATCGCGCAGCGGGTGTGTGGGCGAAGGGTTCGGAAGCGCCTGATAAGCAGGAGATGCTTCTTGGTCCGTAGGATTGTGTGAAGGAGCTTTGAGGACATTCTTGGGCAAGAGGGTTATAGGGGGAGAGTTCAAAACCTCCGTCTGTGCCCGAAACACCGTTAATTGGTGGGATACCTTCGGTGATTCTGGGGTTTCGACATACCCAGGATACCTCCCCGTCCAAAAACCGATGAAACACGCGTTCGTTAGATAGGATGGGGTGACGGGCGATACGATTGAGGAACGTCTGGAGCATCCGCTTCCGTCGAGCGATCAAGGTGGCATCCTCCTTGGCTTTACCTTGCTTGACTGCATAATCTCCAATCGTGTTCTTTGAAGGTATGGGGGGGATTATTAGGGTAGGGTAGAGGCGGACGAGGTGAGTCCGGAGGGACTCGAACTCGGAGTAGCGGTGGCGAGCCTCATGGTTCTAATCACGAGGGTAAGGGGGCGGATTGAACGAGGTTGGGAGTGGAAATACGCACGCCTGCCTTGATAACGTATGTAATGTAAGGAGAGTTGGACCCTACAGACGTCTTCTGTGCATCGACGATCTACCGGTGGTGGTGGTGAGCCCCAACGCCACCGTACCGAACAGAACACACGCGGTCACGAACCAGAATTTCGATATCATCGCTGGACTGCAGCCAATGATCACCCTTTTGCTGCTGGGAAAAAGCACTGTGGGATGGGAGAGGAAGGGGATAGTGGTCGGTTGGGGAGGGGGAGGATTCTGAGATGTTGAGCTTTGTGGACGAGGAGGCTTCAGAGGACAGGTTTCTATTGTCGTCGGTGTCAAATGGGTTCTCTTGCTCCTCGAACGTGTCCATGGCTTTCCTTGTCTTTCCAAATCTTCGTCTCTGGTCGTTTGGGTGTCGACTGCTGCGTAAAGGTGTAAAGTGCCAACGGCGGGTGATCGGTGCGCGGTTCTCCACGTGAGTCCCGTCCGTCCCCTTGGACCGCCAACAATATCATTCTGTGCTCGTCTGACTCTCGCACCGGTCTACGTTGGGGGGTGATTGTTGTTCGGGGCCGACGAGCAAGCTGGAATGACTCTCTCGAAAGATCTGGAGCATTGTTCATTCCCCGACGTTTGGGAAAGTTCCGTCACTGTCGTAATTTCTCGTGCAAAGACTCAGAGAGACCGAACACGACCCTGGTCAGAGGGCAGGCTGGCCACGACCCTTAAGCTACCCACAGGCTTTCTTACGTTTATGCGCTGAATCTGTCGTCACTTGTTCTGGCCTTGTACCTTCCCCATTGGATCTCTGTCCCAACATTCCTAGGCGCGATTTTGGGGACGGACGGGCATATTCCCCATCATGGTAATCTAGAGGCAGTTTATCACGACCGCCGGCTTTCGAAACACTGCGCCAACCTCACCGCCTCGCGTACGTGCGCCGTACCAGGTTCAAACTCGAATCCACTTCCAACCCACTCCAAGGGAGGAACTCATGCACATGATGGATAAGGTGCGGGACGATCCTCTCTCACAGCGTGAAGCCTTTCCGCGAAACATTTCAGTCTCACAGCCACCTTAAAGCCCCGAACCCATCGCCCGAAGACGTTGGCTCATCTTCTGAAACATTCCTTTGTCCCGTTCGCCCCCGCCTCCGTAATCGGATCCGTACGTGGTCACGACCAGGATTGTCCGGATAGATACGGAATATGGCTGAATGCCCCACCCCCCCACGTTCATGTGTGTTGTGGGTCTGGTGCCCGTCGGACCACGTGCATTAGACCTCTCGCGAGCTTATAAATGTCCAGTCGTCCCCAACGAGACTTCGGTCTCCTTTTTCACACCCCCACCCTCTTCTCGTTAACCTGATGCTACCGACGTTCCCACAGGAAGTCATCGACGACTTGATTGACTGGGTCAGCGTTAGCTCTGCAGAGCAGAGAGAGCACCACCTACGTTCCTGCTCCCTTGTTGCTCGGAGTTGGGTTCGGAGAGGCCGACGGCACCTGTTCTATAGTGTCGAGCTCGCCTCGACCACCGACATCAGCAGCTGGATCAGGAACGTTCGCCCAGGTGTGGATGGTGTGTCAGGATACGTGAGGAAGTTGTGGTTGAATGGCAGTTGGGACCAGTGGTCGCGGAGGTTCCCATCAGTCGAACACCTGAGGTCATTTACGCATGTTGAGGAACTGCGACTGACCTACTGGTGCGGGAGGCGGGCGACGAGGGAGGAGGTCGAG
>Ga0307511_10000424_pt1 | contig 45081 bp, 50 predicted proteins | sample 13_EM_MG_FD_200266 | JGI IMG/M metagenome (GOLD analysis project Ga0307511, IMG submission 200266) | Populus trichocarpa ectomycorrhiza microbial communities from riparian zone in the Pacific Northwest, United States - 13_EM | ecosystem: Host-associated > Plants > Roots > Unclassified | place... | reverse complement strand
TAAGCTGACCCCCCCCCCCCCACACACTATTTATGTCCCTTCTCGACAACACGCCGCAGTGCCACCTGCAAAGGGTTGTCACTGGTGATCACAACGTGTAAAACAGGGGGGAGAAAAAATAAATATAACAATTGTCCGGCAGAGAACGACAAAGCTACTCAGAAGTCCCAGAGCGTGCCCTCCAGAGGGAAGATTAAATCGTTACACTAATACCTGAGCACGAACCGGATAAACTCACGAAAGCGGGGATGCCCAACCTCTTACAACCCTCCATTAACTCCGTGTTCCCACTCAGGTTTGAGGTAATGAACACAACCTCGGCATTCCACTCCTTGTAGATCGACGCTACAAGCTGTACAATGTCAGGTCTTCCTCCCCGTTCCTTGGAGTCCCACAGACACATGCGTTCTGGAGGTATGTGTTTATGGATAAGGGAGGAAATGGTAGGCCCTAAGCTTTTCGACTGATCAGCACCGACCCAGACCAGGAACCAACCGTCATTCTGGATGCAGGTTGAGAGAGCGGTTCCAAGGCCGGTGCCGGTGCAGACGCGAACGCCCCGCTTGTAGATGGTAGACGTGTTTGAGATTCCAGCGAACTAGAAGCAATCAATCGTGTTACCCAAGGTATTCTGTCATTTCGTGCATTACGGACCTTTAGTTGACGCGTCCAGAGATGCGTCGGTGGGTTGTTTACGAGCTCCTTGGTGAAATCACCTTGCACACCGCAAATCAAGTAGTGGTATTTGGCATGTTTGCCCTCAGAGATCGTTCCGAATGTGTGGTACTCCAGGAACGAGGATCGTGCAATACGGGCTAACAACCCTTGTTGAAGTCCTCGCTCAAAGCGGATGATCGCCACTTTGGGTGATGGGATCTCGACGTCGACGGACACTTCTCTCACTGTAAACCAGGGGATAAGGACGCTACAAGTAGTATGGCGTGAGAAATGACGGACAATGGACGGAGATACGCAGGACTTACAAGACAGTCATTCCGAAACAAAACCAGAAGTCTTGCCGACTCAATACCTTGATTCCATCGGGGTTCCATTGATGTTTATCGACATCATAGCTGTCTCCCAATACGACAAATACCCAGGCTGAAGGACCCGTCAGGACCGTCCGATCCCCTTACTAGTGAGCGCAACGTACTACAAGCCAAACCGATCCTAAAGTTCGAACGAAAGGGTAAGGGGTTTGCAGATGTTTCGGTAGAGGGTACAAAAAAATTTACCATCCGACGAATCTGTGGTGCCTCTCGAAAACGCTGGCCCCGACAGGAAGGTTCGTTTCTGTGCGCTCTTGAGGTTCAGTAGAATGGACTCACTTGTGGTGTGTGTTCCTGACCCAAGGAATCGCGCTCATGATCGAGACGACAACCGCGAGGTTCGTAAGCACACCCATAACCAAGACCGCGTCGTTGTTGTCGCTGTGGTGGATAAAGATCAAGACCACCTTGAATATTAGCCACAGGAGGCCCGAGATAGCACATCCAGAGTGGATTCCCCCAAGATGTTGTAAAACAGAGGTGCAACCGAGCCTGAACCATAACGGTGGCCACTAATCATCAACCAATGTTGGGCGGGGGTGAGTATCCGGAGTGGCGGGTGGATAACTTTTCGGTGTTTTCCTCACGTACCTTGGCGAAGCAAGTGTTGACTATAAGGTATAGAAGGCGGCCGAAGAGTTCGTTTCGCATCATGATCGCCGCAAGGAGGTTGCCCAGAACCAGGCCACCGGTGTACTTCTTGGGGTAATGCCAGACTGTAGGCGGAGATTCAGTTAGGTATCCTGGGGTGGGGTTCAGCACATACCGTCGAGGATAGCTAGCAACAGCCCAATACAATTTATCGTGACGACGAACGTGAAGAATTTACTGCAAAGGAAGTCAGCATGACACTGGTCCCATTAGTAAGAGTCTCACCGATAGGTGTTGAACCACAACTGAAACCTCCCCCATCTTGAAAGTCGCTTTGTCTTTGGAAATGATACCGGCCGACCACCCTTCGGTATCAGGAACGAACTGTATGGGAGGGTTTGCAGGTCCTTCTCCATTGATGGCAAGGGAGGGCAACCACTGTTCATCGGAGGGTTGTCAGGGGTGTAACTGGGTAAACTCGGGAGGTATTGGGCCGGAACGAATTCCCCAGAGGCTACCGCAGCTTCTGGATCTGGAACGCGATCGGGGAACGTCATCGCAGGTTCGAGTAGAGCTGGGTTCGGGCAAGAGGGAGCAGCGCGTGAGGCAGACAGTTGGGTGGTGAGGGGTTCGTCCACGAAAGGCCTTTAACGAAAACCAAGCCGCTGGCATGCTATGCGCGACGATTTATCGGCTAAGATACATTGAGATATCGATCATTCCTCAGTCCACAGCTGCGATAGGGACAATGGTATAGAGTCTGCACAACTCGGTGCTCCGAGGTTTGAGGAACACATGGGAACTCCTTTCCAAATTTTATCAGCACCACAGAGGGGGAAAGATTATCCGGTGTAACACTCCGGAGACCGGCCTCCGTGGTGGCGCGGCCGCGGCGTTCCAGCTGAGCGTGATCGCAGCTTACGATGGATGATTTGGTTATGAATTCCGCGCTGTTGGTTCATTAAAAGTGGTAAACGCTGCAGGTTTGTCAGACTCACAGGTTGGCGGGGGTATCTCGCTTTCACATCGGTGCTTTAGTGTTCTGCCACGTAGCTGTGGATGACTCTGTTAAAGATAGCACGGGATAGAGCACACCATCTTCCCTCACATCCCCCCTCACCAGGTGCTCTTGGGGGGTCGTTGACTGAGTGGGAAGGCAGACGGGCGTCCTATTAGAGTCAATCGGATAGTAGAGGCAGGGGGTTTGGAGATCGGTTGAGCCGAGTTAGATAGAGTACTTCCGCCTCCACATCGGGAGAGTTAACGGGAATCTCGGGGCGGGAAACCACGTGCACCGAGGCTGGGAAAATGGCGGTTCGAGAAATGAGTAAACGTGGGAGTTTTTATATTCCGCCCACACGCGTGGTTGTCACGAGATCACTCGCACTCCCGCCCCACCGTTCCGTTTCATCGACTCCGAAGTTGAGTGGCCTAGGCTGTGGTCACTTCCCAATTCTACTCGGTCTACGCTATGAGCTACGCTTATCCTTCTCCGTACCCTCGGGTACCAAACTCAACCCCACAACTCCCTACTTCCATCCGGCCCCCGATCCACAACCCCTACGACAAGTTTACCCAACCTCAATTCGACGAATGGATCGGGGGTATCACTGGCGCACTGAGGAAGGCGCTTGGTCAGGAGGAGGAGGAGACTCCAACATCACAGGCGGCACAACCACGCGAGGTGGACGCGGACTCTGCCTCAGACATTGATGATGATAATGTCGAGGACTCATTTGCAGAATGGAGAGCTATGCGAGCGAAGGAGAAGGGTAAGATGCGAGCCACCGAAGACGAGCAAGGCAGCGAGTATGGTGGTTCCCAAGAAAGTTGCGAGGGTTCCGACGTACAAGATTACCCAGCTGGAAACACTCCTGGCGACGCGATCGAACTACTTTCGGATGAGGACGATGCCGAAGGAGAGCAAGTTGACGATCCCGGAGAACACAACGACGAAGACAATGGCGGTGGCTTGGCTAAAGGCTCCAGTCCTGTGGAAAGTGACGGAGGGGTACACCAGCCGCATGTCGAAAACTCACAACCTGCCATGCCATCAAAAACGCACGGCTTCCTTGCCATCTCAACCAGTCAAGAAGGTTCGTAACAGTGTGATTTCCGACTGGCACTCTCTTTATGAACCAAATTTCTAGCCATTGAAATAAGCGACGGCGAAAACGAGGATCACGACCAAGGTGGTGGGTCTTCCGACACAGAAGATGGATTATTCGGATGGGAGCTAGAGGAAGAAGGGGAGGACCGACAGCCTCCTGATATTCGCGATCCTTGGGAGCTCCCGAAAACCTACGCTGAGGACTTGTACACTGGCGGCCCTATTCGAGAGGCGGATCGCTCAAAATTAACCCCTTCCCACCTCACACCGACCACTGAAGAGGCGGACTACTTCGACAACATTGACCCACAACTGCACCCCCCCTCCGTCCCTGTCTCCCGACCCACCGATTGCAATCTGCCTGAAGGTTCTGTGACCCCCGCTCCAATCCCCCCTACGACAGACGGAATTTCCAAAGACGACGACGAATCGTCATCGTGCGATGAGGACATTCTAGAGCTGGATACGCCAACGTCTACGGCCCTTCGAGAAGAAGCGGATTTCATCTCCTTTACAGCCCTGAATCAGCCGAGTGACATGGATAGTGGGCAGGGCGGACCAGAAGTCCTCTATATCAGTGACAACGATGGCGGGGAAGCGAGCGAAGACGGCGAGGAAGCAGAGGAGGAGGATGAATTTGATGACGATGGTCCTATCCCTCTTGGCACCAGCGACCTCGAGATCCCGGCAGAGTACGAACAAGAGGAAGACGGAGGGGAGGAGCTTGATCAACTGGATGATGATGATGATGAACCCGTCGTTGAGGTTGCCACAAACCCCCCTTACGGTTACTATGGCCTCGATGCATCAAGCGTTACTGGTAGTGGCGGACTCGACGACGAGAATAGAACCGTTGGGCCTCCCTCAGATCCCCCAAAATACGATCAGGGCGAGGTTCAGGACCTGGGAATATCACAGGAATCGGCCTCCCCCCTTGACCCTCGTAGGTACCTTCGCTTGGGGCACCGATGCGATGACCGAGGTTTTTTTTTCTTTTTACATAGACGATCTAGCGCCGCTTCCTGCAGCCGCCACTTTCATCGACCACCAGCTGCAGTCGACGGCTCCGGTGGTTGGTGATACTGCCGACGCATCCTTTGTCGGGGTTTCCCTACTGGGTGGTGTACCTACCATCTCGACCGAGGTGGAGGCTGGTAATGTGGATTCGGACAGCGCAGATGGAGATTCGATCGGGGATGTTACCATTGTCGCTAGCGGAGCGGTCCTAACGGTGAACGAAGTTGAGGAGGTTCTCAGGGGCGCATTTGCAGAAGCAGATCAACTAGCGTCGATCACAAACGCTCAAGGTGCCGTTACGGTAAGTGTGGTCCTTGCATCGGACTCGTCGGGATCCTGACTAGGTTGAGTAGATAACCGACAACACCCCACCTACCCAGGAGGGAGTTGACCACACATCACCCAAGTCAGACGTGAGAGACGCAACCCCCGAGGTCTTCGCGAGAGAGGAACCAGTCCCCGACGAACCGGTGATCAAGGTAACGCCTGCCTGCCATTCAAAATCAACGGGTCTAAGCTATGCCTTTCAGGAGGATGAACCCACTCCACCTGAATCGCCGACCATCAAGGATAAACCTTCTGACTCGAAAGAAACACAAAAGGAGTCCCTACCGTTTATCATGCCCTTGATCGCTAACCCCGATGTCAGAGATCCAATGAGCGCTCCGTGGTCTCCCGTGCAAAGCGGGCCATCGACACCGATTGCCGGTCTATCATATCTCCCCGCAGTTACCAAATTCAAGCGAGACAACCAACTGCTTGGGACAGTCCACACTAGTAGCGGATTGTTTACCCCCCTCGAAGGCTCCGGTTCCTCGTCCCCCTCTTCCAGCGACACCACAACACCCGAAGATCGAGCCGGCGCGGGGGCCGAAACAGAATTGCTTGTGGTTGAAATCGACGAGCAACCTGAAGAGGAACGAGCTACTTCTGTACCGACCTCCCCCATGCCCGGCTCGCATGGGGTCCTGGAAGTCGAACCGGAAGCTGCTCCCACCGGTCCACCCGAAGACGACGACTGGGGAGAAATCCCGCGCTTGCCCACACCGCCAGCTGAGATGGTGGGCCTTGTTGAGGGAGCTCTTCCAGCTGGCCCTGCGACACCAGTATTCGTCCAACCGATGGAGTTTAGTGGCAACGCCGAGGTTCTTAGTGTGCTAACTACGGCCGACCATCGTGGTGACACTGGGAAAGATGATCTCCCTCCCACGATTGCTGAGGGTATCTCAAGATCCAACGACGCCGATCCCTTATTTCACAATACAGACAACACAGACAAGCGCTTTTCAGAGGTCACCGAAATGGACGATCCCTTCAAACTCATGGGGAATGATAGTACCATCGCTCCTGGGGCAGTCACAGATGACAACGATGCCTCCTCCATCGCTTCCTCCTCCGTCACTTCTTCCTCCATTGACGAGGAAGAGCCGCCTAGGTAAGGTCCCCAGGGACCCATCCCTCTCGCGCCTACAACAGCTAACCAACCCTGTTGCCAGAACTATTTCGAAGGTCTCCGAAAGTCCAGCGCCGGCGGCTGAAGATTCACACGCAGTAGAGTCGGTGCACCAAGAGATCGGACCCTTATCGGAGTCGTTAATCCAAGCAGAGGGGAACACCGCCATTCCGACAATAACTCGGGAAAACTTGAAGAGGAAGCGTTCAGAATCAATTCTCACAGATCTAGAATTTTCCGGATCCATAGCTGGCGATGAAGTTTTGGACGCGGTTGCCACTTCAACCAGGGTCGGAGAACACGAGGAAACCGGCTGTGAGCTCACCAACGACGAACCTCGGAATAACGGGGAGGAATACGACAGTGATACCGAGTCTTTCGCTTCGAGCCTTGTCGCGCCCAGAAACGCCAATCGCTCGAGCCAGGACAACTCTCGAGCGTCATCTGTCGTTTTGGAACAACCCCTCCAGAGTCAGGATCAAACTCCGGCTCCCGAGGACGCTCCTGTGTTCCACGGACATGGGAAGTTCAAAACAGCACTGCAAGCTCTTATACTCCGTAGAAGAACATCCGAACAGAACCGCGCCGCGGAGGGAGAGGTGGAAACAGAACGAGTGAAAAAGAAGGATCAGGAGAAGCAGCGACCTGTTGCGTCGAAGAAGGGATCCAGGGAATCCCCCGGGGACGGCTCCAAAGCCGATGCAGAAGTAATGAAGCCCCCCTCCCTTGTACTTCCTGAGGCGTCCACCCTACCTTCTTTGCCTTCTACCTCGACGTCCCAGAGCCCTAGGACCCCAATCTCGGCCCTCCCCTCATCCTCTCCCACGGTTGTCACAGCACCCACAGAAGTTACCCCTTCCCCGCACCAGGAACAGACGGCCCGAAAGCCTATGGAAACGGAGAAAAGACAGAAACGGGTTGTCAAGGCTGCGAAGCGAACTACGTCAAGGAAATACGTTCCTGTCGAACCGAAGTCGACTCGCTCTCAGTGCCGCTATCGTAAGATTAGTCTCCCTCGCGAAGAGGATGGGCCACGGGTTACCTTCTGCGTCCCACAATGCTCCCTCAACGACAAGGATCTGATGGAGGAAGAGGAGATTACAGATGATGGACTGGCCACAGTGCGCGACTTCGAACGCTTATGGGATCACGTCGAGGAACAGGACCTCAATCCTTACCTTATCGGCGTGATGAGGCAGCTTGTCGGCCTTGATCTACTGAGGGAGAACGAGATCTACTACCTCCCTACGGACGAGGAGATCAAACAGATGGAGAGAGGGAGGCAAAAGGAGGAGCGGAGGAAGAGTAGGAAGTCTATCGGGGGCGCCGTTGACGGTGAAGGTACGAGCGTCGCTGGTCGCCCTGGCTCAGTTTCCACTGCCGGCCCTGCTTCCCAACCGTCGGCCAATCCGGAGAAGAGAAAGATTGGCCCCCCACCCTCCTTTGCCGGATCCATGTCCACCACTTCCACACTTTCTAAGGTTGGTAGAGGGAGTTCTAACAGATCAGTATCAGAAGACGAGATGAGTGATGGCGAACGCGGTGGACGAGCACCGAAGAGGAGGAGACGTACGGGCAAGGGGCGCGAAGGAGACGGGAGCCCTCCAAGGAAAACTCCCAGCGTCCACGAGGATTCCGCCGCGCCGGGTATCCCAGAATCCCCTGCACTTTCCCAGTCAACGACGGAATACACACCCGTGAGGCGGTCTCAGAGGACGATGAAGAAGGCGATCTCGGTGGACACACAGACATACAAACCTCCTGTTTCGAGCGACAGTGAGTCCAGCGAAGGCGAGTTGGAGAACCCAAAAGCAAAAAGGAAGTCGGCGAGAGGGACAACGAAGGGTCTGAAAAGGCGGAGGACCGAGGGTATCGCTGATTCCCCGATAACCACCGCTGGAGGGGCTGGAGACCGTGATGCAACTCTGTCGCCAAGGTCCTTGAGGTCGAAGAGGGCGAAGATCGATGAAAGGTAGTTCACACCCGCAGCTAACACGCCTATGTTATGTACGTTAATTTCTGGACGTTGTAACCCAGAGGGTTCCTTCTGTAATGGATGGCGGTCGAACGTGCGATCGGATGTAGTGGGCCCGTTGGGCTTGCACACTGCATTGTCTTTGAGGATGCCTGCGAGCTTGTGCATTGGGTTTAACGGTGGACGGTGTTCCGAAGTAATGCAAATCTCGGGATAGTATACGTTTGACCAAACGGAAGACTGTGACGGCGCTTCTGATACCGCACGCTCAACTCGATGGCATCTACACTCGGACCACGGCATGGTGCCGCCGCTGCCATGAACACGACCACTTCTGCATCTACGACCCTGTTCCGTCGGTTGACGTGGGAGGGCACCGTACCCCTCGAGATACGCGTAGATTCCAAGGAACTCCCCGCGAACAGCAATCGTGGATTGGAATGCTACTTCATCCAAGCCGCCAGGGTTTCCTATCTCCCATTACTCGTCCCAGAGATCAAAAAATTCTTAGCCGATGTCGTGCTCGACGAAGAAGGCGCCAAAATCTTGAAGGAGGAGGATTGGTGGTTCGAAGCTGAAGATGGTAGTCCTCTTAAGTGGTGTGTGTGCTCGATATCGCTCCGGCCAACATCATATTAACTTCGCGTTGGCTGTCAACAGGCACTGGCCGATAGGTCTATTGTACGACAGCCACACGATTGCTGCTTCGATAAGACCTACGCCGACAACCGACCTCGTTCCGCTGAGACTGGTGCTCCATCTCGCACTACCGCCCGCCGACAAGCTATTATTGGTACCAAGCGCCGAGGCATGCAAACAGGCATTCATGGGACAGCTGAAGGAGGCGGATTTCATCCGTTGGGGGAGCACGAAACGAATGACGAGCTTGCGCAAGGCTGAGCAGGACGGTATCTGGGAGGGGATCAAAGAACGTACGTACGGTCGCGAAATTACAGTCGGCGAATTTTACCCCTGAAACCCACCGTCTCCTAGATAACTTTGATGATTATTGGCGCGTAGCAGCAAAGGTAACGCCGACAACAATACCAACGCGCTCTCAGTCGCCCCCGCCCTCGGCTGGTTCACTACACATGCGTCCTCCGTCTGTGGACCCTGGAACTGCGGCGTCAGGTCCGGATAAGGACGGGGCCGCAAGCGTGCGCAGCGTTCCGGTTCGGATATACCTGCCGGATGGCCCGGTGCTCCAGGAGCTTGCACCCCCGTTGCTCGACGGAGGTTAGTATGCGTTTGGCTGCCAATCTGGTCTTACTGACGCTCGAGACAGACCGACCACACACCGTCTCACGTTTCCTCACAAGCACGCTGCCTTTGTTATTCCCTGAAGTGGGAAAGCAACATGCGTACGCGATAGTTCAGGGCGTCGTGTGTCCGCCTGAGGCTGAACTCTCTTGGCTGGGTGCCTGCATGGTGGGCGCTGACGGATGGGTAAACATCTGCGTCGGAGCTGCCAGAGGTTGAGGATCATTAGGCTCTCCACCAGAAACAGAACACTTTTTATGATTTTTTCCAGGTTCGAGTACATAATGGTTATACAGGTTCGCCTCTTCGAAATCGCCTCTTGAGATCCCCGTGATGCAATCACCTGAACCTCCGTCACTGCGTGCTGTTGCCTGGTGGCTGTACGTCCTACAAACGTGGTCCGGAGCGATTTTGCGTGGCTCGGTCATCTGGGGACCGCTACGCTGACAAGTGACCGCACCTATCTCCCTCCCACACGAACAATCCTTTCATGTGATCTGCAGTGGTGACGCCCCCAATCGAGTGATGGTTTCCCCCGGTCCAGACATTGAGAATTTTAGGCCCCAGAGGCACCCTTGCCGGCGGGGCAACCTGGATCAAAATGCCTGCCTGCCTTTGGGACGTTGTGCCACGTCTCGAGAAATTGGCTATCCCCTTACCTCCAGCGACCTGCACATGTACCCGGTCGGGTCATATAACCCAGGTTACCGCTTGGGCACTGATTGTCCTGGCACTGTGAGTAAACGTTACACGTACTCTGTGAGGAATGAACCGCGAGGTGGTTACCCTAGACCAGGAGGTCTAACCCCCTCCATCTTCTGGAACGAACACCAGTCCGAATCCGCAAGCGACCGCCGCAGCGTCCCTCCAAAGGGGCGGAAGGTGGTCCTTTATACTAGGCCGGAGGTTTTCCCGGATATCCGCGGCCAAGGGTTCTCCCGAATAATCCCTACGTAGGTCATTATGAGCTACCCGCGGAAGTAACTGGGCGCAGTCTTCATTTGCACGCCTAGAAGCATCCCGAAGCACGTTGAGGTTTCCCAGGTTTCCCCCCTTGGCCCCCAAACCTCCTTTTCGGTCCTGCGATTCCTTTCGGAATACGTAACCCAACTATCGTCCCATTACAGCGCCAGACCACCCAGGAATGGAACCCCTGATGCGGTTCAGAGATTCTATGATCTGCTTTATGGCGTGGGTTGGGTTGACAGATCGTATGCTACGAACACGGTTCCGCCGTCCGTCGAACCATCGGGGGTACATATTCGTACGCATTTCCTTGATGCCCGTACCTGGCCAGTGATATAGGAAGCCCTGGTAGAAGTGCCGATCGTGTTCGTGGTGGCGATGTCGTGCATCACGGACACCGTCGTGCCAAGTATAGCACCCGTCGGACGATGAACGTCGGCGACGCGAGTGAGGCTCCGCTCTTCGAGGCTGCACAGGTATAAATGGCGAGGGTGTGATCCCGCGTACGGGCATGATGGAACCAACAGCGTTTACCATGTATGCCGATCCTTGCGTAAAACGTGCTGCTGGGAAAACAGGAATGGCATCAGACGTCGGTAGGGCGAAGAGCCAGCCGCAGCCGGAAGGTAGACGGGGCCGAAAGAGGTTCCCTTGCTTCTTTCATTCACTTCCTCTGAGCCTTCCCTAACGTGGGGCGGGGAACCCGCATCTGGTTCCGCCGTACTATTAAATCCTGTGGTTCGGAGATACGTGAACGTAGCAGGGGGGAAAGGTGAAGTCTGGGAATTGTAGAGATTCGGGGGGAGTGGCTCAACCTTCCGTTCCATCGTAATTTTCTGCATCTTCCATGTGAAAGTGGATGAATTACAGCCGAGAGAGAGAGGGATAGGCGCCAACGAGGCGTACCCACGCAGACCACCGTCCAACTTAATTTCGACAGATCCAGAAAACAGATAAACCCCACTTCTCATCGCCGCCGATAGCTACCGGGACTCGCCTCTTTGTGGTTCCCCGCAACCCTGACCGGGTTCCCTGGGTACAATTTTGGGGCACAACAAAACTTGGAACAGCCACCCGCCTAGTCGGTTGTTGGTTTTCGAACTCTTCGGCTCGCGGGCTATTTCGGGTGGGTGGACACGATCCGCATGGGTCACCGTGGTATTCCAGACCGGGCTGTCGACGGTTGCTACCGCTACCGCTGCCCACACCCCGTTCCAAGGTTAGAACGTATCGGGAGTGGCAGAAGGTCCGATAGGCGATTCCGTTTCCCGAAGGATAGATCTCACCTCGACCGGTGGTGGTAAGGTTTTGGATTTGATCATGTGGTGCACCCGTGTTGCATGTGGTTCTCGTATGTATGGTTCCCCCCATATCGAGTTTACTCCGACTTCTTGCCAGCTCCAATCACATACATAAATGCTCGGTCGCCCTCACGGAACATCGGCCGACTATTCCCCCGTCCCCCTCCCTCCTTCCCCCTCACCATGGCCCTCCTTACCTTCGCAGCCCTCTTCTTCTCCTTCGACTTTGCGGTCATCGGGGCCGGCCTCCTCATCAACGCATTCGTAACTTCAAACAACCAGGTTGACCACCTCCGGACCCTCATCCCCAAGGGTACCGTCCTCAGCGTGAACAGGGATGGTAAATCAATTTTCGGCGTTCTTCACTTCCCTCGTCACTCATTCCTGCCTGCCTAGATATCACCAACAGCGGAATAGTGTCAGCCGCAGTCCAAGGACTCATAATCATCCTCACTACCGCGGCCGCCTACTTCGTCTTCAACCGTTCGAAAACTCGCCCAAAGGTCTTCACCATACTCGGTTCACTACTCGCCTTTACCTCACTTTGGCTCTTATCTGTCACGATCGCCTTTACGGTGATCTTCGCGACCAAATCCGCCCGGGCCTCGGCTTCGCTTGGCGGTATCCAACTCCCACAATCATTTGTTGACTCCCAGGCTCGAGCTTTTGGAGTTAGCCCCGTTTACAAGGACCATTCATACCGTGAGTTCCAGCCTTGACCCATGATGCAATTGCGCTCACGAGACCCATTGTTTCTCAGTTCGTCAAGCTGCCATCCTCCCCTGGTTCACCTGGCTGTTCACAACCTTCGCAGCAATCGCTGTCTTCTCAGTTGCGGGCACCGCCGACCGGACACATGATTCTGAAAAGTCAACCGGCATCCGGGAATCAACACCGCCGATCTAGCCCCATTCATACCCATTCCACATTCTAATCTCCTTCACTCGTCACTCCTTTCTTGTCTCTCCGGACTTTTGTACTGTCTCATTCCAAGTGCCTCTGTACGCATGAACGATCGACATAATCTCATGGGGATATGATACAAATTATAACACCACTCGTGACCACAACTTCAATCCAGCATTCACTCCCTCCTGGCGAACTCCGACTCATCAGTCATGAGTTCAACCGGAATCGATGTTTTGTTGAATTTGGCGATCGTCAGACCCTTGGCGTCGGTGATCGTGGGTTCCCAACCATCAGGTAAGCGCTCTTCAAGCAGGAACGGGCGGAGTGTCTCGATATCTCCCCCAAAGTGGGTCAACAACGTCGAGGCGCTGGGAGACATCGTCAGCTCCGTGTCGAACGGCAGCGTCTCAGTTACTCACTTGGAGCTGCCGAACAACTTGTGGTTGAACGACATGGAATATTGGCCGTTCGTCCTCCGTGCTTCCACTCGTCTCTTTGCGGAGAAACGCGCGAGATCCTTCTTGGTAAGGCAGCCATTAGGACCGGTCCCGGACGCCAACAACTCCTCGATAAGATCAGGCGCTGGTTTGGATTGATCAGCCACGAGGTGCGCGTCGTGTCCTGGGCGGCAAACCGGTCAGGTGGGCACGGATCCTTATAGGGAGGATTGACGTACTTGTAAAGCTTGCGTCATGTTCGATCCCATTATGGACATCGATATCGGACAGATCAAAGACTCCAGTCTCGTAATCTCGACCGAGGATGCCGGCGATCGTATTCGGGACATACCAGCAAAACGTCGGAGCAAAGTTGTAGTGGTCGCGGACGACTTGATTCATTTGCTTAAACGTGATGTTGCGGCCGTCGCGTGGCAAGATACCTGCGAAAACGTCAAACGAAGGGGGGTAAGTTCCGAGTCGCGACGTTGCGTGCATCAGAGTGACGGGGCGCTGGAATGAACATTACCATGATTGGCGAGCGCGTTCAGCGCCGGGCAGGAGCATCGACTATCATCCTCGGCGGGGGGGATGTATTTTGGCCAGGCCCCTCCGCAGACGGTGACCTTCCCCGGCGCCTTCTTGGGGGCGATAAGGTTGTACAGCACAAGACCGAAGTCGGCTTGGAAGACGAAGAAGACCTTGATGAAGTGGGTGAGCTTCCCCCAGCTGGAGGAGGAAGCGCGACTGAATCCGTTGACTACTGCAGAGGTCATGGTGGAGGGGAAGAGGAAGAGAGCGGATGAACGGGTTTCCAGAAGTCAGCTGGCCTTTATACGATTGGGTATAGCCTGGGAAGACGCCAGACAGAAATGAATGGAAGCTTGTTATCCAACATCCAACCAATCAGCTTGGTCGATTCAACCGACGTTGCAACCGTGAGAAATCACAGCTGCTAATCGCTGCTTTGATTTCATTGCGGTATTGTGTAGAGCACGCGGACGAGAGAGCTGGAAGGTCACGTCAGACGTTACAGCTCGTTCCATTCGACACGCCGGCCTCCGAAGAATCCGACCCCCAATTCGGTGTTACCTATTGAACTTATTGGGGGTCAAATCCCCGGCATGACGTCAGATCCTGGAGCCATGGCAGATCTCCACGTTCTCCATGAAACAGAAACAGACAAACGCCACTGATGGTTAACGCCTACCCACAAACCACAAACCAAGCGAAAGAGCCGGGTAACGGACGTGTTCAACTTACAAACCACTTGAGGTTATTTGTGAGCCCTAACGGGATCAACCGTTAACCGACAAAGGATAAATAGGGGTTGTATTCACCGGAAAACGGTCTATCACCGTCGTGTTGTCTCATTCCCTCATCTTACTCGGCGGGCCGTAACACGCGGCTCACATGTGGTAGGTATAGCGCTCAGGCTACCCAATTAACCGGACTGAACGCCGCCCGTTTTCGCAGATCTACACGTACTACGACATACTACCTTGCCGCCAAAGGAAGCGTCGACGCTCGGTCACCGGTCACGTTTGGTTTGCTTGTTCATCTGGGAGGTCAGTCGGCGTACCGCGGGTCAAGAGATCGCCGTCAGCCTTTGATGGTGAATTAATTATCTTGGCGCTGAAGGTAGAAAACTTGCCGATCGTGATTGGGCCAATTACCCGATTCCGGAGTTCACACTGGACCACCATCTTCCCACCGGCCATTCAGCAGATCCTACAGGGTCGTCGGCAAAACCGACTCCCTCGCCCGCTCGGCGAACCGAATGGGAGGCGGTTATGTTCCTGAGAGCGTTTTGACTCTCAGTGTCGACGGGGCTAATCGTTACCCGCTACCAGACGCGCCCGGCAAAACCATTACCGGGGGTCTTTCTCCAAGTGCTGCTGAGCACGCCAAGATTGAACCGGGTTGTGGGCTACCCGGACTGGTCTCACGGCGGTTCGGAAGAAAACACCGACTTCCCGGGTTAGAGGTGAGGTATCGCACGAGAAGTCAGACGGGAGCCGCCCCAGTCTTTAATGTCGACTCTCACACCACCTGCTCAGACACGCCTCCCGGGAGCCATCCCTTGACACCCAAAAAATCTCGGTGTGGGGACAAAGAAGATCAGCGACCGCTGGGTCCTGCGCGACTTGCAGGCGCACAGAAGGTACGGGGCATTCGATCCACTTTCTGGGCGATCATGGGGGGCTCGATCTGACCATGGTCAAGGAGCCAAACCTTTGCTCTACCCTCCAGCCTCCATCTTGTTCACAGAGGATCAGCGAACGCGAGTGACTCTTGTGAATTACCGGCCTGTGGGGAAGGCTACATTGACTGAGAGTCTGGGTCGGACCGAAATGTGATAGGTTATCAATCGTGGAGACGCACCCCGGATCCGCGGTGTGTGGGGTAAGTTTCGGCCTTTAGTAGGAACGAGCTTCATACTAACAAACGGACGGTCGGTGATCGAACGAAGCAATTCACGTGGGGGCGTCAGAGATTGGATCTTCCTAGAAGTGGACAAATCCGAATCCACAGATGCAAACCGTCACCACCAGTCCGGCGCAGTACGGTGAGGTCACTGTGGAGTTCATATCATTCGGGCTCGGTTCATCTCTGGCACACCAAATTGACAAGAATCCGGGTCTACGAGAAACCTTCTTGTGAGACGAATTTAGCGACTGCGCCGAGGGCAAGAAGTTAACTGATAAACTAACCTTGACAACCGCTAGCCTCGCCTATCGCCACAAACCCTCATATTTTAGGAGCCCTCGAGAAATAATATATCCGAACCTGTGTTTTCTCCGGCCAGGTCTGATAAGCATGGCCGGTCCGAGATCGATGGCTTGGGTAAGCTTCTCACCCATGCGAGAAGTGGCTGAGGACCTCCCCGGCCGAGAGGTCACCGTTGTTTAACTCCGGTAAACGTCGGGTGGGGCGCTCTGGTAAAACAGGCACCTTATCTCCACGAGGCGACAATGCCTCAGCGCCAGCGTTATCGCGTGAAAACTTACCATTTATTCCGCACAGGTTATACCTCATATGCCAACGACCCTCCCAGTGGACACTTGCAGGCCCCCTCGTGATTCCGATTTGGAATCTAGGGATGCTTGTCAGGATGTTGGAACTGTGACGAGGAAGCAGGAGAATGAGGCTCCTGGGCAATCAACCCCGTTCAATTTGGTTTCAAAAGTTACCCAGGCTTGACCACGCGATCCACATACGATCGATTGCTGGGGTCACCAGGGTCCTCCGGCGCTGTTAGGGTGCGGTCACTCGAAGATTTCATGTATTTCTACGAACAATCGCAGCTAGGCGGACCTCGGATAGACTTCCACCTTACGCTGGCGAGGTTACTGTAAGAATTACGTTTAGCGAGTAGTTTGTCTTTCGCGTCCTTACTGATTCCTGCTCTCATCTCCTTGAACGGACGGGAGTTCTTCGGAGGAAGCAGGGAGTCCGACACGGCACTTTGTTATGGGAGATTAAAACAACCGCCCGATCTCTTCCAAACGCGGCTATTTCTTTGGGAGACCGGAGTACAATCTCGGATCGATTGCAGCTGCTGGGATCATGAACGAGGCTGTCGGACGGACGTGAAGGGGCAGTAGCAGTGCTTCTCGGTTGTTCAGTGATTGATATGTTGATTGCATACGAGCATGAAATACATTTGGCCTTGCTGTTGCTCGATCTCTCGGAACGCCACAACATAGAGTTAGGGCCGCGTCTCGATTGGTGAACTTTGTCTTCTAGCGTTCACGTTCCTATCGCCTGGCATTGTCGGGCACGTTCACAGTGAAAATCTTGTATGGGACGTCTGGAAGTGGATAGACGTTTTGCGAGGATGGTATTGCAGGGATCGATAAAGCCCTAGACCTCTTGTGAAAACAGAACCAAGACCCCGTGAACGTGATTTACATTCTTCGATTATCGCGGGGCCCACATTCATCTCCTAGCTTGATCATCTTCCAATCCGCACCCCCACCACCAGACCAAAACTTTTCGACAGCGCTAGAATGCCTCGCCAGTTCTTCGTCGGAGGAAATTTCAAGATGAACCCTACGACCAGGGAACAAAAGAAGAATATCGTCAAGATTCTCAACGACGCTGATGTTGACCCCAATACTGGTGATAGTGCTATCCTGCCTACATCGTTCCATCGACGCTGACACCACGTTTCAGAGGTCGTCATTGCGCCCCCATCGCTGTACCTTCTTCCTTTTGCCGACATATTGCGCAAAGATTTCAAGGTCGCCGCACAAAATGCTCACATAAAAACCTCGGGTGCATTCACTGGCGAGATAAGGTCGGGTTTCGATTCAATCAACAGCCATTTACTAAAGTCTTACTCAACAATCACTGGATTGCAGTCCCGCTCAGCTCGCTGATGCTCAAATCCCATACGTTATCCTCGGTATGTCCCCGCGATATCGTGTATCGAGAGGTGATTGACATTCCGCGCATACCCGCGTATCATCGTGGGACCCCAGGTCATTCCGAGCGCCGTACTCTCTTCGGCGAGAACTCCGAATTCGTGGCGCAGAAGACGAGGGCTGCGATCGATGCCGGATTGTCCGTGATTCTTTGTATTGGAGAAACCCTAGAGGAGCGCGAGGCAGGCAAGTGTACCCAGGTTATCGAAACCCAACTTCAAGCGGTCGTACAAGTCACCAAGGAAGCTGATTGGAGGTGCGCTTCTTGTTATTGGCAAAAGAGAATTGATGTCCGATGTTTTGCGTGATCTTGCAGCAAGATTGTGATCGCATACGAACCCGTGTGGGCCATCGGAACCGGAAAAGTCGCGACGACTGCTCAAGCTCAAGAGGCGCATGATGATGTCAGAAAGTTCCTCCAGAAGGTTGTGTCCCCCGCAGTCGCCGAGAACACCAGGGTTATTTACGGAGGCAGTGTCAGTGCCGGAAACTGTTGCGACCTGGGTGAGCTTTTGGGGTTCATGAGTTTATCCGTTGAGCGTTGGTTAATCCCACGTATCATCCAGCCAAGCAACCAGATGTGGATGGGTTCCTCGTCGGAGGTGCTTCACTCAAGCCAGAGTTCGTGAACATCATCAATTCCAGGAGGGCGTTGAAAGTCTAGAGAATGTTTCGCAAAAGAATTGTTGTAGACCAAAGAAAGAAATGGAACCTGTAATTCTATTATCCGATTGTTTGGATCGATCGAGGTGAACAAACAAAGATGCGTGGGTGGTCCGTGCGCGCGAGCGTTGGTACAAAAGGGGGCTGCCCTGGAATTGAGATCTTCATACTTACCTTGAGGGCGTGGTCCCCTTCACGTCTTGGGGTTACGGGTTGCAGGGCTCTTCCATAGCACGGCGACCTTGTCCTCAGAGGAGATCTGTGATTTGTATGGGCTCCGGCTCATGCACCCTCTCAATATTTCCCTGTCCTGCTTCGGCCCTCGGGCTGGGCAGGCCTTTTTTTTGGCCGGTAATTAGCCCTAACCCTAACCCTAGTTTACTACCAAATATATCGATTTGAAGCCCAATCCAGTAATTCTCCCGACTATCGGCGGTAACACTGCGTGACGCTCAACCTTCCACCTCACCGCGAGCGACCATTTGGATTTCGGTATGGCTCATGGAACGACCGCGTAAAGGTCACCAACTGCCGCAGAAGCGCGTTACCCGTGGTCTGGTGTACAACAGACACCTCAACGACGCCTGACTCGTGATACCAACCCCCCAACGACCTCTCGTCGAGCCTCCGTCCAAAGTCACGCACCCTCCTTCCAGGATTGGAAATGAAGCCGCGAGTGCGATCACCCAGTCATATCTTGCTCCCGAGCATATCGCCTTCACCTCATCGTCGCTCCCTCTTCCACCATCGTTTCCGCTCGACCATGGCTACTGTTGTCGCCGCCGAGGTCGACAAGACCGCACATCCGTTTGATAAAACCAATCTCGAAGCGCTGTTGAGTAGGAGGTTCTTCTACGCCCCCGCTTTCGAGATCTACGGAGGTACGAACGCGTTTAGATCCATATCGATCGACTAGAGTGAGACCCTAACCATCCCCGCACCAACTAGGCGTCGCCGGCTTATACGATTACGGTCCCCCGGGCTCATCTCTCCAGGCTAACATCATTTCGGAATGGCGAAAGCACTTCATCATTCGAGATCACATGCTAGAAGTCGACACCACAATCATGACACCCGCTCCAGTATTCGAGACCTCTGGTCACGTCGCCAGGTTCGCCGACTGGATGGTGAAGGATACCAAAACCGGTGAAGTCCTCCGTGCCGATCACTTGGTGAAGGGCGTCTTTGAGGCCCGCTTGGCTGGGAATCTGGAGGCACGTGCCCTGGTGGAACAACCTGAAGCCGCCAAGGCGGCCGCCCCTAGCAAGAGGAAAAAGAAGGACGAACAGAAACCCGTTCCCGTGAAATTGGCTGAAGAGGTTGTTTCTCAATACGAGATCATTCTCGCAAAGGTATGGGTGCCGCTTTCCTCCAAGTGGTATGAGTTGGTTGTGAATTGTGATTCTAGCTCGATGACTACTCTGGAACGGAACTGGGAGAACTTTGTCGAACGCACGAGATTAAAAACCCTGCAACTGGGAACGAGGTTTCGGAACCCCAACTATTTAACCTCATGTTCGCCAGTAGCATCGGTCCTACCGGTCAACATCCCGGGTGCGCATTCAATGTTCGAGACCCCTGGGCGTTCAAACTACTTACCTCTTCACAGTTATCTCCGTCCAGAGACGGCACAGGGCCACTTTCTGAATTTCAACCGGCTCCTTGAATTTAACAACGGACGTATCCCCTTTGCGTCCGCGCAAATTGGCCGGTCATTCCGTAACGAGATCTCGCCCCGCGCGGGTCTACTCCGCGTTCGAGAATTCACGATGGCCGAGATCGAGCACTTCGTGGACCCGGAGGATAAACGTCATGAGCACTTCAGCGAAGTTCAAGACGTCGTTCTTTCCCTGCTCGATCGGGATACCCAATACGCTGGCTCCACTGTTCCCAAGAAACTGACGATCGGTGAAGCGGTCAATAAAGGCATTGTCGCGAACGAGACACTCGGCTACTTCCTAGTCAGGATTTACGAGTTCTTGATCAAAATCGGCATCAATCCGGCGAGGCTACGATTCAGACAACATATGGGCAACGAGATGGCACATTATGCAACCGACTGTTGGGACGCAGAGATTCATAACTCGTACGGATGGACCGAATGTGTTGGCTGCGCTGATCGGGCCGCGTACGATCTCTCCGTACATTCAGCCAAAACTGGACAGCCGCTACTTGTCAGACAGGCTTTGAAAGAGCCGATTGTTACCGAGAAGGAGACGCCCGAACTCAATAAGAGGGTGATTGGTCAGACGTTCGGGAAAGACGCGGCTGCGATCTTGAAGACAGTGGAAGGGTTGGGTGAAGCCGAATTGCTGAAACTGAAGGGCGAGTTGGCGCAGGGGTGAGACAGCCTCACTCCTACGTTTACGAAACAACGCACTGACTAGTTGTCAGGCCTGCGGTGATTGCTGCTGGAGAAGGACGAGAGTTTTCGTTGACCCATGAAATGCTCAAGATTGAACGAAAAACATTCAAACAATCTGGTGAGCGTTGACTTGTTCGCTTCATTTCTCGTTCCATGGCAGCCAATTGAGTATTTCTTAGTCAGGGAGTTTGTTCCCAACGTGATTGAACCTTCGTTCGGAATTGGACGTATCCTTTATGCTCTGCTAGAACACTCCTACTGGGCTAGGAAAGAGGATGTGGACCGCGGGGTGAGTCACCTTCGTACGGCCAGACCGAAGCGATTTTCATTTAGATTTGGGGTGATATTAGGTTCTGTCCTTGCCGCCCTTAGTTGCTCCGACAAAGGTCTTGATTGTCCCCCTGAGCGCGAAAGAGGAGTTTGATCCGCTTGTTCGGGAAGTTTGTAAGTTTACCTGGATTTCGTACAGCAAAGCAAGACCTAATGGAATCCCTTTCTACCCTTGCTTAGCTTCCAAGTTCCGTAAGGCCGGTGTGTTTGCACGCGTGGACGATTCGAACACCTCGATCGGGAAGCGCTACGCTCGAAACGATGAACTGGGCACACCTTTCGGTGTTACACTCGATTTCGCCTGTGATTGTTTTTTCATTTTACACTAATTTGCGCGACTCGTGGTCTGATACGCCCATTATTCTTCGCCAGCATTACAAAACAAGACCATGACGCTTCGGTGGGTGACTTGTGGTCTTATCGGATGATTCATCTGGCGGGTTTTGAACGTAAAGTTCTGACGATAATTATTCAATCTTTTTCAGGGAACGGGATACGATGATGCAGCTCATCGGACAAATTGACGATGTTATCAGGGTCGTCACGGCACTTGTTGAGGGCGATATCGATTGGGCGGAGGCATGCCGGAGATTGCCCGCGTACGAAGGTGTGCAGGCTGTGTGAGAGAGCGAGGAACGTTTATTCGTACCGGGTGGGCAATCCGATTGGGCGGAGCGCGTTGGGTGACTCTGTGTGCAATACCATGCAAAGAATTCTGAATGGTGGCAGTCTTTCAAGTGAGATGGGTGATATGATCAAACTTCTCCCCTCTTCGGTGGAAATTGAGTGGAGGTATCCTATGGGTTACAACCATCGTGGGTATGCAACAACTCAAGTACTCAAGTTCGGAGGTCTCCTGTGGGGGGATTGATTCCGCCATGGGTTTGTGGGAAAGGATTGGTTCCGTCACCATGACGAAATGGAAATTACATTGCTCGTGGCGGAACAGCAACGGAGAGATGGACGCGACGTGTTTTGCCTCCAGGCAGGGAAACGGACTTTGGGATTGGTGCCTCCCTTCCATAATGGGAGGACACTCCCGATCATATCCGTCTCGGCCATCCGTGGGGGACTGTTGGACGAGCATGGGTATCAAACAGATGCGATGGGAAGAGAGAGAGAGAGAGAGAGCCAAGGGGGTTCATTGTCTCTAACAACTACCAGTGATGAGAACAAAGCACTGAGGGGCGAGGCGTGGCGACAGACATGGGGTTCACCCATATGGTATGGATCGATAATGGAAACCAGAGATCGCGCCTTGAATGTTGAGCGATGGGGACGGCCATGAGTCGAAAGACATGGTTGATGGATAAGAGTACCTTTACAGCAGTTACATGCAGTTACATACAAACCGGAAACACGCCATGGCGGGCGCGTAGACTAACAAGGAGAGATCTTGGGAAATGTATATATGATGGTGGCAGCAGGCGCATGTCATCTCCCGAAGTGCCGTATATAAATTGAGGGAACGAGCCGAGATAAGGAGTGAGACGCTAGATATGGGCTTAGCTGGGCTTAGTCCCAAGCTGGAAGGGAGAGAGGCGGATTTTTGCACGGCACGGCCAGCGTAGGGAGGGGGGGAGGGGGGCATGGGCAGGCACGGATGATCGGAGGAGAAGGGTCGAGAAACATGGGATCTCGCAAGCGCGGCCGAGGAGAGAATGGCGGGAAGGTTACCATACGGTCTTTGGTTTCTTCTGAAATTCACAAGGTGGGAGATTAAAAACACGAGTTCGGATTCATACACGTACTACTTGTTCGATTTCACCTCACCTTTGACTTTTCGAGATTGGGGTCGAAGATCTGAAGGGGGAACGTCCAGACAAGGCCGGTTTTCTTTAGGGCAACTCGCCTGCTTCTCGTGGTCGTTCAGATTGCGTGTAAAAAGAGAGTTCTATTCTCCCTCTGCCCTGGGCATAGCTCGCTGGCTGCGGGGCTACGCTCAGACTCTAGCTCTGTAGCGGAATGTGCTCTCATGACCGGTGGAGTGTATATTAGTGTCTCAGATGACCGTGATTCCGTTACCTGGTACTCGAGAGCAGAGCGTGGGTGGCCGAATATCGTAAGCGGCCAACCATGGGTACGGATTTTCCAGATATCGTAGAATAATATTTATTTGATTTCGGGGTTAGCCGGTGGCGATAGTCAAATTCTGGAAATAGAAACCCTCTTTTTTCACGCTCGGGTATGTTGTGGGCCATGTGCATGATTGGCGTGCTGACCCGTCAGTTATATAAACGGGTTCGTTATCCCGTCTTCTACCTCCCCTCCAAGGTCTCCGCTTCACTCACTCCTGCGTGTCCTCCTCCACACACATATCCTTCGTGTCAACCACCTCTGCAATGGACGCCGCACAAAACGCTAGAATCCTCCGCAAGGAACAGCTCACCTCTCTTCCGAGCCTCTCTTGCTCCTTGTCTACTCTGCCCCAAGCGAGGAGTCTCGAGCAGGTTCAGCTGCACCCCTCCTCCATGTCTGCTCAGCTCGCTGCTGAGAGCGAAGCCAAGGTACGCTTCGCCCTCAGTTTGAACACGCATCCGTGTTTACCCACACCCTCGCCACAGCTCCGCAAAGTCCTTTCGAAATCGGGCACTCCGTCCCATCCATCATTGATCGTGACACCTCCGCCCAACCTGCCATCTTCTCCCTCTCCTCAACTCATGATGAAGGTGTGTTACCGCAATTTCATATTCTCCGTTTCTATCGTTCCTAACCCCATCTCCCTCCGCAGTTCAAATCCAAATAAATCCGTCCCCACCTCCTTCATCTCGCTCTCTGTTGTGTATAGACTTTGGCCGGCTGCCGGGATTGTTTCAGCCGCCACCCCCCCACTATTGGCGCCTCTCCTATCTCTCTCTCTAATTGAGACGAACGCTCACCTTGTTTTCTCTCTCGCTTGTCACTTTGTTTTCTGGTTTTCGGCGCTGCCCTCTCTCCTTTTACCATATAGATTTCTTACTTATATCAGGGTTCCCTCTAGTTGCATCCCCTCAATTGTTTCATTAGCATGCTCTCACACTTTCGTTCATCGTCGCTACCATCTCATTCTTATATCCATCCACTCTTGGCTAATTATTAGTAGGGACCCAGGCTGGGGTTCCTGTACATACACTTGGTTACAGTGCAGGGCTACTGTACGAGGCTCATATCACAATCTATATCGATATTGTCGCGTTATCACCTGTTCAGATACGAGTGCGTGATTAGTGGGTTGGTGAGGATGATGATATGTTTTCTGAACGCGTCTTTGTAGCGCCTGATGGGCGTGGATGATTCGATGGAGGCCGACCCGTGCTTTCAACCTCAGACACGTCGCCTTGTTCATCTCGTCTATTGTACGTGGGTGACCCTGGAAATTTGGGTCCGAACTCCACGCTCCAGACCGCGGGTCCACAGCTCAGCCAATCGGTCGGCTCTGCCGGGTGATAGACTCAATCCATGGCCTTCTCGGAAGGTCTTAGCTGGAAAACCCGAATACAATGCATATGGCCTCGAACGCCTTCACTTCCACTCTCTCTCTGTGCTAGGGAATGTATGGGTCTAAGCATATCGGTCCGCCCATATCCGGAGCCATGCGCGGCAAACTCATCTCACCCTCAGCCACCCACACCATCCTCCATACTTCGCAATCGTTTCACGAACGACGGAGATGATAGGTTGATGACCACCCCCGAATTACACGTAACTTTGCTGATCATTCATCGGCGAAACCGATGCACAAAGTACCTTTTAGCGTATCCAGTAACATCCGATTCCGATTCCGAGATCACTTGCCTCCCTCCGCCCTTTTGCAAAGCTCAACTATTTTCGTTTTTTTAAACCCAGCGACGAATCAAGTACCACCAACCCCGCATCCCGTGCCTAAAATTCTACTTCCGGAAACCGCCTTATTCGTGGTTGGAAGAAACGAGACAACACACAACCGTCTTCTCGTTTCCCATCATCATCCCGTTTTTTCTGATGTCAGTTTTTCCGTCCCGCTCCGTCTGGGATTTACTACCTGACGCACTTCGTCGGCTAATCCTCTCCCGATCTACACGAAGCGAGTAAAAAAATCTTTTTACCCATCTCGTCTGAAGCGTAAAAAGTTTCCATGTCCTAGGCCTCGAGTCGAGCCCCACCCCCTTTCTCTCTCCCGCCCCCCCCCCCCCTTGTTCGGGCACGTTGACGTCGGGTGCGCGCACTCCGGCCGTTGGGGTGACAGTATGGGGGCTGTCGCTTGGCATCCTGTCAACTCTGTTTACTCCTATCCCCTGATCGCCGTCTCCCCCCGTTCAGTGACGACCGTAAGTCACCTGTAATGTTCCGTTTCATGCGCAGCTGCTGCGAGGACTGCCCGAATAAACCTCGGTCGCCCTTCAAGGCGGTATTAGCAGGTCGTGTGACCAGAAATTGACTTTCGGGAGGCGACTTGGATCGGTTATCAGATCTCAAACAGATACGCCGTCCCCCACAACCCCATCACCGCTGGGGTGCGGGGTATTGTACGTCGTGGGGTCGATATGTCTCATTGACATTCGCCTAATTACCTCGAACGTTGAACGCGTTTACAGTGTCTGGACCGCCAAAATACCTCTCGCACGAACATTGCCGATCATCACAAGTCATGGCTCTCCGGTTTCGTCATAGCGAATCTCGACCCACATGCGTTATGTTAACCTCTGCGTAAAGCCCTCCCCCAGGTCTGCTGACCCCGCACCTGTGATGATGGTGTATGTAACCATACATCACACCCAGCATCATCCAATTCAACGCACCACGCCCGATCATATTGTGTGCGACCCGTCGATGAATCAAGCTGTACGTTGTCTATGAGGACATCCTTGATATACATCGTCATATTGGTTACAGTTCCGGCCACTTCATGATCATTGTCTCTGCTTTATCGCCAGGGTCCTGGTCACATTCAACAACAACAACAACACCACCTGGTCTTTGGTGCTTGAACTCTCAGATCCCTTACGTTACTACCACCCACGTTGATGGTGGCTCGCACACATCCTGGCACCGCCCTGGCCTCCCCGGTTTCTTCAAGGTCTAGAGGTCTTGATGGGCGGTATCATGGGGCTCCCGGCCAAATGATGGGCCGTACCTCGACCGTCTACCTCTCAAACGCCACACCGCAACGCCGCGTTTCGCGCCGCCGTGACGGCGGTTCTCGACCGCCCCTTCTCGCTTGTTACCATTCCCGGCGGGAACGTTGCTTTCGCGGACTTGAAATCCAAACTCGTGTCCCATCGGCTACCATGAGCGAATTGACAACGTTTGGGAAGAGTTTAGACCCGTGACGACTCGCTTACCGCATAGTCTCGCTCACGCAACTTCGGATGACTTCCGAATCTCAATCTGAAATAATCTCGTAAACCACGTTTTACAAACCGAATCTGGGTGGGTCTGGGGGTGTGCAAGCACCCACATCTCCGTCCCTTCCGCATCACCGAAGGGGGGTGAAACACGCTGCTGGTGAGATCATGGATGCTTATCATGTGGTTGGGTGACGGCACTTGTAGTTGGGCAAGTTATAAGCGTTTTTAGTGTTGGCAACTCAGCGCCATGGGTTTGGTGGCTCCTTCCCACTCTTCCTCCCGCTGAGTTGCCGGACGCCGTCTCAATGTAGGGATGAGCGACGGGAACTCGGCGACCCGAAACTGCATTTCCGATATCGAGACGCGAGAGGGGGGGTGGAAGGGAAACTAGGTGCGTGGACGGTATTTTTTGTTGTAATTATCCGAGCCGGATGCTAATGCGGCATTCCTTCTACTTCCGCTAAGGCTCTACCAACTAACTAACAAAGACGACTAGTCTCCCCTGTGGCTGCTGCAGCGTGGTACTTAGCAATTTACACAATAAAGCTATCACTAGGACACGACCACGCACCCTACTACGTTATGCACCCACAGACAGGTGGTGAGGCAAAGCTGCAGTATTTTTTACCTCATAGTCCCGTCCGCTCATCCTATTTATCTAGATCCCTTGTATTTCGCTTTAATGTATAAGACGGTGGTCACAAGCTCCTCGCTATGCCGTCGATTCCCCGATTCACCCGACCAAGTTAGTTTCATCATTATCATATCATCATGGGCGTGTATAAGTTTTAATGGCTTTCTCTATGATGCATTGAAGATACCTCAAGAGGTTATGTTGCAGGGTTCATGACCGCATGGTATACAAAGCGAACGTACGTTATATCATGATCCACGACACCCGGCCCATCCTTTGCGTCAGGATTCTCATTTAGCGGCGCTTTTGCCCTACGTAGTGGGTATGATCACCAGACCCTGCTACCCTTCCACAACACTTCCATTCCGACCTCAAGGCATCACTACTGACACCACATCTCTACCTCAGCTGGCACGAGATGCACGGCGCTTACTCGACTCAACAACATCTCGGTTTCCGAGACTACGGCGGAAATACTGCACAGCAAGTTCCCCCTCTCCTTCGGCTGTTTATTTTTTCCGCCCACCCCTCGGCTCTCCCCTTGTCTTGTTTCAAACGTGCGAACCCTCGAACCTGAAGGTGCACACCTTTTCGGGTTCGGATGCAGCCCGAGAGTGTTATGCAAATGCTGTGCGCGCGTGTGTGTGGGTTCCGAATCCGTCTCTGTGTAATTTCCCTTTCCTCAAAGCGGACGCATGATGCGGCTACCCCGAGGTGATCGCCCGCTTCGTCGGGTGTGTATCGAGGGGTAAGTAAAGTACTTGCTTAGCGAAAGGAGAGATCTCCCCCCGGAACAGGCGAAACCTGATCGTTTTGATCGAGATCATCCGGTTCCGCGCGTTTTCGTTTGGTTCCATGGGTACAGCGGAAGCAAAGGGCGAGCGAAAAGAAACTCGGCTTTCTAGAATTCGGCGGCGGTATCCACTGTCTCGGCGTCCGCCCACCGACCCTGACCCCCGCAGCGCAGTCGAACAATCTCCAGGGGGATATGGACAACCAACGAGAACGTGGGTATCAGCATTGCGGCACTCCCACCCCACTCGCTTGGCCTGGCGAAGTAAAACAGGCCCAACGTCCCTAAATTTCGTTATAATTGAACTGTTTCATCCCCAGCACCGAGAGAAACTCACGACACTACAAGTTCCGAACGCGTCGTTCTGAACAATTTCCACGCGACCTGACGCTTCCACACTCCGTAAATTCCGCTGTCGGAACGGATAACGTTCGACGTCCAACGTTCAACGCTCAACGTTCGACGCCTATCGTTCCTGTTGCTCTTTACCCAATTGTCTCACTTCCGATTCACACCCCGGAAATGAGAATCCGTTGCCTGTGCTCGGGACAGGTGGAATGGAAATATCGAAGTTGGGGGATAACGGGAAATGGTACACAAAACATTCTTGTTACAAATCTTGGGAATGGAATCCCGCTACACGGCAGTGACAATCAGCTAAGTTGCTGGGTACTTGACCTTTGAAACCACTATACACAGGAGGAATTGAGGCGGGAACCGGAAAGAGAAAAAATATCGTAACAAATCGTGAAAAGAAAATGGGGAATAGCGGGTGCGTGCCTGCCGTGGTGTGGTGTCAAACTTCCAAAAGATCCTGACCAAACTTGCTCAAACCGTGGATACTAAACCGGTGCCGATGTGGGCCTTCCCCGAATTCTCTCTTCCACGATCGGCTCAGTCCTCCTTCCCAAGCGTACAACTCCACCTTCCAGCCCTTCTTCAACGCGGTCCTGACACACCCGAGGAACCCTTCCTCGTTGAACTGTCCAACGTTCCCATCCCCGGTCGCGAGCACGATGGTAGCATTGGGAGGCACGACGTCGACATCCGCGATTGCTTGATGTAACTTGAGCTGCAACAGCTCATCAACGCCTTGCTCTCGGTATCTGACTCTCGTTGTCGACCCCCCGGGGGTACTGGCAGGAGAGCCCGCGCTGATCGCTCCACCAGAGTCCGTACGTGCCGGTGTAGGTAGGCTGCCGTTTGCCCCGTCAGAGTTCTCCGAAGTCGTCGCACCGCCTGCGCTCTTGTGCCTTGTGTGACCACGAGCGAAGCTCAGCCGTGTGACACCGGAGCCGGTAGAATTTCTCTTGCTCTTGTTGGGGTTTGTAGAACGACCGTTATCCCCGCTAGAGCCACTTCCACCGCCAACGGTACCGACCAGGGGTGGATTCTTGTCCATTCCATCTCCCATATCTGGGACTCGGGCGTAGATCCGGACCTCGTATCCGAGCTGTACAGCCGACTCCATTGGTTGATAGAGAGGTGAGGATGTTACGAGAACCCGCCTCGTCACGGATCGACCGCGTTCGAGTATCAAAGCGAGGGCGGCATGAGATAGGTGTTTAGTTGGACGTCCGGCTACTATCGCCGGGTGACGTCTTAGGTATGACAGGAAACCGATAAGGATGTTTGAACTAACAGGAGATAAGTCTCGGAGTGGACACCGGAGACAATTTCCAACTTACTGATCAACAAAAACATGTATGAGTGTATCTTTGGCCCGAGGTTTGGGTCCTCGGGGGTCAACAAAGTCTCCCTCCTCGGCTTGGTCGTTAGATAAGATAGAAGATAAGCGAGCGGCGTCCTCGGGAAATAGGAGGCGTAGTTTGTGTGCCAACGCGCGTAATTTCAAAACTCGCGGGTCTAAAGGTAGGGATGTAGTTGTAAGAAGGAGGCTGGGCGTTGACTTGCTCTGAAGCCGTGGTGGTGTAGCCATTTCGAGTCCCTTCCCCTTCTTCCGCGAATCACGGCCCCTGGCGGAGATGGGAGTGGCATTCTTAGCAGGAGAGGAAGGTGATTCGAAGGACGACGAGGTGCCTTCCAAGATGCCATCGCCAGCGCCGCTGGGATCGATAGCTGCGTCTTCTATGCGGGGGTCGCTGTCCATAGAGAGGGGTGTTCGATTGGCAGGACCCTGGCTATGAGATTCGAGCGCTTTCTTTCTTCTGCGTTTCTTCCGTGACTGGACGATTGCGCGGAGGACGCTTTCAGAGGTGGAACTCCGGTTCCCTGCCCCAGCACCACCAGTAGTGTCGCGAGAGGCGAAAAACTTGGCGCGCTCTGCGGCAATAAATCCGAGGGCTTCGTCGAGATAGCCTAAAGAGGGCTGGTCTCCGTCCTTGTCCAGGACGTCCACGCCGGAGTCGAAGTCGAAATCGAAGTCATATGACCTTATTTCTACGGTCTCAGGGAAGAGTTCTTCCCCTTCTGTGTTGGAGTTGTCCGAGTCGACACCCGGTGAGAGAGATCTGGCGTTAGGCCGTTGTTCGTCTCGCCAGGAGCTTGATAGGAATAAAGGGTCGGTGCGCCCGCGGGTTGCATTAGGCTGAGTGGTTACGGGTGAAAGAGCGGCAAGAGATGATGTTGGTGTGCGACTCCTGTGATCGAGTTGGGTGATGGGGATGGGTATTGCTATTACTGTGCGAGGTTCCTGCTGAAACTCGTTCAGGGCGCGGAAGACGTCCGTAAATGCTCCGAGATCTGGAGGGTCTGAAAAATGAAACCGGGCCGTCAGGACGAGGGAACGGAGGAGTGGCGTATGATTGCGGGGAACTCACCATCCGAAGTTGCCTCGCTTGCTGCGGAACAATTGGAGAAAGGACTGAAGGGAGTTGATGATGTGGTCGTGTCTGACCTGGCCATTAGGGAAAGAACTCGAGGGGGAAATCGTAGAGGTCAAGCACAAATCGATGAAGGAAGGAACGCGGTAAACATGAGGGAGAGGAACAGGTGGCTGACCGAGACAAGCCGCCCAGGAACTCGGCTTAGTAGGATCCCTTCAACGCCTGTCACGGTGACTCTGATCACCGATGGCCTCCTCGAGCCCAGACACCCATACTCGTGCCCTGCCCGCTGCCTGGACAGCCCAGGACGGCTTGGATAGCATCACCGAGGCACTCGACGCCATCGAAGCCTACAAGAAGAAGGATGTCTCCAAAGGTACATCCTTCACATCTCGGTCTGAAGATCTCTGACGCCCTGAACACGACCACCCCAGTCGTCGTACGATTCAAGGCCGTCGGCAATGCACCAATAATGCGACAAAACTTCTACAAGATCACTGCATCCAACAGGTTTCAGGCCGTGATCCAATTTCTACGGAAGGAGCTTGGTTGGAAGACTGGGGATCCATTGGTACGCACCCAGGTGACCAAACATGAGGTTTACTAACGCCTCGCTTTCCCCTACAGTTCACCTACATTAACCTAGCCTTTTCTCCTGCCCCAGATGACACGGTTTCGAACCTCTACAAGGTATGGATCGCTACTCGACTCGGCCCGACACACCTTTTGCTGACCGATCCCACCAGTCTTTCTCCACTGATGGTCATCTGATAGTAAACTATAGGTACGTCCTCTTACAGCACGTCCCCCGCGTTTCCTAAGCTAAGACATGTCACAGTACGACAGCTGCTTGGGGTTAGAAGCCTGGAATCAAATAGTTTCGTATGTCGGAAACAACAACAGCAGGCATACTGAGTATTAATCGTCGGTATAGTACGCGGGTCACCTATCGATATCATTACAGCTTTCTAGTCGTGAGGAAACAATTACCACCTGGCACTCCCATAATCTGAAAATCGAGCAGATAACCGCGTCGGGCTTGGCTTCAGCGGGATTTGTTCATCGAAGCCGTACTCCTCTTCATAATTCACCATTACGTCCTCCTCGTCGTTGATGAACATGGCCTCCTCTGCCCATCGGACAAGGACTCCTTCGCCCACTCGGAATGGTAGTCTTCTGGCTGTGGAACCAACCCAACGCCTGACCTTGGGCGGAGGATATCGAACCAAGTACCCAAGACCAAGCATCGCTGATCTGTTGTTTCATGGTCAGTATAACTTGTATGGCCGTTGAGGGCGCGTGACTAACGAGGCTACCGCGAATGCGATCATGAGGTTTCGGGCTGTGTGACGATGAGGATAGGTGTCGACAAGCTCCTGGCCTCCATCACCACCTCCTGGTTGAGTGTCGTCGCCTCCGGGTGTGGTATCTTCGCCTTGTTCAAGTGCGTTGAAACCCAGAAGTTCCCTTGCACATGCATGTGGAGTTGACCACACGAAGTTGTGCGTTCCGGCAGTTATACCAATCAGTGTCGGAAGGGAAGGCTAGAGACAGGTTACCACCACAGAACATCAGACCAAAGCGAGGCCGCTTGCGCACCTCTTGAGAATCTTGATCACATGTGAATCGGAAACGTGCAGTTTGAGGCTTATTTCTCCACATGCCCCCTTTGAGATCGATCTCCAAGTCGCCTAACGGAACAACAACATTTGATCTCCATAAACTGCGATGAAACTAACGCCAGGACCAACCATTATGGGTGCTTCGGTAAGCGCCAATCTCGAGGCGGGTAGAAGCTGCGGCGTGGGGTGCGTCGATCGCAAAGTTACCTGCGATCGGGATGGCTTGGGTGAAGTGGGATTCCGGATCTTCAGAGTCCGTCTGGCGCTCTGGAAAAGCTCGTTAGTACATTTTCGGTAAACGGAGGCGAACACCTACCTCTCAAACAAATCCATGTGCCTGAGGGACACTAAAAAACTATCAGACCACTTTCGTCCACGGAGCATAAAGCACCAAGCCCCGTTGCGTCTGCGGTACTCACCTGTGGCCCGGCCTCCTCTCCACTCTGTGGGCTGAGTGGCCCACCGAAAGACATTTCATAGGATAGTTGGACGGTTGGGATAAGTTCCGCATGGACTTTGACGACTGCGCCTTCCCCGCGATCGTGGAAAAGCGGACATAAATCGTACCGACTGCGATCTACGGTGAATTCGCAGTTGTCGTAGAGGCTGGATAAGGGCTGGCGGGTTGCGGAGACGCAGACGCAGGCTGCTAGGGCCAGTCCTAGAGACTTTGGGAGAGACATGATAGTATCCGGTGAAGGATGCTAGGGCAGTGGGTTTATTTAGCTAAGGGTGGAGTCGGTTGCCCCAGCCCGAGCGCCCCGGGCCTGAGCTGGCCCAAACTGGACGCAGCAAGCTCTCTAAGTAATCTACACACGTGATGATATTTGTATATCATGAACGTCGACTGCTGATCAATGATCGGGGAAGATTACTTCACCACCGAACGAGGCGGCTGTATATCCCACACTTCCTCGGAAGAGGTCGCACGTTTGGGATGGAGGGTGCGTACGGCTACAGAACCGAGGCGGTAACACACACGCTGAAGTGAGCAAGGCGGGTTAAGATAACATCGACAGCCGGTCCCCGGATGTAATTATCTTTGTTGGGAAGTGGGTGAACCTTAAAGACCGGGATCAATACTTTGACCACAATCACCGTTCATGGGGTACAACCCACCGATAGAGAAGTGTGTGGAGACTGCAGCCACAACCCACCACATCCGTGCAGAACGCGGGGCGGTGTCAAGTCGATCAGGTCTAGTCAAGAGGTTAGTATTTGAGGACCGAGCGGGAGTGGAATACCGTACCGAATGGGAAGTCTGATATTCTCAAAGATAGGGCGAGGGCGGCGCAGCCCGAGGAAACATTACTCACTCCGTGTATCAGTCGCCGTCGCCGCGGGCTCCGAGGATAATCATTAGGTCGCTGATGAAGTAGAGCCGAGAGTCAACGTTCAACCTCGGGGTTCGTACGCCAGTGGCCGTTTGTGGAACCAGCGAGCAACGACCCAGGGACCATCTTGCCTCGGATCCAACCTGGGACCGTATTACGAGAGCCTTGTAAATTTCGTCAGTACTTCTTGTACGCAGTGTCTGGGGAATTCAAAGCGCACATAGAGGAACACAATCGCGCTCGCCTGCCGCGAATCACTCGGTCCATTATGATCAACGAAAAACCTCCGTTGTGAAACGCCAGCGCATGACCGGGATGAGTGCTCACATCGACTGGTTGGTCACGAACTCGAACACATTCTGTGGTCTCTGTCATCCTGTGCGGACCACCACTTATGTCGCGTCAGGTCCCAGGGGAACCGCCAGTAGACCTTTGAGAGTTGGGGGTGGGTGCACATCATTCCGACGCAGGTGACGAGAAAGGCCAGCGGGTAATGCTGGAGCCGGCCACTTCGTGAACGGCTCGCCCGGTCCGGTCCCACCGTCAACGGCGTCGCGGGCGCGGCCAAAGTCTGAGCAGGTAGCAGTGGAACAGATAGAGGGAAGGAGGAGGAAACCACGGAACCAGTAGGAAGTCCTCAAGCGTTCGCTCTGGAAAGCTAGAGGGGTAGGTTTGTCCCCCGCTTCTCTTATGGAAGTGAAATGAGGAGCATTCTAACCGCACACGACTTGGAACCTCTCTTGATCGCGTATGGAATGCAGGGGATACATAACTACGCTGTGGGGACTTGATCACGCTGTGCCAGTGCATTGTCCAGGAGACAGGTGTACAAACAATCCCCAAAGCTGGTCGTGAGGGGGGGGGTCCCCGAAGAGGGGGCTCCGAGCCCGTCCACAGTTGGAGGGCATGTCCCCCTACTAAGGTCAAGCTGGACGCGATGTTAGCGACACTGCGCCGGCGATCGAGTATTCCTCCTTGTGGTAACTTCCCTCAAGGGAGATCATTGCCGGGAACCTTACTGCGGGGAGGAACCGATGTTCCCTTGGAATGAAAGACCGCATCCGTGGTCATGGCGATAGATGAACAAGGAACCCTCGGGATTCAGAATGTCCACTGGCCTGCTTTGATTCGGTGAACCCCAAGAGACGGAAAGAGAAAGCGGGAATCCGGGACTGTGACGAACGAAGTAGGGTAGATGTAGTAAGCTAGTTACAAATGCACGTACAGAGGATACAGGAACTGTGGAAGAGGAAGAAGCCAAGTAGGGGAGGGTGACGACCCTGGACAACAAGAAGGCTGCGTGCAAATTATGGGCGGGCGATCGCAAAATAGCCATGTGCGCCTGTGATGAGGTACGAATGTGCATGGACCGGAACGCTGACGTCGAGTCACCGTCGAAAAGAAAAAGAACTAGCTGGGATTATCGGTACTAAAGTCCGCAAACCAGCGGCGAACACGAACATGGACAGAAAGAGATATCAATTAATCACCGGCTTATGCTTCGACAGGGGGTGCTCCTCACCAAAGCCATCAGCACTCCCAACATCGCTGCCCTCCGCAAGAAATTCGTCGTGTCCGACCATGCGAGACATAACCGGAATTGGGGAAACGGAGTAATCGCGATTTGCAGCTTCCAGGGCTTCGGCCAGGTCAGGGGAGGGTGAGTGGGACTGGTTAGCCATCGCTTCGTCCTCGTAATCAGCCTCAGCAACATCGACCGACATCGCTCCTGGCATCAATGGCGATCGCTGCCAACGACTCCCGCCTATCCTGCTCATCCGAGATCCGAGATCATGCTCAACCTCCGTCTCCGCGCCAGCACCGATGGCGTCCTCAGCAGTCTCTCGCTCGAATCTGTCGCGGATGGAGGAGTTCATGATCGCGGTTCCTGGGGTCATTGGCAAGCCTTTGCTTTCCTTTAGCTCGATAGCCGTCTTCGGAGGGACGTCGGAGCCTTCCTCGTCTGCAATCATGTCTAATTCGGGATCGATGTCTACCTCGACGTCTTCCTCCAAATCAGCGAACGTTCGGCACAATGGGCAATTGAATGCCGGGTGATGGGCGTCTAAAAGCGGACGAATGCACTTGTAGTGAAACGTATGCGAGCAGGGAGCAATAAACAGAGCCTGGTTGATCGCGACAGCAAACAAACCTAGTGGCGGGTCAGACTCAGGGCTAGGATCAACATTGCTGAGGGAGAGAGACATACAAATGCAGCAATCTGCCATGGCGGATTTGGCGCTTATCTTCTTATTGACTGATGCCCCAGGCTGATTGAGGGCACCCGTGAGAGCGCGAAGCTGTTTGATGGCATTCGTACTGAGTGAAACAGGGTTAGGGAAGGGGATGGGGGTTGTAGGGGAAAGGGACAAACTTGAATGCGTTTGGGGTGGCTTGCCATTCTCTGTTTACCTCGACCTTTATCTTTACGCATTTGTAAATGTCTTCGGTACCACCCTGGTAATCGACTCCAAGTTGGAGGACATCACCGTCCTTGAGTTCGAATGGTCGAGAGTCTGAGTTTGCGGGCGATAAACGAACATGATTGAGGAAAGTGCCTGAGGATGACTTGGTGTCTCGGATGAAGAACTTCCCGCTGGTCTCGGCCCAGATCTCTGCATGAGCACGAGAGACGACCTTGGATTTGAAGGCGAGCTTGTTTGAGCCAGGAGCGTTGGCGATGCCAAGACCAGAGCGGTCTGTGAAACGGCCGATCCTGAGAGGCGTATCGCCCTCCTTGACATCGCGGGCGATTGGGTCGAACCTGAGCGAGCGACGAGAGTCGAGATGAGGAACAAGACGGATACGATGGGCTGGACGAGAGGAGGGGTTGGTTGTGGCGGAGAGGGTAGCGGAGGGCTGCTGAGGGGGAGATTGTGGGTTTGCAGGTTGCTGGTTGGGCAATCCGCCAGCTGATCGTCGACGCCTCAACATTTGAGTGAGGGCAGAGTGGGAGTGAGCGAGTTGAATGACGGTAGGCGTGGCGGGGTTTGTGGTGGCAGGACGACGTCTGTGGCCAGAGAGGCCAGGAGAAGGTGTAGAGCGGTCGCCGAGGACTGGTGGGAGAGTAGGGGGAGAGGAGTCGCGATTAGAGTCGTGTTGCGTGACGCTGAGGCCGCGGGGGCGGCTTCGAAGGAAACCTGGAAGAATCGACTGTCGTGGCTGAGGGGAAGACTCTGGCTGGTGTGTTATGGGATCCATTGTCGTCATAAATGAGAAAAAAATAAAGAGATAAAAATCCGGGGGATCGCAAAGGATCACAGGTATCTTGTCAGAGAGTGTTAAAAGTTGTTGCGCTGGATCTGGGGGGAATGGCGGTGGGTGCGCTTATTCCTTATGAGCATTCCGGGTATCCCATTCCCTCTCGCTCCCTTACTCGTCTCCTCCGCTCTCTCTCAAATACCCTCCTCCGGCTTATCCGGATCTCCCATAACGACAAAGGGTCTCTCCTACCCACAGCCGACGCCCCAGCACCGCCAGCGTGACGGCTACACGTGACTTGTCACTCAGAAACGCCTCCTTCCTGATTGGTCCGGGATGTATCCGGTAGTTTCCCTCTTCAATTTCAGATGCAAACATTCTAATCCTCACTCCTTCCGACGACCATGCAAGCCATCTACAAGTCCCCCTCTTCCCTCCTTAGAGCTCGTTGTGCGAGGTCTTTTGCCTCCTCCGCGACCCGTTCCCAGGCCGTCCCGACAGAGAAGTCTCCTCACCTAAAGGAGTTTAAGATCTACCGCTGGGTAAGTCCCTATTCGTCAATGAACGACTCCAGATTTAATCCTTGAAAACAGAATCCAGATGAACCCGCCACTCCCCCCAAACTCCAGTCGTACACAATCGACTTGAATAAATGTGGGCCTATGGTAAGCTCCGGTTTGCCCTGGTCCCGAAGAACCGCTCAACGCCATGACCGCTCTCACAGGTTCTCGACGCGCTGATCAAAATCAAGAATGAGGTTGACCCCACCCTTACCTTCAGGAGGTCTTGCAGAGAGGGTATCTGTGGGTCGTGTGCCATGAACATCAACGGACAGAACACTCTTGCGTGCCTCTGCAGAATTGACCGAACCCCGACCAAAGACAGCAAGATTTACCCACTTCCACACAGTTTGTGTTCTCTGCAAGATTTATACGCGTGTATTTGACTCCCCGTCCAGTGTACATCGTCAAGGATTTGGTTCCTGATCTCACCCATTTCTACAAGCAGTACAAGTCCATTGAACCCTACCTACAAAACGATAACCCTCCCGAAAAAGGCGAATACATTCAGTCGCAGGAGGACCGTAAGAAGCTCGACGGCATGTACGAGTGTATTCTTTGCGCCTGCTGTTCTACTTCTTGTCCCTCGTACTGGTGGAACCAGGACGAGTACCTCGGACCTGCCACCTTGATGCAAGCATACCGATGGATCGCCGATTCTCGGGTTTGTGGTCCGTTGATCGATGTACGATTCCCGTGCTGATGTCATCTCGCAGGATTCATACAGCGCTCAGAGGAAGGAGAAACTTCAAAATTCCCTGAGCGTGTACCGTTGTCACACCATCTTCAACTGTACGTGCCTTGTTGTCCCCACATCTTCAGCCGTTCTCACTGCCAGCAGGTTCTCGTACGTGCCCCAAGGGTCTGAACCCCGCCCAAGCTATTGCGAGGATCAAGATGGAACTTGCGGCCGATTAATTCCGAGTCGAATGGTCCGGACAGTAGTCACTAATCCTACGTACATTGTGCAATGCTTTCCATCATCACACCCCTGGTCGTTCCTACCCACCCCGAACACCATCAGTTCTATCGCCCCGGTTCCAGATGCCATTTGAGGTTAAACCATTGGTTGAACGAGTAGACACAACGAAAGTCAAACAATGGTATATAATACTTTTCGAAGTAGAGGCTCGCCCAACCGTCAGACCTCGAGTCAAACCGTGGCTCCTTGGCTTGGATACTGTCTCATATACGGCGGGATTGTCTTATACAATAGTCCGTGAATCGCCGCTGCAAGGGTGGGCGGTATCCACCACACCTAGGCCACACTAGGTGTCAGCATTCCAGCTCCTAAACTGTAAGAAGCCGATGAAGGCGTACTGACCCAATGCGATGTCTGGAATTCACCGATGCCGACAGCTAATCCGAAGCACCGCCCAGGAAACATAGCCGCTCCTGTGTATCCCGCGTGTATGGTGGCTGTTATTGAAGTCCTATGGTATATGGAAGCGGAAATGGATCAGCCAACGTGGTCGCAGAGGGCTCGTGGCCAACCTCCTACACGGATTTGAGGAATGCTGACTTACATTACACCGGCCACGAATCCGACAAGCACTGGACCATACTTTACGCCAAACAGCTTGGCCCGACGGGGATCCAATCCAACCCCGTAAGCCAAGAACCTGAGAAACGACGGTTAAGGGGGTGCTCAACCACTGGAGAAAAATCATGGCTGACAGGAGAATGAATGTGCAGGTAAATTCAGTCGAGGCTGCCTGCCAAACGCTGACCTCTCCATTTGGATCTATCCAGCAACCAGCGTTGTGGATCTCATGCGCGAATTTTTTACCGAGAGATACGCGAAGGAGGCTCCCGCCGACCGCACCCCCTACGAGCTGGCAGAAAATATAGATGATTCCTCGTACTGGATGGCAGAGTCCGGAGAATACGATGGCCATCGTCACCATTGGGTTGATGTGTCCACCTGTCACCGTAGCCGTTGCGGAGATGAGGCACGAGATAACGATCGTGTTGCCGATGAGTATCCCTGCAGGTATAGCTGAGCGCGGCCAAGTCGATAGTGTCGCGGCCATTAAGCCAGTTATAACATTCAGCGACCCTGAAGCCACGCCTTCTATGATCTGGAACAGAAACACGAAGAGTCTTTAATGACACGCGTTTACTCTGGAAGGATCGCGACAGCACTCACCCCCGCTCTCCATATCATATGGTTTCCCCAAGCACGAGCCGACATCAGGTCATGCAATGGACCGTGCTCGGTGCTCGCCGGTGGCATAAAGCTTACTATGGGATGCATATCATCCTCCTCCTTCTCGTCCGTGGCTCTTGCAGTAGACTCCCCAGGTGTGGGCTTGGAAGAACTCGGGCTCCCCTCGGACTGGCGGAAGGACATTCCCTGTGGCGAAGACATGAGAGGAAAAGGTAGAGAGTATAACGTCTCTCCATGGGTGCGTGTTATCTACCGACGGGGTGCGTCGGCCATCGAGTGAAAAGCTGATCAATTCTGCTCGGCAAACGCCGGACACGGAACCAGATCACTGGATTATGCGAAAGAATGTCCCGTTTGTGACAAAATTGACGTACGCGCAGGTAAATTGGTGACTGGGGGGTTGAGCACTCGATGCATCTGAAGGATGTCAGTTGTCGAGAATTGAACTTGATGGTCAGCCCCTTCCGTGGTGCCAAAGCCATATCCTTCACACTGGTCGGATGGAGAAAGTTGTCCGACAAAACCGAGAGCAGACGGGTGCAGTCCGAGGTGTACGAGAGGCGAAAGAACACATTCAGTTTCGTGCCTAAACCGTCGTACAGAATGGATCGATGAACTTGGGCGGATCAGCTGGGAGAAGGAGAGGAGAGGTTCGGACGGTGCTTGTGGTCTACACTACTCTAACAGGTATCCGTACGCTGGGTAATACCGTTCCATGTGCCGCCCATGGAGGGGAATAAAAACGCTCAATACAAACTGACCGTTATTGCTGCGAGACGTAGTACGCGAATCAGCGGGGGGGACATCAGGTCGGGCCGTGCACCACATCCACGACGGAGACAAGGCCCGCTTCGTCACAATAAACAATCCTGCCCATACCCTCGTCGAAATCCAGGGCCCAATCGCCGTATTGATCCCTCACCATCTTGGGCAAATTCCAGAGGGGTGCGGAACCCCGCTGTCCCACGTCTGAGGTACGGTGCTCACTCCCTTCGGTGGTTACTATAGACACAGCGTTGCAGCGATAGACCTCGCCGCGAGAATCCCACCAGAGGCCACGTCCGCTGTGCCCAACACGCATGCGAGCACAGTCTATCCCAAAAATGGGAGGAATACTAGCCAGGTGGAAAGTGGGAACTTCCGTGCCCTCGTCACTTGAGTTCCTAGTGAGGGTGGAACTGCAGATCCACCCCCCGCTGGTGGCATTACAGTAGATAGAGAGTGCTCTGACGTGTTTCGGGTTCGAAGGGAGTGCGATGTCGCTGTCGGGGAGGTTTAACGGTGTGCAGGGACTGCATATGACTGGGGATTGGATCAGGAACCGGAAGGGGGACAGTTGTATGGGATGCAGGATTGTGAATTGGCCCGCCTCGGGGAGGGTCGGTATGGGATAGATCGTGAGGAAGGATTTCCAGAAGACGATTAAATGGGAGTCAAACCCGACGATTGTAACGAGTTCCCCGAACTAGACGAAACATGATATCGGAGCGGCAACAATAATAGTGAGAGATACGTACAGATAAAGGCGGCGGGTGGATAGTGGCAACCCCAAAGGACGAATCCACCCAATTGTATATGTTGATGGCGTCGGCCAACTCGGGGGAAGAAGCAAAGAGAAACTGGTCGAAAAGCCCGAGCACTTTCCCTGAGTAGTGCCTTTGCAAGGGTGGCTCATCTAAAGTGCTTGCGAATATGAAAACATCCCCTCCAGCACTGTTCCAGAAACGACGTTAATACCATAGATGGAGGTCAGGGTATGTAAAACTACCTGTTAGAGATAGCGATGGCGTCGAAACCGAAACTGCCAGAGCCCTTGTGTATCCTCCAAGCGCTGTCGATCCCTAGTGTGTGCTCGTGCAGGATATTCTCGGTAGCAAGCTGGTTGGTCCCATCAAGGCGCCAAGTGATGATCCTATCCCTGTGGAGGGTGAGGAGTTCACGTCCTCCGGTTCGCAGAGCAACTTGTTGCGCGGTGGGAATACCTCGGAGGGGGACTTGTCGAAGTGGATTAGTTGGGCGTGTCCATACCTTCTGCACTTGAATGGCGAATCGTGTACGCAGCTCTAGGTCCAATGTAGGTATCTCTGGAAGAGGGATAACGGGCCCCGGTACCGGGAGGCCTTTGGAAAGGACTCCAAAGCGGAACTGGTCGTACCATATTGCGCGTAGATGGGTGATGGCTTGAAGCCGCTTCGATGTCTAATGAGCCCAACAGGTGAGTACTTGAGTGCCGAACGAAAGAGAGGGCGGCACTAGTGGGATTCACCTGCCGGACTGACAAAACATCCCCGAGGGGCAACGTGCAAAGAATTCGAACCAGGACATCGTCAACAAGATCCTGGAAAGCCACGGACATGGTTCAGACAGTAGCGGTCTAATACGAATGGCTAGATGAAGGGCAAGTCCGGATCATGGTGTTTTTCTTATATGGGTGGTGCCATACCGTCGAGAATGCAGATCCGCTGCCTCCGAGATGGACGGGGATGCTGGTGGAGAGCGGTTCGGTAATCGACATCAGGAAAATCCAGAGTCCTATCGGTGCGCTTCGATCATCTATGGAAGCGCACCGATACGCCCCTTCGAGATTTCGTTCAGTGTGCAATCAAATAAATTATTGCCCATTTCAAGCACGAGCGCCGTCCGCCTCATCTGGATGTAGTGCATGCAGGGCAAACCGGTGAGAAACAAGGCATTGGGTCGCGATTCTATGAGCTTCTATGCGCTTGGAGACAACTGTCAATACTGGAAGCGCTTCCAAGCGCTTCCGATCTGACTGGGCATTTTCCTGATGCCGATTGATCGGTAACCTTGCCATCCACCCATTCGGTCCCAATTCCCTGGTACGTTGCCGTTCCGCCGCCTGCAAGCCACGATCGACACACAGCTTACACCCCATCTGTTCTACCCAGGTCTGTTTTTACTCATGCGTTACCTACGCTTTGTGCGGCCTCGCTTTCGAGGATTCAGTACCACGAACGTAAACCCTGCTCAGGTCCTCGCTGGGACTGCCCATGACTACTACGTTCTGCTTCACTCTCGGAACCCGCCTCGAGAATTTCCAAGAGTCGTCTCGTCGCCGGTTAAAAACGCACTCCAACTCACTTTGACTCCCTCAAATGGGTTGGTAAACTTTTCCTGGAGCCCGCGGCGGAGCCTACCGCCACTTTTGCAGTCTTCCGATGAAGAGGTCTATTCTGCGACGTCGTTCTCGAAGTGGGGGGGTATAGTTGAACTTGAGGGTTTGACCCTATCCAACATCCAGGACACGGTTCAACGAATAACCGCTCCAAGACCAACGGTCGAGCGTGGTGACGCGGTGCGACCGTTGTATATCTACGTCTGCACTCATGCGGCAAGGGATTGTCGTTGTGGGGACGTTGGTAGCTTAGTGGCCGAGGCCTTCCGGAAAGAAATTTGCCGGCGCAGGCCAACCTCCGTTGTGAAGCTTGGAGAAACGGGACACGTTGGAGGGCACCAGTTGAGTTCTCCGGACCCGTGTCTTCATATGAAACGCAACTAAACTGTTCTCAGGTATGCTGCGAACGTGCTAATATATCCGCGGGGCGAATGGTGAGCTGCCAAGCGTTGTTTATCCAGCTCACGCTCAGGCATACAATTTTTCGTAGGCTCGGATATGTGAAACCAGAGGACGTTCCGAACATATTGGATAATATCCTCGACAGACACACCCTGGACTGGGACCCGTTCACTTCTCAGCCGCTCTTACCAAATCATTGGAGAGGCAGGATGGGTTTAGGGAAAGAACAGCAGCTTTCCCTGGCTGTGGCCCACGCTTCCTAGAATCTGAACCCGGGATGTTACATCGTTGTACCTCGCCTTAGACCTCCGATCATTACTACGAACTGGTGGCTCTCCTTTATTCATGGCCATGCAATATCCATTGTAGAATAAGTAGTGAATCACAACGCTGTAGAAACGCAACGCTACTAAGGTGGAAGTACGATGGTAGCCACGGAAGGGTTGGATCAGAAACTCTTCCTATCTCCCGGCTCCCACGATGTTTCCGAATGAATCGATGGTTTAGAGTGAACGGACAGGATCCACTAGCTATCCCATAAAGGGGATTTCCCCAAGCGCTACACGAAGACCAACAGGATTTGGCCTTTCAGTTCAAACGTTCACCGGTCACCGGTCACCCATGACCGGGTAAAAATCTGCGGTTTACCTTCTTTCCCCTTCACTTCTACTGTTATGACACAACATTATTTTCTTGTAGTTCATCGGATCGTACAAAAGTGGTTCGGGTACACGTAATTTATAGAGATACCGTATGTCGCCGTACGGCCCTGCAAACTTTCTGAGGTGCATCTCGAACTCCTTGCGCCACACCTCGATCAGCGCCCTCTTCCTCACGACCGCCCGATTGAACGCCTGGTCCTTTCATCCCGACATCCCCGAACTAGTGTCCTCGTCCATATCAACATAGCCGTCACCAGACCCGCCACCCTCTTCATCCTGGCCGTCCTCTTCGTCCTCTTCGTCCTGGTCGGCCTCCTGTTCATTCCCTTCAACCTCGTCGACCTCATCCCAACTGGGCAACCCGCCATTCTCTCCGAGCGCGCGAAGGATTCCGCGGTAGTCTACCGTGTTATTCTCGACTGGCCCTTCGGTGTCATGTCCAGTCGCGACCCCTAACTCCCGTTCCGCCATCTCCCTGACCATGGTTTTCAACTTCAGGACTTCCAGTCTCGACTCTTCTGTTCCGATGGTAAATGGGGTCCTGTCTGCTGGGAACGGGTTCGTTTGGTCGGGTAGAGGGTTGACGTCAAGACCAGCATTAGAAGTGGAGTATCCTGAATCGGAGGAGGGGTGACCCTGCCACGTATATTCTTCCGAGTCGTCAGAGCTCCGGCCACGGGGCAGGGCAGACGTCCGTGCGATCCTCATCCACCGCCAATAGATGCCAGCCCCTGCGATTGCAATGACCTCCCGCAAAGACTTGAAGTCCGAGAAGAGGAACCCAGCCTGGCGCAGGAGCTGGCGTTCTGCCTTCACCAACGCTCGCATGGTGCGGAGGGGGTCGTCGTACCGTCGTCCTTTGACTTCGATTATCACCGGGATGGTGGCCTCCTTTGCTAGCAACGCCGGAGCAGTGATCTTGGCTTTCACATCCTCCATGGCCCAAGCGAGGGTAATCTCCGCCGTGGGAGGTTGGCTGATGACAAGGGCGATATCCGGGACTCGCCATTCTCGATATTCCCTGACAGATGTCTCTCGCTCGGTTTCCGGAGGGGGAGGCGGGAAGGTTGGAATCTCCTGAAGAGTGGGTTTGCCAGTACCAGGGTCGAGTCGTCGTACAAGGGTCGGAATATGATTGACTGTAGATTCGAATTGCCGAGGGACGTAGACCACATCCTCTGTTTCTTCACGGATGAACCGGGAGACAGTGAACTGGGGCGCCAAACCACCGTTGTAGCCATCGATGGATTCAAGTGGTCTGAAGAGGGCCTCGTACACACGATACCAATAAGACTCGAGGCGTTTTGGGTTGTGGGCAGGAGAGAGAGCATACGCGACAGCCAGCTTCAAGTTCGTGCTCGAGAATTCGAGCTTGATATGGTGTCTAAGATAACCTGGAAATTAGAGAGCCGCCGGCCAGGTTTCGGTGGATGCCTTACTCTTGGTGGGCCATCTGCGGGGTACCTTCAGATTTAGAGTCTGTATCCATGTACATCAGGAAAAGGGGGACGACCTTATGAACCCTGTTTTGAATCATGAGGGGGTATCAGCTTTATGAGAGTTCATCTACCCCGTATGTCTTCGTAAGAGACTGCGGAGTTCTCACAAGGTTCCGTGTA
>Ga0307511_10000423_pt1 | contig 45135 bp, 49 predicted proteins | sample 13_EM_MG_FD_200266 | JGI IMG/M metagenome (GOLD analysis project Ga0307511, IMG submission 200266) | Populus trichocarpa ectomycorrhiza microbial communities from riparian zone in the Pacific Northwest, United States - 13_EM | ecosystem: Host-associated > Plants > Roots > Unclassified | place... | reverse complement strand
ACAGACTGAAATCAAGTCGATTTATGTCGCCTTTCAGGTGGGCGCTAATGCTGAACCCCAGTTATTCCCCGACTGAGAACACATACCTTTGAGATTCCTGGAATGTAGATGGCCGACGTCATTGGGGCTAGGAGTCCGACCGACATGGTTAGCTGGCTCCCTAGCTGCTACATCAGTATACCTAGATTTTGCTTTTTAAGTGGAAATAAGCGGAATAAGTGATGAAAGCGATCACTTTTTAAGCTAGGGTCCCTCAGCCACAAATAAGTGCCCAAAAAGGGGCGAAAGTGATGGGCATAATGCGAGAAAAGTCCGGGAAAAAGTGTGAAAAGTAAAAAGTGATCCAAACCTTTGCTGATGACTAGCGCTGGTTCCGACGAGTCGTTACCACTGGATTGTTTTTTCAATTAAATTTATTCAATTAATTATTACAGGGGGGACAGCTATGCAAATCACACTCGAGGCAGCATGCATGACGTGGTCAGCACGGGTGATGGGAACATGGTTGTGGTAGGTCGGACAGTTGATGAACCTGATCGGGAGGGGGAAGCCTGGGGAAGCCTGCTGAGAAACTCACGAAGTTCAAACTCTGGGCGTGGCTGGAATAGACGAGTGGGATGTTTGGGTCAATGTAAACATAAAGAAGGGGGATAATCACGTGCCTCGCATTGTATAGCGGTGTGTGCTGGCGACCAGAGACAAACAGGATGGTAGAATATCGCAGCACCGACTAGGGGGAGACTTGATCAAGGGAGGAGGTGAAGTGTATGTTGGGAGAGGGCACCCTCAGACGTTGACTTATACTTCGCAAACTAGTCCCAGCACAGCCTGGCTACGACTAAACCAAACACGTTGTCTCCACCCCAAACGAGGTGATTTCGGCATAGCCTCAATCGTCAAACCCGCAACCTCGGGACGTTGGCGATTACAAGGAGAAAATTTGACTTCGCAAATTGGACTTTGGTTCTCGCACACCGTGAGGCTGCGAGTGGGTCACTGTAGTCCCAAGGGAGGTACTGAGTTATATTTCCCCATCAGGATCAGATCCTTGCCCGGAACGTGAGCAAACTGAACATGGCTCTATGGCGAATGACTAATATATTACAAATCTGGAAAGTCTGGAAGGTTGTAATGGCTCAACGGTCTATAGCTTTATATCCTTTTTTTCACCCATGTGTTCAAACCCCGAGTGCGTCGATGTTTTCATGGACCAGGAGTGAGTTTCCTGAGCCGGAAAACAATTTTTGTGGGGTCGTTGGTGCGCTTTGTGCATGATATTTTTTTCTCGCAACCGTCCTCCAATAATTGCATTTTCATCCTCTCATGCCGACTGAAAATTTTCATTGCCAGTTCAGTCGAAAATTGACTGACTTTGTGATTTAAGTCGGGTTTGACTGAATTTAAGGTGCAGCTTTTTTTACAGTGTACGCGCCCGAAGAGGTCAATAATCTCATGCCTCGACAGTTTTGAAGGGTTCCTGAGGCTACACTGCGGTGGGTGTGGTGGAGGTAACTCCTCCGCCTTGGATACGTAATTTCGCCCATTACCGTCCTCAGGCCGGTCATTCATATGGGGTGCAAATTCATTCAAGTTTAAACCACCGGAGAAACTAAGAAAAAAAAAACCATCCCATCGTAAGATATACCGGATCGTACATGCGTGAGAGTGACATTTAGACATATAGCGTGCACCGCGGTGTGCGGTTCCATGGTAGTACTAGGGGGGATGCATTACAAAGGATGAAAGTCCGTATAATCTGGTCACGTTAGGAGAAAACTGTAGATCTTTTGTTGAGTACAAAAAAGGTCAGCGCCGACGCCAACGGCCGAGGGACAGAAGTACGCGGAGGTTGGGGCTTTGAGGTCGTGGCACTTCAGCACTTCAGTGCTTGCCATCGTCATAAGGGTCGGAGTATGACCGGTCAGCGCCGTATCCAACGAACCCGGCCTTTGGCGTCTCCCTGGTACCGATTGGCTTGTAACCTCGTCCCCGTCTTCCACTGATGCAAGTGAAGATGAGAGAAATGAGCAAGACGCCGCAAGCCGCAGCCAAGGCGATGACCCCAATGAACAAATTCTTCTTCTGGGACTTGAGATTGTCGAGGGTCTGGGAATCTGCGCTGCTGTTGGTATCGTTGCCGTTCGAAAGCGAGCCGCTGATATCCGAAGCCTTGACGCCCTTGGAGGGGAAAAGTTGCGGACCATCAGTATCGATGGGGCAGATGGTATCGTCACCCTCAGGGCGCACGCCGTTGATAAAGAAGTTCTGGATAATTTTGAGGGTGCAAGTCGACTTTTGGGCGAGGCTCAAGTGACCATAACCGTCTTGCTCGACGAGGGTAGCGCTGTCACCCAACCAACCGGCGACGAGAGAGGCATCAAGGAAGGGAGTGGCGGGATCGGCCTTGTTTCCGATGATGATAATGGGGTTCTTCAAGGTGCTGTTCCATGGACCAGTGAACCTTTCGACGGCACGAGCGGGCCATTTGTGGCAGTAATGGCTAGGCTGGGGGAACTGACCACCGACTGGAGATGGACGGTAAGAAGAACGCCAGAGGAAATGATCGGAATATGGACCACTTACACATCGGGGAAACGTCCTTGACGACGCGAACGAGTTCATCAAAGACGGCCTGACTGGTGATGTCGCTCTCGTCGATGGAATCACCGCAGCTGATGGCCTGGAAGGTGTAATCTGGCCAAGACTGACCGGACTGCCTCTTGAGCTCAGGTGGGGCCCAGAGCGAACGAGATGCGAGGGAGAGGTTGGTGTTGCTGGCTTGGACGAGGTCCTGATAGAATTGGTAGAATGGACCGGCAGCAAAATCGGCCCACCGGTCGGGAGTGTAGAGAATGCCATGGATCGCGCCTACGAGGAAGACGGACTTGTAATTCTCGTTTCCGCTTGACCTGGCGTAATCGTGGGCGACCTGGCTGGGGTGTAAGTGTGGTCTCAGACGATAATGAAGGATAAACATACAGCGAGCAAGTCCTTCGTCCATTCGATAATGCCTGGTCCCGTGGCAGTGTTGGTGGCAAAAGGGCATCCATAGGTACCGGCGAGGGCGCATCCCTGAGCGAAACCCTGGTAAGTCTCATCGACAGACTCTACACGATGAGCCCAGTAGAGGTGAGAGGGCTTGGAAGCGTGGGTGACGGGATCCTCCATTCCGTCCAACACGACCCTGCCGACACGGGTGGGGAACACTGAAGAGATGGGGTGAGAAGTCGGGACGGAGTAGGGGAAATGGACAGCTTACTGTTGATGAGGTAGTTTCCAATAGTGGTACCATAGCTCAGGCCGTAGTAGTTGATGTCGCAATCCTTGCCGTCGAAGTATTCAGCGAGAGCGACCAAATCGCGAACGGTAGCGGTTGTGCCGACGTAAGGGAGGTACTGCCCACTCTCATGCTTCAAGCAAACCTCTCCAAAGGCTTCCCACCTCTTGTCCATAACGCTGACTTGTGAGTTGAAATACTCGAGGTCTACGGGATCTGTGAAACCGGTCTTGATGTCGATCTGGGGATAAACCAATGTCCCGTTCCACAACTTGGCGAACTCTTCCGCAGAGTCGAAACAGTTTATTACACCAGGACTGAATCTGGGGGTAAGCACAGACGATCCAGGTGATGGGGAGTGAAAACCCACGTTGTGTAACCAACACCCCTTGGATCCCAGGAGACGATATCGTAGTATCCGCCGGTCAGATTGCTTAGGAGTTGGCCGTAGCCAAGAATGAGGTCAATACCGGATCCACCAGGGCCGCCTATGAAACGAGTGAGTGGGTTTCTCTCTGGAAAAACGATGGAGAGGGCTGACCTGGGTTGGAAAAGAGGGCACCCTTCCTGGGTGAATTCGTGGCACCATACTTTGCGACTGCGAGCCTAGCTTTTCCGGCGGAATCCTTCGCCCAATCGAGGGGGACTTCATAAAAACCACACTCGACGCTATCGCTGGTTGAGCCTGGACAAGCTCCCCAGCTGATACCGTCCTGTCGGGGTTCCTACCGCGAACCAGTTGAATTTCCACGCGATATCAGGGCTGTAGACGAAGGGACTCACGAAACGTTTGTAGGGCGGCAAGGTGGCCGCAACGTAGGGGACCAGGAGGGAGAGGACGAGACCCCACTTCATGGTGCTGGAGACGAGGGGGAAGGGAGAGGGGGGAGGGTGCGGTGGGATTCATTTACACGTTCCCTTTTATCCTCATCCGCATCGGTGCGCGATTGTCAGTGGGACCGCCCATGAAACTACGGTAGGTGATCCACGTCGCCTCCGTATGACATATTGTGACCAATCACGGGGTACCAGTCACGGCGGATTGTATTGTCTTGGTCCCCAGACAACGGTCGGGGTCCAAATGTTTTGAGGTTTAGGGACACAAACCGATGACGGGAAGCAAGTCAGCTAGCAATCCATCGATATCTATTTGATCGCCGCTGGAGAGATGCGTCGTGTTCCTTTCGGGCTGTGCACAAGAATGCTCGGATCTCCAGTCCGCTGCCAATCTACACAGCACGCCAATCAGCGTTCAGTCGCAGATTTCAGGCCGAGGTCACCAGCTAGACGCCAGGGCCATCGCAGATATCGATATTGTGCAATTCACAGCGAGGCTGCCTTGAGGGGGCGATAAGCCCTGGCAAAGTGGGTGATGGGTGCTCTACGCGCTCCGGTCGTTCTCTGTATTCTGCTCGTCCTCCGCATCGTGCACATCGGCGGGGAGGGGGCTCCAACTTGAAACCCGACCAGGGGTCATTGCAGCGCCCTGGGGATTTTCTCAAGACGGCCTGTGCATGATCCTCACGACGGCTCACGTGTGAAATTGGGCTGGGCGTTCCGCCTCTCGTCCGCTTCAGTCTGCACCTAACCTTATCGGGTCGGTTTCAGCCTGACTGCTGAACTCATTCGTGAGGACATTTGCCTACCATTCTCAATGATCCGAGTCCTCTCCTACATACGGCTCTGCGAGAAACTGCCCGCACTGTGTGAATATCGACACCGTATCGAGTAAAGTACAGAGCCAAGATCCAGAGACCTGTCAGAAACCGAGCGAGACCAGGTTCGCTCTCACGCAAGGGGTTACGCGAGGAATCCACCCCTAAATGTTTTGGGTGTGATCGAGACCAGCGCTAATGATGTCTGCCACTCCCAGCACAGCGTCCGACCTTGACGCCTCCTTCGTGATCGTAGACTCGGACAGCAAACAAAGGCAGCAGCGGTCTTCCTCTCGGGTAGGAGATGTTCTTTCCAACACGCGGACCACCGATTAACGCACAGCCCAGTCTCATCCCTCACTGAATGCGGGTTACCAACCTGGCTCTTCCAACTCGTATGCCCACCACTGGACCAGCAACATCAAACCGCATGGGCGATACTTCATCGACGAGTTCGGAAGGGTTTGTATCCCCCGCGGAGTCAACCTCTCTGGGAGTTGCAAGATGTACGTTCAACTACTCAAGTGACGACCGCGCCCATCTGATGCGGAATCCCGCGATTGTTCCACGTAGACCCATCAACCACGACCACGATACTTTCCCTCATGGACACGAAGAAGTGACATTCGTTGGACGGCCTTTCCCCCTCGAAGACGCCGACGCACACTTTGCCCGGCTGAGGAGGTGGGGATTCACATTCAGTACGTAACCTCCCAGATGACTTTTGTACCACCTCCGACTCTCAACGTTCCCGTCACATAGTTAGATTCTTAATCACTTGGGAAGCAGTCGAACATGCTGGACCGTAAGCTGGCTCCTTCTACACCACCTGACACTCCTTTCTCACTACCTGCAGGGGAGATTACGACCTAGACTATCTAGATTACCTGAAGAAGCTCCTTTCACATCTTCCAAAGTACGGAATGGTTGCATTCATCGATGCTCATCAGGACGTCTGGTCACGCTACTCCGGCGGGTCAGGCGCTCCGGCCTGGACTCTTGAAACCATTGGATTCGACCTGCACACACTGGAAGAGTCTGGGTCTGCCTGGCTGCAAGGTGTCAGGGGAGGCGGCCACGTAGAAGCCGAACGAGGGGTGTGGCCCTGTGGCTACCAGAAGCTCGCTGCTGCCACTTTGGCGTAGGTCTCTCCCAGTTTCATCAGTACTATTATGCTCAGCTGAATGCACAGAACCTGTTTCTGGGGAGGTGATACCTTTGCTCCGCAACTCAAGATCCGGACCGACAATGGCAAAGAGGTTCCCGTACAACAGTTTCTCCAAGATGCTTACCTCAATATGTGGGAGGTTGTCGTCAAAACTCTCGCTGACCTAGACTGTGTTGTTGGCTTCGATGTGGGTTCCCCTTGCGAATTCTACATTCTTCGACTCTCATACACTCTTCTCCGGCACGGTACAGATGATGAACGAACCGCATAGAGGTTACATAGATCTACCATCCCTTCACGAGTTTGACTATAATACGGACCTGCACCTTTCTCACGTCCGTACGTGTTCGTGACGTCGCTTTCCCCCCTTCACACTCACCCCCGCTTCCAGCATCCGCTTTCCAGTCGTTTATGCTCGCATCTGGCTATCCGACTTCCGTTGGATTCTGGACTCGTACATTCCCTTTCCCGACCCGGCGTAGCGCATATAACGTTCTGAACCCAATGGGCAGGAAAGCGTGGCGGAAGGAAGGGCCGACCAATGGGAAATGCGTGTGGGAGATGCACGGTGTATGGGGGTATGACGTTCTCAAGAAGGAGGGTGTAGTTCTCAGGGAGAGCTACTTCGTCAAACACCCAATGACTGGGAAGAAGGTGATCTCCTCTCCACCAGGGTTCTTCACGGTCACTCACATCGATCAGGTTGATTGGTATCTCGACTTCTACTTCCCTTTTGTTCGCAAGTGGGCAGAGAGGGTATCTAGGTACACCAACGGAAAACACAAGTTGTTGTTCCTAGAACCAATCCCTAATGAGGTGGCAGCCTATGCAGTTTTCTCCTGGATCCCATTGACCCTCGCTTTTTAGCTCTGTCCTTCCTTGTGGACGCCAGAACACCAGCCTAAGAATATGGTGTATTCTCCGCATTGGTATGACCTGTATGCATTGTTCAACAAATCATTCGGGGACTTCACCTTCAACGTGCAAGGTCTCAGTCAGGTGCGCCCCCTCTAAATTTGTCCTCTCGAAACTACCCTAATCATGGGACTTATCATAATTTTCGCAGGGAATGCCTCTGTGGAAAGCTGTGTACTGGGGTCAAAGTGGAGCCCGGGAAAACCACTCGCAACAGATCAGGAACGTTATCGAAGCCGGATACAAGTCACTTCGGAACGAACGGCCGGTGTTTTTGGGGGAGTGCGGGATCCCGATGGATATGAAGTAAGGTTTTCGCTGTCTGATCCATACCTCCTTTCGTTAACCGCTCTCCAATCGGGGATTGATCGATAGTCATGGTGCTGCTTTTGAGAGCGACGATTGGACCTGGCAGCTGAGGATGATGGATTCTATGCTGACCGGATTGGAGCGGGCTCTGATCGGATTTGCGTGAGCTCCCTCATTCCCACCCCGATGGACCCATCTATAATGCATTTCACATCACAGGTTGTGGAACTACAATCCAAATAACGATGACACCCACGGCGATCATTGGAACGGCGAGAATTTCTCTTGGTTCGCCCAGCGCCGCAGCCTTCCTACCTCTTTCCTGAATCTCGCCCAAACCTCTGCGACTCTCGATAACGGTGGGAGGATTCTAGAAGCTGTCGTCAGACCGTTCCCCGCCAAGACCGCTGGCATACCTCTCAAGTTCGAGTACGAAATGAACACGGGAGAGTTCACGTTCGAGTGGTGCAACGCGGATCCCAAGTCCACCTCCTGTTCGGGTGAGATTTCGGACCCCCCACTCAACAGAATGGCACCCCTGCTCGCAAGAGAAACGGAGATATTTGTCCCCTCGTTGATCACGAACGAGCGAGACGTTGTCGTCGAAGGTCTCGAAGCTTCGGATTCCCACCGTTACGATCACTCCCGTCAGACACTTTATATCGTCACGGCGGATTGTGAGACTCCTGGGAAGAAGCATCGAGCAAGGGTGACGCTGCGACCAGAGGTGAGGGCCAAGTTTGAGGTGAACGATTTCTGGATGGACCATGGGTTTAGAGTGGTGTCAGTGGGTGTGGTGATCCTTGCGGTGTTGATTGTTTGGCTCCTCCCCGTAACGATCGTCACTACGTGATATGTTGTAATCTTTGACCTGTGCGTTTGGAGCTTCACTGGGGTTGCCTCAGACGAATAATTTGATTTTGAGCATTTGATTCGAAGAGCAGAACCGAAGTAGAATTATGGATCAATGACCCAGCCTAACCCTGGCCAAACGACAGCGGTCGAGGATCTACGTATGTGGGGAAAGTTCTCATCGCTCGAGTGTCTCGGGGGAACCCCCGGAGGTATATATATAAACCAGCTGGCCGCTCATGGAGTTGCCGGGACCTGGTAATGCTCATTCGGATGTGCCGGAGGGTAATAACCCTCCAGTACGATCAGGAGTCGGGAGTTCCCGCTCTCGTCATGGTCCAGTTCAAGTTGTTGTTTTCGGTTCATCTCCTGAGACCCCGGCCAATGGGGACGAAGCTTCTCCTAAGTTTATACTTATGTAGACCGCTCGCGACGTGATCTAGCATCCGTACCTTCCACAGTCGATTCTCTCATGCCCTTCAAGATAAGCTTGGCCCAAATTCTTCTCAGGGTTGCGGTCGATGCGCTATGGGATGTCAGTATTGGCAGTCTTGGTCACTATTGGGTCTTTTGAAGTACCTTTGGTACTGACGCATTTCAGGGTCTAGCCACCCGCAGCACAAGAAAAACCATCGTCAGTCTGCTGAAATTCTTGTACTGACAAGCGGTATTGACCCTCCCCGCAGTTTGAACTTTGCGTCCTGTGGTCGGCGTGGGCGATAAAACCGTTTCGAAGTGTACTCGCTCCTGTCATCTGGATGTTGTTATTGTACAGGTTGATCGCCGGGGGTTATGGTAAGCTGGACCATCTCCTTGGTCAACGAATCAATAATTTACGGCATTTAACCGGATAGTGAGGCAACTCCGTGGCTGGTTCGTGGCGACGTACTTCCCTTCAGTCGATCTCCAAAAACTGTGCGACGCATACCACGACGAGGGAGAGATGAACCTACCCCGGGAACTCGTGGACAAAATCATGCGCTACAACAACCTCCAGGCACTCAAAGCATGCTCGCTAACATCCAGGGCCTTCTACTCTGCCGCCCGGCCCTTGGTACACGGGCGAATGGTGCTGGGACTGTGGTCAGCCATTCGTGGTTCGTCTCCAGACATCCCGTTCTCGCTTGAGGCCTATGACCAGCAACCCGACATATTCCACGCGCGTTACCTCTCTGCGGCTGAGGGGCGTGGCCTCCTGCGTTACGGTTACGTACGGGAAGTTGACCTTGACCTCTTCAAGATTGCCCACCCCGAGACCGTTCTCCAGTTACAGCAACTCCGCGCGCTCGAGACTGTTCAAGCATTGTCGATCGATTCGCTGGTCCTGGGCAAGGTTCTCCCTATTTTCGACCGCTGCTTCTCCCAGTTTGTTCCAACCCTACGGTCACTCCGTCTCCAAGCGGCCCGTTGCGAGAACCCCCGCCAGCTTATGGAGTTCATCTGCAGGTTCCCGTATCTGGACGACTTGGCACTTGATTGCCTAAACCTGGATGGTTCGCCGTCCACCGATGCTCCGCTAGGGTCAGAAGGGCCGCGACTGCAACAACATTTATCGCTCAGAGATGACCTAGTTCTCGGGGCAACGACCACAATCGCCCAGTCCCTATCGAACATTCCGGGCGGCATCCATTTTCGATCGATCGAAGTTGAGAGCGGTCAGAAGGGTTTGCCGGAACTTCTGGTAGCATGTTCGTCTACCCTCGAGGTTCTCACCATTCGTTGCTTCCAAAGTAGTAAGTCCACCACTTGTGTACCGGCGCATCGGTTCACTGAAAGGTCACCGATTAGTTCTTCCCCCGTTCCGAAGGCTTCGGGGTCTCTCCCTGATCCTAAATCCCAACACGATCAACCTAGGACGCAACGAAATTCTCAAGCGATTCGAGCTTCTGGTGGACCTTGGAGAACTCGACATCCTTCCTTCTTTTATCCACAAGATTCTCATGTCGATTTCGTCGCCCCACTTTTCGGAATTTGCCCTCCGATTGTTCCAGGGATTCGACAACAACGGAAATTTGGTGGGCGCAGAACTTTGTGGGGCACTGGGTGGGAAGTAGTAGACGAGGATCTGTGCGCGCACGCTGCTCGAAGGGACGACTTTCGATTCATGATCGAGATCGTGCCTTGGGAATCAACAATAGCCGCGGTTGAAGCGCTTTTTCCGCGGATGAAGTCGAAGGGTTCACTATTTGTTACGTGGCAGCCGCGCAAGCGTTGGGGTCTGTCTCGGTAGTCGTTCAGAGCTCCCCCGCTTCACCTTTTCCGAATAGCTTTTGGTTCCACCCGTTCAATGACCAGGATCAAGTTGGAAGTAGTCACTGGTGGCGCGTGAGAGACATGCCTTGCAAACGCCTCATGATGGTCAGGTCGAACGTGGGGTTCGGTTGTACCCCACGGTAAAGCCCCTCGCGTACATCCGGCCGCGTCCGGGCGGAATGGCTTCCGTAGCAGGGATACAGGAAGGGACCGATATGGAGTGCGCCACGGACATGGAAGGGAAGGAAGTCCCCCCCCTCTCCCCCACCATCCGCCTCGACCCCGTTCGATATAACGCGAGAGCTGCACTGTACAGAGGATTGCCTTGGCGGAGTCGATCGGTTTAATAACTTGTGGGGGCCGTTGGTTGTCCTGCGGCAGCTCACGCTCACTCCGTTCCCTCTACGCTGCCGATGGTGGGTTTTGGAGCGGTTCGCTGACGCCGCTGCCCTCGTCGCAGATACTCTGGTCTTGCCAGCTCATCTCGCGGCACGTGAGGAGTCCGGCCTGGAGTGAGGAGTCCGAACCTCTTGTAATTTGTTTGTGAGTTGCTTCTGGGTATCAGCACTGCACCACTCACACGCACTCGCTAGGGGCTACATTCATGGATGACGTTCCCCAGTACCGAGTGGGCCTGCTGAGTTCCAGCAGGATTCCTCTATCCAAATCCCCGGTTACTTTCAGGGGTGCTCCAAGCTTGGGAAATTTACCCCTGAAGGCCGCGGTGTCTACATTTTCATAGCCATTCGTTCACCGAGCCAGTGCCCCTGAGCGAAGCGTAGTCATGGTATCGCCTCTCGTATATCCCATTCCTATCCGCCGACTACCCCGACAGGTACGATGAAGTGGGCATCCTTGAAATCGACAAGCTGCCGGCTCAGGGTTAGGCATGCTACTCATGTCCCCTGACGAAGCCACCAACTACTCTCATGACGCGATGTCCACACCGGTCTCGTTAAGGCTGGGGGGAGCTCGAATTTACCCGACGCTGGAGAATGTTGGAGACAAACCCTCGGGAATACGAGGGGATGAACTTTTTGGCGTGTTGCAGAAGTCAAACACATTTACTGTTACCCGTACGGTCTTCGACCACTACGTCGTCTTCTTGGGTCATGAAGGCCGACGACTCGGATACCTTGTGCGCCTGGAAGGGTAACCAAACGTGGGCGTATTGAGTCCAGAACTCGCCGTATCGTATACCTCAAGGGTTACGGTGGTTCTTCCTGGGCCTTTACAACCCGGGTCTTATCAGCTCTTTCTGCGCTCGAGTCTCCGCCCACATGCCACTTCGTGCGGTCCCTGGCCCGCTTCTCGACTCTACGCAGTGTTGATCGTGTAGTATTTGTTGTTGTTGTCGTTGGGTATTCTGCCGTTGGATCTGCGAGCATCCTGTACGCGGTTCTGGGCTTTGCTGTTCGTCAATTTTGCATCTTTCTATGTATTATTGTACCATGTATGTTGATCGACGATGTGATATGCTGTCCACCCGTCGATCTTACGTGGTCCGTCCACAATAAGTCGCCGCGCGAACGTCCCCGCGCTCCTCGACGATGTCCTCCTCCGCGTCCAAACTCCACCATTGTCCGCACGAATGCGGGTGTACGTATGCGTCCAAAAGGCTTAGCCACGTCACAAGACACACGGGCGCAGGCCACGGGGCTTGTAACCCGGGGTGCCCGATCTACGACCAGGCCGTGACCTTGGACAGTGTCGCCACGAAACAGGTGGAACGCAGGAACCGACCGGCAGTCCAGGAACGCAACGAGCGACCAACAGTCCAGGGACCGACGGTCCCGATCCCGAAACCCCGTTCGTCGCGTCCAGGTCACGCCGTCTCGATCTTCGACGAAGAATTATATTACCCTAGTGGGTCTGATTCAAATAACGAAGGGTCGGATCCCAACGACACAGACCCGCCACTATCGCACACAAAACCTGAGAGGATAATGCCTGGCCTGTCGAAAAATCCGTACGGAAGGGGGAGAATAATCTCGAATCGGGAGGCGGCAAATATGGAGGCAAATAGGGCCGCCTTGTCACATGCCCCAATTCTGGCCAAGGCCAGGGACACAAGGTCCGTATTTGACCCACCACATCGCAGAACAGCGCAGAAGGCCACACTGAGGCCCAGCAGTAGAAAACAGGCTCCAACATCCTCTTGGCCAACCATCTTGACTCCCACTCGATCCGCTGCTCCCGCCAAATCCACACCTCTGTCTACTGGGCTGACAGGGGAACCCAGTATCACGGCACAAAAACAACCCTCCCCTCCCCAACTTGCGCCACCTAGCACGACTTCCACTCCCCTGAACGCACAACCATTCCCCGTCGACCCGCCAAACCAAACCAAACCCAGACACCCAAACAAAGTGGCTTCACAACCCATAGGGGCTGTTCTGGAGCAACCTGCGGGTTTGGTCGATGTGATCAGTAATCCTGGCCCGGATAATGTTGCACCTGGAGATCCGAGTCCGTCTCCGGAGCCAGAGCCCAGCCAAAATGGGACCCCACGTCGCCCCCCGACAAAGAGTCCACCCACCCAATCGGCACAGAACTCACCTGAATCCACCATCGAATCTCTCTACGCATCCCCCTCTCCAGAAAAGACAGTCACGGATATTGTGCCTCTAGAGCTCGATTCGGACCCAGACTTCGAGATGATGGAACGGATGCTGATTTCTCATCGTGGCCCCCTATCCCAGTCCCAGCTAATCAAAATGGAGCCGACTAATCAGCCCTCCGCGCTGTCCCAGGCCGAGAGACCCCTCAAGAGGCAACGGAGCCACTCCTCCCCCAACAAGTCTTCCCAGGCCCCCACCCGGATCCCTCAGGCCGACAGATCAGCCAAACGGCCTCGAGTTAACGAATCCCACACTCCTAATTCACCAGTGGTGCTAAACGATAGGAGGAAACATCCGGAATTCTGGGACCTGGATGGGACTGTCATCCTCCAGGTTGATGATGTCCTTTTCCGAGTCATGCGGTCAACCTTGAGCAAGGCATCCCCATGGTTTCAACACTTGTTTAGCGAGGGACTCGATCATCTCGAGATCATGGCTGGCTGCCCTGTTTACACTATCGAGGAGGATTTCAGCTACCTTGACTTCGCAAATCTCCTCCGTGGTTTGGAAAAGGGATTGTGAGTTGTGCACCTACAACCTGTTGAAGTCATCTGGCCTCGTGACATGTTTGCTTATATTGACTTTTCGTTGTCCAGAGAATACGCCCTCAACAAACCTCACTACCTTCGCATAGCCTCAATCTTCCGAGCTGCTTCACTGCTCGAATTCGATACCTTACGGAGGTGGTCTCTGGGATGCCTCGAGAAGCAATGGCCAGCTGATTTGCCCCCGCCATCCAAACCATCAAAGTTTGGTAGCAAGATTCCATGGGCCGAGGAGACCTTGGCGATCGCGGAACAGTTTGATGTACCGCAGCTGATCAAACGAGCATACTGGGAATTGTGCACGAGGCCTGAGTTTAGGAGTGTTGATGCTGAGGTATATGACGACGAGGCAGAAGAGATAATGCTGACTCGGCCGCGACTTTTGCGGACGGTTTTGGTGAACCTAACACGGCTTAGGGAGAGGTTATTGCCGGAGTGGACAAGGATCACAAGGACTCCGCCTATCGACATCCCATGCCCTCGCGCTACAAAAACTCCTTCCACATTCGCCTCCCAACCGATACCCTGCTCACTTGACTATGCAAACTGGCACAGGATCATTTCCAGAGTGGAAGTCAACGACATGACGATCGACGACCGGCGAATGGACCCGATCTCAGCATTGGAGATCATGATTACTGAAATTAATTGGGAGAAGGAGGGTGGATTTTGCACAGATTGCGTCAACATGTGGAGGGTGATTTGGACAAAGGATAGGGAGAAAATATGGAGGAATTTGGGGGATTGGCTCGGCATGGACGTTGATACTGGGCTGTGACCCCATAATTTCCCTAACCGGACTCGTGTACCGTTCGTTCCTCTTTAGTGTCGCTCTGTTCTCCCGAGTATGCTGCCGAAGGAGGGCGAAGATCGCGTAACTCGTTGATCCGGTCTCGCGATCGGCAAATTCTCACCTTCCGGTTACCTTTTTCTCCAATCCCATCCTAAATCTGTGCCATCATGGCCTCACCTTCGCGAGGCGACTCCTCCTCAACACAATCGGTCGTGCTTACGACACAGACAACGTATCTGCTTCCCGCCCAAAAGTTCATGATACCCACGACATGGAAACGATACCAGCTTTCGCAGCTGGTGAACAAGGCTCTGTCCTTGACGACCCCCGTTCCGTTTGACTTCCTTGTGAGGGGTGAAATTTTGAGAGGAACCCTGGCAGATTGGTGTCACGAGAAGGGTGTGGGTGAGGTGCGTTTTGTAGCGTCAGCTGGAAGGTCTCCAGACACATACACGATTTCGGTTGATGAATCGTTCGTGTGCAGGAGGAAACACTGGAGGTTGAATATATTGAATCTGTGATGCCACCTCAAAAAATGTCGTCGATACCACACGACGACTGGGTCTCAGACGTCTCTTGCGTGCTGCCAGGGTGAGTTTCATCACCTGACTTATATTTGTCCGGCCAATCGTTCTTACCCGGGCCCTTCAAGGCACTTTGTCACCGCGTCATACGATGGGTATATCCGGGTTTTCGACTACTCGCAGAGCGTGGTATCTGCTGGCAGTGTCCACGATGCACCGGTGACTTCACTATCTCTTGACCCGGCTTCAATCCATGAGGGCGAGAATTTCATGATTGCGACTGCCTCCCATGATCTGACTGGCCGCCTTATAAGGGTGTCTCTCGATGCTGACACCGGGAACCGTACCTTGTCGACCCTGGCATCCCTCCACCTCCATACGTCACCCCTCTCATCTATCGCCTACAGCCGTTCTGGAGAGCACCTACTTACTGCATCCTGGGATGGCCTCATAGGGCTGTGGGAGAGCCAAATTCCAGAAGAAGACGAGATTGACGTCGTTGAGGCCCAAACCGAGAGAAGGAAACGTAGAAGAGTCGACGGCCGCGACACCGAACCGCGACCGAAGCGAAAAGTGCCTTCATCTGTGTTGAAATCCCACACGGCGAGGGTCTCTAAAGCCGTCTTTTCGAGTACTGGAACAGCGGCGTTCAGCTGCGGGTTCGATTCTACCGTCAGGTCGTGGGATGTCGAAAACGGAGTCTGTACGAAAACGATTGTGGGTCCCGATTTTTTCCTCGGCACCCCTTTTACCGTTGAACAAAAAAATCTGATCATTGTCTTGCCTTCTCCTTTGCGTTTCGCCCAGACCGCGTCCGAGAAACCAATGCTCAGTATGGCCGTTTTGCCCGACGACAATTCTGTGGTGTCGTCCTCGGCGGACCGCAGTGTCTCAGTCTACGACTTTCGAACCACCTCAACCACCCTATCCTCGGCCATTCTCTCATTCATGCACCTATCTACCCCCTCGTCGGTGGCGCTCTCTCCAACATCAGATTCTCAAATCATCACGGGTTCGTACGACGGAGTGGCGAGACTCTGGGATCTCAGGAGTACCAAGAGCGCTGTTGCAAGCTTCAAAGCGTGGGATGGGGAAAAGAAGATTCTGGCCGTGGATTCTACGTCCAGCTCAGGGACAGGTATTGTCAGTGTTGGCGGTGAAGGCGGACTGGAGGTCTGGAGAGTGGGCGAGGCAGCGGCGACCACAACGGCGTAATCACCCCTGTTTGTTGTGGGCGTAGCTTTGTGGAAGAACCGAAAGTTTCGAAAAGTTAGCAAGGTTCAGCGCTTGGACCAAATGGTGTGTGGACGCGGCTATCCGTTTATATGACTCCGGATGGTTCAAGTTGCTTCCATTCAATCCGCCTCTCACCAAACCACTCCACATACGTCAACGCTTTAGCCCTGAGAAGTCTCTTTCCACTTTTAACGCTCAATGCGAGGTTTCCATGTCTCGACTGAACCAAAGGAACTGTCGGAAATCTTATTGTCCTCTCAGCGCCGATGATTGTCATGGCTTCCCGGCGGCAGGGGGGCAGATAAGATCATGATACCAATACAATGAACGAGCTTAGCCACATCGGCCGAGAGCCCGGGGTTGACAATACGGTTATAGCACGCGACCTTGGACATGGGGTTCTGAGGGCTAAAGGTGTCGGGGTGTGCTAGAACTTGCCCAGAGAACTGGTGGGGCTGTGTTTATTCAATACGTAAGGCGTACGTCCAGGCGGGCACCTGCACTCGAACAGTTTTGTCACCGACTGTCTTTTTTGTTCCACTTGGCGCCATCCGCACAAAAACAACGTGTGGTCTAAGGGACCCACAAACCCCTCCGGTGAAGTGCTCGATGTCCAGGCGGGCTGGATGCGAATGGTAGACAAGCCCTTCATAAACAAAATATGGGTGCGCGATGAGTAAATTGATAAAGTTCCAGAGGAGAGGCCTTGGATGGTGCAAGTTTGAACTTTTGGTTGTTGCGTGGACCTCACCGATCGCATACGATTAGCGCACAACGTTCTCAAAACGGGTAAGCGAAGAATCCCGAGTATATGTCCAGGCTAAGGGGGGGTCAGGTGACGCCACGATTCCTATGGATGCGAACCTTATCTTCCGCGTTTAGTTAGCAGATGTGTTTTGTATCCAGGTGTCGGGGACAGGTATAGTACACCCCGGGGAAGAATTGAAACCAATGCAACGGTCCTAGCTTCCTAGCTAGTCGATCATGCGTCGTGATTGAACATTCATAGGTATGATCTAAAATGCGGGAGGGGCAATGGGGAGGTGGAGCTATCGTCACGGTAGTGATACTCGCTGGTCGTTGGGTTTGGGCAACCCGACGGGCATGTGCATCAGGTATGCCGTCAGGGGAATGGCGGTGAGAAACAGAGTTACAAGGGAAAATTCATGGTCGCGATGAATTGTCCCTCAAAGCGTCGGGCTTGCGGCAAGGGGTGTAAGTGAGACATGACCTGGGGCAGTGAAGGACCGAAGGGGCCCAATTCATCGGAGGGTCTAGTCAACTCTGTAAGCGATCCCGGAATTCAGCGGGAACGTCGGAACGCCAACGGTAACGTCCAGCATGGCGGCAGGATCTGTACCTCGGAGGGCCGCCCGAAACCTTCGCGTTGAACGGGCGTATGAAACAGGGCCGTATGTAAAGGGACTCACAGGAATCTACGGAGTTGCGGTTGGGAATGCGGAGTCGGATTCAGTTGTCTCAGTTGCGTACCTAGACATTGCACCACGAGTTAAAGGCCGAGCTATGTGCGGGCATAGGGGCGGTTGATCGGTGTCGGTGATCGTTGGGATCCAAGCTGTTACCAGACAAACATTTCTTTTACAATTCTGTTTGCCCCTCCCCCGGCTCGGTTACTCACTGTGTGCTCAGCGTGTTCACTTAGTCGGCTTGCGCATCAGCCGTTCCCGCATCGTCTCGGGAACCGTTGTGGGGAGTTTTCGACGACTAACTTGAAGCGCGTAAAGGTACTACCGAATCCGGCTGGTAAAGGTTCATGCATTCACCGTGCTACCGACACCCCGCCGAGCTTACGTTTCTTGGATTCCAGGGAATCATTACTGCGCAGGCACCGTGAGAGGACCTGACGAGTGAGTGAGTGGGGACTCGAATGACAGTCGGAGCTCACGAGGATTCAGTTTCATGAGCGACGCCCGTATACTGGAACGTCCTGCTGATCCGTTCCCCCCACTTCGGGTGAAGATAATAGATCTTGCTCGCTCCAGCGGTGGTCAACTCCGTCATTTGGGGAATGGTAAACCGAGTCGGGGATGTGGATAGGAACAGACAATGAAAACATACCGCCGGCAGGACGATCGTCGGTTTACTTCTCGCAAAAGGTGGATCCTTTCCAGATAAGTATATGATGTTTCACCGTATACAATGGATCTTGAGCGTAATCGAAGAAAATCGCTTTCTAGATGCGATGCACACGCCGGCAGCGCACCCGTTCCAGTGGTCTTCCCCGCCGGGTTCCGCGCTGCGATCGGAATGATCGGGATTGGTTTGTCATTCTCTGTTTGGCCGACGGCTACTTCCGGCAATTCCTTCTCTCTGGCAACCACCTTGTCTCCTCCGCGCTCCACGAGCGGTCTCGAGAAAATCGGAGGCGGGCACCATGAGGTGTTTCATTGGTCAACTTTTTATCCTTGAAATATTTGCTGACCACCGTCATGAAGGTTTGGACAACGGTAGAACCCGAGATACCATCTATTGTCATCTCGTACCCCAGAGACAATAGACCACGTCCCCCCTGTCGAATGATCAATCGCCTGCCGCATTAATCCTTGACCCACACGCGTAGCGCTTATTCCGAGCAGGAAAATCGGCCACGGCACAATTTCACGGTTGTGCGCGCGTCCATGGCTTCTGTCACTCCCGAGAGCTTAGGCGTTGAATGCATTCTTACGGGTCATCATGCGAGATCTCCGATTGTTCTTCCGTCGTTCTGTACGTTAAGGTTCGTGTGTTTTACTTCGCATCTTTTGGGTGCTTAATCTCGGATCGACCCCCACCTTAAGAACAATAAGGGGTCGCCTCCCAACGAAACGCCAATTTGTTTATGCCCGCCTCGCGGGTGTGGGAGAGCGAGAATACACACAGTTCCACTTTCTTTTCTTGATTTTCTTTTTGTTGTCCCTGATCCTATCAAGTATACTGAAGGACATTCAGACGGCATGTGCGGTACTCATATAAAGCCCTCGTTTAATCGTCTGTCTTCCAACACCGACCCTCCTCTCCATCAGTACCCCTTCGACCTTCTACGAGATGGACTACTTGTTGCGCCCTCTCTGGAGCATCTTTATCGCTCTCAGGAGCATCTTCTTCCCATCGACCTACGCTATCGAGACGACCAAAAACCTCAACTTCTCGGATTTGGTCTCTCTTGACTCTTCCCCGGCTACCGGGCAAGTCGGCGACAAAGAGAAGGCACCGACTTACTTCATCATGCCCGACCTCGTCGGGGATTGCCCCTTCCCCCTCGGAAGGCATCCCAATGCCGACGAGTTGACGGCCGATTCCACTAAGTGGCTCGTGGACGGATGTCCTGAGCTGAGTCCGAAACGCAAGCAAGCACTCTGGGGCCTTCAGGTACGCGATTTAATTTCGACTTCTAGAATGTGCCCAGGACTTATTACAATTTCAGGCTGGATTGTTGACCGCCCGGTGCTACCCCTACTGCCCACCCGAACGCATGCGCATCGTTGCTGATTTCCTTGGCTACCTCTTCCATCTCGACAACATCTCCGACGGAATGCTGACCAAGGAGACCGACCTCCTTGCTGATGCTGTCATGAATGCTCACTGGTTCCCCGAGAGGTATACTCCTACCAAGAATCAACCCAAGGAGGAAATCAGTGCCGGGAAGCTCGCTAGGGAGTACGTCTATCTCATGATCATTCGTCTGCGGGGTGTGCTGACGATTTTCGCGCCTCTTCTACAGCTACTGGGCACGTTGCATCAAGAACTGCAAGCCCGGCCCGGCCCACCGTTTCAAAGAAACCCTCGAACAATTTTTCGAGTCTGTCAATCTCCAGGCCCAGGACCGTGATGCGAACCAGATCCCCGATCTTGAATCTTTCATCGACATCCGTCGTGACACCAGCGGTTGCAAGTCGACCTTCGACCTGGTTGAATACGCCTATGATCTCGATATCCCTCAGGAGGTTCTCGAACACCCCGTCCTCGAGGCCCTCAAGCAAGGCTCCAATGATTTGGTCGCATGGTCCAACGTAAGTTCCCCGCCCGGATATCTCATTGCTGCACATATTCAAATCCCCATTTTCAGGATATCTTCTCCTACAACGTCGAGCAGGCTCGTGGTGACGACACCCACAACCTCATCCCGATCTTTATGGAGCATCACGGTATGAACCTCCAAGAAGCAGTCGACAAGGTCGGAGAGCTTTGCAAGAACACCATCGATGCATTCATTTCCAACCTCGAGCGCATCCCTGACTTCGAGGACGAGCGAGTCAATCGAGAGGTCAAGCTCTACGTTCAGGGGTTGCAGGATTGGATCGTCGGCTCCTTGCACTGGAGTTTTGAAACCGAACGCTACTTCGGTAAGGACGGTCAAAAGGTCAAGGAGACCCGCATCGTCAACCTTCTACCAAAGAGGGCCGAGGAGGATTAAACCCGCCTTCCCACACCCATTTCGTCATATCATTCGACCTTCGCGTCACTCCCTCTCGTTCCATTTTTTCCACAAGTTTTTATTGTCCTCATGTATTGTCTCTGCTCCCACCCTCCTTTCCATTTTTGTGCCTTACGGTCGCTCAGGCAACTGACCTTTTCGAGATTCTCATCAAGGCACCCCTTTGATTCTACTTGATTCATTGTACCACCACCCGCTCTCGTGACCTAGATTACTTGTCTTTGTTAAATGCTCCCCACCGGCTCATTGTGCTGTGTCCTGCAATACACAATTGTTCCTACCAGTTATTCGGTCCCTTGCCAACCTAAGAGCTAAAATCCGCTGCCGAGACTTGTGACGCAACAAACTGATCGGGAATTTCCGATCGACTCTCACACAACAACCAGCTCGAGGTAGGATTTGCAACATCCTTGGTCCCTCCGCCTTCGAGAATCTTCCTCTCGCCCATTAACTATGCCAGCCTCGCGACGCGGAAGTGGAAGTATCACCCTGCCAACCGGAGCGACGCTCAATTACCACACCAGGACCAACGAGGAAGAAGACCTGCCCCACGCCACCAAAAAGTATGGTTCCCAATCGATGTGATGCCCGTCCTAGAGCATTAACCGCGTCTCAACCAAACTTTAGGACAATGGCTGACCATCTGAGGAAGTTCGAGTCTCTGTACGGTCACTGTGTTTCTCTGATCGGGATAACGATTTACAACATCGAACGGGTGTAAAGGTTTACCTTAACTCCTCAGAGGATGAGGATGATCGTCGAGGCGTTTACTGAGTCGTTGGAGATCGGTTTGGAGAGTCCCGGTCAGGTTGTCGTGAGTACGATTTAGCTTATCTTATCGCGGCCCGCATTTGTAGGCAGCAGTTACTTACTCTCGAAGGATTTGTTCAACCCAGCCTATGATCCCCACCTTCGTGTTCGGGTGGCCAAGTGGTCAAGAGACAGGGGAATATCTGGCACTCGACCTCGGTGCGCCCACTCCGTACCAACACCTCCGATCTGGGACCTCACCAACGCTCAGGTGGAACCAATCTCCGCGTGTGTCTTGTGACTCTGCATGGAGGTGGAAAGTTTGAGATCACCCAATCCAAATATCGATTAACTGAAGAACAAAAGCACGATGATGGCCAGAAGCTCTTCGATTTTTGTGCAGAATGCGTCAAGACCTTCATCAATTCGAATCTCGGCGACTCGGAGGAAATGATGAAGGGCGGAGTCAAACTCCCATTGGGTTTCACGGTATGTTTCAAGGACCACTGACCAAGCTGTTTACGTCCTACTGATCGCCGAAATCAAAATTCAGTTTTCATACCCATGCTCGTCAGTATCCCTCACCCAAAATTGGAGTTCGCTACTGCAATCCGCTAACGATCATCCAGGCAAGAGAGGATAGACCACGGGGTCCTTATCCGCTGGACCAAAGGTTTCGGCGCGCCAAACACGGAAGGATACGACGTGGCGGCGATGTTCCGAAAGGCTCTGGAGACCCAGGTGGGTCTGGAGCCTCCTATTGCGCCGGCTCCCGCTGAACGCGATGGCAGAATGTCCCTGTGGACCTTGTTGCTCTCACATGCGATACCACAGGAACACTGATCGCTTCTGCCTACGTCAACCCCAAAACCAAGATCGCCGTGATCTTCGGCACTGGGTGCAACGCAGCCTACATGGAGACCATCAAGGAGATACCCAAGTTGAAGGGTTGCGGATTCGCGGACGATGCAGATATTGCTATTAACTGCGAATGGGTATGGAGTTCCACCATACTTGAAACGCCTCCATTTCGATATCTCGCCCTAGGGAGCGTTTGATTCATTCAAACACGAACACCTACCACGCACGAGGTATGACACCGTGGTAGATGAAACCTCCAATAAACCCGGGGAACAGGCTTTCGAGGTAGACTTGTCCGCACGTGTTATTTGCTGTTTACTGATGCCAAACGTCAGAAACTCATCTCTGGGAGATATCTAGGAGAGGTCCTGCGCCTCGTGATCTGTGATTTGATCGACGAGGGTGTCATATTCCTGGGACAGAACACATACAAGATCGAGATACCTTACTCTTTTGACACCGCCTTCCTATCCCTGATGGAAAGGCATGATGCTTTCAACGTTGATGAGCTGAGGGCTGAAGTTGACCTGCCTACTTCGCAGTGACCCAACGGACGAGCTGTTGATGATCATTGGGATCTTCACACACTTCTTCGCCCTTGAAACGACTCTCGCCGAACGCCAGTTCTTCAGGGCGCTGGCTAAACTCATCGGGAAACGTTCAGCGAGGCTGAGTGCTTGCGGGATTGCTGCAATTGTGAACAAGAAAGGTCTGTTGGAAGAGGGATGTTCTGTTGGTGCAGATGGTTCTTTGTACAACGTACGCATTGCGGTTTTGGGAATCCGTGCGAACAGCTGACTCACCTCGGGACAGAAATACCCGGGATTTGCAGACAGGGTGCACGAAGGCCTTCAGGACATCTTTGGGGACAAAGGGCTGTGAGTAGAAGTGGTACAACCCACCATCAGTCGACCAATTGACCGGATCCCTTCAGTAATATCGTAACTCACCACGCGGAGGACGGCAGTGGAATTGGGAGTGCGATCATTGCTGGTGAGTGCTACACCTTCATACACGCGGGCCTATTCTGACCACCGATCCCAGCGATGACGAAGAAGAGGAAGGTGGACGGACTGTACCCAAACTACTAATAGAGCAAACCCGTTTCACACCCGAGGTTACGGGACTCTCTCCCGCAACGCCTTTGTGTATAAAGTATGCCCATATCTGTCTCAGATATCTATGTAAAAACGTTTGAACCTAGATTCTATGGATCACATGCACGTCCGTCCTCCGTCTTCTCTCCTCAGACCCCCTGAGGAGATCTTTGATATTCAGGATGAATCGCAGATCTACTCATCTACTTCATCTCATCATCTCCTCACTTTGTGACTGAGGCGCCGATTGATCACGCGTGATCAGGATCCCCACAACCCTCCATGGTAGACCTCCTCAAACTTCAGCCTAGGCCTATGTACCCTTTCTCGATTCAAAGGGCTGAATGAATGAGAAGGGAGAGCACCAAGCGTTTCAATTTGGGAAATATGGGGTCGCCGTGCATCTAACTATAGTTATACCCAACTCCCGGATTCACTTCCACCGGTATCATATATGTATACCGCTCGAGGTGAGCCCCGTTCATGAACTTTACACATCACAAATGGACTCCGTGGCACTGCGAAAGTATTATATATAGGTATACAGCCACGTGGCTCAGCGCTCTAGTCAACGGTTCTCGAGGGTAGGAATAGAGGGGTGACCAAACTTTCGCCGGCGCGTGGGTCGTAGGTGCCGTCGCGCGAGGCTTGGTTTCCATCCACCGCTTGGATTGGGAGTTGGAATCTTCGTGCCCGGTGGGCGGGTACCAGTCGTCGAATCTCGTTGGGCCACACCCGATGCTGCAGGCGAGTTGTTTCACCCCTGAAATCGATCGACCCAGTGAATTCTCCTGTTTGGTCTCATCCTTTCTCGCCCGGATACAGCCATAACATCCCGAGGTCTTCACTGACGTGCACGGGTAAAACGCGTATGGCTACCCTCCGGCGACCGTATACTAAGCGTATCCATGAGCCCCCTTCGGCCCCACTCTGCTGCGCGCGCCCGTAGTATCCTCCCAATGGTTGGGGCTCTATCGTACTTCGCGCGTCGAAAGGAAGCACAGAAATCGGTTCTCCCGTCTATCATTGCGAGGCTTCCACCCAATCAATCCGATATTACGACAGCGTTCTCGGTTCCATTTCACCGCCCTCCTAACGAGTGAATCACGGATCGCAGCTTCGCACGTGCTGGCACTCCCTTCTGGCTTGGCACTGATGGATGCTAGGATATAAAACCCAGGGCAACACGAAGGTACCATTCCCCCCCAAACCTACCACGCCATGCCCTCGCATCTCACCTGGGCTCTGGCTTTTACCTCAACGTACCTAACTTACGTTGCAGCTCTCGGTTCTACATGTTCTGCGCCGCCAGATCGAGGAAACGCGCATCCCGGTGAACCCTACTGGCTAGAAAAGATCAAGCATCAGGGTACTGCGGCCTACAACCCCGACCCCGCTGGCTACAAGGTCTTCCGAAATGTCAAGGATTACGGTGCCGTTGGCGACGGCCTCACAGACGATACTGAGGCGATCCTGTACGAACTTGGGTGCTTTCTCTACCCCACGAATACTTAATGGAACATTTGTGGTCTAGCCTTGCTATGTCCACCGGTCCTCGCTGCGGGCAAGGTTGTGGGAGTTCCACGATTTCTCCCGCAACCGTGTACTTTCCTCAAGGGTGCGCCCGATCTCCTCCAAGCGAACTCACGTATTGACCCCTTGTTATCTCAGCACCTATCTCGTCACGGATTCCATCCCCCTTTATTACTATACGGAAGTCATCGGTGACGCTCGCAAACCTCCCACAATCCTCGCTGCTGCCAACTTTAATTCCTCCGCCCTCGCTATCTTCGGTGAGTTGCCCATGAGAACGGAGGAATACCTCGGCTCACTTTGTGAGCAGACGCCGACCCATACATCCCTGGCGGGAACGGAACCCAGTGGTACGTCAACCAAAACAACTTGTAAGTGACATCTTCCCTTCAAGCGCCCTTCACCTTCTCATCAGCCGCGAAGTTTCCGTTCCGTCAAGAACGTACAGTTCGACACCACTCAAGTTCCACCCGAGGTCGTGTACGTGGTTTACCCTGATCACCCTCAAGCTCGGATTAGTGTTCACCCGGTTTGAAGGGCAACGTGTATTCACTGGCAAGTCTCCCAAGCAACCTCGCTGTACAACCTCGTCTTCAAGTTATCGACCGCCGCTGGCACTCAGCATCGTGCCATCCAGATGGAGAATGGAAGGTAAAATACCATCAGACTTGCTTGCCTTCCCAGAAACGAATTCTAAATCTCATCCTCAGTGGTGGTTTTATGGGCGACCTCATCATTAACGGTGGAAACATCGGCCTCGACGTAGGGAATCAACAGTTTACCGTCCGAAACGTCACGATCAATGGTTCGAACACCGCTGTCAGAATGGTTTGGAACTGGGGGTGGACATGTCAAGGAATCACCATCAACAACGCACAGGTCGGATTCGAGGTCGGGGTTGACAGCGTTGGCGGAATCGCTATCATCGACGCTGTCGTTAGGGGCACCCCTGTCTTCTACCGAAGTTCTAGGGCTACCACTGGGCTCCAATCCTCCATCGTCCTCAACAACGTCCGGGCCATTAACGTTCCAACTATCGTCGGCATCGTGGGTGGTGAAACTGTCCTCGCTGGCTCCACAGGCTACACCCACGTCGACAGTTGGGTTCAAGGAAATGTCTATTCTGGTCACGATTCTAAAGGTTATACCCAGGGTCATGTTACCCCAATCTCCAAGGACTGGAGTCTTCTCGAAAACGGACGCATCTTCGGCAAGGGGCGGCCCATGTACGTGGACCACGACGTCACCCAATTCGTTAGCGTTAGGGACCATGGAGCCAAGGGTGACGGTCACACAGATGATACTGCTGCTCTGCAGAAAATATTTGATAGGGTTTGTCCTCACGTTTCGTCATCTCCTTCTTGGTATCTCACCTTGTTTCTGTAGTTCGCTGGGTGCAAGATCTTCTTCTTCGATGCTGGTACCTACCTGGTCTCAGACACCCTAAAGATTCCAGCCGGAGTCCGTATCTTCGGTGAAACCTGGGCTGTTCTCGCTGGCACTGGAAGCAAGTTCGACGATGTTAATAATCCAAAGACTGTCGTCCAGGTCGGGGCACCTGGCTCCGAGGGTACTGCTGAAATCGGAGGCATCATTTTCTCAACGCGCGGCCCGAGTATGTCTCTCGCTCGTCTTGCCCTATAACTCAACTCTGATATAATCCCAAACTCAGCTGCTGGTGCTATTGTCCTTCAATGGAACGTCCATTCGGAGGCTAAGGGCGGTGCCGGAATGTGGGATTCCTATGTCCGCCTCGGAGGTACTGCCGGATCCGAGCTCCAAGTGACCCAATGTCCAAAGGCCGACGTCGGAAACCGCCAATGCTTCACCGCCTTTTTGGCCGTCCACCTGACCCGCCATTCCAGCGCGTACTTCGAAGGAACTTGGATCTGGCTCGCCGATCACGACTTCGAGACCCTGAACGGCGACCAGATAACCGTCTACTCCGGTCGCGGCCTTTTGTCTGAATCACAAGGGCCCGTTTGGCTCGTCGGAACGGGGTCCGAACACCACGTTATCGTCAACTATAACCTCGCCGGCGCCGCGAATCACTACCTCGGCCTTCCGCAAACAGAATCCCCCTATTACCAACCAAACCCCCCTCCCCCCGGCCCTCTCTTTACCACCCTCTCGAGGTGGAAGGACCCGTCGTTCAATGCCAACCAAACCTCCGCTTGGGGACTGCACGTAACCAAGTCCTGTGACGTCCTCGTCTTTGGCGCTGGGCTGTATAGCTTCTTCAAAAACTACGACACCCAGTGCAACGCGGTGGATCAGCTCAACTGCCAATCCGAGATCCTCAATGTCGACTCCAAATCCAGTGTCAGTATCTACAGTTTGGCCACTGTTGGGACGACCTACCAGTTGAGCATCGATTCTTCTCCCGTTATCCCCGCCGCCGAAAACGGGAATGGTTTCTCTCGAACCGTCACCGCTTGGACCCCGTGGTAGCAAATCAACATCTTGTAGAAATGACCGTTACGCTGAGGCGCATGTACCATTTAAGGCTATTCCTTACGCCTGCTATACCCTCTTCATTTTGTCCGTGCACTACACCACACTCCTTAGTTCCACTAGCGTACAATACAGAGCTGATCCAAATTCTCCTGTCACGGTTTGGTGACCCCGACCACACTGCTAAATGTAAGGAGCTCGAACCTGGGCTATCGAACGCTCATCGCTTAATATGGCTTGTGTAATTTACGCGGTGGTTGGATCATGGAATCGTGTTGAGGACTCTCAAGAAAACTGATTACATACACATCTTCAAGCCTCGAGGATCGACTCCCAACATTTTGTATGAGTACAGTTACAGTATTGGTTTCCATCCTGCGTCGTTAGAGCCCTAGATCTTGGACAAGGAAACGCCGGCGTCGGTGCCGCTCAAGCCTTCGACGAAGCGCTTCTCGGCCTCTTGGAAGTTGATGACATTCCAGATGGCGTTGAGGTACTAGATTGCGAGGGTCAAAGGGTTAAACCCACGGAGAGTAAAAGGGACGAGACTCACGTCGACCTTGACATTGAGATACTGGAGGTAGAAAGCGTGCTCCCAGATGTCGACACCGATGATGGGGACCAAGTTCAAGAGGGGGTCCTGGTTTGCAGTGGTGGTGATCTCCAAGCGCTTGGTGGCGGGGTTCAATCCCTGTGCGCAAAGACAACCCGTCATTGCTCGAATGGTATGTCAAATCTTAACTCAGGATCAAGCTCACAAGCCAGCCCCAGCCAGAGCCCTGAATAGCGGCGGTGGTGGCATTGAATTCCTTCTTGAGAGCATCGAGAGAACCGAAGTCCTTGACGATGGCCTGGCTGAGGGGACCATCCTGCAAGGTACCGCCGATACCACCATTGGAGCTGGCTTTGGCCAAGTTCTTCCAGAACAAGGAGTGGTTGATATGACCTGCAATGCAATAATGAAAGGGATCAATGACACAGGTCCACCACGAGATGGAGCCCGATAAGGCGTCGGCAACGATCAGGGGCTAGGTGTACGAGATACTGACCACCACCGTTGAATTTCAAAGCAGCCTGCAAGTTAATTCGCTCTTTGGCAGAGGAAGCTTTCTCGTAGGCCTGGGTCGCGGTGTTGAGCGTGTTGACGTAAGTCTGGTGGTGCTTTTTGTGGTGAAGCGTCATGATCTGCTCCGAGATGTAAGGCTCGAGAGCGTTGTACTCGTAAGGCAAGGGTGGTAAAGTAAAGGACATCTTAGCAGTCTGTGCTGGTGTGGTGGATGGAAGAGAAAAGGGCTCGGGGGAGGCCAACTGATTTATAAGTGAGCTACCTTATCTAATCAAGCATCACGCTTTTCGTCATCGCGATTCCATTCTAGCTGACGTCACCCAACCCCACCACAAAAACCATCCCAGTCGGACCTACGCGGGCAGAGTATCTCGAAGAGCGGCCACAGTTTCTCTCTGAATCCGAGCGAAGTGTTCCAGCAGTTCCTGATCAGGTAACATAGAATGCTCAACTGCCTGAGCGAGTCGTGTCCGGAGCTGCGGGAGACGGAAACGGAAAGCAGCGTCAAAGTGAGCAACTAGAACAAAATACCAGAGAGATAACAGAGGGCGAAGGCGAAGTGATCATTACTCGAAGAAAAATCTTCCTCCTTTGCGCTATCTTCCCTGCCTCACTAGAGGCTTTTTCAGTCGAGTGTTTCTCTTCCAAGAGTTCCGTAACTCTTGTCGCTTCACTCAGGACATCGTCGGGAAGGTCAGCGAGTTTCGCCAGCTGCAAACCTAGAGAGGGATGGTTGTTGGCCTATGCGCAAGCTGGGTAGGAATCTGGTTGGAACCATAATTCCCAACATCACCCATCGTCCCGTCCATGATTCTGCACAGGTACATCAACGGATTGGTCCTCGGGTTGGTCATCGCCATACCTGTGGTTAAAAACTAGGCCGAACGTTGTTACAGATGGTCGTGTACTCTGGGAAGGGTTAGGGCGGGATCTTGCGGGATAAAACCTTCCGATATACCCGAACTGAGAGATGCATACTGAGCAGTTGGAAGTTCAGTGGGGGTTGTGTGCGGCAAGAATGGAGGCGCACTTGACGACCGTCGGCTGTCGCGAGAGTGAAAGTGACAACTCATGGAAATGGCTTCAGGTACCGAAGCGTTATCGGAGGCCCAGTTTTCCTGTCAGGGGACTTACGTTGTAAAAAGAACAAAGCACTAGGAGACAACCGTCAGGTTTTTTATACCAACGGGAAAAGGGAGCGGTCACCTTCAACTTGATCAGTGCCTCCGCTATAGCGTGCGCGATTCCAATTCCTTCCTCTGGAGAGGTTCCCCTCCCCACCTCATCCATCAGTACCAAAGACCTGGGGGTCGCGAGACCTACAAAGAAACCCATAGGTATAGCTGAAGCGCAAGATTTGAGCACGTACCAAGTATCATTGCACAGCTTGCCATCTCGTTGGCAAACGTGCTCAAACTCTTCTCCATGTCGTCATCGTTTGAAAGTCGTGAAAGTAGGGAATCGTGCGTCCTACCCAGACGTTTAGATAGTTTAAGAGCTAGATGACCCCCGTTACCCACCCGAAACTTGCGTACTCCGCAGGAACGAAACATCCACACATCCCCATGATCGTCAGGAGTCCAACTTGCCTAAGGTACGTACTCTTTCCTAAGCACGTTACGTTCGGCACCAATGTGATAACTTTGATCCCTGTCTCGCTGTCGCACAGTATTGCGCAAAACACACACCTGACATGCTGGAAGTCGAAACATTAGATGACGGATGAAATGACACCAAACTAACGCCAGTGGGAGTACAAGGACGACACTTAACTTGGGTCCTCGAATCAGCTGGAACGTTGAAGAATCACAGCAATATGTATCATTGGGAACTAATGTCCCGGCACTCTTTATGATACCAAGGATCGGGTGACGTCCAGCCTTAATCGCCAATGTTCCGGTGAACTCGGGTCGTACTGTGCGGGCATTCGAAAGATCGCGACCGACGTCAGTACACGCGATTTAACCCAGGCCTACTTCCGAGCAAGAAGCCGGATGATCTGTATAGGAAAACGAACGGACCGCAATTATGCACTAGACGCATCGATATCAGGGAGAAGGCCGATAGAACGTGGAGGCCGCGCAATCGTCATTGATCGGTCGTGATCGTTTGAGGACCGGGGTTCGGAACACGGGAAGAGAAATCCAGAGCGGACCGGTGAGCGGGAGAGGACAAGCCCCCGGAGCAGAGTGGGAGACAAAGATGGGTGGCTTACGGATGGAGGCGTGCGCAAACGACCACAACATATCAAGTAATGCAACCTAGGCCCGCCATCGATTAAATTGCAGAGAGGATCACCAGACCAGGCTTACGGCTTCGGACGCCTTGTACAATGCGCCTATGTGGCTGACTATGCTATCCACAAGTTCTCTGATGATCCTGCCGAAGCCCGTTAGGATATTCTGGAGCCGAAGACACGGTGGCGTGAACAACTTATCACTCAAGGACATCACTTCATCCAAGGCGTCTTTCATCCTCGCATTTCGCTTTTTCTTTCGGTCGAGAAATGTTGATGAGCACAAGTATGGGAATCCCCCCTGATCCCCGACGATGGACGTACCAGGTCCAGGGTCGAGAACGTAACCCTACCCTTCTTCTCCGTGACATTGATGAACTCTACGGGGAGCTCGGCCTCTAGTTCCGACTTTTTCAATTGTAAGATGAAGCCGCTGTCCTGGTACACCAGGGCCAGCGGCAGTCCATGGGCTTCCGACAGTTCTCGTCCAAGTTGGTAAATGTCAGCAATGTTCTCCTTGAACGTCTCTCGTGCAACGTCGAGCAACCGATTGAAATTCGCCTTGGGGTTATTTCAGCCGGAGGCGCACCACACACATGAGCGTGCCGAACGCTAACCTTAACCGCGAAAACTCTGGCCGTGACCGCACCAATACCCGTCTATGGGCACTGTTTCAAGGTATTAAGTAGGGGGAGAGGTAATTCACGCACCCTAGGAGGGCTCTGAATATTTTCCCCGTTGATGCTGCTGGCTATCAAAGAATCTATGGCCTCGATCCGTTTATCGCTGATCATCTACCCCGCCAGTCGAGATTAAACTTCGTGGCTATCAAGGGCTGGACTCACGATGGAGATGATTTGTAATAACATCGACGATGCACTACGCAGGGAATCCTGCAGGTCGGGCAGATTTTTGACGATATTGCGAAGTTGTAACATTTGTGTTATACGTGTAACAATCAGAGTCGACGATTTTGCCGGGGTCTGGGGGTCGCAGGCGACGAACTGTGGGAGGTTGAGACGCGGGATCGGAAGGGCGAGGGGGTGGTACTCACTGAAGCAACTAGTTTGTCTAGGTCGTGTTTTGCAAGCACCTTGAGCGCTGATCGGACCTCGTTGAACATGTCCTCGGAACGTATCAATTCTGGGGGGTCTCAGTGAAATTAAACATGCGGATGGCGCATATATTTGACCTTCAACTGCATCGAGCCGGTCGTTTATGGATTTTTCGGTTGTGATTGGTGAAATTATGTTAACTTTGAGAAGTCGAGCCGCCATCGGGGTGAACGTGTGGTTCATGACGCTGAAACGTTAGGTTTAGCTCTGCCCATAGCCCTGCCCCTCGTGGTATCACGTACCCAAACAGTGAGTGGTTCGATTTACGGTTGCCCATGTTGCCCACAAGCTCGAGGTTCCGAATCGTCTCAGGGTCGATCATCATGGTTCCCTCTACGGGGGCGTAACGGATACTCAGAGATCCGGCAGAGTACCGGACGTTGAGCTTCATCTCCGAATACTTAAATAGGGCGCATAAAGCAGAAAGGGCATAATATCTGTAATTTTTGTTGAGTTCAGGCGCATAACACGGGGTAGAACAGTCAAACTTGGTGGAAGCCGAAAGGAGAGTAGTAGCTCTTTCTTCGTCATCCAAAGCGAGCTGTGTGATGAACTGGAGCCCTGGATGAACTGCGTCAGGGATAGACGCCGGCTCAGGCTCGTCTCCGAAGACCCACCAACGGTCTCGTTCCAGTACCTCCTCTTCATGGACTCGATTGGAACGTCTTCGAATTCACCCTCGATGCATTCTACGAGCAAGGATGCCTTGGCATCAGACGAGGAGTGAGGAGAGATAAACGTATCGGGGACAAGAACGAGAGACGGGTAGTGGATGTGCATCTGGTGCAGCGTCTTGACATATGTGGGCAAATCTGAGAGCTAAATTCAAGGAGATGAGAGGGTATCATACACCGATCGAGCTTGGGGTGGATGCGCACCTGAACCATTGTAACTCTGCCGGTTTCGGGGTTCAAGGTTGCCATCCCGATTTCACGCGATATACCGCGACCTTCGAGGAGCGCAACGATGGAATGGCCCTCTGGACGTGACGACGCGGCTGTTTGGGGTCTGGCCGAGGTCGGACGCAGGAGAGGAGTCGTTGCGGGGGCGGACATGGGTCTTCTTGCCATCGTTGTGATCGACGGAGTGTGGGGAAAGCGCGCAAGCACTGGCGCGGCGTCAGCCGATGGGAGGGCAGTCTACTCCAATCCCCGCCCAACTGAACCGGGCACGAAAATAGGAGGGGCGGATATCATCTTCAGACACAAGATAAGCCAGCAAGTCCAAACCCTCCGGGTCGTCCCTATCCCCTCTCATCCGGAACGAAAAACGGTACACACAGCTCCTGCCACCTCCCCCATGCCTCCTAATTCCGTCCCATAGGATGCTCCGTTTGATACCCATCGTGGCGCCCCCCGTCTCTCCCTGGGAGAGGTCCAGCTCCCCGGTGGTTCTCCACAGCTTATCTGGACCTTCTGACACCCTCCTTTATCGGTTCGTAAAGCTTCCACGCTTTCCTTTACTAATCTACTGGCAGAGATCTTGACGTCACCGCAGGTCTTGCCAAAGTGCAGGGACTGACCGATGAATCACATCTAACCGACAACGGGTATGACATCCCACTCGTAAGCCCCTTCCCTCGCAAGAAGATTTCGTGGGCTACCGTTCGATCTCTCGTGTCACCGGACCATGTTTTTCATTACACCCTGGGCGCCTGAGTGACGGAATGGCTCAACCACCGATCATCCACTTCTTCGTTCAGCCATACCGCCTCTTTGAATGCCCTGCCAAGTACGTACAAGTCGTTCCTTGATGATCCCTCCGGCTCACACATAGACAAATAGCCTCGCCTGAAAGTGATTCCGCTCCTCGAGCCACGTGTCCCGGTTTTCCACTGTCCTGAATCTCACGTTCATTAAAGGCATTCTAGGTGGTCGCCAGAGATTGCCGTAGGTTCTGCTCCTTCCATTTCTTGGCAATCTCATTCAAGTCGTTTTCCATCCCCAGGGATCGTGGGGGTTTGTATTGTAGGTCGATTATCACTAGGCACGTAAGCGAGTCGAACCCCGCCTCGCACACCATTCAGGTTACAGATGGGGTCTTCCACAGGGTTTATGGGCACCAAGACTGGCCTATTTCCGGGTATGGTATACGGGTTAGTTCCGACCTCGTCCAAGAGTTTGGCTGACTTGATTTGTTTCAAAGTCTGACACCTCGTTACCCACGCCAACACTGTACTGGGCTGTTCTTTGACGCGGTATTGGTGTCAGGTGGGCTGTTCGTCCCACACAGTTCATCTTTCCGATCCAATCTCTGTCCATCAGGCGCATTTTCCAACCTCCCGGTGTACGGCATTTCCTTCACGAGTAGTACCAGAGGGTATCTGGGATTGGCCTGGATTTATGTTCGTCTGTAAACCCCTTGCGATTCACTTGTTTCAACTCACCGTCGCTCCTTGTAACAGATTCTCGCCAACGTTGGGGCTGGAACTCAGATACCTGGGTGGGGCCGCGTTCTTTTTCTCATTCGATCAACAACTCACGTCCGGGTCAATTCACTTTCCCCAAGAGCAGTGGTGGTGGAACTCCACTCGACCTCCGGGCTCTTGACCAGAACGAAAAGCGCTTCGTTATCCCCACAAAAAGTATGGAACGTGGAATCAACCACATGACCGAAACCCCAAATCTTCCTAAACAGCACCAAAACTCCCCCGTGAGAGAGGAACCCATCGAATTCCGTTATAGTGAGTTGGCCCTTCTAGACCAGTAGGTACTGCATGGAGCGCGCACCGCGTTGGTAATGCAACGGTATCGTCGAACGACCCTCTCCCCCAGGTTTGGCTTACACCCTATTGTACTGTTCTATAGTTGGACCTCGTGAGTGGCGTTGCGGCCCGGCAGTCACCAGAATGGTTGATCAACCTCTTTCCCTGATTTACAGCAAACCGATTTCCTCACCATAGATTACCCGGGGGTCGGTATTAAATATCTACTAAGTGGACCGCTGCCGCTGACCCTCGAGTTTCTCGTAGATTTTGTTATTCGATCGCAATTTCGACCTTCCTAACGGTTCCACCCTTACGTGTTTGTTAGTGGGTCCTTTTTGAGCCCGGTGACGAGGCAGCCAACGTAAGACTCACGACATTGCCCTGTGCTCCGTCCGTCATGGATGTGGCAATCATGTTGTTATTCTTCGCTCGTTCCGACAAGCTGAGGCACCGTTGGTTATTCATCCGTCCATGACATGATCCCTCTATCGACATGCAGATGCGTCCGGCGGCGCCAAGTATTTCTGGGACTTTCCCCTGCGTTGCTGGGTGATGCCCCGTGCTCCCGGCATTGTTGCCTCATAAGGATTAACCAAGCGACGCATTTGATTTTTGATCGCTGATGGTGGGTTCTTGGGGGCGCGCTTCTGCATGAAATCATTATCGGCGCTTTCACCAGACTGGACAATAACCTGGCTGGACAGTAAAGAGAAGAGTGAGCACGGTCCCGCACATCGGGATCGGAAACTTTTTTGGACCAATCTCGCCCAACGTCTACGGGGCGCAAGGCAGCCTGCGGTACATCATTGGACGTAAGTGTGATGAACCGCTTGGTTGCCGCCGTGTGGTTCCCGCCCAGACCTCGACTCTGATGTCATACCCTTCTTTCGTGATCTAGATGGAATCGAACTAATGTTTGCGTGGATTGGGCTGGTCGTGTTGCCGATTATCCTCTTTACGTACATGGGAATCAATGCACGAAGGGATGCTGTCATGGGAGAGGCAGGCGAGAAGGGTGGCCTGTAGTATTCTGATCACGAGCTGAGACGGATGAGTGATAGGGCACCGGATTTCCGCTATACGCCCTAACGTCAAGGGTCCTTTTCAGTTTTGGATCGGTCTCGAAGGCTCGCCCAGCACTTTGGCTTGCCATTCAACGTTCCACCGGGGGGGTGTCCTGCCAGATGCTGCAACCGCATGCCGGGTTAGGATTAGACGGCCAGGAGAGTTGAGAGGATTTATTAACCCCCAGTCCATCATCCGTTTTCTCTTGCTCTCCCCCCCATCCGTACTTGCCCTCCTGTCCTCTTCTACGAACGAAAAGAACTCGTACTTCTACCCCCTTTACACACACAAAATGGCCCCATACGCCCCCGCCCAGGTACAACTACTTCCCTCCTGGGATAACGGTCCATATTCTCCTGTCCTCGACGTCGACGACCGTTACCCGACACTTGAGCCATCTGAGGATCAATATAACGGACCTTACCTTCCGAACGCCCTCCCGTCCGCAAACAGCCTCATTCGATCACCCTCACATCGGCATTCCTGGTCTTGCCACCCTTCTGACGAGCATCGGCGGTGTTGCGATTCAGGAGCCGTGGCTGATTCCCCACAATACCGACAGATCTCGTACGCAGAGGGCGACTATGTTTACTCTTCGGATGGCTATCTCCCCTCCCAGCATACACCCAACGACCAAGTTAGTCCCCCTACGTCCGCGTTTCGGCCAGTTCGGCTGATGTTCGAGGTGATTTCTCTTCCGTTAGTACTTCTTCCCCGATAGCGTCCCAAACTCTGCTGCGTTCCAAATGGACGAGAAAGATCCGTCCATTACGCTGCTCTATTCCCGAGGAAGGACATTAGGGAGCCGGGAGGAGAGCTTCGAACCCTCCTCTAGGTCTTCGAGCTCCATGTCCCACTCACACTCATCGCTCGATTCCGACGAGCCCGTCTCACAACCACCTCCACCGCCACCAACTGCGAAGACGTCATCGAATCACCGGCGCAGTTCGTTATCAAAGGTTCAATGCACCTTCTCATACTACGAACCATCGAGACATGCGGATGCCAAATCTTTGCTAATGAAGCGCAAACCAGCTATGGCTTGTCTATTCTGCCGGATGAGGAAGATTGCATGTGCTCCCCCTGTTCCACCCGAGACGCGCTGCAAGTACGTTTGATTTCCCCTCGGATACTCCGTCCCTGCTTTGGCATCACATCGTACTAATCAACCTCGCTATGACGCTCTTTGTTTGGCCGCGCATCGCTCGTGACGTCTTGCCTTGCGGTCTCTCTCTCTCCTCGGCCGACCCTGTCACACAGTCAGTGTGCTAGACGTGAAATCGCTTGTGAATACCCCAAGGAGTCGAAGCGGGGACAATATAGACGGCAACAATACCTAGAACGTGTCGGGAAGGAGGTAGCAGAGAAGATCGCCGAAGTCGAGAGGCTCGCTGCCGACGTTGAACACAACGGAAGCAGTGTCGCTGAAGCACCAGGGCACATCGGGAGCGGCCGCCCAGTGGGCGGGCGCAACCGCAGGCTCTCCTCTGCCTCACAGCCTTATTGACCCATCGGTGTTTCTCTCCGTACACCACTCTACTCCATATTTTCAGAAAAAAAACGCAGCGAGGTATCGTCTTGACGACTTTGACCTCTTGACCCGATATTTGATTGTAGGCGGCTCAAACGGACATTTCTTATTTCCCCTCCTCTCCTTGCCGCAGCCATGCCTTTTCCTCATCCCTTTCTGTCACTACGTCGGGGTATTTCATTTGTTTTGTGGGCTATTTTGTGTGTGTACAACAGGGTAGATACGCACCTTCACCTCACCCAGAATCGACACCTGTATCAATACTTGAATTCAGGCGATGGTTCCCTCATGAGCGCTTTCCCTCGCCCAAGATTTCTATCAACCAAGCAGCCAGTGGCGGCACCTGAGGGAACCCTATCGTAATATCTTCCCATCATTCACATATCTGGGGATTTAACGCACGGCGAGGGGGATGACCCCCTAATTTGACACCGAGGCATTCACTGGAACAAAGATGTACTCCCTTAAGCGCTGCCCCCGCGGTCGCGACCACTCGGAGGAAACTAACGATCCAATGTCCACCTTGGCCATCAAACTGATCCAGCGAATATAAATATGCTGAACATATGCTTCCTTGAGCGATCGGGGTGATGAACGGGGAACGAACGAGCAGGTGTATACCTCGACCAAACGATTGCGTGTGACCGGTCAACCGGGTTGACCCTCCCCCTGGGCGTCCGCACCCTCCGTCAACCGGCTATGACGTATTATCCCCGCAACCGCCCCCGCAAAAGCAAAAAAAAAAAAAGAGCAGGCTTGCATTTGAATGCCCTGCCAAAATTTGCAATCGGCCTTGCGGATTCTAAACGCGGAGGCTGTTTTAGTCGTAAACGCTCGTGATCCGCTTTTATCCCACATCCGAGTTGAAAGGAACCAAATGGCGAATGAAATGGGAGCAAGCAGGGAGGAGTAGGCGTGCGCGCGTCATGGGTCACAAGGCCCCCTGCAGGTATTATAGAGACCGTAATCAATTCCCATCCGCCCCACCTTCAAGGAAGACATTACCCCCACTTGGTCACCATACTACGTGTAGTGGATGAGAGCTCTAGACTCCCCACACGCCGAACTACAACTGCCACAGCTAGAGATCACATCTGCCCAAGTAGGAATCCAGCGTTCTGGCTCGCAGAAATTCCGCGCCTGCCTGGAACTGAACTATGTCCGAACTTGAAATACCAGGGCATGCCCCCGGAAAGGCTGGAAATCAGGGGGAAGTTTCAAGTTGGAGAGTTGAGCGAGGTTCGAGAACCTCAGACCGTCTGTTTTAATCACGGCCGACCAACACGGCATCTGAATCCCCAACTATCTCCGCCGCCTCCATTTGGTAAAGAGAACGGAATAAAAGAGAGATCCGACGAACAGGAGATCAGCAGCGACCACGAAAGTAAACGCATTAGTGTGTAACTGCTCTCTGGCTCTTTGGGGATCAATGTGGGAAGGAGCTGGAGACCCGAGGGATTGTCCCTCGTAAATTCGGAAATGAAGGGCTAGCCTTATGCGTCTCAGATTCCAAGGAAAAATGCTGTTCGACTCCAAGTTCCACTCTGCGAGCTAAGTAGGGACGTGAGATCTCTGATAGAAAGTTGTGGGGGTGGCGACAATATAAATTGGCACAGCCGCACACGGCCGAAGGAGGTTGGTTCCGTTCAAGTCCCGTACATGCCGTAGGACTGGATGGGTGGTGAAGGCCCTTGATTAAATTTCAAAGAACTTCCGACAGAAACGTCTGGTCGATGGAACGCACCGCAGAAGGTAGCCTGAGAAAACTACCACTGCAGGATTGACAGAACTGAAACGGTGAGGTCTTAGGGAATTCAAAATTCGTTGAAGCGACGCACCTTCAGGCTGCAACGTTGCCTGGGGCAGGGTATGGACTGACCAGCTCGAAGGGTCCAGAACCAAACCGGATATGTACTTCGCAGGAAAATTACTGAAGGCATCACGAAGGCGCCGGGGTCACACGCCAAACTATGCGCGGTCACCATCGACGTCAGAATGGTCATGGGACCCGCCTGAGGCTCGCGAACTAAGTTACCGAAGTACCGAGCACCGAAAGGACGTTGGTCCCACGGGGCCGTCGCGCGGTTTGACAGGCGATTTGGCGTCCAGATCCGGGATAACGAGAGGAATAACGAGAGGAACCGTGGCAGCGTGAGGTCTTGGATCGGCTGGATGTGCCATCCGCCTTGCGGCGCCGCTGGGATTCGACGGCGACAATCAACACGAAGAGCGCCAAACGAGCATCGGTCGTCCACTCATCTTCGTCAGGTTGAGAGCTGTTCCAATCGAACATCAGCATCAATTCCATACCTCGGATCGGGCTTCGGTGGGACCAAACATCTAGATCTCTTTCTCGGCCCAGGGAGCGACAAAGGTTTTGAAGTACGGGTCGCAGAGGCCACGGAAGTGTGAGTAAAAAAAAATATAAGTCGTGTGCACGCCGGGGCGAGAACCAGGTCTACTGCAAGTGGAATGGCCGAGCCGCCTCCGTTGAGAGGTGGTGCCCCCTCGATTTCGAGCCAGCGAAGGCCCGAAGCGGGCGCGGAGATGAAACCACCTGTGGCTCATGGGCCCCCTGCCTCCCAATTCCGCTTTTTCCAATTTAAATGCCTCACGAGCCCACGAGGCACGAGTAAACCAGCTTCCGTGACCTCGATCAGGAGTCTCATCTCGCTTACTTTGATGAAAATCTGGGGTAGATTTGTATTGGATGTGGGGAGGAGGACTGAGCTAAGCCATTTCTGCGCGGCCAATCGAGGTCCAGGCATCGGATGTTAAAGGCAAAGCGAAGCGGTGGGGAAAAGCCGAGGAACAATCCACCCGTGCGCCAAGAGTGCATTTCGTTTGGTATCCTTCTGGCATTTGACTACGGCTGGATGGTGAAGGTGCTAAATTGTCCATCGAATAGAGGGGATGAGACAAGGAGAGAAACTACCTACCGAACTTGAGAAATAGGTGAACGAAGTAAGTGTAGAGACAACAGTATCCACGGAGCGATGAATAATGAACAAGAGTTCAAGTTGGAAATAGATACAGGTCCGAAAGTGATGGGGGGAATAAGTGAGGCTGTAAGTAATGGGGATGGTGAGAAACGATGAATATGATCAGATTGTGGCAATACCAAACGGGTGGCAGTCCCCATGTAAGGGGGAGAACATAAACAAGCACGAAAGCGAACACAAGGACACATCCCGGATCAGATGCGCCTTTGTCGGTGGAGAAGCGCCGTATTTGGATATCCAGACGTGGTCATACAACTTGTACGCAAGACGACGCTAATCGGGAGGAGGGTCGTGGCTGCGGCTGTGTCGTCGTCGCCGTCGTTGTCGTAGGTTTTGGGGGTGACCGTGGTCGTCGAGGTGGATAAGCCTAGTGAAATGACGGGAGGAATCAGCCACAAAGCACAGAAATATCAAATGGGATGTGAAGAGCGCACATGTCGTGACATTATAAGTTTTGCCATGGAGATCGGTGGTCTCTGCTGTCGTGGTTGATAATACGGTATGGAATTCCTGTACCCTCGTACCCCGGGATCATTCTGGACAGGCCAAACGAGCTGGTGATGGGTCTGGAGGACCATCGAACGAGCGGCATTGGCAACGGCTTCCTCTTCTTCTGCGTCCTTCCCCAGTAACACATCCACCCACCACCACCCTCTTCTGGGCCCGCCTGTCGACAAGGGCTGTGAGGCCGACTTTTCTGCGAGCTGGTTTTGTTCTCGAGGTTCACAGAGCTCCTTATCTCCAACCGCCAACCCAAACGACGACGATGTGGAGTGGGTGCCCGCCCTGGAGTGGCGCAAGGACCTCACCACGTGTACCGACAGGCAGAACAGGACCGCTGCGCACAGTGACAGGAGCTGGACGTAGGTGAGGTGAAATGCTGTGGGTGTCCAAAGGTCGGAACTGCGCTCGAGGTCGACTGGCACGTGTGTGCGTACTTCGACGGGTGGTGGGGTCATTTCGAGGGGAGCCTTCGTGCCGTTTGGACCGAGACCGGTGAGAAACCAGGGGGGAGGAAGACTGCTGGAAGTCGCTGGTAGTACAGGGGCGGGTGGGTGGGGGACGGAAAGAAATGAGGACGGTGGCAGTACTGGGGCCCAGCTCACCGCTCGGGAGAATCTGCTGATAGAATTCCCTTTTTAGGAAGTGCCATCAGAGACGGTAACCAGCCCCCCTTCCCGGTCGGCCGCCCAAAGAACGCCCGGTGGGGAGGGTGGAAGATAGGTGCTGATATCAGCGGGGATGGTCGCCAGAGCGGGTCGCAACCTTCAAGGTGTGTTAGCGGAGAGTAGTGAGTGACTCGTGGCTCAGCCTGCACGCACCCATCAACGCCACTGGACCCCGATCTGGATCTGATGTCCAACACAACATCCACCGCCAAAGCGAGCGACACTCATCGCATGCAGATGGCAACACACGCCAATGGGATGAGGTCAGAGCGACCTTCGCCCCTCACGTGAGAGAGAACAGATAATTTTGATCATACATATGGGGGAACAACTTCGACGTGTATGTAGATGATGTCTCCACCAATTGTCCACCCCAAGTCCATCCCACGACCGTATACGTGAGCCGTGATCGTCCCTCTCTGAATACGGACCATCATCCTAAAGAAAGATCACGTCTCGTTGCTAACCCTGGAACGATACACCGGTTTTGCTAGTCTCCGCCAATCCGCCGGCAGCAAAGCCCGTTCCTATAGAAGATGCCAGTCGATGGTATGAGCCGCCGAATATCGATTGGATAGCGATGAGCACGACTTCCGGACCTTCTCTTTTCAATTCTAGGATGTCGACCCCAGCCTTAGCTTCATGATCGCACACTACGCATTGCTTCGAAGGGTAGACCAATTCATCTACGCAGGTCTTACAAACGACGTGGAAGCACGGCTTCATCACTAGAATCGTGGCCATCGTGAGGTGGTCGTGCCATCATCCGGTGAGAGCACTCACAGAATATTCTACTGCTGTTGGTTAGTTCCTTCCGGCATGAGGGGCAGATGGGGTTCTCCGTCTCTTCCGCTTTTCGTGGGTTCGGCGGCTCTTCAGTGGGAGCGGTCGGTCTTGATTGTTTGTGCCACTGTAGGTCAACCGTTGATGGGTAGGAAAACCTCACGCTGATGAGGTCTTTTTTCCTATATTATAAGGCGTTGAGACGATGCAAGTCTTGCGGTAGGTGACATACGAGAGTTTGTGGGATGGGGTGCCACCGCGACAACTGGTCTGCAACTTGATTTCTGTCAGCGACCTCGGTGGCCCCTTGGAGGTATAGGTGGGGGTCAGAGACGGTAACCAAAAGTCGGGGAGTTTAGCGCGTAGGGCTTCAGCTTGTTCTTTCTCGAGCTGCAAGAGGGCATCTTCCTCAGCTTCGCGAGCGAGGCGTTCAACCTCGGTAGTGTCGAACTCGAACTTCCGTTTCTTTCCACGACCTACACGATCCGATTAATCCATCAGGAGAAGAAACGCTGCGGAGGGCGACCTACCCGGATCGGTCGTCGAGGGTGTCGGTGCACCTGGTGTTGGCGTGGAACTCGCTGACTTGGCTGATAATCCCAGATGGGTTTTCTCGAAATCTTTCAGGACGCGTTCTCGAGCAGCTTCTACCGCGCGTTTCTTCTCTTCCTCAGCCCCAGCTTTCAAAGCAGCCAGCTTGGCCTTCTGCTTCTTGATATCTCGGCTCTGTGTAACTTCAAAGCTTCAGTATTTGAAGGTACGCGCGACATCTATCAAAACACGGAAGCACGAAGGCAAGCAACCCACCCAAGTCTGTGAAAACGCATTCTGTACAGAACAGATGTCCTTCGCTGCAGGCTAATGGGGTGCGCGCTCGTTCGAGGCAAAGGCAGCACGCATTGAACGGCCGCATCGATTCATTTCCGAGTCTTTGTCGCTTTGTCCCATAGTCAAGTTTCTTGTACTCTGCATAGGAGAAAACGGAAGATGCGGTATTGTTTTTGGAATGTTTTGTCATGGCGGTTGTGGGCTGGGTGAGCGTTTCCGTTGAAGTAAGTCCCACGGGTGCCCACACTTCCGAACCCGATCGGGGTAGGCGATTGCAGCGAGTAATTATACCTCGACTTGGGCCGGCCCCGGGCCCGTGGTGGATTGGAGAACCAATCTCTGTGCACTAAATTTACACTTGCATGACCGTGCGCGGCTTTACAGTCCAATATGACGAAACCGAAGTTCGATTACTTCCGGTACAGACTTGTACTGAGAAGGTGATGGGTTCACGTTCAACGTCCGCCGGGAGATTCGTAACCCAGTCGCCAGTGTAACAGGCAAGCAGTAGCGACATTGCGACCACACGGACCATCTAATGTCATCTTGACCCCGTTCTGCCATCGAGGGTTCGTGAGAACCACACGCGAAACCCTCTATCCACTGAAAATGACAAGCGAAATCTTCGGGATGCTCACTACCGACCTACTTAGTGGTCCACGACCAGTCTGGTCCCACCGCCTGGGCGAGGCAAAGCAGGAAGAATTTGTCCGAACCCCACCGGTCATGGAAACCGGGGAGCCCGACTCGCATTGGGTTGGAAAGTCTGTCGAAGGGTCGCTCCCGATTTCCAAAAGGTTCCTTCCCACAGGACGCACGGTCCCTCCGGGCTCACGTCAGTGATGGGCAGGACACCACATTGATTACCACAGATATCAGCGGGATGGGGCCTCAGGAGAACAGCAGGACCCCGTTCGCTGCAGATTTCTGTTGGCCCTCATGAGTAACGAAGATCATAAAGTTGGATAACGTCCACCGATTCCTGGAGTGTATTGGGCTAACCCAGACAAGGAGACAGTGGAGCCTCAGGAAGGGGGGGACGAAACTCGCCCTGTTCTAAACCTCGGCGAGTGTTTCAAGGTGAGAGTCAAATTCCCAGCTATGTCATGACAGCTGCCAATTACATACATGACGAACATCGGTCGGTATGTTCCCATGGCGAGCCTGGGCGCTTATCACTGCGCCGCCCAGTGGAAAATGGAGAGCTTGAACCCTGGACGGAGCGAAAGGGTTGGCGAACCCCGCGCGGTATGAAAGAACCGCGGAGGGTCAGGGGAGGCGTTACAAGGGATGCGTCCAGGTGAGCGTGCGAGCGAGTGTCCCGTTTGGTCGGAATAAGACCGCTCGAAGCCCGATACCAGAGCAATGGAATACTTACGACAGGGGAATCATCGGGTCAGTGACCGTCACCTTTTGGCAGGCGCCGGGCGGGTCCGAAGCGGGGGAGGGGCGGTATCGAGACTTGGGCTTCTGGAAAATCCGGGGGGAGAGGTAGGCGTTTGTAAGCCACCCTATGGTGTCGAATACCCCCGAGGGTAATAGGAAGAGATTGCCAACCGGCCACTAGATATTGGATCGAGGAGATTACGCGCTGGTACGGCCAAACAACACGTGTGTATGTAAAGGAGGTCTCGGTGTGAAAGCGGTCGGCCGGAGTGTTGGCGCTTCTCGTGGTGATTGCACCCGGAAGGCCTACTCGAGAGTTTCCACACGGGGAACAAGCAAAGAGCGGTTTAGACTGGTTTCACCGAGAAGTCAATCATCAGCTTGGAAGGCGAACAACGGAGGCATTTGCGGAAGGAAACCGTTTTAGCGAGGTCACCACAGTTCCCCGCCCTCAAACAAGGTCGGAACAGCGGTCTGCGGCAGTGAGCAATTCAAACGACCCTCCCCATCTGCGGCTGGCAACAAAGTCATTCTACCGTGCCGGGCATCGGCACTGTACGTTCGCTTTTGGCCGGTCCTTCACGTTCCTGTCGCTCCCATGCATATAAGCATCCTTCACCCCCCCGCGAATCTCCCCATCTCCCGCCACCCACCATGACCGTCGCTTTACAATCCGCCAGTCCTTGGCCATCCTTCGCCGCTTCTCCCCCGTCTCTGTCTCACCATCCGAAATACTATTTCCAGGACTCGCTCACAACGTTCCTGGTAAGTACATTACCCTGGCGCGATGTGGACCATTACATATGTTAACCACGCGATTCGAATCTCTTCAGGTGGAGAGCCAGCTTTTCCGCGTTCATCGATGTGAGTCCTGGTGACCAATACATGCGGGTCCCTCAGCGTCTGACGCCGGGCAACGATAGTCTTTTTTGAATGGGAGTCGGATTTTTTCAAAGCCCTCTTCTCCCT
>Ga0307511_10000422_pt1 | contig 45244 bp, 34 predicted proteins | sample 13_EM_MG_FD_200266 | JGI IMG/M metagenome (GOLD analysis project Ga0307511, IMG submission 200266) | Populus trichocarpa ectomycorrhiza microbial communities from riparian zone in the Pacific Northwest, United States - 13_EM | ecosystem: Host-associated > Plants > Roots > Unclassified | place... | reverse complement strand
CAAGCATCTGATCGGGGATTTTTCCCGTACGCTGGACCGGAAATTTCTGGAGGCCTTTGTCGCGATCCGGCTGGAGCAGCATCTGACCAAGGACCAGATCATGAATTATTACCTGAACCGGATTTATTTCGGGAAAGGTTACTTTGGGGTGGGAGCTGCCGCCCGTGGTTACTTCGGCAAAGAGGTCAAAAATTTGACCGTGCCGGAATGTGCGCTTCTGGCCGGGATCATCCGTGCGCCGACCAGTTCTTCCCCACGCGTTGATATTGGAAGGGCGAGATTGCGCCGCAATCTCACACTCCGGCAGATGTTGGATGAAAAATGGATTACCAAAGAGGAATATACCAAGGGCATCAACGCGCCGGTTAATATCCAGCCGGCCAAGCCTTCCGGTTTGCAGACTTTCGAGATGGCTGCCGCCGTGAAGGAGATGGAGCAAATTCTCTCCATCGAAGGCACAGAGGAAATGCCTCAGGGCTTGAAGGTGCAGACCAATATCAATCTGCGCCTGCAACGATCGATCGAAGAGCAGATGAATCAGAAATTGACGAGTTTGGAAACGGCTTCCGCCGGACCGGCTTCGGATAAACCGGGGGAAACGCACTCGCCCTTGCAAGGAGCGGCGCTGGTGGCCGATCTTGCCACCGGTCGGGTCATGGCCTGGGTGGGTGGGCGCGATTTTTCAAAAAATCAGTTCGATCACATTTCGATGGCGCGACGCGAGAATGGCGCGTTGCTTCAGCCTGTGCTTTATGCGTTGGGGTTTGACCGGCTCGGCCTTACTCCGGCTTCGATGATCAATGCTTCTTATATTGACGCCACGGCTGCGGCCACGCCGGAAGACATGGCCTTGGGCAATCCGATGGTCGATTTGAGCAAGCGGTTTCTTTGTGTGCAGGATGCGTTGGCCTTGGGCAGCAGGGCTGCTGCCGCGCGGGTGGGGGTGCAGTTGGGGCCGAAAATGGTGGGAAACTGGTTCCGGCAGGCCGGGCTGGAGCAGGCACGTATCCCGGACGATAAGCCGAACACGTTCAGTCCCGATCCAATGACTTTGGGGGATGTCTCTTCCCTCTACCAGATTCTGGGCAATAACGGTGTTCACCGTAAACTCAAGATTATCCAATCGATCCAGTCACTCATCACAGGCCAGGTTCTTTACGAAGATACCAGGCCGGATCGGGAGGGACATCAGGATGAGATGCTCAATATTCTCAATGCCGAGCAGATGACGCTGACTCTGCAAAACTCGCTTCGTTCCAGTTCGGCACGGACTCTCACCCGCGATTATAATTTTAAATCAAGTATCGCCGGGATGCCGGGTTATTCGGAAGGATACCGGGACGCCTGGTTTGTCGGCTATACCCCGAAGCTTCTGGAGGGAGTTTGGATCGGATACGACGATTCCCGGCTTCTCGGTGGCAAGGATGTGGCCGCGCATTCGGCCGTGCCTCTCTGGGGCGAGATCATGCGGCAAGTGGAAACCCGTATGCCAACCGGGGGAACGTTTCCCACTCCCGGAGCCTTCAACAAGGTCGAGATTGATCGCTCGACCGGCGCCTTGCGTGGTATGGCTGGGCTGGCTCCGGCTCCTGGCGACATCCTGGTTTATTTGAAAAAGGAACAGATCGATGCCGCGGCCAGTCAAGCTGGCGGGGCCGGGCAGCAGCTTCAAGCCCCCAGAGAATGGACCGACTGGCTGACCACCATGTTCAATGAGGCTGATGAGACCGGGCTGACTCCAGATCAGATCATGACGGATGACAAGCGGGCCAACCTGATTCCAGCCCTGGCCGAATACAAAATGCCGGGATTGCGGGGCGATATCCTTTCCTCGGACGGAGTCATTTACGCGACGATGGGCGCGGAAAAAAATCTGGTCCTGGGTTGGCCGGCAACCGACCAGGCGACCACCGATGACGATATCCTGAAGTGGATGCGGAGCCGGTTGGATGAGGTGGAGCAGCTCATCGGCGTCAAGGTGGATGTCGCGGATGCCGACTTGCTTTTGCAATACCACAACCAGCGTTATCAGCCATTCCTCGTCATGGAGGACATTACCCCCTATCAGGTCGGCAAGATTCAGTCGGCGGGACTGGAGGCGAGGGGATTCGGTTTCCAGACCACGCCCCGCCGGGTTTATCCACGCGGGACGGAGCTGTCCCATGTCCTCGGCTATCTTTCCGCCGATCAACGACGTAATCGCGGGAAGTACCTGAGCGGCGATGTGATTTACGACCGTTTCCGGGGTGCGACGGGAATCGAAGCCGTTCACGACAAGGATTTGATCGGCAAGGATGGGCGTTTCATGATTTCGACCACGCCGGATGGCTACGCGCGTTCGGCGGTTGTGGCTGAGCCCGCCACCTACGGCAGCAATGTGCGCCTGAGCATCGATTCCAAGATTCAGGCGGCCGTTGAACAAGGGCTGAACCTGAAAAAACTCGATGCCGCCGTGATGATGGATGTCCGCACGGGCGATGTCGTGGCCATGGCTTCGCATCCAACATTTGATCCGAACATTTTTGTCCCGGCCATTTCCTCGGATGAATGGCAGGTGATTAACGGTGATCCATTGAATCCTCTTTTGAACCGCTCCATTCATGCGCTTTATCCGCCGGGGTCGAGTTTTAAGACGGTCACGTCGATCGCGGCCATGGCCGCCGGGGTTTTCGATCCCAACTGGGTGGTTCATTGCAACGGTTTCTTCGATATCGGGGCCGTCCACATGGTTTTGCCGGAAGAGCACGGGGACGTGACTTACCTCGATGCCTTGACTTACTCCTATAACACCTATTTCATGAATCTCGGATTAAGGGTGGGACGTGACATCCTGCTTGATACGGCGCGGAGTTTGAATCTCGGAAGCCCGACGAATATTGATCTGCCCGGTGAGTTGCCGGGCTTGATTCCCGATAACGAGTTTGTGAAACGCACCCATGGCCGCGAATTCGGCCCGGGCGATATCGCCAATACTTCCATCGGCCAGGGGGACGTTCTGGTGACGCCCATCCAGATGGCCTGTCTCATGACTGCGATTGCCAATAACGGGACCGTTTATCGTCCGAGGCTGGTCAAACAACTTGAGGACCGGAACGGCAATGTGGTCAAAGCTTATCCGGTGGAGACGCTCCGCACCCTTACCTTCGATGACAAGGGGATGGCGGAATTAAAGAAGGCGATGATCAATGTGATCGATGAGGGTACGGCCAAGCAGGTCCATCGCGATGGCATGAGAATCGCGGCCAAGACTGGCACGGCCCAGGTCGGCTCGAAGGAGCATCGCCGCCAGATCGCCTGGCTCTGCGGCTATTTTCCCGCCGATAATCCCCAGTATTCTTTCGCCATGGTGGTGGAAGGCCAGTTTTCCGATAACCGCGATGATACGCTGACGGGCGGTCTGCTCGGTGGTGTCGATGCCGGCGCCATTACCAAGAGCGTTCTGGATTCCTTGTACGGTAAGCAAGGGAAGGACAAGGAGACCGCCTCATCCAGGACCAACGCCAATGCGGATGACACGGCTCCGGTGACGGACGATTCATCTGTTACGGGATCTGTGGCCGCCACCCCCGTGAAGGCCCAGCATAAAGAAAAGAATGACGATGACGATTTGGATGCGGCACCATCGCCAGCTCGTGCGGTTAAGGCCACGCCGCCGTAAGATGATCGATTAAAGAACAGGCGCCGGAAGAATTGTCTTTTTTCTCAGCGCGAGACATGGATCATTTCCTCATTCAAAAACGCATTATGGCATACCAAGACATCACTCCTCCCGCTGGCGGTAAAATTTCGATTCAAAATGGCCGACTGACCGTGCCGGATAATCCGGTCATTCCTTTTATTCGTGGCGACGGCACCGGACCCGATATCTGGGCGGCCAGCGAAAAGGTTTTCGATGCGGCCGTGAAAAAAGCCTACGGCGGTAAAAAGAAGATCTCCTGGTTTGAGGTTTTTGCCGGCGAGACGGCCAAGACCAAATTCGATAACTGGTTGCCGGACGATACGATCGAGGCATTCAAGGAATATCTCGTCGGCATCAAGGGGCCGTTGACCACGCCGGTCGGCGGCGGTATCCGCTCGCTCAACGTCGCTTTGCGCCAGATGCTCGACCTCTATGTATGCCTGCGCCCGGTGCAGTATTTCAAGGGCGTGCCCAGTCCGGTGAAAGCGCCGGAAAAAGTCGATATGGTTATTTTCCGCGAAAATACCGAGGACATCTATGCGGGTATCGACTTCCAGGCGGATAGCGAGCCTGCGCTTAAAATTCTCGAATTCCTGAAAGTGCAATATCCGAAGGAATTCAAAAAAATTCGTTTTGGCGAGACCGATCCCGGTTCGGTCGGAGTTGGGATCAAGCCGGTGTCCAGGCCGGGAACAGAACGCCTGGTCCGCGCGGCGATCAAGTACGCCATCGATCAGAAAAAGAAATCGGTCACGATCGTGCACAAGGGCAATATCATGAAGTACACCGAAGGCGCTTTCCGCGACTGGGCCTATGATTTGGCGAAGAAGGAATTTGGCGCGGTTGAGATCGATGGTGGCCCGTGGTGTAAGCTGCCGGGCGGCGTCATTATCAAGGATGCCATCGCTGATATTACACTCCAGCAGGTGCTGACTCGTCCGGATGATTTTGATGTGATCGCCACATTGAATCTCAATGGCGATTATCTTTCCGATGCACTGGCAGCCCAAGTGGGGGGTATTGGTATCGCTCCGGGCGGCAACATTAACTATATCTCCGGTCATGCGATCTTCGAAGCAACCCACGGTACCGCGCCGAAATATGCCAACCAGGATATGGTGAATCCGGGCTCAGTCGTTCTCTCAGGCGAAATGATGTTCCGTTATCTCGGCTGGAATGAAGTGGCGGACCTGATCCTGAAGGGCCTCAACGGGGCCATCGGCAGCAAAAAGGTCACCTACGACTTCGCCCGGCAGATGGAAGGCGCCACCAAGATCAAGTGTTCCGAATTCGGCGATAATATCATCGCTCATATGTAAGCTGGTTCCGATCGGGAATCCCGATGCATGAAACCAGCTTGCAGCATGGCTCGAAGTAACAAGGTAGTGCAGCGCCTATAAACTGAGGCAAGTCTTGTGCAATGGCGGGCACGCGTGACAAAAAAGGCGCATGGTATCAACCATGCGCCTTTTCAGATTTAATCCTGTTTGGTTTAAAATTAGAAACCGAACGAGAGGCCGACATCTCCGTAGGGAGAGCTGGTCTCGCTATGGGCGCCACCTTGTGACGTGTAACTTGCGTAGCCACCGGAGAAAGTCAACCCGATGAGCTTATTGATCTGGAACATGACAAACGCGCCGCCGCGGTAATCATAATAATTCTTGTCGCGCATGTAGAGCCCTTCCGGACCGACAATGATGCCATCCGAGACGAAGTTATAACCCAGGCGGAGCCGGTTCCAGGTGGAGATATCCACCGTGGAGAACTGAGCGTTGCCATCGACATAGAAGCAGCTGGGTGTGCCGGTGAGTTCCAAAGCGGTGAATGCCCCCACTTTGTCGGAGGTGGTTACGTTGCTGCCAGGATCGATCACGTTGAGTTCGCGGTCCCGGTAGTGAGCTCCCAAAAAGCCAGTGACGGACCAGTCTGGGTCAATGTATTGCTTGTAACCGAAGCTTAGAGTCGCATCCATGAGGTTGCCCCGAACACGGCCCTGAACGAGGGGGGTGTTGTAGGCATACTGACCGCCGCCAATTTGACTGCGGAGCAGCCAGCCGCTGGAGTTGATATCTCCGTCGATCGCGTAGACCACGCCGGCGTAGGTATAGTAGGAACTATTGCGGGCACCGTAACCGGTATAGACGTTGAAAGCCTGTTTATCGGCCGGAGCAACGACAGGCGTTAACTCCTTCATATCTTTGGAATCCGTTCCCGCCTGGCAAAGGGCGAGGGAACTAATCCAGAGTAGGGACAAGATGTATTTTTTCATGGGTATTCTCCTTATGTGCAACACGTGCACAATCACGCCATTTTTATCGAATTTGCTGTTGGGTCAAGCTCCAATATCGAGTACCGGCGATCATTAAGATCTTTAGGTATCTGATACTTCGGCTGAAAATGAGAAGCTACCGAGAAAATCTCTTGGTGCAGACGCTGATCTTGAAACCACTGCAAGGTCACTTTTTCACCCTCTGGTAGGGACTCGGAGATGATGATCCGGGGGGAGGGGCCATCCGTCTTTCCCTCCTGGATCACGGCCCAGAAGGAACGGTCCTTGCCCGCAGAGGAAACCCGGGCAATGGCAGGGAGCCAGGGCCCCGCCAGATTTTCCATTTTCGTACGGTGACAGTAAGGTGCCGTGCGGATCTGCTGGTGCCAATCGACCGAATAGAGGCTTCTTTTCAGGCGTTCCAAGCCACTGGCTTCCAAACACCGAAAAGAAAAACCGCGGCCAATCTGCACGGCTGTTATTTCCGCCGTCATGGTGTGGCCAGGGACAAAAAACCGGATGATTTGACCAATCTGCGGTGTCTTCCCGGCCAGCCAAACGGCCTGGCCTTCGGTGGTGGAAAGACGGGTGGCCTGGCCCAGGGGGGTCTCTTTTTCATCTGTGATGGGAACAGGAACTTCAAACAAGTACTCGTGGTGAGTATGCCCCGCCTGAGCAATCGTCTTCTTGATCCAGTAGCACGATCTCGCGATGTTAAAAACAATGAAGGTGCAGGCCGTAAAAACCATGTAATCCACCTTCCGCGCCGGAGTCACGTGGTGGATCAGATTAAATTCTCGGGCCAGAGCATAAAGGATCGATAGAAATCCGGTGGCTGCGATTAAGATCTGAGGCAGCAGAAGAGAAAAGGAAACGGTCCCGTGAACATTCTTCAGAGATACCTTCCAGCGCATCCGGTTACCAAATAAACCGGTGGTTCCCGCCAGCAAAAGATGCATGCGGCCAATGCCAAAAATTTGCGTGGGCAAAAATCGCACGTATCCAGCCCCGATCATCAAGCCGAGTAATATTTGCGAAAGCGGTACAGCCCAAAGGAGGCTGATGTTGAACGTGCTAATCTGAATGGGACTGACGTAAAAAAACATGATATAAGCCGGAATCAGGATATAGAGCAGTTGTTGCCAGCCCTCGAGAAACCTCCAAGCCACGCAAAGATAGGAAGCGCGTTGCTGCCAGGTTAATCCTTTGCAAAAAAGAACATTCTCAAAGCAGACCGCATGGATATTGCCATGAATCCAGCGATGGCGGGTCCTGGTATATTCTGGAACGTCGGCGGCGCCCACCCCCCAGGCGATCGGTTCGTTTAGCCAGGCTGTTTTCCATCCCCATTTGATCAAGCGAAGAGAAATGTGGATATCTTCCGTGATGGTCTGGGTGGGGAAGCCGCCGATATCTTCCAGGGCGCTGCGCCGATAAATAACGCTGGTGCCCACACCTGAGGCGGCGTTGTAGGTATCCCGCCCTGGTTCGGAAACATCGAAGAAAAAGGCCTGTTCGTGCCAGCGAGAACCCGCCACATAAGCGTCGCGGTAGATAAAGGCGTCCTCATTATAAAAATACTGGGGGGCCTGGGCCAGGGCAATTTTGGGGTCGTCAAAAAAACCGACGAGCTTTTCGATGGCCTCGCGCTGGGCGATATGGTCGGCGTCAAAAACCGCGACCAGCTCCGCCTTGGAATGTTGCAGACCGTAGTTCAAGTTGCCCGCTTTGGCGCCCTCGTTGGTCGGGCGTGCCAGGTAGTGAACACCATGTTTGCGGGCTACCTCTCGGAGTTCTTCACGATGCCCGTCATCCAGGAGATAGGTTTCATGGGGGTAGTCGATTTCCTTGGCCGCCATGACCGTCAATTCAATCATGGCGACCGGCTCGGAATAGACCGGAATCAGCACATCCACGCGATAGGGCCGGGTCACGGGTGGGATTGTCCGGTATCGATGTGTCCACGAGACGAAAACCAGGAATACTCCCAGCATAAAATCGATGACGGCCGCCAAGAAAAAGAAGAACGAACAGATGGGCGCGGTGGGATTAAAGATTGTCAGCCGCCAGGCCAGATAAGTGATCGATATGAAGAGGAAGAGGATCGAGGCGGTTCGCCTCAATTTGAAACTTTTTTCCAGCCAGACGTGGACTTCTTCGGCGCGGCTAATCACAAAATAAAGACGGGAAATAAAAGTGAAGACGCGAGAGGCACGCCGAACCTTATCGTAACCCTTGGTGTTGCCAAGTTTTTCCACCGAACCGTCTGGAGCTGCCGAGGCTAGTCCCTCTTGAAATGACTTCGTTTGTTTGAGCTGGGAAAAAGCTTCTATCCTAACACATGAAAATTGAAACCAGCTTATCGCTTGGCTCAAAGTGGTAGATTCCTTCCGAAGAAGCCTCCTGATACTTTGGAATCGATCCGCTGGTTTTCATAAGTCACTGCAAATCAAATGCAACCCCTTATCTCATACTGCGTACACGGATTGGAACAGGGCCGCGAGGCCGCACGATTGGCGGCGATGAATGCCCTCGCTGCCGTGCAGGAATACGTGGGCGGCCTGAACCAGGTTAAGAAACTCGTAAAGCTGTGATTGGCGCGGTATCAGGTCAGTTACCGTAAAACTACATTTTTTGAGAAATCTTGTTGAGACTAGAATTCGAGATGATCTCCTGCTTCTTTTCTTATCCCATATTTGAGCTAAGAAGGATGGATGGCATCGTTTTCTGCCGCATTGCTGGTTGGCGGCCAGTCGACGCGTATGGGTTGCGATAAAGCTTTAGTACACGATGCAGTCAGCGGCCAGGTTCTCTGGCAGCGGCAACTTCATATTTTGGAAGAGTTACAGCCTGAGGAGATTTTTTGGTCTGGACCTGCACGTAAGGGCATTCCTGTTGATTTGCAAATTCTTGAAGACACCATTCCGAATGTGGGTCCTTTGGCGGGAATCAGTGCTTGTTTGAATGTCTTACGTACCGACCTGCTTGTGGTTATGGCCATTGATCTGCCGCAGATGAACGCGACTTTTCTGAAGAGATTGCTGTCTTCTTGTACTCCGACTTGCGGGGTTGTGATGAAGCGCGATATCTATTTCGAACCGTTGGCGGCGGTTTATCCCAGAACGATGAGAGCATTAGCTGAGGCCCATCTTAACCAGGGGCGCTATGCATTGCAGGATCTCCTGGGCGAAGCTGAACACGAGGGCATGATCCGTTCGATTCAGCTTGGAGAAGAGGAGAGGGCTCTCTTCAAAAATGTGAATGAGCCGGGCGATCTTTAAGGCTGACGCATCCAGCAAGGGGCGGTGATTTGAATAGATCAAAACCGCCAATTGTCAGCATGAATTGAATTCATCGTTTTGATGCAAAAGTTGAAAGTCGAAAGATGTTACGTTTCGGTGACGGTGGTGCGTAGGGTGCTTCCCGTTCTTCATACCCTTCTGTGCGGAAATTCCGCGCGAAGATTGAAAAACCTAACGCCGGAAATCCCGAGGAATGCATGAAACGAATACCCTGTAGCCATCATCTCAAATCCCCCAACCGACCCCAACTTATTCCAAACTGGACCCGTGCGGTCCTGTTCAGCCTTTTTGGCACAGCCACGGCCATCGCCGGTCCTGCTGATTCCAAAGAGATGTCACCTGCCGCACAGATTAAGCAAATAGTGGAGTGGCAGCCGGGGGATCCTCTCAGTTTTGCCGGAGGCTTGGGCACATTCGACGTGCAAATCCGCGAGCGTGTGCAGATGAGCGACAACTGGCTCGACTTCAACAGTAATAATAATGCCCGCGATGATGCCGGTTTGCTGGAACGGTTGCGACTGGGTCTGAAGCTGGCGCCCACGGACTGGTTCACCTTCTATGCCCAAATGGAGGATTCGCGGACGTTCTTCGATGACTCCAACACGCTTAAGCCCAACGTTGGGACTTTCGTCGCCAACAGCCAGCGCGAATACATCACCAATAACGATCCGTTGGCCCTGCGTCAGGCTTATGTCCAATTCGACAAGGCCTTCGGGCAACCACTAAGCTTCAAGCTTGGACGTCAGGTTCTCTCTTATGGGGATGAGCGTCTGGTCGGTGGCTTTGACTGGGATAACAACGCCCGCGTGTTCGATGCGGTGAAGGCCCAGTACAAGGGTGTCGGCTATACGGTCGACGGATTTGCCTCCTACGTTGTGCCGCATCAGAGCGATGAATTCGACGTGCCTGATACGCACGATCTTTTCGGCGGCATCTATGCTGCGACGGATTTGGTGCCCAAGATGACTTCCGATTACTACGTGTTCTGGCGCAGCAAGGATAAGGTTACACCTGTCACTACTTTCACGGCCAACGACAATCAGACTGAAGGAAATGCGGCGCCTGACGGCGATTACGTTACGATTGGAACCCGGTGGAAGAGTAAACCGAAAGCATTTGGCCCTTGGGATTTTGGAATGGAGGGAGCAATTCAGGCCGGTTCCATTGTCAATCCGCAGGGATTCAAGACCTCAACTGCTGTAATTGGTGGTGCCTCCATCAATACGGGCCGTCAGGATCTTCTGGCTGGTATGGCCCACGTTGAAGGCGGTTACACCGTAGCTGATATAGATTGGACGCCTCGGTTCTTCGCTTCATTTGACTATGCGTCCGGTGACGGAAATCCCGGCAGTGGAACTTCGAACACCTTTCAGAATCTATATCCGACCAACCATCCACTTTACGGCATCATGGATCGGTTCTCACTCCAGAACATGGAGCAGGTCACCATTGGCGTCATCGCCAAGCCGACCGACCAGCTGACCTTGAAGCTCGACTGGCACAATACGTGGCTTAATTCGACCAAAGACGAATGGCGCGCTGCGAATCAATCGGCTTTCGGCCCAAGTCTGGCTGGTGGAGTTGGCAACGGCTCAACTCGTTATGCCAATGCGCTCATGCGTAATCCCAGTAACTATGTCGGTTCGGAAGCCGATCTCATCGCTACATATAAAGTCACGAAATGGTGCACGCTCCAGGCTGGCGGCGGTCATTTCTTTGCCGGATCTTATATTCGCGAAACTCAACCCGCGACCCAGGAAGTTAACGATGCCAACTTCGTCTATAGCCAGGTCCAGTTTGATTTCTAAGTCCTGAAAAATCTCTCCGTCGTATCCATTTCGACGGAGAGATCAGGCTTTGCGGAGCACTCCATCGGTCAGGATACGTGCACGCAAGCCGCCGCGGCCTTTAAGCAAAGTTTCCGCTCCCGGTGCAAAGGCCTGATCCATCCACGAGCAGGGACGGCATTCTTCCATTCCTTCAAACTGCACATCTTGAATGGTAAAGGGTTGTCCGATCAACTGGTTGAGATCGATGCCGCTCACGATGATATTACGCCGGAAGACTGCGGGTGGTTTGTCGGAAACATGCAACGTGCGGCAAAGGTCATCGTAAACTTCGAGAGAGAAAAAGGTGGTCTGGCCCTTGTAATCCTTTTTGTAATCGAAAAACCGATCCCCAATGATTCCCTTATCTGCCACGCATTCCGCCTGCTCGACTTCAATGATCGGATGGTTTCCCGGCGGTTGGCCATGATGACCGAAAAAATTATGACCGGGTGAAATATAAATGTGTTCGATGCGCACAAAATTCCTCCAGCAAAAAATCAGGCGGGTTCAACCTGGACGGCGCATGCCTTGTAGGAAGGCTGACGAGAATAGGAATCAAAAGTTGCACAGGTCAATTGGTTCGTCTCCATGTAATGCATGGGAATAAAAAGCTGTCCCGGTTGCACTGTAGGTGTAACGAAGGCTGTTGCGGTGATGGATGAACGACGCGAGCGAATGCATGCTTGGGCATGGGGTGCAATGCCAAGCCGTTTGGCATCGTCAGGATGAATCTCCACATAACATGATGCGGGGTAAAGTTTGCGCAGGACGTTAGACTTGGCCGTGCGGGTGTTCGTGTGCCATTGCGAGGAAGTGCCACGCCCGGTAAGCAGAAGGAACGGGTATTGCGCGTCAGGCGGCTCGGGCATGGCGCGGGGTTGTTCAAAAATAAAACGAGCCCTTTTATCCGGCGTGTAAAAGGAGCCGTCTTCGAAAAGACGCCGTTCTTGTGTCGGCCTTGCATCCTTGTTGCCGGTCAGATCGTCGGCGCGGCAGGGCCATTGGATTCCGCCGCAGTCGTCGATCATCTGGTAATCACGAATGGCGGTGATCTCACAGGGTTGTCCGCGTGTAACCTCTTTGAGAAGCTGGAAGACTTCTTCCGGCGAACTCCATTTGCGAAACATATCGCCGCAGCCCCAGTAGTGGGCCAGCAATTGCAAAATGTTAAAATCGGAAAGGGCCTGCCCTGGTGCGCGTCGGATTTTTTTTACCAGACCGATACGGCGTTCGGAATTGATCAGCGTACCATCCTTCTCGCCCCAACCGGCAGCGGGTAAGAACAGGTCGGCCCGTAATGCGGTATCCGTTGTCGGGTACATGTCCTGTACGACGAGAAAATCGAGTTTGCCGAGAATCTCGTTGAACGCCTTTTGGTGAATCCACGAGTGGGAACCATTGGTGGCCACGACCCAAAGGCCCTTGATCTGGCCTTCGTCGATTTTTTGTACGATTTGATCGTAAGCAAGCGAAGGTTCGCGCGGAATGACGCTTTCCGGAATTTCCAGCAGGCCGGCAACCTTGGCCCGATGGGCATTGTTCTTCGCGTCATGTCCACCCAGCAGGCTGGTAATATTGGCAAAGAGACGCGAACCCATCGCGTTGCATTGGCCGGTGATCGAGTTCGCGCCGGTCCCGGGCCGTCCGATATTGCCGGTCATTAGGGCAAGATTGATAATGGCCTGGGCCGTGCGAGTTGATTCGTGCCCCTGGTTCACACCCATCGTCCACCAGAATGAGACGCGCTTTCCTTCGGCAATAGTTTGCGCAAAACGATGCAGCCGTTCTTCGGTAATGCCCGTGGCTAAGGCGGTCATTGCCGGGGTGAACGATTCGACGAAACCGGCAAATTCTTCATAGCCAGTGGCGTGCGCTGCAATGAAATCGCGCTTCACTGCTCCCATTTTAATAAGGAGATGGGCCAAACCGTAAAGCAGGACGAGGTCCGACTTGGGTTGAATGGCGTAATGTTGTGTCGCGGCCATGGCCGTCTCCGTAGCGCGCGGATCGACTACAATGATCTCAGGGTGATGTGGATTGCGCATGACGCGTTGCCACATAATCGGGTGAGCAATGCAGGGATTGGAGCCGACGAAAACCAGCACGTCCGATTCCTCGAAATCGGCGTAGGTATAAGGCGGCGCGTCGAACCCGAACGATTCCTTGTAGGCGACGTGTGCGGTGGCCATGCATTGGCGCGTGTTGCTGTCGCAATGAACAAAGCCCATCCCGAATTTGAAGAGGCAGCCCATGAAAGCCATCTCTTCAGTCGTAATTTGACCGGTGCTGAGAAAGGCGACTGACTCCGGTCCGTGCTGGGCTTTGATGGTCTTGAACTTCTCACAGAAGAGGGTGAGGGCGTGGTCCCAGGTGCAAGGCTCAAGCGAGCCGCCACGCGTGGAACGCAGCAAGGGGGTTGTGCCACGGTCGGGCGCACTCAGCGGAGCCAGGGCCTCCCATCCTTTCGGGCAGGCCATGCCGAGGTTGACCGGATATTCAGCGTCGGCACTGAGATTGATCGCCTCGCCATCTTTCAATTGAATGTTCAGACCGCAGCCAGTGGAACAAAAACCGCAGACCACGGTGGTCGTGGCGTCGGGGACAAGACGCGAGGGAACCTGGCCAAGACCGAACTTGCCCGGTTCGCGCACGAGTTCTTCCGTCAACGTCCCCTTCCATTGTCGGAGGGTCGTTATACCTTCGTGCAGTTCTTTTAAATCTTTTGGCAATTTGGGCAGCGACGGCATAACGCACCTCTTTTAGATTCCGCCCGGCATTCTGTAAGCTACCACGGCGGTAAAAAAGGTGTAGCGCTCAAGGACAAGAAAAACTCCGATGCTGATAGAAGCTAAGCTCAAGGAAAATGCCATCGTCATGCCGCCGGTTAGAATAGTGCCGAACAGGAAAAGGCCGGAAACGACAAAGAGAATGTCGCGGGCTGTTTTGATCTTTGGTAGCAACCGTTCAATGATTAACGCGGACTGATGGATTGTGTTGGCTTCATCATCGAGTGCCTTGCGATAATTGGAAAATTCCGATAGCACCAGTGCCATCAGGATGAGGAGAGCTGTGCTCGCAACGACGTGGATTAAAAGAGAAATATCGGTCGAAAAGAACCAACCCGTCCACGCCGCGATCGTACCAACGGTGATGACGCCAAGAAGGGCGGCGGCTCCGTAGAATTTCAAGGCTGTGTATTTCATTTTCCAGAATTTTCGATGGGTATCGACGTAGATCATCACCGAGGTGAAGACCGCCACGATGCCGAGAAACGCCGCGCTTGCCGTTGCTCCCAGAGAAATCAATGACCCCGGCAGAAACCACGCCGCCGGAATCGCTGCCGATCCCGCGCCCGCGAAGAGGCTAAAGGCCAGGATTTCCCGGCTCATCCACGATGTGCGCAAGCCTAGAAAAAATCTCCACGCGCCGAGGGGGCGCCCCAGGTGGAGCGTCGCCGCGCCCAGTCCGGCATTGAGCAGGAGGAAGGCCCCAACTGAAACGGGAAATTGCGTGAGCTTGAACACCGTAGGGAGGAGGAGACCTAGCATGGTCAGCACGACGAACATCCCGGCCGCCGCTTGCGAGAGAATAAGCATCACAATCAGCGGCCAATGGGCGTGTTCGAGACGGAGCTTGTGGGCGCTGGCCGACATGCTGGTGGCAGGAATGGTCTTCTTGGATAAGTAGCGGGTTGTCGGCTGCGTGTAGCTGGAATCGTAAGCGCCGGGTAGCATGGTTGAATCAGGAGTCGCATCGCGAATGACCTGTTCAATATCGACCAGGGTGATTTTGATCGCCTCGTGCGGACAGGCCTGAACACAGGCGGGAGCTTCTCCCACCGCGAGCCGGTCGTGACACATGTCACATTTGCGCACGATGCCGAGTCGTTCGGAATACTTCGGAACATCGTAGGGACACTTCATGGTGCAGTATTGGCACCCGATGCACTGGTCATCGAGATGGCGTACGATGCCGGTGTCGCTGTCCTTTTCATAGGCGAGCACGGGGCAGCCTTCGAGACAGCCCGGTTCTGCGCAATGATGACAGGCAGTTGTGACCGTTTGCTGATAAGGACGATCGTTCTCTTTGCCGATGAGGAGTCCGACATCACGCCAGGTTTCATGTTCCTCCAGGCCGTTGAGGGAGTGGCAAGCGCTGACGCACGCCTTGCAACCACTACACGAATCGAGATTCACCTCGAAAGCGTATTGCTGGCCGGGACCCGGTTTGGAAAGCGGAATCAGGTCGCGATAAAATTTGGCTTGAAGAGGAAAATCGGCGCTCGCGTGTTTCTGAGAGAAACGCTCGACGGCCGTGAGCGTTTGCTGTTCGGCAAGCAGTTGATCAATCAACGTCCCGCCGGATAACTCAAGGGGACCTATAAGTGCGTCATGGGTCATTTTATGCGCAGAAAAGGGTTTGAAGCGCATTGAGATCATGCCTTGCGGTGAAGGCCTGAAAGGATTCCCCGGCGCTTTTGTTTTTCAGATAAACGAGAAGAATTTTTTCCACGAGCGGCTTCAGTTCTTCAAACGAGACGGCCTGGAAGACTTGGCGGCCCACGGCTTGATGCTTGCCAAAACCGCCGCCGACACAGACATGGTAGGCCTCGCGTCCGTCACTGGTCTTGGCGCCGAGCAGACCGATGTCACCCATGTAGTGCTGGGCGCACGAATTGGGGCAGCCGGTAAAGTGAATGTTCACGGGCACATCGAGCTTGACGCTGTTTTCGAGATGCTTGATGAGCGCGAGCGCGTGGCCTTTCGTATCGGTGGAGGAAAACTTGCAGTACTTGTTTCCGGTACAGGCGATCACGCCGCTGGCGAGGTTCGACTGTTTCCAATCAAAGCCAATCCGCCGCACTTCTTTTTTAACGGTTTCCAGAAAAGTAGTCGGGATATTGGGAATGATAAAATTTTGCCAAACCGTGAGCCTGATTTCCCCTGAACCGTAGTGATCGACGATGTCGGCGATGCGTTCCAGTTGTTTGGGAGTCAATTGGCCCACCGGCAAAGCGACGCCAAGATAATGGAAACCAGTTTGTTTTTGAGGAAACGCACCGATGTGGGAGTGGGGAACGGCCTCGAAGGGATAAGCGATCGAGGCGGGATCGAGAGAGGAGCGGGGGAGTTGCCTTCCGAGCAGTTTCTCGGTTTCGGCGAGATACTGGTCTAGCGGCCATTTTTCGAGGAGGTGCTTGAGGCGCGCCTTCTTCCGGTCGCCCCGGTTTCCGTTGGCGATGTAGACCCGAATCAGGGCGACGACAACCTGAACGATGTCATCCGGCGTCACGATGACGCCGAGATCGCGGGCGAAGGTCTTGTGTCCAGTTGCGCCGCCCACGGCAATACGAAAGAAAATCTTGTCGTCAATTCGCGCCGCCTTGACGCCTATATCGTTGGTGTCCTCAACCGAACCGATCAGGCCGCCGCCATCGAAGGCGACGTTAAATTTACGCGGAAGGTCGTAAAACTCGCGATGATTGATGATGAACTGGGCAAGTTCCTGCACATAGGGCGTGCAATCGATCAACTCGTGCGGATCGATTCCGGCCGTGGGGTTGGACGTGAGATTGCGGATGTTATCGGCTCCCGCTCCACGGGTGTGGAGGCCGATGAGCTGGATGCGGCGCAGAAACTCGGGCGCATTTTTCGGCTCGATGAGCCGGATTTGCAGATTGGCGCGTGTGGTGATCTGGACGTAGCCGGTGGTTAGTTCCTTCGCGATGGCCGCAATCTCGCGCAATTGAAATGTCTTCAACTGGCCGCCGGGAATGCGCAGTCGTGCCATGAAGGCATCCTTGATCGGCGTGAGATAAAAAAGGCCGTTCCATTTGAAGCGAAAAATCTCTTCTTTATCCGGAGCCTTGTTTGCTTTCGCGTTCTCGGCCAGCCGGTAATAGGAATCGAGCGGATGTTCTTCCTTCTTGATCCGCTCCTCGAGAATGAGAGGCGTTTCGTCTTCGGGAGGTTTTGTCCCGGCGGCCTGCGCCATATCGCCGAAGGTTACACCCTTGGAGGCCAGACCGGAGAAAAACCCCTTGAGATAATTCTTCTGTTCCAGCGTTAACGGCTGACCTTCGATCACATCAAATTGGGGAAGCGAGCTCATGTTAGTAAACGTCCCGACAATAACGTTTGTCTGTTTTCAGTTTACCGACGTAGGCCGCCGCAGCCTCGGGCGTCAGACCGCCGGCGGTCTGGCAGACCTGATGCAGTGCGGTATCGACGTCCTTGGCCATGCGAGAGGCATCACCGCAGACATAGAAATGCGCACCCTCTTCGAGCCATGACCAGAGATCTGAGGCGCTTTCGATCATCCGGTTTTGGACGTAAATTTTCTCCGCTTGATCGCGGGAAAAGGCGAGGTCGAGGCGAGTGAGAAAGCCGTACTGTTTCCAGCCTTCCAATTCTTCGCGGTAGAGAAAATCGGTCGCAGCGCGCTGGTCGCCAAAGAACAGCCAGTTGCGACCGGTTGCTCCAATAGCACGGCGTTCTTCGAGAAAAGCGCGGAAGGGAGCGATCCCGGTTCCGGGACCGACCATGATCATGGGCGTGGCGTCGTCCTTCGGCGGCTTGAAACCGGGCGAAGCGTGGACGAAGACTGGTGCCGGTGTCTCGGTTCCAATCCGGTCGGCCAGGAAGGTTGAGCAGACGCCTTTGCGCGGGCGTCCATTGAGATCATAGCGGACAATTCCAACGGTGAGATGCACTTCGCCCGGATGCGCCTTCGGGCTGGACGAGATCGAGTAGAGGCGCGGCTGAAGTTTGCGTAATTTTGAGGCTAAATCGATGGCGTTCGTGCCGCGCGCGGGAAGCTCCGAGAGAAAAGGTTTCAGGTCGAAATCTTCGATCAAGGCCAAACGCAGAGACTTTTCTTTACCTGAAGGAGTTTTGACGGCTTCTTCGCCATCGAGGTCGGAGGCCGCAAGAATCTCGCTGACGAATTCAGGACAATTGGTCGGAACGACACCGAGGGCATCGCCGACTTCATAAGTCAGGTCGGAACCTTCCAGGATGATTTCGAAATGTCGCGTGTCTTTGGCTGAGCCTTCGCTGTTGAGTTTGCGATTGGTTTTGAGACAGGCCGGGAAGGGATTTAATTTGGAGTAGGCGCGGCTGGTGGTATCCAAGTCTGTATCAGACGATGAAGTGGAAGCGGATTCAATGGCTCCATTTCCCATTGCCTTCATCAGCCCATCGAACCAGAGCTTCGATTTTTCCTCGTAATCGACATCGCAGTCGATGCGGTCATGGACTCGCTTTGCGCCGAGTTCTTCCAACCGCCGGTCGAACTCCTTTCCGGCCTGGCAAAATTTCGCATAGTTGGTATCGCCGAGGGCGAGGACGGAGAATTCAACGGTTTCAAGCTTCGGGGCCATTTCGCTTGCCAGGAAATTCCAGAAGGCCTGCGCATTGTCGGGCATCTCTCCGTCGCCGTAGGTGCTGGTGACTATGGCAATGCGGTTATCAGCGGCGAAGTCGATCTTGGCGTGGTCTTCCATGCTCATCGCACGCGCATTGAAGCCGTGTTTCTTGGCCTCTTTGGCGAGGCGTGCCGAAAGCGCTTCCGCGCCGCCGGTTTGAGAACCGAACAGGATCAACAGACTTTTTAAATTCGTTGGCACAGCCTGCGCTGAATTCGCAACTGTCAGCCTCTCGGCGGACATCAGCCCCGCGAGATAGCCATTAAACCAGGCCCGTTGCTCGGGCGAGAACGGGGCTGTTTCTGGGAGGAGTGGATTTGTTACCGGTGACATAAAAAAAGGAGATAAAAGGCAAGAAGCAGCGTCGATGCCAACAGCACCCAGAAGCCGGTTCGGTAGAAGAGGAGTGGATTACGTTCCAATAGAGGGCCACCATGAACATCCCACGGGGCCGTTTCGGGATGGGCCAGGGCGAAGAGCAATTCGGAGTAGCATTGATAGCGTTTCTCCTGCTTGAGGCTCAGACACTTGAGAATTACGCATTCGAGCCAGGGCGGAACATTGGGATTCAGTTTGCTTAGACGCGGTGGCTCACCGTGGTGGGGAATCTGAAAACGCTCGATGGCACCAAACGGCGGGCGTCCCGCGAGACTTTCGTAAAGCGTCGCACCGATGGAGAAAATCTCGGTTCGTTCCGTCAGAAGCGCGCCTTTAAAGCGTTCCGGCGCGAGATAGCTTGGGGTGCCTGACGTGGAAGCTTCGGTGAAGACGGGACTGGCCAAGCCCAGGTCGAGCAGCTTGAAGGAAACATCATCGTCTTCGCGAAAGACGAGCAGGTTGTCGGGTTTGATGTCGCCGTGGACCAGTTCACGACCGAGCAGGAATTGTCCTGCCCGGCAAAGAATTTTTCCCAATGCGAGCGTCTCATCCGCTGAAAGCTTTCTTGTTTTAAGCAAAAATTTGAGACTGGGAGCCTCGACATAATCCATCACGTAAAAGTAGGGATTACCACTTTCCGATTTTCGGGAGGGGACGAAGAAATCGCCATGCAAGCGACAGGCATTCCATATCTCACGGGAAAAACGAGCCACCAGCACGCCACTGTCATCCGTCTCGGCTTCTTGAGGGATGAATTTGACGACGTAGCGTTGGGCATCTTTTTTTGCCAGCCAGACACGATCATTGCCCGCGATGCGGTTCAGCAAAACGTAACCATCAAACTCTTTTCCTTTGGCCGGTTGAGGAAAAGCAGCGGCTATCGAGGAACTTGCGTCCGGTATTTCAGGCCCCAGTTTTTCCACGCGGACTACAATGGCACTTAAATCGTCCAAATCCTCCGCCTTGCAATCCTTGAGCGCTTCCTGAATTGCGCCACGAGCGTTGGATGTTTTGCCAACAAGATGACCTAGTGATTCGTCATCAAGCAGTTTGGTCAACCCATCCGACGTGAGAACAAGCGTGTCGTTCACGGCCAAGTCTTTTTCGAAATAATGAGGCTGAAGCTGCGGCCCCATGCCAATGGTTTGAGTCACGCGTTCCTGCCCATCGGAGTCTTTCGTCACGTGATCCCGGCTGAGTCTCTCGGTTACTCCGTCGCGCATGAGCAGAATGGGGGAATCGCCCACGTTAAGCCCAAAGAGGCGATTGCCGCTTAGGCAGGCCACGGCCAAGGTCGCCTGCATCGAGATGGTGCCATCGAGGTAAAAGCCTTCGCGCAGCAAACTCTCATTGGCCTGTTGCACCAGATGTTCGAAAAACTTTCGCATGGGCCATTGCCGGGGCCGTGCCGAAAAATTATCGGCCACCAGCCGAACCACGCGTTCAGCGCAACGCTCGGGATCGCGTGCCGTCCCCACCCCGTCGGAGAGGACGCAAAGCAGGCCTTCATCATCCAAAGGAACGAGGGCGAGACGATCCTGGCTCGCCTTGTCGGGCGAGCCAGGATGTTCATAACTTGATACTCGCAATTTCATTCTTAAATGCGTGCGCCACTCAAAGCGCCCCAGGTACTGCGCCAGCGGGTTTTCACCAAGAGCAGGCCCACAAGAGCGACACCGCACAGGCTGCCAAAAATGAGCAGTCCCGCCGTGTAATGTCCCGTCCAGCCCTTGGCATAACCGAGCATGGTGGCCAGGAGGAAGCCGCCAACTCCGCCGCCGCAACCGACCAAGCCGGTCATCACGCTGATTTCACGTGCAAAACGTTGGGGCAGGAGTTGAAAAACCGAACCGTTGGCCATGCCGAAGCAGCCGCAGGCGATCAGCAGAAACAGGAAGTTGGAGGTAAGGGGCATGATGAAAGCTGCGCCAACCAGGGCAAGTCCGGCCCCCGTGTAAAAGATCGAGAGGGCGCGGACGCCTCCGAGGTGATCGGCAATTGCTCCGCCAACCGGTCGCAACAACGCACCCGCGAGAGTGCACATGGCGGCGTAGTTGCCCGCTTCCACTGGGGTAATTCCGTATTGCGAGGTGAAGTAGATCACCAAGGAGGTGCCGAGACCGACGAAACCGCCGAAGCTGACCGTGTAGTAGAAACAGAACCAATGGGCATCCTGTTGCTTGAGAAGATTGGTATAGTCGGAGAGCTTCCTGGCTTTCACTTCGACGGGCGCGTCCTTGGCCAGCCAGATATAGACCGCTAGCACGAGTAACACAGGGATCAGCACGATGCCAAAGACGTTTTGCCAGCCGTAAGCCACGGCGAGGCGCGGAGCCAGGAGACTGTCGATGACGACGCCGACATTGCCCGCTCCGGCCAGCCCCATGATAAGTCCCTGCATGTGGGGTGGGTACCAGCGTCCGGCCTGAGGTAGCGCGACCGCAAAACTAGCGCCAGCGAAGCCAAGAATGATTCCCATGAAAAGCGTGGCTTGAAGGGAAGGCAGGCCAAAAATCCATGCCGCCAGTAGTCCCAGCGCTACGATCGATTGCGCGACAATACCAGTCGTTTTTCCACCGAATCGATCAACAGCCAAACCAAGGACAATGCGCAAGGCGGCGCCGGCCAGGATGGGAGTCGCCACCATCAAGCCTTTGTCCTGCGGCGTTAAGGCGAGTGTCTTGCCGATCTGTGCACCGAGGGCGCCCAGGATCGTCCAGACCATGAAGCTGACGTCGAAGTAAAGGAAGGAGGTGAGCAGGGTGGGCCAGTGGCCACTTTTTTTGAGGTCGGATAGTTTCATAGGTAGTTATTGCTGGGTGGTGTGTGGTTCTGTCAGTTTGGTTTGGTTTTGAAAGCGTCTTCCCGAGCCAAGCTTGCGAGCCTGCTGGTAGAGATCCTGGCGAAAAACGCGTTGGCAGAGTTCTGTTGAAGGCTGTTCAATTTTCGAAAACCCGTTGTCGGCCATATGTTCCATGATCCAATCGATTTTGCCCGGCGTCGGTTCGTTTGCGTTATGCCGATAAAAGGCGATGAAATCTTCAATCGTTTCCCGTCGTCCATGCCCGTAGTCATAACGACCGCTCAAGCTCGGCAACAGGACCTTGGCTGGCAGATTGAGATATTCCGGACGGCAGAGCATCGACACGATCTCGCCCAAATTTTCCGGCTGATCGCACCATTTGCATGCTTCCAGCAAAGCCGCCATCAGCGCCAGATGTTCGCCGGCTCTCTTTTCAGCAAATTCCTCCCGCACCATCAGAATTTTTTCAGGATGTCCCCGTGATAACTCCGTACTCGTCGCCACGGTCCAGCCAAGATGATTTTGCACCGCAAGCGAGTTCCACGGTTCACCCACGCAAAAGCCGTCGAGATTCCCCGCCTTCAGGTTCTGGCAAACCTGCGGAGGCGGCACAATGACGATGCGTACCTCCTTATCGGGATCAATCCCGCCGGAGCGAAGCCACTGGCGTAAGAGAAAATTATGCGAGGAAAACGGGCTGACGGTGCCCAAGGTTGGAACCTTTCGGGGATTGGCCGTGAGGAGAAATCGCTTGAAGCTTTTCGCGTCACGCACCCCCTGGGAGAAAAATGAATTGGACAGGGTAATGCCATTGCCGTTCGTGTTCAGCATCATGCCCGTTACGCACGGATTTGCGATGGAACCCCAGCCGCAGGTCGCCGCCAAGGCCATGCCAGCTACCGCGTGGGATGCGTCCAGTTCGCCGTAAATGATCTTGTCTCGCACGGTGGCCCAGCCGAGTTCGCGGTGAAGCACCACCTCGACACCGTATTTCGCGAAGAGTTTCGACTCAAACGCGACGACAAATGGCGCGCAATCGACCAGCGGGACAAACCCGACGCGCAATTTACGCTCGGGGCGGATAAGGGAGCCGGTGCGTTTCATAGGTATGGAACCCCGAAAGGGCACGAGCCATGCCATGAACTCAAAATCATGGCATTAGTATTGCTCAACGTTCTCATACCAATCATGAATCAAATTCATTCAACGGGCTTGCCCCTCGACAGCCGCCAGATCCAAGCCTTTCAGGTGCTGTCCCGAACTGGCAGTTTTACCGAGACCGCGAAGGCTCTTCATCTCTCTCAATCGGCCATTAGTCACTCGATGAAAGCGCTGGAACAAAATGTCGGCTGCCGTCTTTTTGACAGGGTGGGCAAGAAGGCTTTGCTTAACCAGGCGGGAGAACAGTTCCTTATTCGTGTGGAAAAAATCCTTCAAGAAATGAATCAAGCCCGGTCTGAATTGCGTCATCTCGGGCAATGGGGACAGGGACGATTACGGGTCAGCGCCACGCCGACTGCCTGTCAATACCTGCTTCCTTCTGTGTTAAGGGAGTTCAAGGAAAGCTTTCCCAAATGCGCCATCATCATCGAACCGGGCGATACACCGCAGGCACTGGAGCTTCTTCGTCAGAACCGCGTTGATCTTGCTCTCGCATTGGAACCGCCGACGGAGGAGCGCATCACCTTTCGTCCGCTCTTTTCCGATGAACTCAAATTTCTGGTCAGTCCCCTTCATCCCTGGGCCAAAGAAGGCCGCGTACCACGTGAAGAAATCTCAGGCCAGAACTACATTCTCTATAATAAAAGCAGCTACACCTTCAAAATTATCGCGCGTTACTTCAGTCAGGAATCGATCAATCTGCGTTCCTCTCTGGAACTGGGCAGCATGGAAGCAATCAAGGAACTCGTCAAATTGGGGCTTGGAGTAAGCATCCTCGCGCCATGGATTGCTCAAAGCGAAATTGAGGAAGGCTCGCTCGTCGCGATCCCTCTCGGACGGCGCAAGCTCAAGCGCCATTGGGGCCTGGCCCATTGGCAATCGCGTCGCCTAAGCCTGCCTGAAGAAACCTTTGCCGGTCTCTGCAAATCCGTTTCCGATAATTTGCCCCTCAACTTACCCTAAGACGTGAGAATTGGAGCCAGCTTGTTACGTAGCTCAAAGAGATCGATTTATACCGAAAGAGCCTGCTAAATGGTCTAGGCATTTGCTGAAAAAGTGATCATTGGCTTGAACGTGGGATAGAGGGTAAGAGTTAAAGAAGGATGCGAGATAAAAGCGAAAGACAGTTGAGATTCCCGCCGAAGCGGCCTCTTCACTGGAAGTCTATCGCAATTACAAAACGGAAAACTTGGAAGATCGACAAAGACATTGCCTATCCAGATCAACCAACCTTTCGATGAGAACGTTATTTTTGACCGTGGTACTTGGATTGACTGGTATTGCCAATTCTTGCGCCGCCTATCAAACGAAGCTAGCGAATCTGATGACCCAATGGTCAAATCAGGTTTCTCCCACCAATGCTTTGCCTGAGTATCCTCGCCCTCAGATGGTAAGGTCCCAATGGCTTAACTTGAATGGCCTCTGGGAATTCTCTTCCGCGAAAGAGGGAGAGGTTGCGCCGTTTGGGAAACCCCTACCCGAACAAATTCTCGTTCCCTACCCGGTTGAGTCTCCGCTTTCAGGTTTAATGCGCCGGGAAGATCGAATGTGGTACAGACGTCTCTTCACGATTCCCAAAAGTTGGCAGGGCCAGCATATCCTTCTCCATTTTGGTGCCGTGGACTGGAAAGCCACCGTCTACATTAATGGAAAGGAAGCAGGCACGCATCAGGGTGGATATGGCTCCTTTACTTTCGATATTACCGATGATCTAAAGTCCGGCGAAAACGAAGTCATTGTCCAAGTTTATAACCCAGCTGATCTGGGCGATCAGCCTGTCGGCAAGCAGACGAGGGCGCCGCGAGGTTACTGGTATGCCGCCAGTTCAGGAATCTGGCAGACCGTTTGGCTGGAGCCTGTTCCCACCGCGCACATTACCCGCCTTGATATGACTCCCGATATCGAACATGGAATGTTACGCCTGACAGTGCGGGGCGAAGGAATTTCCGACCAAGCCATCGAGGCGATTGTTACCACTGGCCCAACCCTCATTGGGCAGGTCGAAGGAGCCGTTGGCCAGGAAATCGATATCCCCATAGCGAATGCCCATCTATGGGCACCCAACGATCCTTTTCTCTATGACCTCAAAGTAGTGCTGAAAAATAGCACCTCCACCGTTGATACGGTAACTGGCTACTTCGGGATGCGCAGCCTTGCTGTTGGCAAAGTAGAGGGCATCACGCGGCCCCTGCTAAACGGGAAATTCATTTTTCTCCTTGGACCGCTTGATCAGGGATTTTGGCCAGATGGAAATTATACGGCGCCCACCGATGAAGCGCTTCGCTTCGACCTCGAGCAGGAGAAGAAGTGTGGATATAATCTTGTCCGTAAGCACATCAAGGTTGAACCGGCCCGTTGGTATTATTGGGCCGACAAACTCGGTATCTGCGTGCTTCAGGATATGCCTTCCATGGCTCCTCGTGGGCTTCTGCCAGACCTTACCGAAAGAAAAAATCGAGGAGACCAAACTCCCGAGGTAAAGGCTGAGTTTGAAAATGAATTCATGGAGATGGTCGATCAACTGCGGTCTTCTCCTGCCATCATCGGCTGGATCGGATTTAACGAAGGGTGGGGAGAATACGCAAAGCGAAGCGAAGTGAGCCGACTGGCGGAAAAAATCAAGAGCTCCGATCCCAGCCGCCTCCTTATCGCCGAAACCGGCTGTTTTAAAGCGGAGGCCGGAGATGCTCTCGACTGGCATACCTATCCGGGCCCAGGCTCTCCGCCCCCCTTGGAAAATTGCTTTGCCGGGCAGGGTGAATTCGGTGGAGTGGGTCTCGTCGTCAAAAACCATAGCTGGACTCCGGTCAACAAAGACCAGGATACCTCCGCCAATTATACCGCCAAATATATCGGCATGATCCACCAGGTGAAGGAGTTGATGTACAGCCCGGGGCTTAGTTACGCCATTTTCACCCAGATCACTGACGTCGAAAACGAACGCAACGGTCTCCTCACCTACGATCGCGCTGTCTTTAAAGGAGATATGGACCTTATGCGCAAGGCAAATGAAGATGTCATCACCTCTTCAAATTTTGTCGCGATGCCGATTACCGATTCATTTCGTGATGAATTTACGAATGACGCAGACAAGTGGGGTTTCCAGGAAGGTTTATGGAAGCTTGATAATGGCGCCTATACCTCGTCTTCGGGAATCTCGCTGGCAAAATTAAATTTTAATAATTTTTCATGCGAAACGAATATAACCTTGGCGGTAGGGGGTGAGGCAGGCTTGATGTTTCGCGTTGCTGATGCAGGCGCTGACAGTCAGCATACTCCGGCGTACTATGCTGGTATTTCCACAGACAAGGGATTAGTGGTGAGTTATCGGGATGCGACCGGATGGGCTCCTCTCCAAACTGTTCCACTTCCAATCGAATCAGCAAAAAAATATCATCTGCGTGTCACTGCTTTTGGCGGAACGATTCGCGTTTACGTCGATGACATGACATTGGCGAAAATTGAGGCGAGTGATTTTCGCTCGTTGAACGGTGCCGAGGGCCTACGCGTGGTTGCCGGAGGTGCTCGCTTCGAGAGTTTTCACATCGATGATCCCTTTATCCGTCTCAAGCCACAAAAAGCGAACCGTTTTCTCACACATGATTCACGACAAAAAGATCTCGTTCGACTGGATGACAACGTTAACCGGACAGATGATGCGTTGTGGCAAATGACCCCGGGGCTGGCTGATGCCCGGGGGATTTCTTTCGAGTCGGCACGCAATCCAGGTTTTTATTTGCGAGATCAAAGGGGCTACATTGTCTACGAAAAGGACGATGGATCGTCTGACTTCAAAAAGGACACGACATGGGTAATCGTGCTTGGCCTCGCAAATCCTTCAATGATCTCTTATGAGTCACTATCTCATCCTGGAGAATATCTGCGCCAACTAAAGGGGATCATGACTTGTGCGCAGTGTTCATCCGATGGGGAGAAAAGTGATGCGACATTTCTGCAAATGAAATAACGGGGTGGACTGTCATTCTCCGAAACGACCCTTTCGGTTGCACGGCGCTACCCGACATGGATTCGAACCATGAATAACGCCTCCAAAGGGCGCTGTGTTACCGTTACACCATCGGGTAAGAAATGAAGGGCCTATTTTCCGGCTTGAGCGGCTAATGTCAAACAGAAGCGAGCATGCTGGTAAGCTGGACAAGGATAGGATACTGTGTAGTTCTGTTCGTCCCTGTGGATGAAAAAAGGAAAGGTCCCATGGAGTAGTGGTTAGCTCGCCTCCCTCTCACGGAGGTCGCACGGGTTCGAATCCCGTTGGGACTATTTCTCCTGTTTCTCCAGAGGTAATTTTGAGTAAGTGTACTAAGAATGTACTAAAAAACAAGCCTGTCGCTGGCTCATGCGGAATTTGGGCCGGGATGTAGAATCAAATCCGCGCTGTTGGTATAATGCCAGCTAACGCCCTTGCTTAGGGAATGGATTCTGAAATTTTCCATTTTTTTGGAAAATAAGTTTTTCCACGGCCATGGCTTCCCGTAGCCAACCCTTGCGGGAGTCGCCTCTAGCGAAGTCAGCTTGTGGCACAACCGCTACGCATTTTATTTCCACAAAAGCACCGCTAAGGCTTAAGCCCAATTTTATCGAGATGATGGAAATAAGGGTAGTGGGCCAGCTTGAAGAATATATTAACTTCCCTTGACGATTCGTCTGCACTTAAACATACTCTACCCCCAATGAATTGGCCGTTGCATGGGTCGATGTTACTTGCTATTGTGATCGGTACTTTGGATCACTTGCACCAAGGCAAGCATCTATTTAACCCCTTTTATGTGGCGAGAATCAGCAAGGCTACTAAGGCCAAGCGACGAATCGTTATTTGTTCCTTCGTTGGTGGGTTTGTTGCTTACTTAGCTGTTTTACTTTTTGCCTATAATCCTTTGTTTTCAGCCCAAACAATGGCTTTTGTCGCCTTTTGCTCAGTGCCCATGGTTCATGATGGCCGCATCACCAAGGCCGTGGAAGCATTTGAAAAAAAGCCGTAACCAAACATGATTACTTCCACCGTCTTATTTCTCCGAGCGCACTTGATCGCCATGGCGAGCTACGGGTTGCTTTTGGCCGTGGCTATAGGTTCATTTTACCCATATCCGCAATCGTTGTTTTTTTGCTTCCTGTCAATTTTTGCTTTGGCCGCATTCTATGGTTATTATGACGAGGGTCGCCGTATGTGGAGAAGCGTCAATAGAGGGAACCTAGAAAAATATGGAAGTGTAGTTGGATTTTGCGCTTATCCACGACCCGGAACATCCCTTCTAAAGGCATTAGATCGATATGCCAATGTGCAGCCTGAAGACATCGAAGAAATCAAGATGCAGACGTGCCGATTTTCAAATCCCTATCTCAAAGATTTGAGCAAGTATTTTGCCGATAGCGGTATGCGCCGTAACACACAAATTGAGGTTATGGGCGTTGGCAATCCCGACGACATGCAAGAGGTAAGGAATTATTTCCCCAATCTGGTTGTCGCTCATTCTCGCGCAAGATTAGTAACCCATTTCAATTTAGTTAGGGCCAAGGGACAATATTACCTGTGGTTTGAACCAGAGCACGATGACGATGCCTCTAAGGGAAGTTATATTCCCTCTAAGGGTGCTGTATTCATCGCTGTCGAGGATGAGAAGCTCGCGTTTGCTCGGTATGAGCAAGATCGGCTACCAGAGCCTGTGGCCATTGTTAGTTACTGATCTAGGCTTCTTTTTCCTTCAACAGCGCAATCTAACGATCAGTGATATATGGATAAAGATAGATTGTCCTAAGAGGACTATTTTTAATTTTTATTCAGAGGTAAATTTTGTGAGTGTACCAAGAATGTACTAAGCAAACAAAGCAGTCAGGGCTAATCGGCAACACCAATTCTGTCGAGACGATGGGAATAAGGGGTAGTGGTACAGCTTGAATCATCTTAGGCACTACCCGGTTCGCAATAACCCTCTGGTTTCTTGGCTCCGGCAGCAAACATCTCGTTTAGCATCTTCCAAGCACGAACCCGCGCACGCTCGGACAAATCTCTGGCTCTTTCATACTTGCTACCTTCAAGCTCTCGCTGAACAAGGGTTTCCAGATGGTTGATATGCAGGCTATTTTCAGCCCAAGCCGTCATCTGCTCAACGGAGATGGTTACGCTTTCTGATCTGGGAATTTCCATTCCCAAAAATCAACCCGTTAACCCCAAAGAGCAATCATTTCTTCCAAGCTCCGAACGTTACTGGCGATTTCTGCGTTCAAAAATGTAGGCAAAAAAATCAACCCTATCCAGACCATCAAAAATCTTATTGTGCAAATTGATTGCGTTAGCTGGTCATCGATTTTCATACCGCTTCTAAACGGCGCGTTACCCCATACGGGTGCTAATTTTCAAAAGTGCCCAAAACGGGTTCCAGACGAAACCAGCATGGAGGCCATAGTTTCCATTTATTTCGAATCAAAATCGTTTATCCAAGTAGCTAAGCCAATTTGCAACTGCCGCTCAGCCCCAGCAGCATATGGCTAGGGAATAAAAGACGCGCCAAGGGGTAGTCAGCATCACAAACGCGAATTCGTCATTTGGTGGAGGGAACAGGTAGTAACATAAAAGCTGTTAAGCGGCGGCCTTCAATCACCATGATTATGGGAAGGTTTCACCTAAAATATATTCACCGGGCATCTTTTTTATTTTTGTCAACGAGCTGATCGAATAGCTTTGTGGCCTTTTCGCTGAGTCTTTTCAATTGAAATTCAGCAAGTGCTTTGATTCTTTCAAATTGAACAGATGACAGAAACATAAAAGGTACGTGCCGTTTATGGCGATCATCATCAAGTACGGTAATGATCGGAGTGAAGAAGGGAGCCGTAATGCCGTTCAAATGAACTTTAACTTCATCGTTTGATAAGTCTCTATGCGCGATAAAGCAATTTCGATAAACAATCACCGCTTCGTGTGTGTTTTTGAAATCTTCGTTGATGAATTTTTCGTATTTTTCTTCGAGTTTGCCCAACTCACATCCTTCTGTGAAGGGGCTAGCGTAAAGCGTTACGACTCCAGCCGATAATATTACTGCTTCATGGTGCGTTAAATCCTTCCGTTCAAGCGCACTTTTACAACCTTCAATGGCCAGCACCATTGATTGCTCAGCCAGCATGAGCCGCTTTAGCTGAGCTATACGTCTTTGATCCTGATGATGATATGGTGGAGGCACTATTTCTTAAGAACAAATGGTGATCCACGCTTCTCATCTTGCGTGACCGTGCCTGTTTTCTTTAATGCTAAAAGCGCTTGATCGATACTTGTCTTCTTCAACCCTGTCGCTTTGGCGATAGGAATGGATTTGCCTTCTCTGTGTTTTTCCAGATAGGCGAGCACGGTTTCCTTCACCTTGCCGCGCTTACCACGCTTGCCCTTTGTTTTACCGGCTGCCTTACCCGGCTTACGTCCGCGTGTTTTAACGCCAAGACTTGCTTGGAGCTTCTTTAAGACGACTAGCTCTGCTTCCAGCGCCTTAATTTTAGCCGCTAACCCTGTGACGTTGATGAATTCTTTGACGGATTCGGATAATTTTGCCATTGAGCAATTAAACTAATGCCCTCTATCTGAGCAAGATATATTTGTTATCGTGTTTACAGTTGGCTTCTCCTCTGAAAATTGAGAATCCATTTATGTAAGTTGTTCTTAATGAAGTAAGTGCGCTTTGAATTTATTATATAAGTAGCTTTCCATCAAGCATTTAGCTATTGACAAGCGGATAATATTACCTTAGAATCATAACCATTGAAGCACCTTGGCGGTGCCTCCACCGTCGGTTCGGTGCAATCCAGTTCGCGTAACCGTTTTTAGCGCGAATTTCAAACAGCAATCAATCGGGCTGCGCTCTGTCGATAATCGGAGAGCCGCTGCAATATGCGGCTTCCTCGTGAATAAAAATAAATACGATTCATTAGAAATAATTGCCTATCAAAAATAAGATATAAGAACAACCAAGGACAAAAATATGACAGAAAACGAAGAAAAAATCACAGTATCAAAGCGAGATTTAGCAAATTTCATTAAGTATCATCACCCACCTAAAAGCGAGCCCAAGTTTGACTTAGAAGAAGTGCGTAAATATGCCGAGACGCGCCACGAACGTTACAATTCGCATTTACATCTCTTAAATTTATCAGGTTTGGATTTTCAAGATGGAGAGCTTTTATGAGAGTGAAGGAATTACTGCTTACAGAGTTATTTATCGAAGAAAGAGAAGGGAAGATATACTTCGTCGGAGAGAAATACGATGGATTATCGCTCGATGACATTAACGATTATCACTTCCTTGATGGTGCCCTTGCTCATCTCGAAAGATTACCGGAGAAATTCTACTTCGAGATAAAGAAGGTCGCCGAATTTTTGAAAGAGATTGAGGACATTGAAAGAGCGGAAGCCAGTGCCAGTCGTTGAAATCGACACCAACTTTTGCAAATAAGCGATAAAACAAAAACCAAAGGTTCGATCCCTTTATGCCAAGAAGCCGATTTACATTAGAGCAAAAAGTGAAAGCAGATCATTTTCTTTGCTTGGCGGAACTTGCCGATTGGAACGGCATCCGCCGCAATACGATGACTGACGTTATTGCAAAACTAGAGGGCTTCCCTTTTCTGGACAGAGATTCTTACCGAAAGGTTAAACAGTCCGCTTTCGCTTCTTGGTACGCTTCAAGAACTCTTTCTTATCCACAGGCGGTTTTGGAAACAAAACCTTCCCCAAGTGTTGTCTCAACTCCTCCGAGCGATTTCGTTGATAAACTCGATGAACAGTCTCGCTCGAATGATTTAAAAGAAGCATCGCGTCCCTTTCGCTTACGCCAGCCCTCTTTAAGCGCGATGCGCGGGTTACGCGCAAGCCGTGGAAAGTAAGATTCTTAGCTTCTGTTTTGAAGCCTATTTTTTCCAAGAAATGCCCAAATTCTTGCGATGATACTTTAGGATTCTTTTGATGCGTCCATGTTGCGCCACTCTTCTTTAATTCCATAAATAATGGTTTCAAAGGTTCTTCCATCGGCACGCTATAAGCCTTTTCTCGACTTCCTTTGGGTTTATCAAAGTAAATGTAAGGATGCTCATCCTCGAAATGAATGTCCGCTATTGGAAGCCTCGTTTCTGAAATACGGCATCCGGTATAAAGGGCGATTTGAAATGCCACGTATTTCCAGTTGGTTATGTCCCTTGGTTTGAGGTTGGCGTAAATAGTGGAAATATCCTCGTCGGAAAACTCTTCCTTTTCTTTAACCTCTTGCCCCTTGATTCCCAAATTCAACAATGGGTTAAATTCTGCCATTCCCACTTTTACGGCGTGGGTCATGAGGAGCTTAAACAGCTTGAGCGTTTTCTTTGCCGTGTTTCTGTTGATTTTCTCCTTGGAACCATGAATTAGACGCCATTCAAATAAATCATACCCATGAGCCGCTTTAACCTGTCGAGGCACGACGATACCTTTTTCGTGCAAATAGCTGTTGAGCCAGACCCAATCCACTCCATACGTCCCCTTTGTCCCTTCGTTGGTGTAAGTTCTTTCCAAGTAGCCGTCAACCCACACTCCCCACCGCTCGCTTTGCTCAAATGTTCGTGATTTGCGTTCTTCATCTCTGGTCTTGTCCAAGCGCATACGCGCAAGCTTGTCATGGGTCGGATTGCCTCGAACGTAAGGGGTCGCTTGTGCTTCCCATTTTCCGGTAGCCGGGTTCTTAATCTTGATATACCACTTATCGCTTTTGGGTTCTTTGTACAAATATGCCATACCTTTTTCCTGTTTTTAAACGTCTAACACGTCTAACATTCGGAATGGTAAGTAGCGATACGCTACGAGACAAGTAGCTAACCTACCGATACCCACCGCCCTAGGGGGTTGACCCGTTGGGACTATTCCACTTTCTTTCTTGCCGTTATGCATGGAGGTGTCAAAGCGTGACGGTGAATTGTTGGTCCGGCGTGGTTAGCCAATGGTCGAGCCAGGGCGAATAGCTTTTGACCTGTACGGTTGAGTTGTCCGGATAAAATTGCATCAGTCGAAGATACCCGCCGCCGCAATAAGGCCGGTGGGGTTCCACAGCCGCCTGATAGTTGGCAAGGATCTGGTGAATTTTCTGATCGTGATCGCCGCGGTTGATTAAATAGCCCGTGCCGTTGTGAAGATCATGGCCGCAAAGGACCAAAAAGATGTTTCGATTTTTTTTTTCAGTAGCTTGTTCCACAAGTCCTCGCCGTCATTGACACCACCCGCCTGGGCAATGCCATTGGTGTAGGGATTGAATTCCTGTGAACCGCCTTTCTTTTTCCAGTCGTAGCGTGTGTTGTCGTGATAAAGGTGCGCGTGCGTTACCACGATTACTTTTCGGTCCGGCTTTTGGGCGACAATCTTATTAGCCCAATCGACGACCGCATTGCGGGGGCCGTATTCCAAGGCCAGGAGCAGATATTTTCCGGTGGGAGCGGTAAATTCATGCCAGCTGTTCTCCATTTTTCCCTGCTCAAAAAGTCCCATGGCTTCGCTGTGCCGGTAGTCATCGGCCGTGAAGTAGTCGTTGAGGAGGGTGGTGCGGCTGTTGGCGATGGCTTTCCCGTCCCCTAGGTCGTGGTTTCCCGGCAGGAGCGAGTAGGGAATTCCCGCTTGCGTCAGCGTGCGCATGGCTTTTTGGGCGTGTTCCCATTCTGCCCGGACCACGCAATTTTCCACGATATCGCCTTCATGTGCGACAAAAAGAATCTGATGTTTTTCCCGATGAGCGACAATCCACTCGATTTGTCGGAGATATTCGGGTGGGACCGTGGCCGACATATTTTGGGTGTCGGGCAGAACAACCAAAGTCCATGAACCGGGAGGCGCATCAAAGGGAATGGACGGAATTTCTTTGGCGTAGGGTGGATCGGGTTGTTGGAACGGGGTGGGTGCCGGCGGTGTGGGAGGTCCCGGTGGACGGACGAGGGGGGCTTCTGAAGCAAAGAGATGCTTGACCCCAAAGATCAAGCCGGAGGCTAAGGCTAATGAAAGGGTTTTGAGAAAAGTCCGCCTTCCTTCGCTTTTGCCGTCCTTGAAGGAGTGAGTCATATTTGAAGGAGCACCTTTAAGAGGATAGGCGGGATGTTCGAACGGATCAAGTTTGGCCGAATTTACGCTGGTGCATTTTATATTATTAGATTGAAAGTAGCTGTGGGTAACTTACCCCATTCAAAATCGCCTTGCGAATGAGTAGGCTCGTTCTAATGTCATTTTCCAGCCGATTTACCAGGAAGCTTACCCATTCCATGAACCGTAATATTTTCAGTCGAAACCCAGCCCCCCATGCTTACTGGGTGCGGCGCGGTGTTTTTTACACGATGGCCCTGCTGGTTCTTGTGCCGATTTTGCGGGGTGATGATGACGATGATTCTTCAAGACATTCCAGGCGGACAAAAACGTATTCCTCCAAAACGGGTGTCGTACGGCAGTATGGACCGGAAGATAGAGTCCGGTATCAGCTTTGGGATTATACGTGGAAGCCCGATCCCAACCAGCCCATTACCCGGATCGAGGTCAAGATCGGCGAGCAAAAGGTTTATGTCTACCAAGGCGATACCGTTGCCGGAATCAGCCCGGTGACGACCGGTAAGCCAGGACACGAAACTCCGCCGGGGCATTACACGATTATGGTCAAGGATATCGACCATAAGTCGAACCTTTACGGAGTCTTCCTCGATTCCAACGGTCACATCGTCGATTCCAATGCCAGTGTGGGGCAGGCACCGCCTTCGGGTTCCGTTTACGATGCGGCGGAAATGCCTTACTATATGCGGATCCGCGATGATGGCGTGGGGCTTCATGCCGGGTATTTGCCGGGTTATCCGGCTTCGCACGGTTGCATCCGTCTCCCACACGCTTTTGCCGAGCTGCTTTTCTCCAATGCCTCCGTTGGGACGCCGGTGGATGTGGTGCCTTAATTGGCTTATACGGCCTCTATTTTTAGGGCGGATAGGATAAAGAAGCCGTAGAGGGGCGACCGGTATTTGAAATACTTCGTCGGACCGCAGGCGGTGTCTTAGTTAGGCCTTCAGAATGACGGGTCGGTTATTTGAAAATGTTTTTCAAATTAGGTCGCTACCCACCTCTTCTCAGGCTTGCGGGCGAGGGGCTTTGGCCTTTACTCTGAGGTCTTTATGGCTGATTCCGCTTATCCCCGCATGGCCGGCACGCTGGTGCCGGTTTTCGCATTGCGACATGAAAGAGACCTGGGTATTGGCGATACCCAGGCGGTGATCGAGGCGATTTCCTTTTGCGCCGAGCAGAAGCTGGGACTGTTGCAGCTCTTGCCCATCAACGAAACGGGTGCCGACAACAGTCCCTACAATGCGATCAGCTCTGTTGCGCTTGATCCCGTTTATTTAACCATGACGCCGGAAAAGGTGCCCGGTTTGTTGCCGGAGGTTGTCACGGAAATGGTGTCGGATTCGCTTCGGGCGGAACTTCAGACGGGCTCGGTGCAGTACCGGAGGGTCAAGCAGCTCAAGCTCGAGATTTTGTCCAATGCCTATGTTGAGTTCGAGGCGGTGGATCTTCAGATAGGGACCGATGCCGCGTATGAATTCCAGGAGTTTGTCGAAGGCAACATGAGCTGGCTGCCGGGTTATACGCTCTTTCGCACTTTGCTGAATGAATACAGCGGCAACGCACTTTGGCATGAGTGGATTCCGGAACACCAGGGCCTGATTATTGCCGAGAGGTGGTTGCACACGAGCAAGGACCGCGAGGAGTTGGTGCGTTACCGGCAATTCACCGCGTACGTGCAATGGATCGTGTGGCGGCAATGGACCGAAGTGCGCGCGTGGGCGGATCAACATCAGGTCCGTTTGGTCGGGGATGTTCCCTTTGGGGTCAGTCGTTACAGCGCGGATGTCTGGTCGGAGCGCGAGCTTTTCGACCTGACCTGGTCGGGCGGCGCGCCGCAGGAACCGTTTTTTGGCGGTGATGAATTTCTGCGTCGTTGGGGCCAGAACTGGGGCATCCCTCTTTACGATTGGGAAGCGCATCGCGCGCAGGACTTTGCCTGGTGGAAACAGCGCGTGACCGCGAGCGGCCGGATTTTCCATTCCTTCCGCATCGATCACGTGCTTGGTTTTTTCCGCATCTACAGTTTTCCGTGGTTGCCGCAACAGAATGCGGAGTACGCCAAGCTCAATCCGGAGGAGGCGAAGGAGAAAGCGAGCGGTCGCGTTCCCCATTTCATTCCCCGCCCCGATGAGCCGGAGGAAAATGCCGAGAAGAACTGCGCGGAAGGCGAGGCCTTGCTGCGCATCATCCAGGAGGCTGCTGGAAAGACGGCGGTGGTGGCGGAAGATCTCGGCGTGGTGCCGAAATATGTGCCGAAGCTGCTGCAAAAGCTAGGCATTCCCGGCTTTGCCATTCCGCAATTTATCGTCGATCCGGAAACGCGCGAATATATCCCGAAGGATAAGATGCCCGAGCTGAGCATCGCGACCTGGGGCACGCATGACCATGCTCCCCTCCTGACGTGGTATCAGGACCTCACCCGTCGTTGGAAGGGCCCGAACGGGCATGAGGCGTGGCTGCATCTGCAACGATTGATGCGTTTTCTCGGCGAGAATGAAAAAGAGGAGCCGCCCTTTTTACTGACCGAAAAAATCCACGAGACTTTCATCCGCGTGCTGCTCGAATCGAAGTCGTGTTGGACCATTTTTGTCATCAGCGACATTCTCGGCGTCGATTGGCAGTTCAATAAGCCCGGCACGGCGAATGACGATAATTGGAGTCGGCGTTTGGACCGGCCCCTTGCCGCTTATTTATCGGACCCGATCATGGGGCCCAAGTTCAAGTACCTGCGCGAGCAGGTGATCAAGACGCAGCGCGTTCCGTAGCCGCCGCCGTGAGGCGGTGGCGGAAAACCACGCTCTTACGAGCGCGGCTACAGGGATTACACCGTTTCGCCGCGGAGTAAGTCGGTTACGGTTTCGCGTTTGCGGACGATGCGGTGTTTGCGTCCTTCCACGAGAATTTCTGCCGAACGGGGCCGCGTATTGTAATTGGAGGCCATGACGAATCCGTAGGCACCCGCACTGAGCAACGCGAGCCGGTCGCCGGGCTTTTGTTCGGGCAGGGGACGGTCCTTGGCGAAGTAATCGCCCGATTCGCAGATGGGGCCGACCAGATCGGTGGAGACGAGTTTGCCACCACGCTTTTGTTTCAGCGGGACAATCTCGTGATAGGAATCGTAGAACGCGGGGCGGATGAGATCGTTCATGGCGGCATCGACGATGGCGAAGGTCTTGCGTCCCGTTTTCTTGAGATAAAGCACCTCGGTGACCAAGGCGCCCGCATTGCCGACCATGAATCGGCCGGGTTCGACCAGGATGCGCAGGCCGAGGGGCTTGAGCAGCGGGACGAGATTTGCGGCATAGGTGGCGGGCGTGAGTGGAGGTTTCTTTTGTTTCTTCCACCATCCCGGTTGGCCGCTGGCCAGGGCCGGGTCGTAAACGATGCCGAGGCCTCCGCCGATGTCGAAAAACTCGATGTGATAAAGTGCCTTGAGCTCGCGCACGAGCGGCAGCATTTTTTTCACGGCGAGCACGAAGGGTTTTACTTCGGTGATTTGCGAGCCGATGTGGGTTTGCACGCCGAGAAGTCGGAGGTTCTTCAGCCGCGCCGCGCGGGCATAGAGGGGGCCGACTTCCTCGAGGGCGATGCCGAATTTATTTTCGTAAGTGCCGGTGGTGATCTTGGCGTGGGTGCCCGCATCCACGTTGGGATTCACCCGGATGGCAATGTTGGCGCGTTTCTTTTTTTCACCGGCGACGCGATTGATGAATTCCATTTCGGCGATGCTTTCGACGTTGAAGACGTAAACGCCCGCGGCCAGCGCCTGTTCGATTTCGTCCCGCGTTTTGCCCACACCCGCGAAGCTGCATTTTGCGGCCTGGCCTCCCGCCTTGAGGACGCGGGTGAGTTCACCGCCGCTGACGAGGTCGAACCCGCTGCCGCGCCGGGCCAGCAAGTTCAAGACGGCCAGGTTGGAATTGGCCTTCATCGCATAGCAGATGAGGTGGTCGAGCGGCGCCAGTGCCCGGGTCAGGCGGTCAAAGTGGTCGGTGATCGTCTTGGCGGAATAGACGTAAAGGGGAGTGCCGTAGGTGTTGGCCAGCTTGGCCAGGGGAACGTCTTCGGCGTAAAGCTGGCCCTTCTTGACTTGGAAATGGTGCATGTTTTTTCAGTTGGTAGCCGTCGCGGGCTCCGCGACGGAAGTCCTGAATGTAGCGACGGTGTATATTCGCCGCACTTCAAAAATTCCGCAATGCCGTCATCCTGAGCGTAGCCGAGTCGAAAGATATGGGTTAGCAAAAGGCTTTCTCGAGGCGAAGTCGAAGGACCTTATTGAGAAAGAATTTCGATGTGGGTAGCGAAGTCAATTATTGAATCGCTAGGCAAGTGTTCCGCTTGTCGCTCAAACAAAGAATTCAAGCTGGCCAGCCTCGTAGGAATTCTGAGGTATATTTGATGCCTTTTCTGGAATTGGAAAAGGTCCTTCGACTGCGGCTCGGGAAAACGCAAGGGACAAAGAAAAATTTCCGGCTCGCCTTCGCTCAGGATGACCGACAGTTAAGCCTGCGATTTTTTTCGTGCGGAGAGAATTCTTTGCCAGCGGGCGATTTGCTGTTTTACCAATTTGGGATTGGGCGAGCCGTGGGTGGTCCGGGTCTTGAGTCCCTTTTCCACGAAGAAAACTTCCAGGGCGCTGGCGTCGAATGCGGGGCTGATCTTTTTCCATTCGGCGAGGGTGAGCTGGGTAATGAGAACTTTGCGTTGTTCGGCCATGGCCACGGCCGAGCCGACCAAATGGTGGGCTTCCCGGAAAGGCACGTCGCGGCGCACCAGCCAATCGGCCAGGTCGGTCGCGAGCAAAAGCGGATCGGACGAGGCCCGGCGGCATGCTTCCTTATCGACTTCGATCTGGCTCATCATCTCCGCAAAAATAAGCAGGGTGTTCTGTACCGTGGTCGCGGTGTCGAAGAGGCGTTCCTTGTCTTCCTGCAGATCGCGATTGTAGGTCATGGGGAGACCCTTGAGGAGCGTGAGCGAGGCGACGAGATTGCCGATGACTCGGGCCGATTTTCCGCGGGCCAGCTCGGCGATGTCGGGGTTCTTTTTCTGCGGCATCAGGCTGGAGCCGGTGGTGTAGGCGTCGCCGATGCGGATGAAATGGAACTCGGCGGTGGACCAGAGAATCAGGTCTTCGGCCAGGCGCGAGAGATGCACGGCGAGCAGCGCGCAGGCGGCGTTATATTCCACGATGAAGTCACGGTCGCTGACGGCGTCCATGGAGTTGTCCGATACGCGGGCGAAGCCGAGCAGTTTGCAGACATAGGAGCGGTCGAGCGGGAGCGTGCTGCCCGCGATGGCACCGGAACCGAGCGGCAGGACATCGGCCCGTTTTGCGCAGTCGGTGAGGCGGTCGTAGTCGCGTTCGAGCATTTCGACGTAGGCGAGAAGATGGTGGGCGAGCAGGACCGGCTGGGCGCGTTGCAGGTGCGTGTAGCCGGGGATGACGACGTGGAAATCGCGCGCGGCCCAGATTTCGAGTGCCGATTGCAGGGAGGTGATCGCCTGTTGGTTTTCGGCGATCTGGTCTTTTAACCAGAGGCGCATGGCGGTGGCGACCTGGTCGTTGCGGCTGCGACCGGTGTGCAGTTTCGCCCCGGCGGGATAACGCGCGGTCAGCGCTGCCTCGATGTTCATGTGCACGTCTTCGAGATCGCGATTCCACTTGAATTCGTTGCGGTCGATTTTTCCCCGGATTTCTTCGAGGCCTTCGAGGATATCGGCGAGTTCGCGCGGGTTGAGCACGCCGATGCGCGCCAGCATTTTCGCGTGGGCCTTGCTTCCGGCGATGTCGTGCCGGTAGAGCTTCCAGTCGAATGAGACCGATTCGGTGTACTCGCGCAGACGCGAGGCCGCGCTGGCCTTGAATCTTCCTCCCCACAATGATCCGGGTTTAGCCATGGGAGAGCTCCTTCAGGGTTTTGGGCCGGGGCTTGGTTTTTTTCCTGGCCGGGCGGGGTGCATTTTTTTCGGGGAAATAACGGCGGACGTCTTCCTGCGTCAGGACGCGATGCTGGCCGACCGGTAGTTTATCGAGGGTGAGAGTGCCGATTTGGACCCGGACCAGTCGTTTTACTTCAAAACCGAATTTGAAAAACATTTCGCGGATTTGCCGTTTGAGGCCCTGGGTCAGGATGACCTTCAGGGTGCGGGGGCCGACCCGGAAGATATCTTCCATCCGCGCAAAGCCTTCTTCGATGGCCACGCCTTTTTTCATTTTTGGGACGAGGGCGAAATCGAATTCCCGGTTCAAGGTCACGATGTAGGTTTTGCGCAGCTTGTGGGAGGGATGGGTCAGGCGCTGGGACAGGTTGCCGTCGTTGGTGACGACGAGCAGGCCTTCGGAGTCCTTGTCGAGCCGCCCGACGTAAACGACCCGGGGCCAGCCGCTGGGGAGGAGATCGTAAATGGTGCGTTCCGTGGTTGCGTCGGGCGAGGTGCAAAGATAGCCGACGGGCTTGTGCAGAATGGCGACGAGGGGCAGGGGCAGTTTCACCGGTTTGCCGTTGACCAGGACGTTGTCTTCCGCGCTGACGCGGGTGGCCAGTTCGCGCAGGCGATGGCCGTTGATGGTCACGGAGCCTTCGCGGATGAGGTCTTCACACGCGCGACGGGAGCCGAAACCGGCCCGGGCAAGAAATTGGTTCAAACGCACGGGATGAGGATTATTCCAAAGGAAGAAAAAAGCAATTCAGGTGTTTCTTCGTTCCCCAAGTGCATTTAGGAACGAAGGAGAAGGCACCGAACTGACCTTCGACAGGCTCAGGATGACGGAATACTGCCGATTAAGCGTCGGGCTTGGTCTTGGGCAGGTTCATCACGCTGCGGCCCTCTTTCCATTGGCCGCGCTTTTTGAGCAGGTCGACGCGCTCGAAACGTTTGAGAACGTTGCGCTTGGCTGCAATGGTACCGGAGGAACGAAGGCTGCGATGCTGGGACATAAGGGGCTCTTTGGGTTAAAAGGGAACGCTAAGAAAAGCAGAATTGCCGGGAAGTACAAGCAGAAATGCAGACTGAATTTTTGACGGAATTAACGGAATTACCAAATTTGCCAAATGAACAGAATGAATCTTCGGGGTAAATTCCCCGCCGCTTGCCACGTGCAGTAGCCGACATGCGCTGGATGGCGGTCCGCCGTCGAGCCGCCGACGGCTACCTTAAAATGCCCCGCTGCTGGTGGTCTGGCCGCGAGATTGACGATTTCCTTGAAAATTTTCCTGAGCCCAATTCCGTAATTCGGTCAAAATTCAATTCTGCTTCCCGGCTTGTTGTTGGCGGGCTTTCAGGGCAGGCTGTGCGGTTCTTATGAATCGCGTAGGCATTGGTTATGACGTTCACCCCCTCGTTGAGGGCCGCAAACTTTTTCTCGGAGGCATTGAATTGGCGCACGACAAGGGCCTTGAGGGGCACTCGGATGCCGATGTGCTGATCCACGCGCTGGCCGATGCTGTGCTGGGCGCGCTCGGTTCGGGCGATATCGGCCACCACTTCCCGAACACGGACGAGCGTTGGCGCGGGGTGAGCAGTCTCGTTTTTCTCAAGGAAATCCGGCTTCTGCTCGATAAGCGGGGCGCGGTGTTGGAGAACGTCGATGCCTCGGTTATTGCCGAAGCGCCCAAGATCGCGCCGCATCTGGACAAGATGAAGGCCAAGCTGGGCGAGGCGCTGGGCATTCCGGCGGAGCGGGTGAATCTCAAGGCGACGACGAATGAGAAGCTCGGCTTTGCCGGTCGCGGTGAAGGCATCGCGGCGATGGCGGTGGCCTGCGTGACGCTGCCCAACTAAATTGGTTTAAGAGAGGTCGTTTTGTGGAATGGCTAGAGATCCTTCGACAAGCTCAGGATGACTGGCTTTAAAGAAATCATGTCCCGCCCCGCTCTTCAGCTTTATAACTCGATGACCCGCAAGGTCGAGGAGCTCAAGCCGATCTCCCCGCCCAAGGTCTCGCTCTATGTCTGCGGGCCGACCATCTATAATTATGGGCATATCGGGAATTTCCGCACGTATGTCGCGGTCGATTTGTTGCGGCGCACGCTGAAACATTTCGGTTATCAGGTCGATCATGTGATGCAGTTCACCGACGTGGACGACAAGACGATCCGCGGGTCGCGCGAGAAGAACCTGCCGCTGAAGGAATTTACCGCCGTTTATCGGGACGCCTTTATTAAGGACGCGGAAACGTTGAATATCGAGTTGCCGCCAAAGGAAAAAATGCCCAACGCGACCGAGCATATCGATGCGATGATCGCGTTGATCCAAAAGCTGATCGACAAGAAGTCGGCTTATGTTTCCGACGACGGCTCGGTTTATTTCCGGATCGCGTCGTTTCCGAAGTACGGCTGTCTTTGCCATCTCGATCTGGAAAATCTGATTTCCGGCGCGCGGGTCAACCAGGACGAGTACGAGAAGGAAGGCGTGGGCGATTTTGTCCTCTGGAAGAAGTGGGTGGCGGCCGATGGCGACGTGGGTTGGGATTCGCCCTGGGGCAAGGGCCGTCCGGGCTGGCATATCGAGTGTTCCGCGCTGAGCATGGAGCATCTTGGGCCGGAGATTGATATTCATGGCGGCGGGACCGATCTGCGTTTTCCGCACCACGAGAACGAGATTGCGCAAAGCGAGGCCGCGACGGGTAAGACGTTTGTGAAGCACTGGTTCCATGTCGAGCACCTGCTCGTCGATGGACAGAAGATGTCGAAGTCGCTGGGGAATATGTATACCGTGCGGGATGTTCTTGAGCGTGGTTACACGGGGCGCGAACTCCGCTATGCCCTGCTTTCCGGTGCGAATTACGGCAAGAATTTGAACTTCACCTGGCAGGGGATGAAGGATGCGAAAGAGTCATTGCAGCGGATTGATGAGTGGCGGAAACGGATCAAGGCAGCGACCGACTCCACCAAGAATGCCGGTTCAGCCGATCTCGAATCGGGAATTAATGAGGCTTTGGCCCATGATCTGAATATTAACGATCTTCTCGGAACCCTCTTCACCTGGATTCGTGCTTCGAATAAAGCGCTCGATGCCGGAGAGCTGACCGCTGCCCAGGCCAGCGCCTATGACCTGGCGTGGAAGCAGCTCGATTCCATCCTCGGTCTTGGCGACGCGACCGTCACCATCCCCGCCGAAGTTCAGGCGCTTCTCGATCAGCGTACCGAAGCCCGCCAAGCCAAGGATTTTTCCAAGAGCGATGACTTGCGCAAGGCCATCGAGGCCCTCGGCTGGAAGGTGAAGGATACGGCCAAGGGGCAGGAGTTGTTGCCGGGATAATCAGTCATCCTGAGCGGAGCATGGCGAAGTCGAAGGATCAGTTCCGCTCTTCCATAAAAGGCGGGCTGAACTGATCCCTCGACAAGCTCGGGATGACGGAAGGGGAACTGATGGCGGTCATAGACCGCCGCTACGGGCTGAAGCAGAACTGATCCTTCGACAAACCCCTTCGACTTCGCTCAGGGCTCGGCCTACTGCCTCGGCTGCCAACAGGATGACGGAGCGGTTATTTGAAAATGTTTTTAAATTAAGATACCACCCTCTCGCCGGTTGGCCATGCGGAGAGCAGGAAAGTGCCGTGTGATCCAAAAATTCTTTGGCACTCCCCATATTGGACGATGGTTAGGAGCAGGTCCCTCGACTGCGGTTCGAGTCGCCTTTGGGCAAAACATATTCATCGGCTCACCTCCGCTCGGGATGACGGCATTTACTACCGGTTGGTTTGTGAACTTAGGATTTGACCCGTCTCGGATAAGGATTAAGTTATGAGCATGAAGGTGTTAACGAATGTCTTGGCGATTTTGGTCCTTTCCGCGGGCTTGGCTGCGGCGCAGGACATGACTGGCTTTACGGCGAAGAACCAGCCAGGCATGACGCCCCAGTCTTCCAAACGGCCTGCGAATCCTCATCCCGATCTCAGCCCGACGGTGGGCGGTGTTTTTGTCGATGGCGTCAAGTATGGCCCGGAAATCATTTCCCCGGGTGCGCCTGTCTCATGGGGCATTGGCGAAAAGTATCTGGCCGCTCCTTCCACTCGCACCGATTTGCAGCATGAAAGCACTCAGGCAGCTCATCGTGATGCCGGCGGGATCAAGCTGGTCACTTTTGAGTTTTAATCTCTCAGGGTAAATTCTCCGCACGCTTGCTTCGGGGTTCTTTACTTTTCCTGGAGAGCCTGACCCCATCATTTAGGGACAGGCTAAAAATTTTCTTGCACCGGGGTGTGCATCGGGCATGCTGGGCGGCTCGCTAAATTAAAGGAGCCTATCATGTTTGCCGTTATTCGTTCAGGTGGAAAGCAGTACAAAGTCACAGAAGGGGAAACCCTCGATATCGAATTGGTCGATTTTCCCGCCGAGGGCGAGAAGAAGATCACGATCTCGGATGTGCTCCTCGTCGGCAACGGCGATAAATTTTCGGTCGGTAATCCGCTTTTGAGCGGAGCCAAGGTGGGGCTTGAGCTGGTGGAAGAAGTGAAGGCGAAGAAGGTCATCGCCTACAAGTATCGCCGCCGCGAAGGTTACCATAAGACGATCGGTCATCGTCAAAAGCTGAGCCGCGTGAAGGTCGGCAAGATTACTATTTAATAGGAGAACGATTATGGCGCATAAAAAAGGTCAAGGCAGTGTACGCAACGGACGCGATAGCGTCAGCAAGCGCCTTGGCGTGAAAAAATTTGGCAGCGAAGAAGTCATCGCAGGCAACATCCTGGTCCGCCAGCGTGGCACCCGTTTTCGCCCCGGCGCAAACGTCGGTATTGGCCGCGATCATACTCTCTTCGCCCTGACGGACGGCGTGGTCAAGTTCGACCGCCTCAACCGCAAGGTGCACGTTCTCGTTAAAGGGTAGTTGCCGCTGGCCCAGCGGCGGTCCGTTGCCCGGAGAGCAACGGCTACCGTTATTATCTTATGTTTGTCGATCGCGTCCGCATTGTTGCGCGAGCCGGTAACGGCGGCCCCGGTGCGTGCAGTTTTCTCCGCGAAAAGAACATGCCCGATGGCGGCCCCGATGGCGGCAACGGAGGCCGTGGCGGCAGCGTCGTTATCGTCGTCGATCCCCACGTTAATAATCTCATTCGCTACCGTTATTCGCCGCACCAGTTCGCCAAGAACGGGCAGAACGGCGGCAAGAAACAGATGTCAGGCCGGTCGGGCGCCGATTGCATCATTACCGTTCCGCCGGGAACCGTGGTGAGCCGGATTCCCGAGGAGATCATTCGCGCTCCAGTTGAAGAAGGTCAGCGAGCTCCCGACGATCTCATCCCAGTGCCGGATGATCCCTCCGTGTTCGAGCCGGTGGCCGATTT
>Ga0307511_10000421_pt1 | contig 45250 bp, 45 predicted proteins | sample 13_EM_MG_FD_200266 | JGI IMG/M metagenome (GOLD analysis project Ga0307511, IMG submission 200266) | Populus trichocarpa ectomycorrhiza microbial communities from riparian zone in the Pacific Northwest, United States - 13_EM | ecosystem: Host-associated > Plants > Roots > Unclassified | place... | reverse complement strand
AACAAGCAGATCGTGGCCGAGCTCAACCTGAGCGAGATGACGGTGAAGGTCCACCGCGGGCAAGTCATGCGGAAGATGCATGCGGGATCCCTGCCCGAGCTCGTGCGGATGGCCGACCGGTTCGGCGTGCCCACCGGAACGTCGTAGGCGATCACTACCAATGTCGTTGCTGCGGTAGACCGGCGTCGGCTGAATTGTCCTTAGGTGCACACGCGCCCGACGGTGGTGCAATGGATTTGCGCGCTCCGCGCGGACTAGTCTCGCTCTTGAACAAGCGCATCGGGAAGTCCGTGGTGGTGTTGAAGGGGCCGCTGATTGCGATCGTCGACGATGACGAGTCGATGCGGGACACGACGAAGGATTTGCTCGAGTCCACGGGCTTGTCTGCCGCAACGTTCGCGAGCGCTGCGCAGGCTATGAAGGCCAACATCGTCTGCTACCTAACGAAGCCCTTCGAAGCAGAGGAGTTGGTCAACTGCGTGAGCCGCGCCATTCACAGACTCGCGATCGACAACCCGTAAACGTCCTCTTGTATTAGCGACGACTTGGCTGAAGCCCCTCACCTCGAAAGTCGTAGCCAACCTGAACCGACGTACATCCCGTTCCTATCTTCCGGCTAGGCGTTCCTTCCACGCGTGCGCTTGCGGCTTACGCATGTGCAATGGTTTTAGTACGGCCAAAGGTGGTTTGCTATCCCGCAACGTATCCCACTGCTGCGATCTCAAACGAGGTTGTCATGTTGTGTCTCAAGTCGGTGCTCCGAGTGTGTGGCGGGGAAGCGAGCCCGGTTCGCACCCGGAATCTGAAACCAGGAACCGAGTTGATCGTGGATCGCCTGGGTTACCGGCATCATGGAATTTACGTCGGGGAGGGCCTCGTCATTCACTACGCCGGCTGGGTCAGTTATTCGCGCGGCCTGATCGAGGCCGTTACGGTCGGAGGCTTCGTCGGCAGATGCCGTGTCCGCGTCGGCCGCGTGCCTTCAGAGTCACAGCATGGGAACGACATCGTGTGCCGCGCCCGCTCGAGATTGGGCGAGCGCTGCTATGACGTTCTCCGGAACAACTGCGAACATTTCTGCAACTGGTGTCAAGTTGGCGAGAGCCGGAGCACACAAGCCGACCTGCTCTTGCAACGAATGGAGCGGATGGTACGCCTCGTACGCAGCATGCTGCCGCGGCTGCCGCTCCGGCTCGCCACCTGTTTTAAGACGACCGTTGTGAGATGAGGGATCTCGCTATGAAAGCCAATACTGACATGATAGGAAGAGTTGCAGTGATCACAGGTGCAGCGCGTGGCATCGGGTTGGCGCTGGCATTGCATGCCGCGGACAAGGGCATGAGGCTGGCACTGGCTGACAGGGATGAGCCCGCGCTGATCGCTGTCGTCGAGCAAGTCAGGGCGAAGGATGTCGCGGCGATCGCCATCCACGGCGACATGCTCGTTTGCGATGCTGTTCGCGAGTTGGCCCGCCGCAGTGCGGCGGAGCTCGGCCCTCCCTGGCTGGTCTGCAACAATCCGGGGGTCAGTATCCAGATGAATTTGTGGGGCGTAATTCACGGCGTGCAGGTGTTTGCGCCGGACATGGTCAAGCGCGGTGAGGGGCACATCGTCAACATCGCCGCCGCGGAACTGTTCGGCACTCGCGGGGCAGCGCCCTACGTGGCAGCCGCGCACGCGATTGTGGGTCTGTCCGAGGAACTCTATCGCGAGCTGGATTCAATGGGGTCGCAGGTCGGAGTGACGGTGGTCTGCCCTGAGGTCGTCCGGACAAATATCACGGATACCCCCGCTTATCGAAAAGCCGGCCGACGCCTAATGAGCGACTTTCCGCTGAACGCCCTGACTCCCCAGGTGGTTGCTGAGGAGATCTTCGACGCTGTCGATACGCGGCGCTTCCGTGTCCTCTCGGAAACTTCGCCGGCAAACGACCCGTCCGCGTCGGTCGCGTTCCCGCCGAGGCACTCCACGGCGAAGACATCGTGTGTCGCGCCTCGTAAATTCCGAGCCGCTTCGATCTCAAGCGTGTGAATCTCAAGCGGAGCCTTTCCGCCATTCAAACATTTCAATCTGAAACGCGAAGGGTTTATGGACGGCGCTACGACAATCCAGTTCGAATTGGTGTCCAAGAGCGGTGAGCAGATGCGCCTCACGTTTGCTCGGGTCGTCAATCTGCTGATGAGCGCGAGCCGCGAGCTCGAGCACTCGCAGGAGGCGGCCAAAACCTCGATCCACCGGGCCGCTTCTCTCCTGCAGGCGCAGATGCGCTGTGCGAGCACTGAACGGCAGGAGCCAACCCCGGCATTGCTGGCCTGGCAGATGCGGCTGGTGGATGGTTATATCGAGCAGCACATCGGTCTGCCGATCCTGGTGGCCAATCTGAGCGCGCTGGTCGAGCTGAGCGAGGCGCACTTCTCGCGGGCATTCAGGCTCTCTTACGGAGTGCCGCCTCATGCCTACATCGTGCGCCGGCGTGTGGATTTCGCCGCGCAGCTTATGCTCGCGAGCCGCGATCCCTTGTGCGAGATCGCGCTCAAATGTGGTTTTCACGATCAGGCACACCTGACTAAGCAGTTCCGACGGCTCACCGGGGAGCCGCCCGCTGCCTGGCGACGTCTGCGCCGCCGGCCGGCGAGCCTCGCAATTGTTGAATCAACAGCCGGCGACATCCATGCCTGGGGCGAGCCGCAGAATCCTACTCATCCAGCAGGATCGGCATAGAGCGAAGGAACAGTCCGGTGGCAACATTGAACCATGCACACGTTTGATTCCAATCAAAGCGCGTCCCGGTGTTATCAATCAAACATTCACCGGGCCCGGCTTCTCTTCAGGAGCTGGCATCGCGGCACGCAGGAGAGCGATCTGCTCCTCGGTGCGTTTGCCGACGACTGCCTGGCAAGCCTCGATGCGGGCCAGCTCAACCGCCTCGAAGCGTTGCTCGATTGTTCCGACCCGGATCTCTTCGAGTGGATCCTGGGAGGCGGTATGCCTCCCGCGGAGCACGACCATGATGTGTTGCACCTGCTGCGTGCGTACTGGTCCGAGCGCCATGGCAGGCCGCTCGAACAATCCTAAGACAGACATTGACCCGCGAGGAGAGTAAGCATGCCGATGCAACGACCACTGTCGCCCTTCATGTTTCCAACCTGGTATCGATTCCAACTGACTTCGGCGCTGTCCATTCTGCACCGGCTCACGGGCATTGCGCTGGCGGTGGGGTCAATCCTCCTCAGCTGGTGGCTGGTTGCCGTGGCGGCCGGCGGTGAGCTGTTCGAGGTCACTCATGCCTTCATCCGTTCGCCCATCGGGATGTTGTTGTTGTTTCTGTGGTCGGTCGCGTTTTTCTATCACCTTTGCAACGGGATTCGCCACCTCGCCTGGGATGCCGGCTATGGCCTGGAGCTGCGGAGTGCCTATCGCGGCGGCTATATCGTCATTACCGCCACTTTGCTGCTGACGGTTCTGACCTGGACGTATGCATTGCTCGGTTGAGTCAATCGGCGCAACGTGGAGATTTCAATGTCAGATACTCGCTCTCTCGCCAACTTAACTGCGCTGCGCGACGGCTCTGTGCTGCGGCGCGTGCAGCATCTGGGCAGCGCTCATAATGGGCTGCGTGAGTGGCGGCTGCAGCGCTTGACAGCGCTCGCCCTGATTCCACTCGGCGTGTATTTCGCTGCATCGATGCTGCGGTTCGCCTCCTCCGGACGGATCACCGCAGCGCAGTGGCTGTCCTCGCCGGTACCGGCGTTACTCGTCATCCTATTGGTGCTAGCCGGGCTCGCGCACATGCTCGCGGGTCTGCGCTCCGTGTTCCTCGACTATGTGCACACGCGAGCTCGGCTGGTGTTGGCGAACCTGCTGCTGCGCGCTGCTACTGCGATTCTCGCGGGTGCCAGCGTGCTCGCCGTTCTCAAACTCTTTTTAGGGCGCTAGGAGACAAGGGTATGCCCAACAGCTACGACATTATCGACCACCACTTCGACGTGATTGTCCTGGGTGCCGGCGGCGCCGGACTGCGTGCGACACTTGGCATGGTTGCTGCCGGTCTGAACACGGCCTGCATCACGAAAGTCTACCCCACCCGCAGCCACACAGTCGCGGCCCAGGGTGGCATCAGCGCGGCGCTCGGAAACATGGAGAACGACGATTGGCGCTGGCACATGTTCGACACCGTGAGAGGGTCCGACTGGCTCGGCGATCAAGACGCGATCGCTTACATGTGCCGCGAGGCTGTCGCCGCGGTCGTCGAGCTCGAGCACCTCGGGGTACCGTTCAGCCGCAACGAAGCGGGCAAGATCTATCAACGGCGCTTTGGCGGACACACGACACAGTACGCCAAAGGCGATATGGCCTATCGCGCCTGTGCCGCCGCGGATCGCACGGGCCACGCCATTCTGCATACACTTTACCAACAGTGCCTCAAGCACCGGGCGCGGTTCTTCATTGAATATTTCGCTATCGATCTATTGATGGATGACGATGGCACCTGCCGAGGACTGCTGGCCTGGTGTCTCGAGGATGGCTCGATCCACCGATTCCGCGCCAACATGACGGTCATCGCCACCGGCGGGTGCGGGCGCATCTACCAGTCCTGCACGTCTGCGCACACGTGCACCGGCGATGGCGGCGGCATGGTTCTGCGCGCTGGACTGCCGCTGCAGGACATGGAGTTCATCCAGTTTCACCCGACGGGCGTGTACGGTGCGGGTGTCCTGATCACTGAAGGCGCGCGTGGTGAGGGTGGCTATCTTACCAACAGCGAAGGTGAGCGGTTCATGCCCAAGTATGCCCCGCGCGAGAAGGACCTGTCCTCGCGCGATGTGGTCAGCCGCGCCGAGGCGATCGAAATTCGTGAGGGTCGCGGGGTAGGTCCCAAGAAGGACCATATCCATCTGCATCTCGAGCATCTGCCCGCGGAAGTCATCGACCAGCGCCTGCCCGGAATCGCCCAGTCAGCGCGCACCTTCGCCGGCGTGGATGCGCACAAGGAGCCGATCCCGGTCATTCCCACTGTGCACTACGTCATGGGTGGCATTCCGACCAACATCAACACCGAGGTCGTTTGTCCAACGAAGGATAGTTCTGAGGCGGTCATTCCCGGCTTGATGGCAATCGGCGAGGCGGCGTGCGTCTCAGTGCACGGCGCCAATCGTCTGGGCACGAACAGCCTCCTCGATCTGATCGTGTTCGGACGGGCAGCGGCTTTGCGCGCGGCCGAAATCATCAAGCCGGGATCCCGCGTCCCCGAGGCAAACGCTGCATCGGAGGAGCGTGCGTTGACACGCTTCGACCGCATTCGCCACAGCAAGGGCGGCCACAAGGCCGGTGAGATCCGCCCCTTGATGCAGGGCGTCATGCAATCGAGCTTCAGTGTGTTCCGCCGTGGCGATACTCTGCAGGAGGGCCTCCACAAGCTACATGACCTGCGCGACCCGCTCGAACGCGTGACGGTCGATGACCCTTCGTTGCTCTGGAACGTCTCGCTGCTTTCCGCTCTGGAGCTCGCCAATCTGGCGGATCAGGCGTTGGTAGTCGCGCACTCTGCCTGTGCCCGGACCGAATCACGGGGCGCTCATTCGCGCGAGGACAATCACCAGCGCGACGATAAGAATTGGCTCAAACACACCGTTGCCTGGAAGGACCCGGACTGGAACGTCCGCTTTGCCTATCGCCCGGTGCGTCTTGACACCCTCTCCGATGACGTGAAGACCTTTCCGCCTGCGGAGCGTACCCACTAGGAGTCTTTCCACATGTCAGAATTCACGTTGCCTGCCAACTCGAAAGTCGGGGAGGGCAAACAGTGGCCCGCACCGCAATCGGGTGGCCACATCAAGAGCTTCAGAATCTATCGCTGGGATCCGGCGAAGGAGGGGAATCCGGCGCTGGACAGATTCGAAATCGATCTCGACAAGTGCGGGCCGATGGTGCTGGACGCTCTGTTCAAGATCAACGACCAGATCGATCCGACCCTTGCATTCCGGCGTTCCTGCCGGGAAGGGGTGTGCGGGTCGTGTGCCATGAACATTGATGGAACCAACACGCTCGCCTGCCTGACTCCGATCGCGAGCCTCAAAGCCGGGGTGAGCCGCATTACACCGCTGCCTCACCTGCCGGTGCTGAAGGACCTGGTGGCCGACCTGACGGGCTTGTTCGCGCAATACGAGTCGATTCAGCCGTGGATCCAGTCTAACACGCCGCCTCCGGACCGCGAGCGGCGGCAGTCGCCTGAGGATCGGGCCAAACTCGACGGCAGTTGGGAGTGCATCCTGTGCTTCTGCTGCTCGACCTCGTGTCCGAGCTACTGGTGGAATCAGGACCGCTATCTGGGACCCTCGATTCTGCTGCAGTCGTACCGTTGGCTCGCGGACAGCCGCGATCAGAGCACGGGCGAGCGTCTGGATCGGCTCGAAGATCCGTTTCGGCTGTATCGCTGCCACACGATCATGAACTGCACCCGGACCTGCCCCAAGGGGCTGAACCCGGCGAAAGCGATCGCCAAGACCAAGGAAATGATGGCCGAGCGCGACTGAGGACTGTCGTCCGCCGGTCGAGCGGCGCGGGCCTGAGCTCGAGGCGCGCCGAACCCGTGTAAACCCAGATGCCATGGTGAACAACATGACTGTACCGACTCAACACCCGACCGGATACGACCTCCTGCGCAATCCACGCCTCAACAAGGGAACGGCCTTCTGTGCCGCGGAGCGCCGCGAATGGGGGCTCGAAGGTCTGCTGCCTCCCGCCGTCAGCACCCTGGAGCTGCAGGTCGCACGCCGGCATGACGAGATCGCGCGCTTGAGCGATGACCTGCAGAAGTATCTCGTGCTATCGGACTTGCAGGCGCGTAACGAGGCCTTGTTTTATGCCGTCCTGTCGTCCGACCCGGTGACATACATGCCGATTGTCTATACGCCGACTGTTGGCGAGGCGTGTCAGAAGTTTGGACACATATTCCGCGAACCCCGCGGCATCTATGTTCCCATCAGTGCACGTGGCCGGGTAAAGGAGCTGTTGAGCCATTGGCCGGACAAGGACGTGCGCTTCATCGTTGTGACCGACGGCGAGCGCATCCTGGGCCTGGGTGACCTGGGTGCCGGCGGTATGGGAATCCCCATCGGCAAGCTCGCGCTGCTCACCGCCTGTGCCGGTGTGCCGCCACAATACTTGCTGCCAGTGGTCCTCGACGTTGGCACGAACAACGAGACGTTACTCGAAGATCCGCTCTATCTGGGCCTCCGCCAGCACCGCGTACGCGGTGACGAATACATGGCCTTCGTCGATGAATTCGTGTCAGCTGTGCAGCAGCTCTACCCGAAGTGCTGCATCCAGTGGGAGGACTTCGCCAACTTCAACGCAGTGCCGATCCTGGCCCGTTATAAAGAAGCGATCTGTACGTTCAACGATGACATACAGGGCACCGCCGGTGTCGCGCTAGCTGGCATTCACGGCGCGCTACGCCTCACCGGTCAGAAACTGACGGATCAGCGGTTTTTGTTTCTGGGGGGAGGGTCCGCTGCCACGGGCATTGCTGAGCTGATCAGCCTGGCGATGACACGCGAGGGCTTAGATCTCACCGCGGCGCGGCGCCGCAATGCCCTGTTTGACATCAATGGTCTGATGGTCAGCAGCCGCAACGACCTCGCAGAGTTTCAGAAGCCTTTTGTGCAGGACCTGCCGCCCATTTCAAAGTTCGTCGATGCGGTGAAAGCTCTGCGGCCGACCGCCATCATTGGCGTGAGCGCGGTGCCAAAACTGTTTACCCGCGAAGTGATCGAGGCAATGGCCGCGATCAACGAGCGCCCGATCATCTTTCCCTACTCGAATCCAACCTCGCGATCCGAGTGCACGGCCGAAGAGGCCTATCGCTGGTCGGACGGCCGAGCCATCTTCGCGAGTGGAAGTCCGTTCCCGCCGGTAGAGATCGCCGGGCGCCGCTTCGTACCGGGGCAAGGCAACAACGTGTACATCTTCCCTGCCATGGGGATGGCGGTATACGCCACCGAGACGACGCGCGTGACCGAGGAGATGTTCATCGTCGCTGCCCAGGCCGTGGCCGAGCAGGTCACGGAGGAGAACTTGGCGACTGGGCTGATCTATCCGCCGCACAGCCACATTCTCGACGTATCCCTTCATGTCGCGGAGCGGATCGCAACCCATATCTTCGACAAAGGGCTGGCGCGAGTCCCCAGGCCGAAGGACGTCAAGGGGCTGATTCGCGCGCGCGCCTACCGCCCGGTCTATCCGGAGTAAAGCGCATGGCGCAAAGGCTGCCCCGTGAGATCGACGGTGATGAGGCGCGCGCTCATTCGCGGGTCGATACAGCGGGGCATCAAAATGTCCAGCGCGTGGAGGGCCGCGCGCTCCACCGTATCGTCGTCGTCGGTGGCGGAGCCGCGGGTCTGGAACTCGTCACGCGTCTCGGCGATCGTCTCGGCCGGCGCTCACGGGCATCGATTACCTTGATCGAATGTGCACGGACTCATCTGTGGAAGCCGCTGCTGCACGAAGTGGCGGCGGGGAGTATCGATCCCGGAGATTACGAGGTGAGCTATCTCGCTCAGGCGTATTGGCACGACTTTCGCTACTGCGTCGGCGAGATGGTCGGGCTTGACCGCACCGCCAGGGAGGTGCGTCTTGGAGCGACATGCGATGATCAGGGACGTGAGGTCACTCCATTACGTTCGGTCAGTTACGATACGCTCGTCATTGCGATCGGCAGCCGAACCAACAATTTCGGCATTCCCGGCGTCGCGGAGCATGCGGTGCCCTTGGAGACCCCGGCGCAGGCCGAGGCCTTCAATCGCCGCGTCTTCAACGCTTGCCTGCGCGCACAGACGCAGAAAGGCCCGATCCGCTCAGGTCAACTCACTATAGTGATCGTCGGCGCCGGTGCCACTGGCACCGAGTTGGCGGCCGAGCTCCATCATGCGATTCGCGAAGTGGTCGGCTTCGGATTCGACCGCATCGACCCCGCGCGCGACATCCGCATCATTTTGATCGAGGCTGCGGAGCGCGTCCTGCCCGGGCTGCCGGAGCGAATCAGCGATGCAACCGAACATGTCCTCAACAGAATCGGTATCGACGTGCTCACCGGCACGCGCGTAACGGAAGTGACGGCGGAAGGCCTCCATCTAGCCGATGGCACCTTCATCCCCTCGGGACTGGTCGTGTGGGCCGCGGGCGTCAAGGCGCCAGAGGTGCTCAAACATCTGGATGGACTCGAGGTCAATCACATCAATCAACTCGTCGTGGCGTCAACGTTGCAGACGACTCGAGATCCGGACATTTTCGCGATCGGCGATTGCGCTGCCTGTCCCCGTCCCGGCCTATCGACCCCTGTCCCGCCGCGGGCGCAGGCGGCACATCAGCAGGCAACACATATGGTGAGTCAAATCGCGCGCAGGTTCCGCGGCGGGCCGCTGGAGTCCTATACATACCGAGACTTCGGTTCGCTCGTTTCGCTCGGCAAGTGGACTACGGTCGGTAACCTCATGGGGTTGTCTGGCCGCAACATATTCATTGAAGGCATGTTTGCCGGACTCATGTATCGCTTGCTGCGCCTGATGCACGAGCACGCGCTGGGTGGTACGCGACGCGCCGTGCTGCACCTCGTCGCTCGAGCTCTTGCGCGGCGCGCCGGCCCTCAGGTGAAGCTGCATTAAGGAGAAGATCACTGTGACCGACATACGGGTTGAATCAGACAGCCTCGGCCGCGTCGAGGTTCCTGCGGGCAAGCTCTGGGGCGCACAAACCCAGCGCTCGCTCGAACATTTCAGCATCGGACACGATCTGATGCCGCGCGCGATGATCACCGCGTACGCAATACTGAAACGGGCGGCAGCCGCGGCGAACCACGCGGGAGGACGACTCGACGCTCGCGCCTTCGAGCTGATCACGCACGTATGCGATGAGATTCTATCGGGCAAACATCACGATATGTTTCCCGTGCATGTCTGGATGACCGGCAGCGGAACGCAGTTCAATATGAACGTCAACGAGGTCGTGTCGAACCGGTGCTGCCAACTGGCGGGCACTCCGCTTGGAAGCAAACGGCCAATCCATCCGAACGACCACGTCAACATGTCGCAGTCCTCGAACGACACGTTCCCTTCGGCGATGCACATTGCTGCGGCAACCAACACAAAGAGCCACCTGATTCCGGCGGTGACAGCCCTTCGCGATTCGATCAGCGCCAAGGCGGTGGACTGGGCCGATATTGTCAAGATTGGCCGAACTCACATGCAGGATGCGACGCCCCTCACACTGGGGCAGGAATGGTCGGGTTACGCGTCGATGCTGTCCGAGAACCTCGAGCGGATTGAGGCTGCACTCGCGGGAGTCTATTATCTCGCTCTCGGCGGCACAGCCGTTGGAACGGGCATCAATGCCGCACCGGATTTCGGTGCCGCCGCTACCACGGCGATCGCCCGACTCACGCGGCTCCCGTTCGTCACGGCACCTAACAAGTTCGCGGCGCAAGGCGCCCACGATGCGCTGGTGCAGCTCTCGGGTACGCTGCGCACGCTTGCTGTCTCGCTCTACAAGATCGCCAATGACATCCGCCTCCTGTCGTGCGGACCTCGCGCTGGTTTCGCGGAGCTGAGGATCCCGGAGAATGAGCCGGGGTCGTCGATAATGCCGGGAAAAGTAAACCCGACACAGGCCGAGGCGCTCACAATGATCGCCGCGCAGGTCATGGCGAATGACGTTGCCGTCGGTTTCGCCGGTGCCGGTGGCTACCTGGAGATGAATGTCTACAAACCGCTGATGATCGCGAATGTCATGCAGTCGATCATCATTCTGTCCGATGGCTGCACGAGCTTCCGCAAGTACTTGGTGGAAGGCACGCTACCTAACCGCAAGAAGATCGCCGAGTACGTGCAGCGCTCGCTCATGCTGGTGACGGCCTTGAGCCCCGTGATCGGATACGACAAGGCGTCCGCGATTGCTCACAAGGCCCATAGCGAGGATCTGAGTCTCAAGGAGGCTGCCATCAGGTCCGGGTATGTAGACGAGAAACAATTCGATGAGATCGTCGATCCTCGCAAGATGGTCGGCCGCCCTGTCGCTGCCAACTGAGGCCCGCCGCGCGCAAGGTGCGGCGTTCCTCTTCGGTCTGCGCCTGTGGGCGTCCGTTTGTCTTGCCCTGTGTGCCGCATTCTGGCTCCAACTCGATGACCCGTATTGGGCCGCCACCTCGGCAGGGATAGTTGTCCAGACGGGTCTCGGGGCTTCCTTGCGCAAGGGGCGATTCCGCGCGATCGGAACGGTAATCGGCGGGACTGCGATCGTGATTCTGGTTGCCGTATTCCCACAGAATCATCTCGCGCTTCTGATTAGCCTGGCTCTTTGGGGAGCCGCTTGCGGCTATTCGGCGACAATCTTCCCTAACTTCGGCGGGTACGCGGCCGCGCTCGCGGGTTATACGACAGCAATCGTCTTCCAGGGTGTTGTCTCGAATCCCCAGAACGTCTTCCTGCTCGCGGTGTGGCGCGTAACCGAGATCGGCATCGGCATCCTTTGTGCGACGCTCGTGCACGCGTTGACCGATTTCGGTCAGGCGCGCGAGCGCCTGGCTCGGGATTTGGCAGACATTGGTCGAGGCATTGCGACGGGTCTGATCCAGACGCTGCAACAGAGCCACGGTTGGGAAGAACTGCGAACAGCCCGCCGTGGACTGATCCAGCGTGTCATCGCGTTGGATGCCACGATCGATGAGGCTGTGGGGGAACCCACGAATCTGCGGCGTCAAGCCGGTGCGCTCTATACGGCCCAGGAAACTCTGTTCGTGGCTCTGTCCGACTGGCGCGGCATCGCAAGTCATCTCTCGGCGTTGCCCCGGCCGCAGGCAACTGAGATTGGCGCCGTGCTCCTGCCGGGTCTTTCCAAGGTGGCCGATTGTGCGTGGGCGGATGGCGCGGAACTTGCGCGGGAAATATCCAGCGTTGAGAGTCAAATCGCAGCCAGCACTGCGACAGCGGACGTGTCTTCCCGGCTCGTGATGGATGGCACCGTGCGAGCGCTTCAGGCGCTCGAGCGCGTGGCCGACGTCCTCGTGCTGATGAGCAGATCTGTGGAGGGGCCTCCCAGCCGCAGCCCCTCCCGAACTCGCGTACCCGACGGCCTTCCACCGATACTGAACGGAGTGCGTATCTTTCTTGCGCTCCTGTTTGCCCAAGTGTTTTGGATCGTAACCGACTGGCCGGACGGTCCGACCATAATCACTTTCACCGCCGTCGGCGTCATTCTGTTCTCAGCCCGCGCGGAGGCAGCATTCGCCGGTGCGATTGAGTTTGCCGTCGGTTGCGCCGGCGCCGGTGTCGTCGCGATTATCCTGAATCTGGCCATCCTGCCTGCGGTACCCAGTGATTTCCTCAGCCTTGCGCTGGTATTGGCCTCGGTGTTGGTTCCACTCGGAATGTTGGCGGCCGGTTCGTGGCACAAGGCGGCGTTTGGTGCGTTGGTGACCAACGTCATGCCGATCCTCGCTATCCAGAATGAGCCGAGCTACGAAGGTATCCGAACACTCAACACGGCGATTGCGGTCTTCGCCGGGACGGCACTGGCAGCAATCGCGATTTGGTTGGTTCCGCCGCTGCCGGCGGCAAAGCGCATCCAGCGACTGTTGGCACTCACGTTACGCGATTTGAGAGGGTTGCTGGTCGGGCGCCGGCGGCTTACACGGGCGGTGTGGGTTCGTCTCGTGTCGCAGAGGCTTGCGGTGATGCCGACGCAAGCGAGTCTCGAAGAGACGGCGCAGCTGTTGGCAGTGCTGTCGGTCGGGGAGGCCGCGATAGCTCTGCTCGGCGCCCCTCGACAGGCGTCCGCGGGTGGCGCACTCGATCGGGCGTTCGCCGACCTTGCAGGGGCGAACATAGTCGCCGCTCGTGAAGAGCTTACCCACTTCAGTGCTCAGCACTCTGCACACGCCGAAGTTGAGCCCCAGCGCACGATGCAAGCCGCTGTGCAAGCCACCTTGATCGCGGATGCGCTCGATGGGCATCCGCACTTCTTTTCTCAAATGGGGTGACCTCATGCAGGAAGTCAACCTCAGCGGTGTGTACCTGCCAGCAGCGCTGCTTTGGGCCGGTATCGCGTTTCTGCTGTCGACTGTGATCTCCAGGACCCTCAGCCGCATGGGGTTTTACGCACTCGTCTGGCATCGGGCGTTGTTCGACGCCGCGTTATTCGTGCTTTTCTGGGGCGCCATCTCGGCAGTGGCGTATCACATGGCATTCAGGAGCGGCGGGTGAGCGGTAGAGCGATGAGCGACCGATCCGTTTGGCTGCTGCGACGATTGATCACCCTGGCGGCCGTGGTTATCGCCGGGTTTGTGCTTCGGTGGATGTGGTCTCATTACGATCTTGCACCGTGGACCAGAGACGGGCGGGTACGCGCAGACGTGATCAGCGTTGCGCCTGACGTGTCCGGGTTCGTCGTGAAGGTGGCAGTGCATGACAATCAGGTGGTGCGCAAGGGCGACCCCTTGTTTGAGCTTGACCGGGCTCGTTATGAGATTGCTCTGCAGCAGGCTCAGGCGACGGTCGCACGGCAACGAGCCTCCCTCGCCGAAGCCAGACGCGAAGCGCATCGAAACAACACGCTCGATGACGTCGTGTCGTCCGAAGTACGGGAACAGAGTCAGGCTCGAATGGAGGAGGCCGCCGCGGAGCTGCAGCGGGGTCTGGCAGATCTGGCGGCAGCGCGGCTGAATCTGGAGCGTACCCTCGTGTTGGCTCCGGTCAATGGGATCGTCACCAACCTCGAGCTACGGCCCGGAAATTACCTGACAGCGGGCCGACAGGGGCTCGCGCTGGTGGACAGCGACAGCATCCATATTGACGGCTACTTTGAGGAAACCCAGCTCTCGCGCATTCGCGCCGGTGACCGCGTCTCCGTGCGGCTCATGGGTGATTCGCAACTGCTGTACGGTCATGTGCAGAGCATCGCGCCGGCCATTTTCGATCGCGAACGAACACCTACCGGCGACCTGGTCGCCGACATCAACCCGACTTTCAGCTGGGTCCGGCTCGCGCAACGGGTACCCGTACGGATCAAACTGGACCCGGGACCCGTCGATGTGCTTCTCATCGCGGGGCGGACCGCGACTGTCGTCGATCTTTCCTATAAACGCGGGAGCCGACAGCGCGGGCGAAGTTCGCCATGAAGCTTTCGACTCAATGGCCAATGTGGGTTGGCCTGAGCGCGTGGGTAATAGGGTCGGTGGGCTGCCGGAGCGTCGGGCCTGACTATCATGGACCGCCCCAGAGCGCTGTCGTGAACGCTCCGGCCGCTCACGGCCCGTTCGTCAGTTCGTCCGACCCCGCCTTCTCCCAGGAGCTTGCTCCGAGCGAATGGTGGCGCTTGTATGACTCAACGCAGCTCGATGAGCTGGTGAGCGCCGCACTGGTGGCCAACATCGACTTACGCATGGCGCAAGCCAACCTCGAGCACAGCGCGGCTCTGCTGCGCGAGGCCAGGGCTGCGCGTCAACCAACTGCAGAGGTCAATTTCGATCCCAGCTTTCAACAACTCTCTCCCGAGAGTTACCTGCACTCCGGCACCCTGTCCCCGACGAGCCTGTACGATACAGGTGTGTCGGTGAGCTACGAGCTCGATCTTTTCGGACGGCTAAAGCGAGGTGTCGAGGCGGCGAAGGCTGACGATGAGGCGGTCAGAGCGGCCTATGACCTGACCAAGATAATCGTGGCTGCGGAAACAGCACGCGCGTATGCCGACGTCTGCAATGCTGGCGAGGTACTGGAAGTGACCCGGCGCTCGTTGCAATTGCAGGTGCAAAGCACCGAGACAACGCGACGTCTGGTCGAGGCCGGGCGCACTTCGAGTCTGGATCTCACGCGTTCCTCCGGGCAGGTTGCTCAGGTGCGGGCCAATATTCCGGCACTCGAGGCGCAGCGCATGAATGCGCTGTACCGCTTGGCCGCCTTGACCGGTAACCCACCCGCTGAGTATCCGAGATCGGTCGAATCGTGCGCGACAGCGCCTCGTTTGCAACAGCCGCTTCCTGTCGGAGATGCAACGGCGTTGCTCCGGCGGCGGCCGGACGTGCGGGAAGCGGAACGCGACCTGGCTGCGGCAACTGCCCGTATCGGCGTAGCAACGGCGGATCTCTATCCGCGCGTCACCCTGGGCGCCAGCGCCGGTTCAACCGGCGCGACCGAAGACTTCCTGACTACGCCGACGAACCGCTTCGGTATCGGGCTGGCCATCCATTGGCAAGCGAACCAATCTCTCGCTCGCGCGCGGATTGCCCAGGCCGACGCTGCAGAGAAGCTCGTCCTGGCCCGCTTCGACGGCGTGGTACTCACGGCGCTTCGGGATTCTGAAAGTGCGCTGACCACGTACAGTCGCGATCTGCAACGCGATGGCGACCTGACTACAGCGCAGGCTCGAGCCAGGGAGGCGGAGCAACAGGCCAAACGGCTTTACGTCGGCGGCAAGATGGATTTCCTGGCTCTGTTGGATGCGCAACGGACGCTGGCTTCGGCAGATGATGCCGTAGCGACCTCCCATGCCCGACTCGCAACAGATCAGGTGGCCATATTCCTGGCCCTCGGTGGCGGTTGGGATTAGGCGTCTGACAGTTTCATCCATCATCCGCGCCGTTGCCTTCGTAGCGCGCTGTTCCGGCGCGGCCACGTGCGCCTACGTGGCCGCCGATGCAGCGGGATTGCCACACGCCGTGTGGGCAGCAATTTCCGCTCTGATCGTTTCACAGGAGCGGCTGGACGACACCACAACTTCGCTGACGGGGCGCATCGCCGGTACCATCATCGGAGCGTGCATTGCGGTGGTAATTAGCGTTGCGGCGGCTCGCCTCGCCACTGGCGTTGCCTTGCAAATGGCTGTCGCCGTCGCGGTGTGTGCGACGATTGCGCGAGAGCGCCCCCGTCTTCGAGTATGTATGTGGACGGCGCCTATCGTGCTGCTGACAACAGAGCCGGGCGTGCCGATCTCAATCGAGGCTGCTTATCGCGCCAGCGAGGTCATTCTCGGCGCTCTGATTGGTGGTGCGTTTCACTGGGCGGCTGAAGTTCTGGTTCATCGTCTTGCGCGCGCTTGAGACTGCCGCCGCGATAGCTGTAAGTGCCTTGTAAAGCATTGAAGCTGACAATTAATGCTTTAAATAGCACGCCAGCTTGATCTGAGGCGATTTGGTTGGTATGCTTAATAAAGCGTCGATATCGTGATTTAGTGCTATAAAAAGCATGGCTCGCAAGAAGACCCCCCTCGCTACCGCACCGCCCTATGAGGTAGAGCAGGCCTTGAAGCTCTTGGGCGCCAACCTGCGTACTGCGCGGTTGCGGCGCAATTTCACACTCCCGATCGTCGCCGCGAAGATCGGCACCGGGGTGCGCGCCATTCGCGCAGCCGAAGCCGGCCAGCCGGGCGCAGGTGCCGCCGTGTATGTCGCGCTCCTCTGGGCCTATGACCTGCTGCGCCCATTCGCTGCGCTCGCCGACCCAGCCCAGGATCAGGAGGGCCTCGCCCAGGAGCGCCTGCGCAAGCACGCCTACCCCACGAGGGGACTCGACAATGATTTCTAAAGGCGCGCGTGAGTGTTTTGTCTATATCGCGCTGCCCGGACAGGAGGCCGAGTTTGTGACCGCGGCGCGCTTTGTTTTAGGTACCGATCGCGCGGGCAACCCGCGCGGGGAGTTAGTCTACGGCCGAAACTATCTCACGCGTGCCGATGCCGTACCGATCGATCCTGTCGAGCTGAAACTCGCTCCCGTCACCTATCAGACGCTCAACTTGAAGGGTGTGTTTGGGGCGCTCCGTGATGCGAGCCCGGACTACTGGGGCCGGCGCGTGATCGAACGACACGGCGGCGGAGGGGAACTTACCGAGGTCGACTACCTCCTCTACTCCTCCGATGATCGTGCGGGCGCACTCGCCTTTGGTTTGAACCGGGAGCCTCCCGCCCCACGGCGCGACTTCAACCGCACAATCGATCTCGCGCATCTGCAGGAACTTGCTGATCGGCTGATCGCCGAGGAGGACGCGACGGATAAGCCGCCCGAGGGTGCCCAGGTCGAGCAGGTGCGGGAGCTGCTGCTTCTCGGCACCTCCATGGGTGGCGCCCGACCGAAGGTGGTGGTGGAGGATTTCCCGCCCGAAGGTGGCGCGCCCGCCCTGTGCCTTGCCAAGTTCAATCGGACAGATGATCGCTTCAATCACGCGCGCGTGGAGCATGCCATGTTGCGCTTGGCGGCAGAGTGTGGTCTACACGCGGCCGAGAGCCGCGTGGTGGAGGTGGGCGATCGGGATGTGCTGTTGGTGCGGCGTTTTGATCGAGCGCACACCGAGGCCGGATACCGACGCGCGCGCATGCTCTCCGCACTGACAGTACTGCGCGCAGGGGATACCTACCAGGATCGGGATCGGTGGTCGTATGTGATCCTGGTCGAGGAGCTTCGTCGTCTCTCCAGCGATCCCCGCGCGGATGCGCACGAGTTGTTCCGGCGCATGCTCTTCAATGCCCTCATCTCCAACACCGATGATCATCCGCGCAATCATGCGGTGATTGCGATGGATACGGCTTTTCGGCTCGCCCCTGCCTATGACCTCACGCCCTTCACTCCGGTGAGTGTTGAACGACGAGACTTGGCAATGAACATCGGGGATGCGGGACGCTACGCGCAGGCGGGTAACCTAATGTCTCAATGTGCGCGATTCCTGCTCACGCGCGAGGAAGCCCGTGCGCTCATTGATGCCATGCAAGCACAGGTGAAGGCGCGTTGGTACCCCACCGCGCGGGCGGCCGGTGTGAGCGAGGCTGATTGTGAGCGCATCGCCAGCGCCTTTGCCTACCCGGGTTTTCAATGACTGGATTGTCATACCGGGACGGCCGTTCGGGACTGCGCCACAAGAGGCCGCGGCGAGGCAGTGCACATCCGCATCGCCTGGACGAGAGAGCCCGTCGTACGGTCGGTACGACCAGCGCTTTCGCCAACGTTGGGTAGAGCTGTAACTCCCGGACAAGATACCCTTACCACATGTGCGTAAGGAAACATCTCGTGAGCATGCCTGTCGAGGGAGTCGGTGCACTCGCGTTCCGGGCTGGGGAAGGCGCTCACCAGGCAGATGATCGAAACGCCATCCGGATCCGCGCCCGGCGGCAGGCCGGCATCCAGCTCTGCGGGTGAAAAGTGCCGGGCATCTATCTTCTGGCTGAGCAACAACCGGGCTAACAGCTCGGCGACGAGATCGTCGGCGGATGAGCCCAGCCCCAAGCAGATCACTACGGAGCCGGGAGGCACCCCCAGCGGCCCCTGCCATCGCCCGCTCACCTGTTCACGTTGCTCACGCAGCCAGTGCCCAGCACTTGCGTCATCGAGTACCGATCCTCTGTAACGCCATCTTTGAAGTTTGAGGCTGGCGCTGCTCAGCGCCGAAACAACATGAACAATAACGCGATCAATCCTGAGTTGCTGATCCTCGCTGATTGCGCCTGTGTCAGCGTCGAGACGCGCAAGCTGCAAGGCTGGAATCAGGACGCGATCGCAATACGCAGCAAGGCAGTTCCGTTTCAGGAACGCTCGCGCATCGGTGAGGATCTCGTGCGGGTCTGCGGACAGGGCGCGTTGGTAAAACTTCTGGGGCAAAGTCAGGGCCTGGGCGTCGCTCAACAGCAGTTCCAGAATCCCGAGCGCCTTGATATGACGTCCGGCAACTACCAAACACAGGGTAAGCGGAATTGACAGGATGAGACCCACAGGTCCCCACAGAGAGCTCCAGAAGATGGCCGCAACAACTACCGAGAGCGGTGACAATCCGGTGGCGTGGCCATAAAGACGGGGTTCCACCAGCTGACCCACTACGATATCTAGCAGGATAAAGACGGCTAGTGTGCTCACCGCCAGTGACCATCCCGGATCGATGGCAAACGCAAGCGTGCTTGAAAACAGCGCTGCGATTCCGACTCCCACGTACGGCACGAAGCGCATCACTCCGGCCAGAGTTCCGAAGAGCATTGCCTCGGGGACGTGCAGGAGGCTCAGGCTCAACCAGATGGCAATCCCGAAAGCCAAGTTGACCAGGAACTGAGAGACGAAAAATCTCGAGAGCCGCTCACCGGCATCGTTCAGCGCGAGTGTGGCCAAGCGTATATCGGTCGCGCCCACGAGGCGGATGAAGCGGTCGCGAAGCGATTCATGCTCGAACAACACGAAAACGAGGACGAGCAGCACGATCCCCACGGCTTGGATTGATGGCCAAACGGACCGCAAGAGTTTTCCCATGAGGCGCAGCGGTCGAGCCTCGGGTTCGTGAGGCTCTGATGTAGCCGCATTCGGGTGCCTGAATATCACGGAGTGTTCCGTAGGTGAGCCAGGGTAGGTGATAGCCTCTGTTGGCTCCTGGCCGTCGAGCAAGCGACTTGCTTCGCTGGTCAGGAGTATCAGCCGGCCCTCGGTGACCGCGTTAACGGCCGCGAGCTTACGTTGGATAGTCGCTTCGTAATGAGGAAGGCTCTCGGCGACACGCACAACCTGTGTTCCGAGCACCACGGCGGCCGCCAGGCACGATACTGTGAGCGCCAGAACCGCGATAAGCACTGAAGGCGTGCGGCCCACACCGATTCGCCTCAGCGCTCGGACCAAAGGCGCCACCAACAGGCTCAGCATTAACGCGACTACCAGCGGTATCAGGACGTCCCGACCGAGGTAAAGCAGGGCCAGAACGACGCCCGCAGTGATGAAGCGGGCGCAACGATCGCGCAGCCACGCCGGCGTTGGAGTATCGACTTGAAGCGGGTCCATGGTGATCACCTTCGTCCGGAAACGGGCAGTCATCGATTGGGAATCACTAATCACCGCCGAGCGACCGCGGCGTCGGTCTGGCTCATTGCGGCTACCCGCTCCGCGTCCCCCATGGAATCGAACAGTGCCGCGGTGTCGGCCAGCCTGGACGCGCGTGCGCGAATGTATTGAACGTGCGCGTTTTGATATTGCTGACCGGCGGTCAAAGTCGCGTAGAACGGTGTCGCGCCGAGCTTGTAACGTGATTCGGTATCGCTCCGGGTGTCGCCCGCTGCGACTTCGGCGCGCTTGGTCTGCGCTACCGTGTTGGCGTCCTCCTCGAGCGCCGCGAGTGTGTCGGCAGCGTTCTGGAATGCGGACAAGACAGTCTGTTTGTACTGTGATACGGAAGCTTCATAGCTGGCTTGATATTGTCGCTTGCGTGCCATCAAGGCTCCCCCATGAAACAGCGGCTGGGTCAGTGAGCCAGCGACACTCGAGATCGCTCCCGCCGGCGAAGTCAGGGCCGACCAGTCGAAGCCGCCGCGTCCATAGGAGGCCGATAGCTTCAACGACGGAAAAAGGTCTGCCGTCGCAGCGCCGGCTTGGTCCGCGGCCGCACGGACCGCCGCCTCGGCCGCCAGGATGTCCGGTCTTTGATGCAACAAATCCGAAGGGAGCGAAACAGGAAGCGACTCCGGAAGACGCAGCGACTCCAGCGATATCGGGGAAGGCGCCTGGTCAGGTGTCCGTCCCAGCAGAACCGCTTGTGCATGGCGCACGGTCAGGGCTTGCACACGGAGCGAAGGCAAGGTGGCCGCCGCGTTCGCGGCATCCTGTTCCGCTGCCAGCATTTCTTCACGCGTGGCGCTGCCCAGCTTGTAGCGTCCAGCGATGTCCTGAGCACGCTGCTCGCCTAACTCAACGAGCCGCTCGGTAGCCGCGACCTGCTCAGCTAAGGCCGCGGTGTTGATCGTCGCCCTGACAATGTTGGTGGCCAGCGCCCGGCGGGTCGCCTCGAGCTCGTACGCCTGTTGTTGGACGTGGCCGGCGAGGGCCCGGTTGGCGAGACGCGTAGCGCCAAAGAAGTCGAAATTATAGGAAGCACTGACCTCGGCCGAGAAAATGTTGAACTGCAGCGGCTGGGACTTCGGCATACCGGGAATCCCGGGCGAGTGGACCCGCCCCGCGTTGAATGCACCGTCGAGACTCGGGAGCTCGCTGCCTCCAACCTGGGAGCGAAGCTGCTCGCGTGCCGCCTTGAGAGTGTTTTGGGCGGCTGCGAGTGTTGGACTGCTCTTCAGCCCCTCCTCAACCAGCTCATTGAGCTCGGGCGATTGATAGGCTGTCCACCACTCAGGCACGGGGCGCGCGCCGGTGGAGAGGTTCTGCGCGATGCTGTCCGCGCTGGGCAGCTCCGCCGGTTGTGCCTGGATCGAATAGTGCTGCGGCTCGGGCATCTTGGGTGGATTGCGGCTGGGCCCGAATGCGGCACAGCCGGTGACAGGTAGAGTCAGAGCGGTCAGAAGGAGTGTGTGTGCTTTCATGATGGTTACCCTGCTTGCACAGGCGTCGCCTGCTTGGTGTGGCTTTCGGTGGTCCCTCCTCGAGGGCTCAGCGGTGCTTCGTCCCGGCGAACGCGGAACCACAAGGCATACAGCGCGGGCAGATAGACCAAGGTCAACACGGTTGCCACCGTAATGCCGCCCATGAGAGCCGTCGCCATTGGCCCGAAAAAGTTGCTCCGTAGGAGGGGAATGAGCGCGAGCACCGCGGCTGCCGCTGTCAACACGATGGGTCGGAAGCGCCGGACAGTGGCGCCCACGATCGCCTCGAAGCGGCTGTGTCCCGCGAGGATATCCTGCTCGATCTGGTCGAGAAGGATGACCGAGTTGCGCATGATGATGCCAAACATGGCGATGGTTCCGAGCATGGCTACAAAACCGAACGGCTCATGAAGCAGGAGTAAGGCACCGACCACACCGATGAGTCCCAGCGGTGCTGTGAGCACCACCATGAGGACGCGGCTGAAGCTCTGTAGTTGAATCATCAGTAATACCAAGACCACTACAAGCGCTAATGGCAGTTGTGCGTTGATGGAGGATTGCCCCTTGGCGCTCTCCTCGACAGATCCGCCGATCTGGATTTTGTAGCCGACAGGGAGCGACTTGCGCACTTGCGCGAGCATCTTATCGACACGGTGTGTGACATCGATCCCTTGTGCGTTGTGTAGCACGTCGGCCTGCACGGTGATGGTCGGTTGCCGGTCGCGCTCCCAAATGATTCCGTACTCGAGGTCATAGGTGAAGTGACCGAGAGAGGACAACGGTATGGCCGTTCCGTTCGCGGAGGGCAGGGCCAGCCGCTCGATCTGTGAGGGATCAACGCGATCCTGCGCCGGTGCTCGCAGGTCGACACCGATCAGCTTGTCGCGTTCGCGGAACTGTGTGATGGTGTAACCCGTAAGCGACATCTGAAGGTAATTCTGAATGTCCTCGGTGGAAACGTTGAGCTGGCGCGCCTTCGTCTGATCGACTTCGAAGTGGACCGAGCGCTGTGCCGGGCCGTACCAGTCGAGCTGCACGTTCGTGGTGTCCGGATCGGCGCGCATCGCCTGTGCCACCTGCTCAGCCAGGCTGCGGACGGTTGCGATTTCGGGGCCGCTCACTCTGAACTGAACCGGGAAGCCGATGGGCGGCCCATTTTCGAGCGTGCTGACTCGCGTGCGGATCATCGGGTAATCCGAGCGCAGGATCTGTGACAATGCCTCCTGCAGCTTCTCGCGATCCTTGACGCTCTTGGCAGTCACCACGAACTGCGCGAAGTTGGGCAAAGTGAGTTGTTGATCGAGCGAGAGATAAAAGCGCGGTGCGCCCGCGCCCACGAAGTCGATGTAATGATCGACCTCCGGCCGAGCCTTGAGTACGGCTTCGAAGCGCTCCGCCTGATGCAGTGTTGCCGCAATAGAGGCCTGTTCCGGCAAGCGCAGGTCGACGAGCAGCTCCGGCCGCTCGGAGCTCGGGAAAAACTGCTGCGGCACCAGGCGGAATGCCGCCAGTCCCAGCGCGAACAGAGTCAGGGTGAGTGCGAGTACGAGGCCACGGCGATCTACACACCAGCCGATCCAGCCCCGCAGCCGACGGTAGAACGCTGTATCGTACACGTCGTGTTCATGGTGCTGAGCGGCGGTGTTTGCGGGCTGCCCCGGTTGTCCTCCGGCACGCGGAGCGGACGTCTCAGAGAGAATACGGAAGCCCAGCAACGGAATGACAACAACGGCCGCCAGCCATGAGAGCAGGAGGGCGATCGCGGAGACTTCGAAGATAGAGCGCGTGTATTCGCCGACTTGAGAGACCGCCAAGGCGATTGGCAAGAAGCCGGCGACGGTGGCCAGCGTGCCGGTCAACATCGGGAAGGCCGTGGTCGTATAAGTGAAGGCAGCCGCCCGCATGCGGTCGAAGCCCTGCTCGAGTTTTACGGCCATCGTCTCGACTGCGATGATGGCATCATCCACCAGCAGCCCGAGCGCGAGGATGAGCGTGCCAAGCGATACCTTATGCAGCCCGATACCAAACAGATGCATCAGCAGCGCGGTCCCCGCCAGGACCAAAGGAATCGATATCACCACCACCATGCCGGTCCGGAATCCGAGACTCAGCAGACTGATCGCCAGGACGATGCCGATCGCTACGGCAACGGCCTCGACGAAGTCATTGACCGAGTGCCGCACCGCCGCAGGCATGCTCGCCACCTGCACCAGTTTGAGACCCGCCGGTAGGGAGGCCTTCAGTCGCGCCATCTGCGCATCGAGGGCCTTGCCGAACTCGATCACATCGCCCGAGGGCTTCATGGTGAGCCCAATGCCGAGCACTGTCTGGTTCTCAAACCGCATGAACTGCTCGGGAGGATCGGTGTAACCGCGCCGAATAGAGGCGATGTCGCCAAGTCGGATCGATCGGCCATTCACCCTCAGGAGCGTATCGGCGAGCCTGTCCTCGTTCACGAATTGCCCTGTGGGCCGCACGAAGACGCGATCGCTCGCAGTCGTGAACAGTCCTGAGGCGCCAACCGCGTTCTGCCCGTTGACCGCGGCAGCGATCTGCTGGGGCGTCAGCCCGAGTTTGGCCAGCTGCGCGTTGGCGATTTCCACATACACGCGCTGCTCCTGGTCGGCTATGAAATCCACCTTGGCAACGTCAGGAACCCGCAGCAACTCGGCGCGCAGGCGCTCGGCGTAGTCATGCAGTTGCGCGAACGAGAATCCGTCCCCTGTCAACGCATAAATGTTGGTGTAGACGTCACCGAATTCGTCGTTGAAGAGGGCCCCTGTACACCTGCGGGAAGCGTGTAGCCGATGTCGTGCACCTTCTTTCGCACCTGGTACCAGGTGTCTGAGACCTTGGAAGGCGCGACCGAGTCTTTGATGTTGAAGAACAGTGTTGACTCGCCCGGACGTGAATAGCTCTTCAGATAGTCGACCTCGGGACTCTCTTGCAGCTTCCGGGCGATCCGATCGGTCACTTGCTCCTGCATCTGGCGCGCGGTCGCGCCCGGCCAGAAGGTGCGGACCACCATCACCTTGAAAGTGAAGGGTGGGTCCTCCGACTGCGACAGCTTGCCGTAGGCCAGCATGCCGAACAGCGCGAGCAGCACCAGCAGAAAGATGACCAGTGGCTGATGACGCAAGGTCCAGCTCGACAGGTTGAATCCGTCGCTCGCCGCCTCGGATGGGGTGGGTGGCGAATCCTGCGCTGAGGTTCGACGCGCGACAGTCGTCCGGTCCGGAGCGGTCTGGAGTGTTTCGAGAGTTTGCACGCTCATTGTGGGCTCCCCGGGACCCGATCCGCTCGATTGGCTGCATAGTGGGCAAACTCAGCGGGGTTACCTGAAGGAGCGGGTCCTGCGACCTCGCCTTCGTTATCAAACAATGGACGGACTGGACTGACGCGCTCGCCCGCATACACCGTGTGGACTCCTGACAGCACCACCGTCTCGCCGTCTTTTAATCCACCCGTGACCGTGACCAAGTGATCTGTGTAACTGCGCACGATCACCGGCCGCAGCTCGAGAGAGGAATTGGTCGCACGGACCACCCAGACCGCGGGTGTGTTGTCCTTGTGAAAGAGTGCGGTCGCCGGCACTGCGAAGGTCTTGCCACTAGAAGCCGCTCCTTCCTCGGCAGACAGTGGTGACAAGATGGCATCGCCAGTCATCCCGAGCCGAACGGTCTCATCCGGCTGGGTCAGCGTGAGTTTGATCCGGTAGGTACGGCTTTGCGGATCCGCTGTGGGTGTGATCTCACGCACGCGCGCCTCGTAACCGCTACCCGCCAGCGCCGGAAACGTCACGTTCGCCGCCTGACCGATCGAGATCCGGCGCAGATCGCTCGCAGCCGCATCCAATGTGATGTCCACATCGCCGCTCCAAGCCAGTCCGTAAATGGCTTGTCCGGCCGCCACGACCTGCCCCGTGTCGGCGTTCTCGCTGGTGATCAGGCCGTCGTGGTCGGCCGCCAACGTCGTGTACTTCAGGTTGTTGCTCGCGAGCACCCACTGCGCAGCAGCCTCCTCACGCCGCGACTGCGCAGCGGTGAAGGTGTCCTGTGTCTGTTCGAGCTGGTTTGCCGCAATGAGGTTTTGAGCTGACTGAGCGGTATCACGATCGAGCTGCTGTTTCGCAAACAGTAAACGATGCTCGGCAGCTCTAAGTGAGGCCTGCGCGCTCGCAGCCTGTTTCTGCGCATCGAGCGGATCGAGGCGCGCGACCACTTCGCCCTTCTTGACGATGTCGCCGATGCGGACCGTACGCTCGATCAGCTTGCCGGGGACGCGGAAGGCCATCGGATTGGAATAGCGCGCTGTCACCTCCACCGGGTAACGGATAGTGATCTCGCCTCCCGTGCCCGCAGCCGAATGCACCGGCAGAGCGACAACGGCTGCCGGGGGAGCAGGCGCCTCTTGGGCCTTGTGACAAGCAGCCAGCGCCAGGGCGACAGCGGTCACTACGGTCAGCCGCGCCAATGAGCCGCTCGCGCGGCGAAACGATTGCGAAATCAAGCAGGTGTTCATCACGGCTCCTTTCGGGGTCAGGACACGCTCGGTGATGAGCCGGGCGTGGACGTACGGTCTGGTATTCATGTACGCCATCGTATCTGATAAAAGTATCAATTGCAATAAATGGTCATAATTGATAATTTCATCACATGAACCGTAAACGCTTATCGAGGCAAGACAGCCGCGATCGGACCACCCAGCGTCTGCTCGCCGCTGCGGGCAAGTTGATTGCCAAGAGAGGATTGAGCGATACGAGCCTCGAGGACATTGCGGAGGAGGCCGGATACACGCGGGGCGCGTTCTACTCGAACTTCAGCAGCAAGGGCGATCTGTTCATCGAGTTGCTGCGCCGGGATCAGGAGGCGACGAACGCGCAGCTGCGCGCGCTGCGGGATGATTCGCTACCGCTTGACCATATTCAGCAGCGCATCCAGGAAATTTATACCCAGATGTACAGTACCAATGAGTCGTTCATGATCTGGACCGAGGCGCGCATGCTTGCCGCCCGCGACGCGAAGTTCCGATTCAACCTTGACGCCTTACTCGTTGAGAAGCGCGCCGAGGTCGCCGAATTGATCGAATACTTCTATCGACGAGCAGGAATCGCCTCGCCGCTGGCCCCGCCGACTCTGGCGATGGGCTTTAACAGCCTCTTCGAAGGGGTGAAACTAACCATGCTCTCGAGTCCCGGAGACCTGACGTCCAAAGACGCGGAGTCCGTGTTGAGGTTGTTCGTTGAGTCGCTGATGCATCTGGCGTCGAAAGGCGTGCCCGCCCAGTGGCCCACGGCGATGGTGTGCCCCGCGGGAGAGGTTTAATTCATGAATGACTATTTTGTCAGTTATGATGCGCCAATATATACTGGCGCGTCACAGCTGCTGGGACTTGCAAATGTCGAACTCCAACGCCCGCCGCCCCGTAAAGTCCCGCTCGGCTACACGCCCCGCTGTCGTCGTTGCGGAGCGCGAGCCTCGTGGCGCTCGACGTAGACGGGAAACCCGCTCCCGGTTACTCGTCGCAGCCCTCAAGCTGATGGCAGAAAAGGGCATGGAGGGTGTGGCGATCAACGAAATTACCGAGGCTGCGGATGTGGGCTTCGGCTCCTTCTACAACCACTTCGAGTCCAAGGAAGCCATCTACGCGGCAGTGCTGGAGTGGGTCTTCCAGGACTTCGCCGATGCAATGGAACGCGTCCTCGTCGAGATCTCCGACCCGGCCGAGGTTATCGCAGTGTCCGTGCGTTATACGATGATGCGTGCTCTGCGGGAGCCGGTGTGGGGGCAGTTTCTGGTCCGTGAGGGATTCTCCGCGCGATCTGTAGACCACGGGCTTGGCCGGCGGTTGCTGCGCGACATTCGGAAGGGGATCGCCGCCAAGCGATTGACCGTCGCCGATCCTTTGTTGAGTTTCGTGTCGGTGGCCGGCACCACACTTGGCGCGATCTCCATTGGCTTGCAGTCAGGCTCCCTGCAGGGGCAGCAGTCTGTCACCTTGAAGGATCTGGGCTCGGATCTCGAACGTTTGCCGGAACGCACAGCTAAGATTGCGTTGGAAGCGCTAGGGCTCGGGCGCGCGGAAGCCGAAAAGATTGCATACCGGCCATTGCCGACAATGGAGTTGTCACTGTCGGTTGATGGTTTCAAAGCGGGTCAGGTTTCCGCCAGCCCCCCTTCTGCCCAACCTCCGGCGCGAAGAAACAAAAGAGGCAGCCGCACCACAACGGGATAAACCTCGATTATCCGCTGCCATGCGGACAGCGAGAGGCTTGCGAGGAAAGCCGTCAAAAGAACCTTCGAACAAATCGCCTCAAGCTCGTGGCGCGTGACATTGATGTCCCCCCCCGCGTGGTTATGTGGGATTGGAATCGAGGAAAACATAGAGCGCTGCGATCTTCCCATCACGAGTGATGATCACATCCAAGCCCGTATATTCGGGTGCCGCGTCGCGCGGACCCGAGCCCCAAGCCAGACGACCAGCGTTGTGGAGAGTCTGAGGTTTGCCGTGCGGTGTGTAAACGAAGTGCGGGTGCGTCGCGCGCAGATCTCCTGCGAATTTGTCGAGAGCGTCGTGCCCGACGAATACACCCGGAGGCACGTAGAGCTTGCAGTCCTCGGCATAGAGCTCCTCGATTGCCGCGCGACGGCGCGTTGCGTCGCCTTCACCAAAAACCTCCTGGAGGTTGCGATAAAGCAGCTCATGGGTACGATCGGTCATGACACTTCTCCTTGATCATTGACTGTGGACTTCGGTTGCGGTCGCGTTACGTCGGCTGGAGCGACCTGCGCCGCTCCAGCGGATGTGTCAGGACCGGAGGCCATCGAGGCTTACACGACCACCGCCGAATGCGATCACGTGCAGCAGACCGCCCGCTATCGCGATGTTCTTGAAGAAATGGATGAACTGATTCTGGTCGCCGAAATTGTTGTGAAAGAACACGGCGGTCGCAAGCGCGAACACGAAGAGAACACCCGCGGTGATTCGAGTGCGGTAGCCGAGTAGCAGGGTGATTCCACCGACAATCTCGATAAACGTCGCGATCCCGTACGCTAGCGACGGTAACGGCAATCCGACTGACTGGATGTAGCCGATCGTCATCGCCGGTGCGGCGAGCTTCGAAAGGCCGGAAAGGATGAAGATCGTGCTGATCAGAACGCGGCCCACCGCCGGAACGATTGTGGTGATGGCGCTGGGGACGGCCGCGGGAACGATTTCGGGTGCTGCATAGGTTGGGTTACTCATGGGAATGTCCTTTGTGATTGATTGAAGTACTGTTGGAATCAAGGTGTCGGTGTTCGAGCTCTCCGGCGACGCAAAGGTCCTCAGATCTGAGCTTGTCCGCCGTCGACAAAGAGCTCGGTGCCGGCAATGAAGCTCGCGTCGGAGGAGGCGAGGAAAACGGCGGCGCCGGCGACCTCTTCGGGACTGCCGACGCGTCCGAGGGGGACGGTCGTGGCCATGTAGTCAAGCAAGCCCTGCTGTTTCCCCGCATCGGGGCCGGCCAGGTCGACGAGGCCAGGTGTCTTGATCGGGCCCGGGCTGATGACGTTGACGCGGATGCCGCGAGACTTGAGATCAAGCGTCCAGCTGCGTGCAAAGTTGCGCACTGCCGCCTTCGAGGCGCTGTAAACGCTGAAAGCGGGTGTGCCTTTGATGCTGACGTTGGAAGCAGTCAGGATCACCGAGGCGCCGTCGACCAACAGCGGCAGTGCCTTCTGCACCGTAAAGAGCACGCCCTTCACGTTGCGACCGAACGTATCGTCATACTGCTCTTCGGTGATTGACCCCAACGGCGACATCGAGCCGCCGCCGGCATTGACGAACAGCACATCGATGCGACCTGCCTCTGTCTTCACGCGCTCATAGAGGCGGTTGAGATCGCTTAAGTTGCCGGAATCCGCCTGGATGCCAGTGGCCTTCGGTCCAATCGCTGCAACGGCGGCGTCGAGCTCGGGTTGGCGACGGCCGGTTACAAAAACCCGTGCGCCTTCCATTACGGAACGCTTGGCAGTAGCGAGGCCGATACCGGTGGTGCCGCCGGTTACGACGGCTATTTTTCCTTCGAGTCTGCGTACCATGGTCTGTCTCCTGGAGGGGTGGTGCCGTGGGGACAAATCTATGGCGGCATGCTAATTTTCAAAATAGAAATGAATGCAAAGCACCGTTGCAGGATTGTCGATGTCAAAGCTACCGGATTTCGAAGGGCTCGCGATGTTCGCGAAGGTCGCCGAAGAAGGTTCGTTCGCTGGGGCGGCAACAACCATGGGGGTCTCGGTCGCCACGGTGTCTCGGGCCGTTACCCGCCTCGAGGAACGGCTAGGAGGTCGACTGTTCAACCGTACCTCCCGACGACTTGCGCTCACGGACTATGGCCGCACGCTTGCCGAGCGAGCGGCGAGAATCTACGCCGAGGCAGAGGAGGCGGAGGATTTCGCCCGTGAGACCTCGAGCCGACCACGCGGCCTGGTAAAGCTCGCCGCGCCGCTTTCCTTCGGCGCTCGCTGGGTGGCTCCGCTGTTGCCCGAGTTCTTCCGGACCTATCCAGATATTTCCGTTGACCTTCATCTCACGGACGCACATGCCGATTTGATTGGCGATGGCTTTGACGCCGCTCTGCGCGTCGCCATCATGGACGACTCATCACTCGTCGCGCGCCTCATTGCGCCCGTGCGTCGATTTGTCGTGGCGTCCCCTCTCTATCTGTCCCGCTATGGTCGGCCCCAACATCCGCAGGATCTCGGCGCCCACCAGTGTCTTACCTACACCAACAGAGCCAAGCGCGACGTCTGGCGCTTTAGCCACACGAGTGGCGAGGAATGCACCGTCACACCGACCGGGGCGTTACGGGGAACCAGCGTGGAAGCATTACTGCCCACGGTCTGGCTGGACTTGCCATCACCGAGCTTCCCGAGTTTGTCGCGACACAGTATTTCCTGGACAAGCAGCTCGAACCCGTTTTGACCGATTGGCGCCTGCCCGAAGGGGGTCTGTATTTTGTAACAGCCACTGCTCGCGCGCGTCCTGCGAAGGTTAGCGCGTTGGCCGACTTCTTCATCTCCAGACTCACCGCTGCGCATGGAGCGCAGAGGGGCTCATGGGGTGGAAACCATCGCCGCGCCGCAAGCGGTGAAATGGGTTTCCAGCAAGCCTGCCGCACCAACAATTGCGAGTGTCCGCTAGCTCAATGCTTGTGTACCGGCGTGTTTGCTCTGAGCTCCCCGAGCCTGGAGAGGAACAACTTGAGAATCGGAGAACTGTTGGCCCTGCTGTAGCCGACTGCGAGATCGATGGTCGGCGCTGCGCCCTCCAACGGCCGGCTGATGACGGACCAGGGCAACAGGTTCTTCGCATAGGCGGGCATGAGCGCTAACCCGCGGGTGGACGCAACCAGGGAGATGGCCATAGCCAGGTTGTCGACCCCATGATCCAGTTTGATGTCGAGTTTGCAGCGGCTCAGATACTCCTCGGTGACAGCGCGCAGTACTGCAGCTTTGTTTGAACCGCCGATGAAGATCTCGCCGACGAACTCCCGTGGGTGAATCGCTTCGCGGCTCGTGAGGCGATGGTCGCTCGGCATCAGGACGATCAACGGCTCGTGGTCCACCACTTCGTAGACGAGTTCGAAGTTCGGCTCGGTGCGCATGAAGGCCACATCGAGCCGGCCGCGGATGAGCGCCTCGGCGAGGTCCGGCGAGTAGTCGCTCGTCACCGTGACATGGATGTTCTTCAACTCGTCGCGCAGCACCTGCATGGCTTGTGGCAGCCAGTTCATCTCGTGACCGGTTTGGAAGCCGATGGCGAACGTCTTTCGTGCCGGCTGTGCGGCCCTGCGCGCCGCTTCCACCGCGGCGTCAACCTGCGCCAGCGCCAGTCGAGCATGGTCGAGGAAGGCCCTCCCTGCCGCAGTCAGCTCGACGCCATGAACGCTGCGAGACAGCAGCTCGGCCCCGACCTGGTACTCCAGGTCGCGAATCTGTCGGCTCAGCGAAGGCTGCGAGGTGTGCAGCCGGAGCTCTGCGGCCGTTGTCAGGCTGCCTTCTTCGGCTACGGCCACGAAATAACGGAGGTGCCTCAATTCCATAGCCATGCCTCACAGGTATGCCCCTCAGCTTATAAGGTCTTTTTCACCCGCGCTACGGGCGCCTACAGTGGCCGCCACGGAGCAGGGTATTGGATGGACAAGCCACTGTTATCTAAGAACTTATAGGCACAAATCTGACATCAGGAGCAACGCCATGAGCAATCCAGTCGTTTTGATTACGGGAGGCCTCACAGGCATAGGTCGTGCGGCCGCCGTCGCCTTTGCCCGGAAGGGCGCGAGGGTGGTGGTCGCCGGTCGGCGTGATGAGGTTGGCAAGGCGCTCGTCAAGGAACTCCGCTCACTCGGTTCGGAGGCCGAGTTCATCAACACCGACGTCCGCAAGGAGGGCGATGTCCGCGCGATGGTCGACAAGACAGTCGCACGCTTCGGCCGACTCGATGTCGCGGTGAACAACGCCGCAACAGAGGGCGATCGTGGCCTGATAACCGACCAGACACCCGAAAGCTTTGCTGCGACCTTCGAGACCAACGTTGACCTTCGAGACCAACGTTCTCGGCGTGGTCCTAAGCATGAAGCACGAAGTGCGTGCCATGCAGGCTCAGGGAAGCGGCAGCATTATCAACATCTCCTCGACCTACGGCCACGAGGGTGCGGCCGGCGCCTCGCTCTACGTCGGCGCTAAGCACGCCGTCGAAGGCATCACCAAGTCGGTGGCGCTCGAAGTCGCCAACTCGGGAATTCGGGTGAATGCCGTCGCGCCTGGTCCCACAGACACCGGCATGCTCACTCGTTTCACCGAAACGGCAGAGAACAAGGCGGCTCTTATGCGGCAGGTTCCGTTGGGTCGCCTCGGCCTCTCCGAGGAAGTTGCCGACGGCATCGTGTTCATCGGGTCGGACGAGGCCAGGTTCATAACGGGTCACGTTCTCAACGTCGACGGCGGACACAGCGCTAACTGATCCTGTCGGGCGCGGAGGTTTGCTCTGTGGCCGGTTATGGATCGGTGCTCCAACATGGAGTCTTCTATGAACAAGCTCAACGGCAAAACCGCTCTTGTCACGGGCGCCTCACGCGGCATCGGGCGCGCCATTGCGCTGGCCCTGGCGCAGGGCGGTGCTCAGCTGCTCGTCCACTACAGCAGCAACGAGAAGGAGGCCGACGCCGTAGTCGCCGAAATCCGCAAGCGCGGCGGCAAGGCTGAGAAGGTTGGCGCCGACCTGCGCAAGCCCGACGGTGCGCACACGCTGGCCAAGCAGGTGCGCGCCATCGTCGGCGACCGTCTGGACATCCTCGTCGCCAACGCCGGCATCTCCAAGTCGGCGACGATCGAGGACACGACGGTCGAGGACTTCGACAACCTCTTCGCCGTCAACGTTCCCGTCCTTTCAGTGTTTATGCGGCCGACCGGAGCGGCGGTGAAGGACTTACGTCAAGCCATACTGCTTGCGCGCGTCGCTTGGTATTGCGTTCACTGGTCTGAGTCCAAGGAGAGCGAGTCTGCGTGGCTTGAAAAATATGAGGCCTACAACAAGGACCAGATCTGGCACGTGTCAGCGATAATTCCGGAGGGATTTGCCGGCGGAGGGCCGGTCGTGGAGATTGCCGCACAGGATGGACGAATCTTGGACATGCTTCAAACGCAGTAACCGCCATGGGTTTCGCTCGCGTTCGTGTGCGCAGCAGCTTGAATCTACCGTAGCTCAGAAAATGCCGAGCGCTCAACAAACACGATGTATGAGAACAAGCCTTTTGAAAATGACAGTTGTTCGACGCTGGCTTTCGCACTAAGGCTGTCGCAAAGCTTGCCGTATTCACAACAACGACGAGTTCATGCGATACTATTCAATCGAAAACCGCGAAAAACGATCGTCTGGCTGTTGAGCTACTAAATCAGACGGTCGCGCATACGCCAACCAGCACGTAGTGAGGTCGGCCAGCGTTTCCCCGACATCAGTCGGACCCTACTACGAGTCGTCGTGCTCTTGGCCCGACTTGCTCGTATCTATTGGAACGCGCCATGAACAGACCTCTCAGCCTTGCAAATTCTCAGATCGCAATTGTCGGTGCTGGCCTAGGTGGACTAACGCTCGCACGAGTTTTGCACGTACACGGAATCCAATCGGCGATCTACGAAGCGGAAGCGTCGCCAGATTCGCGGAGGCAGGGCGGCCTGCTGGATATTCACGAATACAACGGTCAACTCGGGCTGAGGGCCGCGGGCCTCTACGATAAATTCCTCGATCTCATTCTTCCGGGCGAGGATGCCAAGCGGGTAGTCGATAGGCGCGGAAATGTTCTTCTCGACAAGCCTGGAGGGGGCAAAACACCTAAGCCTGAGGTCTCCAGAGGCGACCTTCGCGGGCTTCTGATTGAGTCGCTGCCCTCGGACACCATACGATGGGGCCACAGGCTCGCGAAAGCTAGTTGCCTTGATGACGGAAAGCACCAACTGTTTTTCGCCAACGGCTCGTCGGTTACCGCCGATCTCTTGGTTGGCGCTGACGGTGCGTGGTCGAAAGTTCGTCCACTCCTCTCTACCGCAAAGGCGGCGTATATCGGTACGACGTTCATAGAGACGACCCTTTTCCACGGCGACACTCGACATAAAGCCTCCGCGGAGGCGATTGGTAGGGGCACGCTGATGGCAGTCGAACCGGGGCAAGGGATCTTGGCGCACCGTTATGCGAACGGGACACTGCAAACATACGTCGCGTTGAACAAGCCAGAGGCATGGATCAATGCCATTGATTTCACCAAGCCGTCATCCGCGCTCGAACGCATCGCCGCAGAATTCGAGGGCTGGGCACCGCACCTCCGGGCTCTGATCACTGACGGAGACACTGAGCCAGTAGTAAGGCCAATTTATGCCCTTCCTATCGAGCATAGATGGGAACGAGTACGCGGCGTCACGCTGGTGGGCGACGCGGCCCATTTGATGTCTCCGTTTGCGGGTGAGGGAGCCAACCTCGCAATCTATGACGGTGCTGAATTGGGAAAGGCTCTTTGTGCATATCTTGGTGATATTGAGGCGGCACTTAAGGAGTATGAGGGGGCTCTGTTTCCTCGCAGCGCATCTGTTGCCGAACAAACTGCCCGGAACCACACGCGATTTTTCGGCGACGACGCACCTCAAAGCGTCGTAGGACTTTTTGCCGGGCACTAGCACGGCTCCGGTGCATTCCTGGCCGCAGGCTCCGGCGTTGACGCTCGATCGGGCCGAGAGCGTCAACGCCGGGAGCCTGCCATTGTGCGGTTCTGTTCCCGGAGCCCTCAGTCTTCGCTGCGCAACTTAGATTCCAGCGTACCAGGACCAGCCATTCTGAATGCTTCCATGGCGGCCATGATCGTCGAAGTGATCCGTCACGACGATGCGTCGGAGGAATTTCAGGCTCTTGTAACCCAGCTGAGTCTCCACTCTGGCGCGCAATGGGGCGCCGTGACTGATCGGCAGGTCACGGCCATTCATCCCGTACGCCAGGATGGTCTGCGGGTGCAGCGCGTCCAGCATGTCTATGCCATCAGCATAAGCATCATACGCATGGAACTGCACAAATCGCGCTGTTGTACGAGTCCCAACAGCTTGCAGAACATTGCGCAGTGGCACTCCGGTCCATTGTGCTATCGCTGACCAACCTTCCTCGCAGGTGTGCCGCGTGATCTGTGTTCGCGAAGGCATGCGCTTCAAGTCAGACAGCGAAAAAGCGCGTGGCCGCGTGACGCTCCCTTCGACGATCAGTCGCCAGTCGAAGAAGCGGCTCGCCAGCAGACGGTCATAGGCCGGCCCGTACTCCTTGTTGAAGATGGACTTGTTCGGGTCGGCCGGATTCGTCGTACCGATCGCTGGCACCGAAGAAATGTCGCGGTAGTCGTATTCCCGGGCGAGGGACTGTGAAGGCAGCAGCAGGCGATGGGCTTTGTAGGTCAGCAGGTCGCCCATGCGCAGGATATTGCCGTAGGTTGGAGGCTCAGTCTGCGTACAGCCAGTCAGTGCCAATCCAGCAGAGGTGGCCATGCCCGTGACGAAGGTGCGACGCGACATTGGACTTCGCGTATTCATGCTATTTTCCTCACGTTATGGCCCCCACGTCATGGCGCGCAGCTGTTTGCCGAAGCCTGTCGCAATGACCATCGCGACGTGAACGATGAAGAATAGAACCAGAGCGGCAAAACCAAAGAAGTGCACGGTCCGGGCGGACTGGTAGCCGCCAAACAGATCGAGGAGCAGAGGGTACGCATTCGTCATCGCTGGCGACATCGTGAGGCCGGTCGCGATCATGACGGGCAAAACGATGAACAGGACGCTCGTGTACGCCAGCTTCTGCAAGAGGTTATAGGCTGGTCGAGCGCGCGACGATTCGAAATTGAGCCGCAAGTGATTCTTCAGGTCCTGCCAAACGGCCGATGGTGCAAGCTCACGAATGCGCGGAAGCAGATTGCGCACTATGTGGCCCGTGGCGATTCCAATTGCAAGATAGATAACACCCACGACAACGAAAACCCACGCTGCAAGGAAGTGCAGGCTGCGTGCCCAACCGTTCTGATTGAAGATTCTATAATTGCGCTCGGCACTGATGGGCCTGCTCGGCAACTCTGAAAAGGAAACCGTTGGGTGCAACTCGCTGGGGCGATGATTGTTACTGATGGGCAGCGTCAACAATGCCGGGGTGAGGTCATTGCCAACCTCGCCAATATACAAGCGCGGATGGACCATCAGGATGAGGAAACCACTGACCGCGAGCGTCAGGTAACTCGCAACAACCAGCCAGTGACAAATCCTCACCCACGACGGGTGGTTCCGCGGTCGCGAGACGGGAGCTTCATTCAGAAGAGCTGCGACGTGCGACACATGACCCTCCAGGCGACTGCCGGCGCCCCACACTGCATAGTGACTTTTCATACACTTAAGTGTAGGTGCGAACGACGGCACGGACACAGACCGCTTACTGCACCGGGATAGCGATTCACTGCATGAGCGTTGCGGTTCCTCCGTCCATACCATCGTCGAGGTTACTCGCGTTGCGCACTTCGTCGCGTTGACGCCCGGAGGGCGGCCCCGATGGGGTGAGGCCCGCAGGGTCAGGTGGTCGTCGCGATGGTGGGAATAGGGGCGCAACTGCGTTTACTGTATACGAATGGTTCGTTCCGATGAGCTACGTCGCCTGAGTGCGCTCACGCATATTGACTGTTGCAACGGATGGCGTATGAAGTTGTTCTGGCCCTTCGGGGCGCTGCAGGGAAGCAGTGGGCAGTGGCGAAGTACTTCCTGTTGATGAAAGTGCTCTCTCGCAATAAAGGGTCCAGCGTCGTACGTGCCGCTGCTTACCGCGCCGGTGAGCGGATTCTCGAGTCCAGAACGGGGAGGACTCACGATTACGCGAGTCGTCACGATGTCGTCGAAGAGGAAATCCGGCTTCCGTCCGAGTTCGCCAACAACAGCGGAGTCGATTGGGCACGGGACAGATCGCGTCTCTGGAGCGCGGTGGACAGCAATCCGCGTCGGGACGCGCGGCTGGCCAACGAAGTGCTGGTCATCCTTCCGCCGGAATTGAATGCGGCGCAGCGTACGGAATTGGTCCGCAACTACTCGCAGGACTTGGCGGACAGATATCGGAGCGCGGTTGACTTCGCGGTGCATGAGCCTCGGGATAACGCTGATCCTCGCAATCATCATGCCCATATGTTGATGACGTCGCGCGAGGTGTCTCCGGCGGGGATGGGACGCAGGACGGCGCTCAATGGCGGTGATCAATCGCGGACCGTGCGTGGCCTGGGGTCGTGGCGGGAGGAGCTACCCTGGATGCGCGAGCGATGGGCACACCGGACCAATGAAGCCCTGCGCAACGCTGGTCTGGACGCTCATGTAGATCATCGGAGTTTCAAGTCGCAAGGGTTGGATGTCGAGCCCACCGCAACGATCCCCCGGAAGATTTACTACGCTGAGCGCAGGACTGGGGTGAGGACCCCCGCAGGTGAAGAGATTCGGGCCTTTCATCGTGAACGAATCGAGGCCCGGGCGAAGGGACCGGAGGCGCTCGAGCTCGTTCTTCGGCGGCAAAGAGAACAGACCCGCACGCGACTGGCGGAGTACGCCAAACAGCAGGCCAGCCAACCGAAGAAGCGTCTGTCGCCGCAAGCCGAAAGGGAACGTGGGATTCAGCGCCAACGCGAGTGGCGCATTGCTAACGGTGAAGCGTACAACCAGAAAAGACGCGAGCAGTATAGGGAGAAAGTTGAAGCGGGCGGAGCGGAATTCGAACGGCAGCGGGAAGCGCTGCGACGCCGGGAGCGTGAGCGGTATCGCGCGAATATCGAGGTCAACAGAGCGAAGAAGCGTGAGAACTATGCGAATCGTACGCCCCGGTTGGAAAAGGAGGTCGCGAATATTGCCGGGCAAAGAGAGGGCGCAGCGCAGGTAGCGCCGATTTCGAAAGGGCAATTCCCGCAGTCTACGACGGCGGAGCAGTCAGTCAGGAACTGGCTGGAGTATCGAAAGCAGCAGCCGACGCCTGTAACGGCCGAGCAGGCCGCCAGGAACTGGCTGGAGTATCGAAAGCAGCGGCCGACGCCTGTAACGGCCGAGCAGGCCGCCAGGGACTGGGCGGCAAATCGGCAGCACGTGCAGTCTGTAACGGCTGACGAGTCAGCGCGGAACTGGGTGGCGTATCGGCAGAGGCAACAGGCCGAGGCGGCGCTTCAACAAAACGCGAAACAGACGGTCGCGCACGAGAGGGCGCTGGAGAAGGGGGACGAAGTAACCAGTCGGGGTCTGGATTACGATGCAGGGTTATAGAGAAGTAGCTGCAATGAAGCACTGCGAGGCAGGGCGCTCCCCAAAGGAATCGCTTTGAATAGAACGTATCTTTATGTGCCGTTTGAGGATAGTGAGCGGGTCCGGTCGTTGGGCGCGCATCGGGACGCGGAGCGAATGTGTTGGTATCTGGAGCCCGGACAGGATCCGGCGCCGTTTTCCCGGTGGCTGGGGGACGATGAGTCCGATGAGGGGTTTCTCATCGCCTCTGACGCCGCTTTCGTGGCGGCTTCCCGGGTGAGATGTTGGCAGTGCGATACGCAGACTCAGGTCATCTGCATTTTTTGCGATAGCGGGGTCGTATCAGGTGAGCCGCTCGAGCAATTTACTGTCAGCCAGATTTGGAAAGTCGATGACGCTCTGAGAGAACAGCTGGGTCGCTGGCCTGATTTTCGTCCAGTGGCATCAGGGGACTGCTTCGCGAACCATTGTCAGCACTGCGGGGCTGTGCAGGACGATATGGAGCTGCACTCCGAGCCTGATCACCCGTTTTTCAATATACCGCGTGATGCGTCGGGGAAGATCCAGTTGACACCGGTCAGCGGGCTGGTGCAGTTGAGTGGGAGTGAGAGCTTCGAGATTTGAGGATGTATCGGTACGGATTTGGCCGACATCGGGCGCCGCCTGGCGCCGGGTCTCGATATCCCGAACGTGCGACATTCTCCTTCGGGCGCCATTCGAGAGCTGACTTTCATTGCGTCGCTCTCGCGTTGCGCGTGCTGCCGCGCCGGCGATCGCCTGTTCATGATCGCCGAGGTTTCGGCCGATTGGCCTCGCCCGATCCCCGCCGACCTCCAGGAAGCTGATGCGCGCTGGCAGGCGACGATGGATCGCTTCCAGCAGTGGCTGCCGTCTATGTGGAAGCGGGCTCAGCCTGAATTGTACGGATCGTAGCCGCCGCCGGCCCGCGCGTATCGACCGCCGTGACCTTCGACTTTGAGATCCCCTACATCGAATTGCCCGAGAATTCCGTTGCCGGTACTCGAGGCATCCCCAACCCACAACCAGATCGCGTTTCCCCGTGCGTCGTGCACGATACGTCCGGTGGGCTGGCGCCCGGTAATGGCTTTTCCGTCTGGCGGCTGAGAATCAACAGGCTCGGTCGCTTGCTGCCCGGCCGATTTGACATCTTTAAGAGTCGTCATATCGAAGTTGCTCCGCGTTCCCCGTACGGTGCACATCCTTGACAATCATGTTAGCTCCAACTACTGAGCGGATGATATTCGACCATGGGCTCGATGTTGAGAAGAAACGCATCAACGTTAGATGATCTGCAAAGACGAGCTCGTCGCCGGGCCGGCTGCGCAACTTGGGAGATCGCCGTCATCTGCGCATAGTTTCCCAATGGCGACATCGCTTGCCGCGGGCCGGCCCAGCCGCGGGCGTTGTCGCAATTCGGCAGCAGTCTGTTGACCTCCCGCGCAACCGCACGCCTCTTCCAGAGGCTTCCGCAAGTCCACGAAATGAGTCTCACACGGTAAGAGAAAACGCTGCTTCCACCGCAGCAATCTCGACCGGCGCGATGCGCCCCGTCTTCGCGCGCTTCCTCCATTCACGCGTCACCGCGTAGACCTCATCGAGCACACGGCGCGCCGTCTTTTGCGTCAGTCGATAGAGCTCGGCGGTACTCAACACGGTCTCGACGTCCGGCACATCGCTCGCATCGTCCAGCTTCAACGCGTGTACGCGGCGCGCAGGATTTGGATTCAGGTCGTATGCTGGCGCCAGCCGCCACCCACTGGGCTCGCGGATGAAGCCGTGATTGCGCAGATGGTCGTCGGTATTTCCCACCAGCACATTGAACAGGACGCGCCGGAAGAGCTGATGCAAGTCCGATTGAACGACACCTTTCGCGCCTTGCGTCTCGATGAAATCTGCGAGCTCCAGGTAGCTTCCTCCTTCACCATCGCGTCGTTCGAGCAAAGTCATAGCCGACACGAAGAAACGGCGACCCGAATCAGTCCGATCGAATCGCCTGGAGCAGAAGGTGTGGTGGGAGCTGTTGAACTGCTTCAGCGCATACTGCGGAACGACGATGCCGCACTGCCCGGCGAGTTCGTGCAGCAGCTTTTCCCACGCGCCGATGTCACGGCGATCCTCGTGGCTCGGAAACTTCGCAATCCAGAGCGAGGCATCAGTCTCGCGAAAATTCGCCTTCGGCCGCGACCCACCGAGCGATGTGCCTGGCGCGATCAGCGTCGCTAGCCATTGCATGTAGGTCGGCAACTCCTCGGCGCCCTCTTTCTCGAGCGCCAGGCTGATCGCTTCGAGTTCTGGCAACGTCGTGACCGCTGGCACTGAGGGCGTCGAATCATCCAGGAACGGTGCGGCTGCATCGCGCCGAAACCTCAGAGCGCCCATGCGCGTCTCGTCGTGCACGCCCAGGAGATAGTCCCATTCGCTTAGACTGCGTGCCGCCCGCTTCTCTGCCCTCGCGAGCATCGCCTCGCGCCTGCCATCGCTAGCCTTTTCGCCCGGGCGCGCGATCGAGCGCCATGTCCTGAAGCTTTCGTCCCAGCACGTCATCCCCGGCAATCAAGTCGAGGTCCGCGTCGAGACCGAGGACGCGTAACACCCGAAGATAGATTCCGAAGCTCACTGCGGGGTCTCCTTTCTCCACGCGAGCAAACGTGTCTCTGGACACGTGGGCGCGTTCTGCCATCTGGACTGTCGATAACCGTCGCCGTTTGCGAGCCAGCCGTAGCCGCTCGCCCAAGGCAGCGAGCTGACGACGCTGGGCGGGAAACAGTGTAGGTGATCGCCGGGCCATATGTCCGATATTTTAGGCATAGAGTGCCGAAATTGTCGATTAAATCGGGCATTCTGTGAAAGGGCCTGGCCGTGACGGCTGGCGGGTCAAAAGCGCAGGCTGGAATTTCCTGTGCGCAAACCACGTGGCGCGCTCAGATGTCGGGATCCGTTTGCGCGTAATTGAGGAAGTAACCTGTGAACACTGTCAGCCCCAGGTATGCGAACGCTTCCGCTAGCTGGGCATCGCTCCAGCCGCCTTGTTGAGCGGCCTTCCACGTCGCATCGGTGACGTTTCCCGAATTGGCAGCCGCTTCCCTGACCGCGCTGGTCAGCGCGTCGATCTTGGTATCGCCCGTCATTGTACCTTCCCGCAGTGCGGTGATCTGTGCTTCGGTCCAACCGTTCATGCGGGCGAATCGACTGGCGATACCAATCATATAAGCATTCCCGATTGTGGTGGCAGTTGCGAGATTTAGTGCCCAACTCACCTTCGAATCCAACGTGCCGTACTCGGCGGTCACAGCGCGCAGAGATGTGTACGCCGCCAGCACTGCCGGAGAATGTGCCATCTGGGCATGCACGTTCAGGGGACGTCCTGTAGGCGAAGACTGGGCAATCTTTTGCAGAAGCGGGCGCGACGCTTCGGGCGCGTCCTCGACTGTGTGGCTGGGGATTCGGCTCATGGGTACTAGCTCCTTGGTAGTTTGTTGACTGCACTTCGAACGAGGCGGTTCTCGTTCGGAAGAATGGTGTCTTCAGGCGGCGGCCGGAATCGCGAAGTTCGCCTTGGCCCACGCGGCAAAATTCGTCGGCTGCTGGCCGGCGACTGTGTTGGCCAGCGCGATCGCGTCACGCGAATTCGAGCCGAGATACGTATGCGCTTCGAAGTAGGCGAGCATCGCCGCGACATCTGCGGCGCCGGGGAACCAGGCCGCAAAAACTTCGCGCGGGACTTGCTTGAACGAGAACTTGTGGCCCTGTCGATTCAGGGTGGCGATGACCTCGTTGAAGCTCAGGAAATCGCCGACCAGCGGCAAATGTTCACCGCGCCCGGCAAGCTCCGGTTGCGCGAATGCACCGACCACGATGCGGCCGATTTCAGCGATGTCGCCCATGTGGATGACGCGTCGCTCGGGATCAAGCGGCAGCGCCCAACCCGCGGTACCGTCTGCCTGCTTCTGCGGTGCCATCGCGCCGCTGAGATTTTGGTAATAGAACGGCGCGATCACGAACGTGTGGTAAGCAAATCCGGCTTCCCTCACGATGCGTTCGACTTTCGCCTTGTCCGTGAAATGCGGGACATCGATCGTACCGCCGCTGATCGTCTCCACGTTCGGAAGCGTCGACCAGATGAAGTGCCGCACGCCGGCGTCTTTCGCCGCGTTGACGGCGGCGAGTGCCTGCTTGGATTCGTCCCGACCAGCTTCCCAGGCGTTTGTCACGACGAAAACTCCGTGTGCTCCGGCAAATGCGGCTCTCAGCGTTTCCGGACGATTGAGATCTACTGCAACGACTTCGTCGGCCAGCTTCGGATGCTTGGCCGGATTGCGCGTCAACGCGCGTACCTTGAATTGACCGCTGGCCTGCAGCGCGCGCACTACGGCGCCGCCTTGCTGACCGGTTGCGCCGACGACGGCGATGAGTTTCTGGGCGTTCGACATGGCTGTTCTCCAGTGAGTGGTTGTCAATGGAGAACAACATAGGCTTCCGCAAACCATCTAGGAAGCTTATATTATTCGATGCAAATCATCGAGTTTGGAGATAGATCATGCTCGATCGTGTAACCCTGGATCAGCTTCGCACCTTCATCGCCGCCGCCGAGCAAGGCAGCTTTTCCGCAGCGGGTCGCAAGCTTCGGCGGGCGCAGTCCGTCGTCAGCCAGACGTTGGCGAATCTCGAAGGGCAGCTCGGCGTGTCCTTGTTTGATCGCCGCACGCGCTCTCCGACGCTCACCGAGGATGGACGCGCTTTGCTCCAGGACGCGCGCGCTGTCGCCGATCAGATGGACGGTTTCAAAGCCCGGGCGAAGACCTTGCGCGAAGGGCTTGAGCCGGAACTCTCGCTCTCGATCGATGTGATGTATCCGATGAGTGAGTTGATCGAAGCGGTTGGCAAGTTTCGCGACACCTTTGCGCACACACCGCTGCGCCTGTCCGTTGAAGTGCTCGGCGCGGTCATTGAGCCAGTGGTGCAGGGGACTTGCCAGATCGGCATCGTCGGTTCGTTGCCCGTGCTGCCCGAAATCATGCGCAGCGAGTTCTTGCTCGACGTGCCGCTGGTCACGGTTGTGGCACCGACGCATCCGCTGGCCTCACACAAAGGTGTCATTCCTCAATCCGAACTGCAGCGGCATGTGCAACTCGTGCTGACCGATCGATCGACGTTGTCCAAAGGCCAGAGCTACGGTGTGTTCTCGAAAAACGCATGGCGGCTTGCCGACATGGGTGCCCGGCACGCCTTTTTGCGCGCCGGATTCGGCTTCGGCAACATGCCGCGTTTCATGGTTGAGGATGACATCGCCAGCGGCAAACTCCGCGCTATTCGAATCGAACTACCGACCAATCTGAAGCCGTTGATGCCGATGCGCGCGGTGTATCGCACCGACGCGCCTCCGGGTCCGGCGGGCCGTTGGCTGATCGATTACCTCAACGGAAGCGGCCGCGCACACAAGAGGCGCATTGGTCCGATGTTGGACGCGCGTCGTGTCTGAAGCGTGGTCGTGCCCCATCGTAGCGGTGCCGTGCCCCCCGCTACGATGACTCAGTCAGTGCTGTCGCGCTCGGTCGGCTCACTGATGCAACGAATCGACGGCCCGGTGCAGCGAGCGGTCTAGGTCCGTCCGGTCGTTGTACCTACACTCATATCCCTTGATGTTCGGGTACCGAGCTGTTGAAAGCTCGATGCGGACGCGGCCCATCCTTCCGCTGGTAGCAAAAAGGGAAGATCATGACAAAGACATTTTCACCCCGTAGTGCAGTCTGGCTGCTGGCTTCAGGGTTCCTGGCGTGGGCAGCCCTTAGCATCAGCGACGCTGCGGACACGAGAAAACACACGCCCACGACTGATCGGCCTACCGACATCGCTACCGCACTTCGGGCTATGGGCCCTCATACCTCACTCGGCGATGAATCGAAGGCTCTAGGCAGCGTCGTCGGAGCATGGGATGTCGAATACGCTGATTTTTTGAAGGACGGAACGGTAACTCACCGCTCGGGCGAATTCATCGTTGGATGGGTGCTGGACGGGCGCGCCGTACAGGATCTCTGGATCGTCGATCCCTCAGGGGCCGGTAAGGATCGGGAGGTTTATACGACCGTGTACTACTTTGAGCCGAAGTCTCGAGCATGGCACGCGACCTTTGTCGACCCGGAGAGTGCTTCGGTCTTGAGCTTCACTGGCGGCGCGGCGGGAAGCGATCGGTTCGTGCTGGAAACCCAGGATACCAACAGCAAAACAACACGGTGGTCGTTCAACGACATACGCCCCGACTCTTTCGTCTGGCGCGATGAGCAGTCCAGCGACGGCGGCAAGACGTGGCGGTTGAAGTCGGAATATCACATGAAGCGGCGAGGCGGGCCTCATCCGCGCTCCGACCTGGGGGCAGGACTGTCCGGCCGTTGGCTTCTTCTGTGATTCCTCGACATCCGGTGAGCTGCTGGACGCATACGCGAACCCACTTGGCAAGAGGAGGCCGGATGTTCAAGTATCTATGGACGCTGATCTGCTTGGCCGTTGCTGCGCAGGCGGTATTGGCCGTCACGCCGGATGCGCCGATGCCGTCGTTACGACCTGATCAGGTTGCATTTCTAGCGCTCTTCAAGGAGCTGGTCGAGACCAACACAACGCTGTCCGCCGGCAGCTGCACACTTGCGGCCGAGCGCATGGCATCACACCTGAAAGCGGCAGGGTTCGCGGATGCTGACATCACACTCTTCTCGGCCCCCGAGCATCCCAAGGAGGGTGGCTTGGTGGCCGTTCTGCACGGCCGCTCGAACACGGCGAAGCCAATATTGCTGCTCGGGCACCTCGATGTGGTTGAGGCAAAGCGCGAGGACTGGACGCGCGATCCGTTTACGCTGATCGAGGAGAACGACCGATACTACGGTCGCGGAACGCTGGACATGAAAAGCACCGACGCGATCTGGGTCGATCTGCTGGCTCGCTTCAAGCGCAGTGGCTATCGCCCCAGGCGCTCGATCAGATTGGCGCTCACTTGCGGGGAGGAGACCCTTGGTGCGTTCAACAGCCTGCAGTGGCTTGTGCAGAATCGGCCTGAGCTGGTTGCCGCGGAATTCGCACTGAACGAGGGCGGCGGCGGGCTCTTGGACGATCACGG
>Ga0307511_10000420_pt1 | contig 45290 bp, 42 predicted proteins | sample 13_EM_MG_FD_200266 | JGI IMG/M metagenome (GOLD analysis project Ga0307511, IMG submission 200266) | Populus trichocarpa ectomycorrhiza microbial communities from riparian zone in the Pacific Northwest, United States - 13_EM | ecosystem: Host-associated > Plants > Roots > Unclassified | place... | reverse complement strand
TCAGTGATTTTTCTCAGCACTTAGGCATTTCCACGAAAGAAATGACTTCGCAATACAAAAAATTTGATATCCTGGGATCAGGGCCGACTTTGAAACAGGTAGCTGAGACCGCTGCCTTCCTGGCTTCTGAAAACGGGGTAATATTCAACAGTCATATTGTTGACGTGGATTGCGGGAAATTTAATGTATTGTAATATATTTATAACGCCGGACTAAATTGAATAAATGGAAAGAGAAGAAATTCTTAAAAGAGCGTTGGCAGGCGATATCAATTCGTTCCAAACATTGTTTGCTGAATTTCAAAGCCAATTGAGATCATACCTCTACCGCCTGCTCACCGATCGGAACGATGTGCAGGACCTGACACATGATACCTTCATCAGGGCGTTTGACAAAATATCCACCTTCAACCAGGACTCCTCCCTCAAGACCTGGGTATTCAGAATAGCAACCAACCTGGCCTATGATCACTTGAGGAAATTAAAGAGATGGCCGGCCGACGCCCAGGATCAGGGAGCAAATCTGGCTATCAGCACAAAAGAGGTCGGACAGACCTTCCGGATTGTTCACCAGACTTCCAACGCCGGAGCCTACGAAATGAAGGAACATATCGATTTTTGTTTCACCTGCATTTCGAAGACCTTACCCATCGAAAACCAGGTAGCGCTGATCTTAAAAGACGTTTATGATTTCCCTGTCAAAGAGATCTGCCTCATCCTCGATAAAACGGAAGGAATAGTAAAACACCTTTTGATTTACGCCAGGGAAACCATGACCAGCATTTTTGACAACAGGTGTGCCCTGGTAAACAAAAATGGCGCCTGCGACCAATGCAGTCAGCTGAATGGAATATTTAATCCTAAACAAGATCAGCAAGAGCAGCGGATGAAACTCGAATTAGTAAAAGGATCGACAAAATTTGACCGGGCGAAACTTTTTAAAATGAGAACCACCCTTGTAAAGGCTATTGATCCACTGCACAGTTCCGGAACCGACTTGCATGATATTATTTTTAGGTGTACCAGGACGGCAATCGGTGAAATAAGTGATTTTTTTGACTTGTCCCGGGGTAAAGCAGACTAAATCTGCACTTTTTAACACAATTACTCAATTAAAACAATGAAGTATGAAAAAGATTATCTTCTCCCTATTTATTTGTTCCCTCTTGTCTCATCAACGGATAGTTGCACAGGAATTGAAATCTGAATTTTTATTTGATCTGGATATCGATGTCAATCCACCACAGGTAGTCGGACCTGTATTGAAGGGAACACGACTAATTTTTCCGTTCAAGGATGGCTTTGTAAAGAGCGATAAAATAAACGGTAAATTAGTAGAATGTGGCGGAGACTGGGGGCTCGTTCTTGATTCCACCACCTTTAAAGTAGACGTCCGTGCTACTATTGAAACAAATGATGGAGCTCTTATTTACATGACCTATTCCGGATATAATCACGCGAATGCAACAAGCTTTGCTATGATAAGTGCTGGTAAAGGTGGAGAACTTTCCCCTTCTGACTATTATTTCAGAACAAGTGTATCATTTGAAACGGGCTCCGCCAGGTATGCCTGGCTTAATCACACAGTTGCAGTAGGTCTAGGTCGTTTTCCTGCTCCTGGCAAAGTCGCTTACCGGATTTATGCAATTAAGTAAATGCGATCTACTTTTGTTTTTGCCAAAAGTGATATTAGCGGTCAGGCTATGACGACAACCCAAACGAACAAATAGACAAAAACGAATATGTCAATAACAAAAGAAACTGAACTGATCGGGATGAAAAAGGCAAGTGAAGCCGTTGCCCACACCTTAAAAGAAATGAGAAACTATGCTCAACCCGGTATGACAACCAGGCAATTAGACAACTATGGGGCAAAAATCCTCTTGGAGTTCGGGGCAAAATCCGCCCCATACCTGACCTATGGTTTTCCGGGTTGGACTTGTATAAGCGTAAACAATGAATTTTGCCACGGCATTCCGTCCGACAACAGAATACTGAAAGAAGGCGATTTAGTTAATATAGATGTGTCAGCCGAACTGGACGGCTTTTGGTCGGACAATGGCAACTCGTTTGTGCTTGGGGAAGACATTCACCAACATCAAAAGCTCATAGACGCTTCAAAACAGATTTTGCATAAAGCGATCTATAACATAAAAGGGGGTGTTCGCATTTCAGACATAGGACATCTGATTGAAACAGAGGCTAAGCGACGTGGTTACAAAGTAATTAAAAACTTAACAGGACACGGAATAGGCAGGAGCCTTCACGAAGCACCAACCGAAATAGCCAATTACAAAGACCGGTATAACTTAACAAGATTTAGAAAAAATACTGTCGTTGCCATTGAAACATTTATTTCAACAACGTCAACTTATGCTGAAACCCTGAATGATGGCTGGACAATGGTTGGAAATAAAGGCGGCTTTATGGCGCAACACGAACATACCATTGTAGTTACGGAGGGAAAGCCGATAATATTGACAGAAATGAATGGTGTTTGGAATTAATACTGACAGCTGCCAGAGGGCAGAAACCTGCCGCTGACGTCATATAGGGCACTCCTGTGTGGTGGTCCATTGCAGGAGGTTGTACCCGTTCTGATTGCTGCCATTGAAACTGAGCAATTGGAGGGGTAGGGGAGTGAGCTGTGTTAATGGTCAGTGGAGTCCCGGTGTAGGAACCGGGCAGACTTACAAATCTAAAGTCATAATCAGTCCGATCGCAGGCTGTTGACTGGATTCATCAAGGCCGCCTTGATAGCCTGCAAGCTGATAGTAATAATGGTGACAACGATTGTCGCCGCCGCTGAGGCAATAAATACGCCGGGGCTGATCCTGATTCGGTAATCATAGGTCTGTAACCAGCCGTGCATGAAGTAGAAGGCGATAGGTGCCGCGATCACACAGCTCAGCAAGACCAAAATAATAAACTCCCTGGAAAGTAACATCCACACCTGCGTGACCGACGCCCCTAGCACCTTGCGTATGCCGATTTCCTTTGTACGCTGCTGCGCCACATAAGCGGCAAGACCGAAGAGCCCCAGGCAGGATATAAAGATCGCCAGTACCGCAAATATGCCCGACAACTTTCCGATCAGTGACTCTTGATTGAACTTGTCCGCATAACTCTCGTCGGCGAAGTGGTAGCTGTAGGGATAGGCGGGGTTATATTGCGAAAAGATGGACGAAAACGCGGCTATCGCGGTTCTGGCATCCGTATTTGGAGCCAGCCTGTACATCACGGAGCTGGACCAGGTGGGATTGTACGCAAAAAAAGTGGGTTGGGCTGCCGAAAAGGGGGATCCCATCAGGGCATCTTTCACCACGCCGATCACGCGGACCTTCCGGCGGCCGTTCCAAAAGATCACCTGGTTGATCGGGTCTTTGAACCGCATCCGCCGAACTGCCGCTTCGTTGAGGATCACATCCGAGGTGTCCAGGGCCATTCCCTTTTCAAAGTCGCGCCCACTGAGGAGCTGCATCCCAAGCGTCGAGAAATAGTCATCCGTGATGCCTACATTGGCCACTCCCAGGGTTTCATTGGCATACTTTCCCTGCCAGTCATCGACACCCGTCGCGGAATAGAGGGCGGTGGCGGGCGTGGTTGCCCTAGTCACCCCGGTCACCATCCCGGTGTGCAGCAGATCGTTTTTTAGCGCGGCGTAGTTGTGATCGAGATCGCTGCTGGTATTGGTCATGATCAAATGGGCGGCCTCAAAGCCGGTCGGCCGGTTCCGGGCATACTGGATCTGTTGATAGACGATGACGGTGCTGACGATGAGCGCCACTGAACACGTGAATTGTAAAACGACGAGGATCTTCCGCGGCAGGGTGGCTGCCTTGCCAGCCTGCAAGGCTCCTTTCAAGACCTTCACCGGGCGGAAAGAGGACAGGTAAAAGGCCGGCCGGCTGCCCGCCAGCAATCCCGTCAACCCGACATAGGACAGCATAATCCCCCAGAAGGGCGCGCTTGACCAGGGGATGCGGATCGCACTTGTCGTGAGTGTATTAAACGCCGGCAACGCAACCGACAGCAGCACCAGGGCCACCACAAACGCCATCAGGGTGATCAAGACCGATTCCATCAGAAATTGAAAAATAATATGTCTTCTCAGGCTGCCGATGGCCTTTCTGACGCCCACTTCGCGGGCCCTTCTTTCGGATCGCGCGATGGAAAGATTTGTAAAATTGATGCAAGCGATCAACAACACCATGATGCCGATGATGCTGAACATCCGCACATAGTCGATAAAGCCGCCCGATACAGCCCCATTTTTGAAATTACTGTACAAATGCCAATCTTTCAGGGGATGGAGGAATGCTTCCAGTTTCTCTGCCTGGTAGCCATCATGATCATATCTTTTATAAATGGTCTTTAGCGCCGACTCTGCCTCGTCCTTACTGACATTTGGCTTCAAGGCTATAAAGGTCTGTATTGGATCCATATTCCAGTTACTCAGGTTTTGCCGGATCCAGTCCTGCGTCTGGACATAATAGCTGAATGGGATGATGTAATCGAAGGTCAACGAGGAGTTTCCGGGTAGGTCGGCCAGGACGCCCGATACTTTCACATCGTGCAGGTTGTCCACCCGGACCGTTTTATTTATCGGGTCCGTGTGCCCGAACAAGGCGATCGCCGTGGACCTCGTCAGGACGATCGAGGCGGGCTGCTTCAATACATCCTCCGCATTCCCCTGCAATAAGGCATATCGGAATATTTTCAGAAAATCCTCGCCGGCAAAAAAACCATTACTGTATAATTTTTTATCTCCGGACATTAAACTATGCTGACCGCCAAAATCTGCCTGAGCCACATATTTCACCTGCGGAACATCCCTCCTGATTGCGTCCGCCAGGGGAAGACAGGTCGCATTGCCCGCCTCAGTCACTCCGTTCGGGCTGCTTCTGACCATGGCCCGATAGGATTGCCCGAAGTCCGGCAAAAATCTGTCGTATGACAAGTGATATTCAACCCAAAGCCCAATGATCAGCGCCACAGCCATGCCGACAGCAAGTCCAAGGATATTAAAGCCGGAGTAACCTTTATCCTTGATGATATTCCGCCAGGAAGTCTTGAAATAATTTCTGAACATGCGTTATTGTTTTGGGATACGGCTAAATTGTAGCCAGAAAAATGCCGGCTTTGTTAGGCCATGATAATCAATTGGTTGGCATTTGGTGGTGATGGGGAACTGTTCGATTGCGGGCACTCTATGTTCTGTTTTATAGCTCAATGACCCCTGGCATTTTGTAACATCGCTGATGTGGTTGCAACACCTTACCTGGTTGGAGGCCTGAAAATACCTTTTCCGTTAGTTAAATAGGAAAATAAGCTTGTTTGGATCCAGTGCGTCCAACCTGGTTCGCAGTCCTTATAACATTCCACGTCCGGCGTAAGGCCTTCATGTGTGAACTTCAGCTCTGTAATGCTATCATTTTCAGCGAGATCAAAAATCAATTTGGTGTTAGCCCATTCTTTTTTATCCGAATACCAGGGCATATTACAATCTGTAACTAACCAAACAACCCTTTTGCCGGGGATTAGCTCCGCTACGGTAAAGTTGAAGAAAGAGTCCCCACCCATCTTTACTGTAAACTTGTCATTTTGTTTTTCGGAGTTGCCGGTAAAGGTTATCCCCCACCACTCCGGTACATTGCTAATCTTTTTGATCGCCTCGTTTGCGCTGATCTTTGCAGAGATACTGCTGGTAAAATCGTTCTTTTTCATTTTGTTTATGTTTTAAACAAAGGTAGAACGACCGTATCCTTAAGTATTGTACAAATCGGAACTCAACTCGTATAGTGTTTGGTGGCGAGTTCGTTCATGCTGTTTTGTAGTTCGGTTGGGGTGGTTCCGGTGAACCTTTTAAATGCCCTGATAAAATGGGATTGATCGTGGTAATAATTGTAAATATGGTCTTTTAAGTGCTGTAATTTGACCCCGGTTGAAAATACTTCGTAGAATTGTTTGAACCGGACGATTTCGGAAAGATTTTTGGGTCCTGTACCCAAATGCTCTAAAAATTTTTTATGAAGCCATCGCGAGCTGTAGCCGGTTTCCTTTTCAAGCTGTGACACGGTGATCAGGCCTTTGGTGTACGATATGCGATTGATGCAAAAATCGTATATAGGGTCAGGGGCGTTTTTTTCCAGTTGTTTGATCAGAAAATTCTGCAGGAGTTGCAATTTCAGATTTAGGGTAGTTGCCTCAGCAAGTTGCGATTGAAGGGCTGCTACACGGTTGCCGATCAGGTTACCCATCTCCACTATTTGATTTTGGACCTCAGCGTACGATAAATGAAATAAACGATAGGCTCCCAGCGGGTTGAATTCGATGATTATCGTGCCAGTCTGCGTATCTTCCTGCGGATCAAGAATTACTGGAGTGTCGATCAGGCCGGTTAAACTTAGCTCATTTTCACTTTGGATGAAGGGCTTGCCCGCGATATGGGCCACGATTCCGTTACGGTAGGTAAGCGTTAATTTGAAATTTGCATTTGGGACGATCAGTTTTCTATCCAGGGCAGGGAGACGACCGCTGCTTTCGAACACATACATTTTCGCAATGTATGGGCTTAGCAATGGATGTGGTGTGACCGGACTGAATCGGAACGCTGTCATTTGCTTCGCAAAGTATTAATGCTGCTTAAAAGATAAGGCTAAGCGATGAATTTTCCCAATTATCAACCTAATGAACTGTTTTTCAACAAATTAACTACTATGCTGTGTAAAAAATAAAAAAGCCACCCCGGGTTGCAGAGGCGGCTTTTCGAATGGGTAATGTTAGTTCAGAAAGAAGTCTAATAAGGCTTTTTGAACCTGTGCCGTTTGCTCCTGGACCACCCAATGGCCGGAGTCATTAATAATAACTTCATGTACATCATTAGCCACCAGTCTGCTATGTGCTGCTAAAAATGAGCCCGCAAAATGTTCGGAACCCATAGCCAGTAAGGGCATGGGAAGTTTGTTTTTCATAAATTCTACGTCGTCAATGGCATCATGCGAAAATTCGCCGAACCAGTGAAATGCGCCAGTAGTCGCTCCTGGTACTGAATAAGCCCTTATAAATTCATTTTTCTCAGCTTGTGTAAATGCGCTTTTCTGATAGCCAAGTGGTGGCCAGAAATCCGCAAAGAAAAGGCCTACCTTGCCGGATACGATCTCGCCGGCATGCGGCTGGGCAAAAAATCCAAACCACCAGGCCTGGGCTTTAATCTGGCTATATACCGGTTCTATACCAGGCAACAATGCGTCCATAAAGGCTATCTTTTTCACATCGCCCGGGAACTGGGCGGCGTAAGCATAGGCCACGATCATACCGATATCATGCCCTGCGAGATTAATATGCTGGTAACCCAATTTTGTCATCAGTTCATGCATGTCTACCGCCATGTTCTTTTTGTCGTAACCATCGGCTGGTTTGCCTGATTCGCCTACACCCCGGAGGTCGGGTGCGATAACAGTAAAGTGCTGCGAAAGTTCAGGGAGCAATCGGTTCCACATGTACCAGTTTTGCCCAAAACCATGTACTAATAGCAGGGGTTCGCCCTTACCACCTATTACGTAGTGAATTTTGACGCCGTTTACCATAGCATATTGGTGGGTGAATCCATTGGGGGGTGAGGCAGGCTGGAGGATTTTCGCAGTATCGTTGGGAGGCTGCATAGCATGAGCTTTTCCGATAAATAATACAACAGTAGTCACCGAAATTATCAATGCTACATATAGCGTGTTCCTGATCGTTGTCATATACATAATTGTTGGTTTGTTCTTATTTGATTAAAAATTGCACAACGAATTACGGCAGGAAAATTAAGATGACTGTGTGACCTACATCACATTTAATGGAAAGTGATATTTATGTGATGTAGGTCACTTTCTGTAATCAAAGTCTAACAGTTTTTTCTGTTGGAACGGGTTTAATCCGATACATCCCCCATTGCCGGAGGGAAAGGATATGGAGTGTATAGGCCAGGGGAACCAGCAGGCCGGGCACGTAAATAAAAGGGAACGTCGTCAGCAGGGAACTGTCGGGTTGGTTGTGAAAGACACGCAGCGGGCCTGGCATGGATAAGGTGGAAATAGTGACAACATTCACTAGTAAAAGAAGACCGGCAATATTGTATAATAGCGCTGCAACCGGAGGCCAGGTCTTCTTTACAAAACAGTAGTAGCCAACCGGGAAGGCTAACAAGCCGGTGAGGATGTCGAAATTACGTCCCTCAAAACTCAGCTGCACGGGCAGTGATCCATTACGCACGAGTAACCATATTGCTATTTCAACCAGGATGCGAAATGACTGGAGATAGATCAGCCATTGGGGTTGGATATAAAGCAAAACCTGTTTGCCCGCCCTTGAGCGGATGAAGAGCAGCACCAGGAATAAAGGTGGCAACAGGGCAAATGCCAGTCGTGGCGGCAGCGCGGAAAAATCGGTAAAAAAACCACGTATCGACAATATACCGAGCAGTAAAAGCCAGGCGATGAGCAGAACTGCAATCCTGCGAAAAATGGATCTGGACATAGTTGGGCCGTATTAGGATACAAAGTTCTGACGGCTGGCGGTTCGCCGGATAACCAAAATTGCTATTTTGACCGGAGCCGGTATTGGGTGGGATAAAGTCCTGCTCTCTGGTAAAACAGACGGCTGAATGACTGGCTATTGTCAAACCCTAACAGCCCGGCAAGATCCGTTATGGGTATGACGGAACCCGAGAGTAAGACCCTGGCTTTTTCGATCCGGAGGTGTTGTATATATTGATATGGCGACAGGCCATATGCCATACGAAACAATCGCAAAAAATGATATTTGGAAAGACAGGCTTCCGCTGCAAGCTGGCCCAGGCTAATTTCTCCGCAAAAGCCGGAACGGAGGACATCCATAGCGCGGGAAAGTCGTTTATAGAGCTCAACGCGTGTGGCCTTCCGGACAGGTGGCAGATTGTTGACAATTTCGGCAATGTGGCGGTGCTGCTGCAAATGATAGGACAACAGAGAAGTCAGTTGTTCTTCAAAACGGAGCTTGTCGCATCCTGTTCCCTTATGCGAAGTCAGGATCGCCCGGATCAGGGTGTTGAAGGTCGCATCCCGACGGTGCAATTGGTTGAAGAATGAAAAAGGAGACAATTGTTGTTCAGTGCCCGCGTTCAGGATCCTGTCTGCCGGAGTTAGCAGGGAATTAAGAACAGATTCGCAGAAGAATTCCCCGAAATGGATGTTAAAAGTTGTGGTGCCGCCGGAATTTTCTTCGACCTGGAGGGTATACAACTGGGAGCGATTGCTGACAAAATAGTTTTCCTCGTCGATGCGGGTAGTTTGCCGGTCCACGCTGCAAAAGCTATTTCCCTGTATATTCAGAAAAAAAGAAAAGGGTCCTTTGATATCGGGGCGGTAACATTCTCTGACCTTCGTATGTATGATGACACTGGGGAAACCTTCGGTATCCAGCGGCAGGTTGCCCCATCCCAACCGATTGCTAAATCCATGGGCTATCTGGCTCTTCAGCCAGGTAAGATCGGGAAATTCGTTAAAGATCATTTAGAGTAAGATACGACGAATTTTCGTGGCTGGTGTTTACAAGGTAGTAAATAAATAGCCATCCATCGGTATAAAATAGAACATAAAGGTGTGCGGAAGCGGACAGTTAGCAACATCAGGCATTCGCAACTAATTGATTCTTACGATGTAAAAAACAGGCACATTTCTGGCTACAAATTCTGCTGTATTCCAAAACTAACAGCATGTTCAGAAACTATCTCACCATCGCCATTCGCAACCTGCAGAAACAAAAGGTGTATTCGTTTATCAACATCGCTGGTCTTGCTACCGGTATGGCCATGGCTCTGCTAATCGGCCTGTGGATAGCGGACGAGTTCTCCTTCGACCACTACCACACCAACCATCGCAGCATCGTCCAGGTCATGGTCCACCACGAGATCACCGGCGCCATGCGCCAGCGCGCGATAGCTTCAGGTTATACCCAAATGGCGGGGTATACCATCTCCACCGCCCTCGGACCCGCCCTGCGCTCGGGTTATGACGACATCTTTCAAAAGACCGGCATGACCACCTCCTATCATCAGCCCTCTCTGCTCAATGTCGGCGACAAGGCCATCTCCGTCGAAGGCGAATGGACCCAATATACTATCCCCGAGATCTTCACCTTCCATATGGTAGCCGGAACGACCATCGCGCTCAAAGACCCGTGGACCGTACTCATCTCGCAAAGCACCGCAACCGCTCTTTTCGGTCGTACCGACCCGATAGGCAAGATCGTCCGGCGGGACAACAAGTCCGCCTTCTTCGTCGGCGGGGTCTATGAGGACCTGCCGGAAAATAGCACCTTCTACCATACCGGTATCCTCCTGCCATGGGAAAACAACGAGGTTGCCTGGCTCAACAAGAACACCGACTGGAGCGACCACAGCGCCCACCTATATGCCCTTCTCGCGGAGAATACGACCTCCGAACAAGCCACCGCCCGGATCAAAGACCTGCCTCTCCACGGCGCTTATGTCATATGGAAAAAGGACCCGGAAATGAAAGAGACCCTGATGACCTACCCGCTGGACCGCATTCATCTCCACGGCGATTTCAAATGGGGCGTACCCGACGGCGGCCGCATCCAATTCGTCTGGTTCTTTGCCATTATCGGGACCTTTGTTCTCCTCCTGGCCTGTATCAATTTCATGAACCTGTCGACGGCACGAAGCGAACAACGCGCCAAAGAGGTCGGCATCCGCAAGACCATCGGCTCCCTCCGCAGCCAACTGATCGCCCAGTTCCTTGGTGAATCCATCCTGCTCGCCCTGCTGGCCTTCCTTCTGGCAGCCGGCCTCGCATCCGTCAGCCTGCCCTTCTTCAATGGCATCGCCGCAAAGGAAATGCGGTTCCCGGCGGATAGCCCCGCATTCTGGGCCATAGCCCTCGGCTTCACCCTGCTGACCGGCGTCCTCGCCGGCAGCTACCCTGCCTTCTATCTTTCGGCGTTCCGACCGGTAAAGGTCCTAAAGGGGGTCTTCCGCGCCGGCCGCGCCGCGACCCTGCCCCGCCAGGTCCTGGTGACACTCCAGTTCACCGTCTCCCTCTCACTCATCATCGGGACCATCATCGTCTTCCGCCAGATCCAGGTCGCAAAAGACCGCCCCATCGGCTATACCCGCGAAGGACTCATCACCGTTCCCATCAACACCGATACGCTTCAGCATCAGACGAATGCCTTGCGCAATGAACTGCTGGCCACCGGCGTGGTCGCCAATGTCGCCGAATCCTCCCTACCGACCACATCGTTCATGAACGGCAACTCCATGGAGTGGGAGGGACAGACGACGGAACAGAAGTATTTGAATTTCCACAATGTCAATATCACCCCGGAATTCGGACCCACCGTGGGCTGGACCGTCCTGCAGGGCCGCGATCTCTCCAGGGATTTCGCCACCGACAGCAGCGCGATACTGATCAATGCAACTGCCCTAAAGGCCGCCGGCTTCAAAAAGCCCATCGGTCAGCGCGTCACCTTTTACGGTAAGCCCTACACCATCGTCGGGGTGGTCAACGATATGCTGGCCAACTCGCCCTACGAGCCCATCGAACCCGCTATCTTCATCGGGTACGGCACGATGGGCCATTTCACCATCCGTATCCGGCCCGGAAAACCCGTGCACGCCGCGCTGGCTGCCATCGAAACCATCTTCAAAAAGTTCAACCCCGCCAGTCCCTTTATTTATCATTTCAACAATGACGACTACGCGCAGAAATTCGCCGCCGAGACCCGCATCGGTAACCTCGCCGCCGTCTTCGCCGGGCTCGCCATCTTCATCTCCTGTCTCGGTCTCTTTGGTCTGGCCTCCTTCGTGGCGGAACAGCGCACAAAAGAGATTGGCGTACGAAAAGTCCTCGGCGCCGGTGTGCTCAATCTCTGGGCCCTGTTATCAAAGGATTTCCTGCGGCTCGTCATCCTGTCCATGTTCATCTCGATGCCTCTCGTCTTCTTTGGTATGCACCGCTGGCTGGAGCAATACGCCTATCGGACCAGCCTCTCCTGGTGGATCTTCGCCTCCGCCGGCGCCGGCATCCTGCTGATTACGCTGCTGACGGTCAGCTTTCAATCCCTGAAAGCCGCCCTGATGAATCCCGTCCGCAGCCTCCGCACTGAATGATTTTGACTTTCTTTGAAAAAAATAGTTTACCTGTTTTCAGACGAGCGGAGCCAGGCCTTTAAAAAAATAATTAAATTAGTTTAAAGAAACCCAATGCCAACTCCAACCTATCGATATGTTGTCATATTAACAGCCATTTATATTTCAATAACCAGTTTAGCCAGTTGCCAGTCGAAAACTGTAGACCCTCAAACAGATTCTGTTTTCAAATTGGCCATTCATTATCTGAACACAAATAAGCCTGACAGCTTTTATCAGTTAACTGATCAAAAATTTAGAAAACAGGTGACACCGAATTTTTGGGCCAGCTTTTATGAAAAAAAAATATCAACTGTATTGCCACTTACTAACTTAACGTTTATTGCCAGGAATGATTCTGTTAGCCAGTACAAAGTACATGGAAAGATACCTCTCAACTGTTATATTGGACTGGATAAGCAGCACAAAATAGACAGTTTCAATTTTACTCTATACCAGGATGGAATTAAGCCCACAGTAAAAGAAAAAAAAGCTTTAACAGATAATAAGCTGATCACTAAACTGGACAGCACTGTTGATCAGGCCATTTCCGCATATATCCAAACTTATGGTAATGTTGGGGTGAGTGCCGGTATTTTTTATAATGGGGAAAGCTACTATTACAATTACGGAGAACGTAAAAAAGGTAGCGAAAAACTACCCGATCAACATACGCTATACGATATTGGGTCGGTTACTAAGACATTTACAACTACATTGCTGGCATTAGCTGTTGACCAGGGAAAAGTGACGCTCGAAACACCAATCATTAAATTTCTGCCAGACTCTGTTGCTGAAAATACAGATCTGAAAGAGATAACATTTAAAGATCTTGCAAATCATACATCCGGCCTACCCATGGAACCCGGAAATTTAGCATATACCATAACGGATGTTGACCAGCCTTTTGGTAATTACGGAATTAAAGATATGTTTTCATTTCTGAAGCATTTTAAACAAACGAGGCAACCTGGCGCAAAATTTGGCTACAGCAATTTTGGCAGCGGATTGCTTGGTGTATTGCTAGAAACAATTTATCAGCAGTCCTACCCGGATCTCGTTCGACAGTACATTACTGCACCATTGCAAATGAATGAAACTGTGTGCACTATCGATACCGTGAAATTCAAAAACCTGGCGCAGGGTTACGGTACGGGATCCGAGCCTGTACCTTTCTTCAATTTAATCGCACTGCGGTCAGCGGGTGTTATTAAAAGTTCAGCTTTTGATCTTCTAACGTATGCAAAGACACAGTTATTCACTTCAAATCCCATTTTGTCAAAAGGAGTAAAATTAACTCAGCGCACCACATTTGATGACGGATCTAACATGATAGGGTTAGGTTGGCTCCATTTATCGGAAAATCAAAATTTGTTACAACATTCCGGATCAACGTATGGTTACCGCAGCTTTATTTGCGTAGATCTAAGTAAACAAATAGCGCTGGTTATCTTAACCAATAATAATACACCCGAGAGGGTCGCTGCGATAGGTGAAAATTTGATCAAGGCCATACAGGCTATAAAAAATTAATATAGCAACGATCCTGTTACCGGTACATTTTGCAATTCAACCTGGTTAAGCGGACCTGAGGCTAATTCCTTTTTCTTCCTCCTCCGATGCATGCCCCGATCTTCAGCCCAAGGTAGCTGGCGCTATTGGATACAAAATTATATTCTGCCCCTATCCTTAAATGGCCCAATTCAAAGCCCGCCCTCGCCATGAATCCGAACTGAGAAGTATAGGGGACAGAACTGCTGTTCGAATTGACCGTGCCAGAATCGATCGAAGCAGTGGAATAAATTCCTCCACCCGCACCAATAAAGGGCCTGAAGCTGGACTTGGTGAAATAATAGTCAGCCGTCAACAAATAGGAGAGATTGGCTTTCCCGTTGGTGTTATTGGAATTGCTATTGCTGTTGTTGTCGTTGTAAATATGCGCGATCACTGCCGCCTCCACTCTAACTCCAATGGCTAAAGGATCGATCACAGCGAATTTTGGTTCGATGGCAAATATGGCGCCGCCATTAAATTTGGATCCTTGCGAAGAGCTTGAAGAACTGGAAGGGCTGGCGTAACCAAGGCTGATATCCACTTTAAACTTCTTAAAAACCCGGCTGTTGGTATCCTGGCTTTGAGCCGGGCAGGTTTGGACAAGGGCAGTTGCGATTAAAATAACAAGCAATTTTCTCATAAATATGTATTTCGTGGGGTTAAATAATGAAACATAGTCTATTCAAGTTCTTACTCTTATGGAAAACATTAGATCTTTAAAGGGGACCATGAGGCGACCCGGAGGGAATGGCAGTACTCCCACCAGTATGGAACCAGTATGGAATGAGGAATAAATCTCAGGAGTTAGTTTCCTATTTCGCAGAGGAGTCTAACGGCATTTTATGAAATCAGGAGGTATTTCTTTAAAGGAAAAGGGCTTACAAAATATTTTATTATGTAATATAAGTATTTTTGAGGAAGAGGCAAAATCCCAATATTGATAAATTCCTGGGCTTAGCGACTTCTTTGTCCTGGTGCCTGTCGTCTTTCCCGACGGCAGGATATGAATTAGCTGAAATAGCCCAAATCACCAATCTACTTCGAATCCAAGCGAGTGAAATTTTTAATACTACAGACATTTTTTTTGAAAAACAGAAAAACGAACTATCTTAGCACAGCAAGAGCTCAATCTTCCCTTTACACACTGTACACTTCCATTCAACACACTGTACACTTCCATTCAACACGCTGTACACTTCCATTCAACACGCTGTCTGTACTTCACCCTTTAACTACCGGTCACTTCCCTTTACCCTCCTGTCTCTTCCTTTTAACCCTCTGTCTCTTCCTTTTTAGTTCCTCATTTTTTCACTTTTAAAATCATTAATCATGACAAAGCTTTCGAACAATGCCAGCAATGGTGATCAACAGACAGCTGCGAAAAATGCTGTAAAACTTTGCGCTGTTGCTAATGCTGTTAACGCGACCAATCCTATTACTGACACTAACTTTAACAATTTACTGCCAGGCTGGAAAATAGCCTGGGATGGCCAACAGACTGCTTTCGCAAATTATGCCTTTATTGCTACAGATCCCGCAGAGGAAATTTATGTATTGGCCATCCGGGGCTCACTTGTGGATAAAAATTTAATAGATTGGGATGATTTTGCCAACTGGATACTGGAAGATTTTAATGTAGCAAAACAAGTAAGCTGGCAATTTGCCACCACCGCCAACGCAAAAATTAGCAACGGTGCCAATATCGGTTTCAACAATCTGTTGAACATGCGGGACTTAGGGAACCCCCTTTTGTCCGTTACAGATTACCTGATTAACAATGCTGTTAAAAAAGGCAAACAAGTGATCATTACAGGGCATAGCCTGGGTGGCAATATTGCCAATGTATTTGCCTCCTATTTCATAACGACTTTAACGCAGACGAATCTTCCCTCCGGCAATGTGTCCCTGTACACCTTCGCTGCACCTGCTCCCGGAAACGGTGATTTTGCCAAAGACCTGGATGCCAAACTGCCCACCGCGTGGCATTATCAAAGTCTCAATGATGCTATACCCAACTTCCCTGTCGCCTCCGATATCCGCCAGCTGGTTAAATGGTATTCGCCCGCGCCGGCTGCTGCTGCTATCTCATTTACTAACAAGGAGGGTAAAATCATTCAACTGGTCGATGCCATAAACACGCTAGCCGACTTACTCTCTTTGACCGAACTACTCTCTATGTCCGCCTATAAACAGCAGGCCAATAATTATACAACATTCCAAACTGATTTGTATGCAAAAGCCCAAGGGAATACGCTGGCAGGCTGGTTAGCTCAGGCAGCCTACCAGCATCAACTCTTCAATTACGCAGGCTATCTTAGTGTGTCGCTCAAGCCTGCGAATCAGTATGCTTAGGCAACATCGTTAAATGAGAGCAATGGCATGGCAGTCTGTGCAACCGGCTGTGCCATTGCTGTCTTTTTAGCACCGTTTGGCGAGCCTCTACCGGTCTTTATTGGGGAACGCAGGTGTTTCAAACCTCTGACCTGCAAAAGGGATGGAATGGTAATATCGCTGGTATCCCGCAGTCAAATGGGCCTTTTGTATGGATCTGTCGTTCGATAAAATAATTCTTCAACATATACGTTTATTCCATCGTAAATCCGACCCTTGAAACTGTTATTAAAACCAATATTATAATGAAAAAAACTACCCTTCTCCTGGTCACTGCCTCATTTTTGTTTTATGCATGTAAAAAAAACAATAGCACTAATCCAATCAGCAACACAACTCATACCAGCTATATTGTATATGGCAGCGACACTACAGAATTGGATAAAGGGTTCTTTTCTCTCAACGCGATATATCTAACCAACGTCAACCTCAATTCAAAAACAGACTCCGGCTCAATGACTTTGATCCGCATCTATACCCAAATGAAGAATTCAGGCACATACACCTATAACGCCAGTGATTCAACCTACGACAAGACCAAGAATTTCTATGCCGTACAATTCACTCCTTCAGGTGAATTCTTCAAAGGTGGCATCACCGAATACCAGGACCTCCATGGTCTGACCAGCGGCACCCTGAATTTGCAATTGGGAGCAGACAGCGTTTACCAGATCACCTATGACCTTACTCTCAGCGATGCTGTCAAAGGAAAAGTAACTGGTAGCTATACGGGTAAGCTCACAGCATATTGACAATAAAAGACAACCTTTACTGTAAATTCTTTAAAAGCCAGTCGTCCATTATCTCAAGCGCCTTTGGCGAAAAGGTTTCTTCCAGGTCTCCGTATTCGGAGGGGCTGCACTTGATACAGGTTTGGAAAAGATGGTTTAGCCCGGGCACTTCCATCACATCGTACGCAGGGGAGTGGCTTTTTTGTAAAGCAGCCCTGATACCTGCCAGATTGGAGGAGGCAATTACCTGCACGTCCTTGCTGCCATTTAAGGCCAGCACCTTGCAATGCAGATTCTGCAGATAAGGGTGGGGGTCAAAGCTGATGAAGTAGCGGAACCATTTGCTGGACATGGCGGCCAAATTCTGCCTTATCTGGTCGTCTACAGAGCCGGTAATCCTGCTTCTGATCTTTGCCAATGTCGCCGTATCCAGGGTTTTGGCCCAGGCATCGACCCTTGTCCTGATATTCTTGAAAGTGGTGGCGGTGTCCTGATTTTTTTTGATCTCTTCAAAGATAATGCGCAGGAACCCGCTGTTGGCCCTGGCCACCGCGAGGGTCTGGCCATTTGAAACGGCGATCGCTTCATGCTGCTGCTGCATAAGATCTGTGGTAGGGATCCCGGGACCTGCAAGGAGTACCAGGAACTTCACTTCTTTTCTTTCATTGGCAACTATCGGAGCTACCAGGCCACCTTCGCTATGACCGAGCAAACCGATATTTCCCTTGTTTACTTCAGGCTGCGCTTCTAAAAAATCCAAACCCGCTTCCACATCTTTTACAAAATCCAGGGAGGTAGCCTGGCTAAAATCTCCTGTGGTTTTACCCATGCCGCGATCGTCCACGCGTAGGACTAAAAAGCCCTTCCTGGTGAGGTTATCAGCAATAACTGCAAATGGTCTGTGGCCATACAGCATCTCGTCCCTGTCCTGCTGTCCGCTGCCGGTAATAAGGATGACGGCTGGAAAGCTCTTTTTACCACGGTTGCCAGGATCAGTGAAGGGGTAGGTAAGGGTGGCGCCATACTGAATGGTTTTATCAGCATTCCAGTATTCAACATCCCTTGTCTGATAGGGGAATGGCGGCTTTGGCGTCTGTGGACGCAACTGTTGGGTTACTGTCGCGGTATCGCTGGTCTTAGTTACTGTCAGTGGAAAAGAGCCGTTGCCCTGGAACCACCGGCCGTCGATCGTTCTTTTATCTCCACCCAGGATGCCGGCATATTTACCGTTTAGCATCGCTATCATTAAAATTACGCTGTCCACTTTTGTAATGACTTCGCTGACGGGCAGGTTAAAGGCGTTCTGGCTGGGGCTGTCAAAGGTGGCTATTAATTTACCGCTGCTATCCCTGGCAATATGAAAGACAATCGGGATATCCTTCGGTTGAACATGCAGGCTGCCATTCCAGACGCCGGTAATGCCCTGCGCGGAAGTGAGTAGATACAAAAAAATAATGGGAAAAAGACAGGTCGATTTTCTAAGTGTGTTGCTCATATAGATAAGTGGGTTTAAGCTATTGCTTTTTAATTACCGGTTTCCAGTTTTTCTTTTAACACCTGTAGCTCACGTTTTCTACTTTTGCTCGCGCGATGCTCTTTTCTGCCAACATAAAAGGCAAGGGCATACGAAACCAATATTACTGCACTGGCCTTAATGAGCTTTCCGGCTTCCCAACCGCTAAAGATCATAATCGCTCCCATGGGCAGTAAATTCCAGTAAATTATCCGGGAAAGGCGCATACGGTAACCGGCAAGGGAAATGGCATGATCGAGATCGCCATGGATGGAACGGTCAAACTGGCGGCTGGCCTTTATTCTATGGATGCGGCTTATCACTATATACACAACAATGGCAAACATCCAGGCTGCTTCGAGGTACATAAATAAATTCGCCCCCGGTTTGAAGGAATTGAGGCCTAGCAGTATGCCGCCGGCGCCAAGATAATTCAGGATTACCGACCACTCGCTCATATTGGTAAGGCGGAGTTGCCCGTTCATTTTTGATTGAATGCGGTTGTGCAGCGCCTTTTCATCGATGACATAGAGGGGCTGGTTGTTTTGCGCATCCCATATTTTTTTCATTTCATCAAATTCCATGGCTTTCATACTTTTTTGATTTAGCAATAAGTTGTTTTTTGATGCGATTGATTTTGACGCCGACATTTGACTCGCTGATACCCAGCATGGCGGACATCTCTTTATAGCTGAAACCTTCGAGCAGCAACAGGGCGACAGACCGATCAATTTCATCCAACTTGTATATTTCCCCGTAAAGCCAGGTCAGTCGTTCATCTATCTGTATCCTGTTGTCCTGCAGAAGATGCTGTACGTTGTCGAGGGTTTCGGCGCCGGCATATTTTTTTTCTTTTTTGGTCCATTTGATGGCAGTGTTAAGTGCGATACGGTACAGCCAGGTGGTAACGGAAGACTCCTGCCTGAATGCGGGAACGGAATGCCATACCTGGATGATGATTTCCTGGAAAAGATCGTCGTGATCTGCTACTGTATATGTCCGGACCACTTTAAAGATGAGTCCTTTATATAGCTTTAGCCATTCTTCCAGTATATCCAGTTGTTCTTTTTCGGTCACGTCGTTGTTATTTTGTCAATTAGTACGCTAAAGTGCCCGGATTCTTACAGTAAGAAGGGAAATTATTAAACAATCAGGTGTTTTTTTGCGTTTTTTAGTAAGAGGGAACTTTCAGCATGTAATCTTAAAATTTAAACCCATCGGGCATAGTGTCTTTCCAGTAATCGTACTCAATATGTTCTTTAATCCGCCAGCCATCCGCTGTATGAACAACAATGCTGTTGTACCAAAGCCCCTGATAGAAAACATGCGTTTTACCGTCTCCTACTTCAAGTACCATAGGGCAAAGGCATTTTGTCTTTACAATTGCTTCTTGATCATTTAGGAAACTTATCAAGCAAGGAGATATCTGATGCTGAGCTATTAAAATTTTTGTCAGCGCCTTTTTCATAAAACTCACATGTTCGTCTACGCCACTTTTGAAGCCGCCTGCAGCGGAATCATCGATAATGGCGTCCTTTGTAAAAATTTTCCGGTAGGTATCCCAGTCACGCTCATCTACCGCAAAACAGTAACTGGAAAGCAGTTCCTGTATTTCTAAACGGTTTGATATTTCCTGTTGTGTCATTACTTTTAATTTTATTGAGTTTGAAATATTTTTGCACCCGGTGATACAGAAGTTCAATACGGTAATGGTTAAACTGAAAATTGACATTTTCGGGCAGTCGACAAAATTATCGATAATCAAAGACATTTTTAAAAACCAATGCGAGCCTGGTTAAATTCTTCGGTGTAGAGGCCACGTTAAGTGCCAAGGTGCTTTGGAATCGCACAATACGTGAAAATAATTTGGGAGGGATGCCTACGAGGGTGCTGAATTTTCGGTTACTCTCATTGGTTCAAATAAGTTAAGAAAATGTTAGAGGGGTTTTTGGGGCAGATTAGCTCAGATGCTCCTTCATCAAATTTTTCCGGATCTCCTTTTGAAGCTCCTTTCCGCCTTTCACCAGCATTTCCGCATGCTCACCTTTTGCCTGGTCGACATTTCTGTGCTTTAAACTCCATGCGCCTATCTCTACCATTAGGGGTAACAGGTCAATGCCGGCAGCCGTCAAACTGTAGATATATTTTTGTTTGTGATCCGGATCCGGCCTTTTCGTAATGATCCCCTCCCGCTCCAGCATACTGAGTCGGTCTGTCAGGATATTAGAGGCTATCTTCTCTTCAGCGTTCAATAATTCCCTGAAATGACGTTTGCCATCGAACATGATTCCCCGGATGATGATCATGCTCCACTTATCGCCGATTACTTCCACCGTAAGATTTATAGGACATCCTGACCTGGAATTTCCCATGGTAAAATAATATTTTATTTTGCAACTAGTTGTTTTTTGCAATTAGTTTATATATTTGCAACCAGTTGCGTTTTAAATGCAGTCAAAGATAACACTATATCGCCCAAAATAAATACTAAATGCGAAACATTCACGAACACCATTAAAAAAAGCAAATATGAACGTAAGTAAAAAAGTCGTTGTCCGATATAAGCTGAAGGCCGATCGGGTCCGGGAAAATGAGCAATTTATCAAAGCCGTATACCGGCAGCTTCATGAGAAAAAGCCCGAGGGAGTCCACTATAGCACATACAAGCTGGCTGACGGAGTAAGCTTCTTGCATATCTTATTTTATGAGACGGAAGCGGCGCACAAAACCTTCACCAGTCTGCCCGCATTCCGGGACTTCCAGGCACAGGCCAAAGATCGTTTTGAAGAGTTACCCCTGGTCAACGAAGCTGAAGAAATAGGGGTCTATTAAATAAATTTCATCAAAATAAAAACCAAACAATCATGCTGTTAAAAAACAAAAATGCCGTCATCTATGGAGGCGGCGGGGCGATAGGGGGTTCCGTTGCCCGTGTCTTTGCCCGCGAAGGAGCTAATGTGTTCCTGACAGGACATTCTCTTCCTTCATTAATAATGGTGGCGGAGGCCATTTCTGCAGATGGAGGCAAGGTAGAAATGGATGTTGTGGATGCCACAAATGAGCAGGACGTAAATAAGCACTTTGAGCAGGTAATAGAAAAAGCAGGAAAAGTGGATATTTCTTTTAATGCTATAAGCATTCCCCAAACCGGCGTCCAGGGAATCCCTTTGCTTCAGTTATCTCCTGAAGACTATACTTACCCCATTAACCATTATGCCAACTCACATTTCATTACCGCTAAAGCAGCCGGAAAGCATATGGTGAGCAATGGCTCCGGGGTCATTATTACCCTTACAGCAACACCTGCACGGTTAGCTGCGCCGCTTGTCGGAGGTATGGCAGCAGCCTGGTCGGCAATTGAAGCTTTCACACGTACTTTGGCAGGAGAGCTTGGTTCTTACGGTGTCCGTGTAGTTTGTCTCCGCCCGGACGGGATCCCCGAAACGGATACTATTACGGAAGTCTTCAGTCTGCATGCCAAGGCTATCGGCTTGCCTTCGCATAAGGAATTCCAATCAATAATGGAAAGCATGACACTTTTGAAGCGGCTTCCAACTTTGGCAGAAGTTGCCAAAACAGCTGCTTTTATAGCCTCTGACCATGCTAGCGCTATTACCGGCACCGTGATCAATCTTTCATGCGGATCTATCGTAAATTAAACTGTCGGTTCTTTTGAAAAATGGACTTGAAGTAATTGGTCAATCTGAGCCTTTAAAGGCAAAACCTCCGCTTCGCGGAGGCTTTGCCTTTTTATGTGTCGACCTGGCAGGACATTTTTCGAACCGGTGTATTAAGGATATGCAGTTAATCGTCGCTGGCAGTTCGTATAAAGTTGAATAAAATTAGGTAAGTATATATTAGTTTAACCCACTTTGTTTAAAATGCCATTTCTGGCTTAAAATCACCATTTTTTGGTGATTTCTGTTTTCATAAAGAATTTTAAACAAAAACCTTCCCCCATTTGCATTTGGTTTGCCATCCAGCTATATTTGATTTCTGGAACAAAAAACCGCCACTTGGATGGCGGTCTCTAAATAATAAGCTATAAAATGGTAGGTGACGACATCTGTTAAAATAAACCCAATCAGCCCCATTGTAGACACAATTACTGATTCAACTCAACTGATGCAATCACTGAATATCCTACCTTTTATATCTTATTAAAATTAAGTAAGCTTCCCTCTTATACCTAATCAGTTTGATTCTTTTTCGGGCAATCTTTAAAAAAGTCGTCATTGATTTGCTTTTTGTTTACGGATTCAGGACATTTGAAAAATCCCCGGAGGGAAATTCCGGGGATTCAACTTTGAGATCGAGAGCAACCATCAAAAACACTGACTTTTTTATTTCAATTCGCCGTGCCATCGAGCCGGTTATGTTCTTAAACAGTCATGTCGGAGCAGTGGGCGGTTAATAATCCACTGTTATTTTGGCCTCTCATCTTAAAATTAAGTAAGTATCCACTTTACTCCTAATGATTATACAGGTATCTCCGGTAAAAATTCCCTCGGTGAACATTCAAAGATCTTCGCCAACTCGTTGATATGGTTTAAATTATATTTTGCCCGATATTTAGGATTTTCTACGTCTCCAATGAATCCGATAGATACATTTAATTGAAAGGCCAATTCCTTTTGTGAAAACCCTCTTTCCATTCTCTTTTCTTTCACTTTATCAATTACATATTGTTCAATTTCCGAATGGGGTTCTTTCAATCTTGCCATAACCGTTGCGATTTGACGCAAAGGAGGCAATAGTTGAAAAATATTTCATACGTACCAGTACGTGTATTATATTTGAGAAACTCAAATTGTAAAATTTATGGAAGAAATTCAATCCCAAGAACCGGAAATCGTCGAATCTCATTGGTACGATAATCCCTGGTATGTTTTCCTTTTGTTTTTGCTTTTCTTCCCCGTTGGCATTTACGGGATGGCAAAAACAAAAAAGACGGTACAGGTATTTTTCATGCTTTTGGGGTTTTTCTTTTTGTTTTATTTGGTCATGAAATCTGCCAACCCAAATTTCGCGGCCAATTTATCAGGAGGTCCAAAAGGCAAATCATTTGTATCCCAGGATGGAAGTATCGAATATTCGTTTGGGAACACCCAAGGAGAATCGGATGATTTTTTAAATTATTCCAGGATATATCTCAATTCCTCCGGTCAGCCCATTGGAAACACTCATCGAACTGGCCATTTTTCAGCGGATGGGAATACAATTCAGTTAAAATTCGATGATAACCGACCACCTTTCTCCCTTCGTTACAAAGAGATCAATGGACAGTGGTGTGTTATTTCGGAGAACGGCGATGTTTTATATTGGGATGATCCCGACAAACGAAAATAATTTTTTAACTCTTTTTACCAGGCCGATTCCGCATCGGCCTTTTCTTTGCCTTCTTACTTTTATCCATCATTTTATCAACCTGACTTTTCGGGGTGGTAGCGATCTTTTTCATTGCCTTTTCAAAGGCATCCGGAAACTCTATTTTTTCTGATTTATTTTTCTCTATCATATTAGCTTCCTTGTGGCAATTCAGTATCTTACAATATAACCATAAAAATAAACCAAATTTATGAAAAATGCGAACTTCCAGTTTAAACAAATCATCGATTACAACTTTACAGCAATGCTAACTCCGGTATATTCTTCACCCGGAAACTATTCTCTTTTTCTTAATGGCCCATACTTTTTAATAGATGAAAAGAGAAATGTAGGTTATCAAGTATCAACATTGTTGGAAAAATATGTATTTGATAGAGAATTTATTGAAGAATTGCTTTCCTCATACGAAGCGATGCAAGCCAGACAGAAGAGTTGACTCGCCATATAATATTTTTTGGAATCAAATTGCCATTACAATATTCATATTCAATTTTCTCGATCCCAAAGCGTTTGCAATTCTCGATAAAAAACTCTTCTAATGGCATAATAGTTGGACGTTCTTCCCACTCTAGACTTATTTTTTTGCCAGGGCACCTTTTTCCATATGTATGATCTAAAATATACTTTAATTCCGCATTGAATTCTTTAAATGATAACATTCTATTAAATTAATAATTCACAAGCTCGCACTTTCAAAATTTCTGCTATCCGGTACAGTGACTTTATGGAAGGCTGCTTTTTATTTGCACACCAATCGACTACTGTTGTTTCCGATACGCCTAATTCTTTTGCCAGCACACGATAAGAAAAACGTTTTATACCCAGCATAGTTCCTATCCTGTTATACATTTTTGATCCCATCAAAAAATAATTCCTATCTTCTTTATTCTATTTTCCACCCATTTAAATATGTCAAAGAGCTGCAATTTTCAAACTTATTTCCCAGTCAATTCATCATACGTCAATCGACAATTGATCTTTTTCATTAAATAGTTAAACCTATCCGATTCCGTAATCTGCCGGGTGTTATACCGAAATGAAAATTCATCACAATACCTATGCAAATGTTTAGGACTTACTTGATGATAAATTCCATAAATACCTCTTTTCAATAATGACCAAAATCCTTCAATGGAGTTGGTATGAAATTTACCTCGGACGAATTCATTTAATCGATGCTGAATAACTTCATGTTGATATTCACGCGGCATTTTTTTATACGCCCTCCATTCATCGGTAATAACAATTGATCCCGTCTTCACCATCTTTTTGATGATTGGTTTTAATGTTGTTGATTTGGTATCCGAAACAACCTCTGTATATACCTGTCCATCACCCACAATGCCAAAAACCGGAGTTTTATCTATTAATGATCGCCCTTGAGAATTCCGAATCTTATTTTTACCCACCCGATTTTTATTTTTCCCCCCAACGTATGTTTCATCACATTGAACCGTCCCCGCCATTTTATTGAACGTTTTGGCCTTTAACGCAAATCGTATCCGTTGATTCATGAACCAGGCCGTTTTTTGTGTCACCCCAATATCTTTTCCCAATTGAATAGATGAAATTCCTTTTTTATGGGAAGTAATCACATAAATTGCCACAAACCACTTTTGCAATGAAATGGGACTGTTTTCGAAAATGGTTCCTTTGATCACCGAAAACTGTTTCCGGCATTTGGAACACTTGTAACGCTTATTGTGGCCCTTTAATTCATAAACCCGGTCATGGTCACAAAAAACACACTTTACCGTGCCATTCCAGCGTATTTTAGTGAGATAATCGATGCAATTCTGCTTTTCTTCAAAATATTTGGACAATTCCAGTAATGTGTTTATTTCCATATACTTTATATAGTGGTAACTTTACAAATATATGAAATAGACTGGGTTAAACTAATATATACTTACCTAAAATTATTATAAGTTATTTATATTCAAACTATTAAGCAACATCTTACATTTATGGTTGTCGGCTTTGCCTCCAGGCAGTGAATATCTTACCGAAGGAGGCAAGTGTCATGTTTGCAGCAATTAAATGATGAGAGCCAAATTTCCATACTGCCACCGGTCTTTTTGACCAGTGAAATACTGAAATCTAAAAAAACTCCCTACCATTAATTCCTACGTATAAATGCGGGTTGTCCGATGAAATCTAGCAATCCGAAGAAGCAAAAAGCCGGGAATTTTGCCCTTCGGCATGAGTAGACAGCATGGGAGACCGATTTCCCGCCTGGCAGCTATATCTAATCAAAAAACATTAAACATAGCAAGTATCGGGTTTTAATATTCTTTGCCCTCATATAGATTGCATTATTAAAATAAAAAATGTATACAATCGAACAAAAAGAGAATATTAAGTAATCCCTGGAACGATAACGTTCTGGTTTTGGTACAACTGTACTTTTTTTTAAAAAATACCTTCAGGAAATAATGATTGACATATTCCGAAAATATTTGGCAGATAAAATTACTTTAACCGACCAAGAATTTAAACTGATTGAATCGGTTATAGTATTTAAAAAGCTGCGCAAAAGGCAATATTTTTTACAAGAAGGAGATGTATGCCACCTTAGCGCTTTTGTCTGCAAGGGTCTACTCCGATATTATTATGTGGACAAAAAAGGGCAAGAGTACATTATGCAGTTCGTTCCCGAGAATTATTGGACAAGTGATAGAGAAAGTATGACTTCAGGTATGCCTTCAAAATATAATATTGATGCTATTGAAGACAGCGAAATTTTATTACTGAAGAAAGAAGACTTTGAAATGATTCGCAAGACAATTCCCGCCTTCAATGATTTTGTAAACGAAACACTTAAAAAAAATATTATGGTTTTGCAGGAAAGGATTCATGTCAGCATATCTCTTTCTGCTGAAGAAAAATACAGCAACTTCATTTCAAAATATCCCGCCATTAACAATCGTGTACCACTGCACATGATTGCATCCTACCTAGGTGTATCTGCTGAAACTTTAAGCAGAGTAAGAAGCCAATCTTTCAAAAAGTGATTTGATTCCTTATTGATTTCCCCTGACAAATGTCAAGCTTTTTTTCCTTCAAATGTCATTGGAGAAAGGTGCCTCATGCCTGCATCTTTGCATCATTAATTAACTATTAAAAAAAAGACATGAAAAAGATTTTAGTAACAGCTTCTACAGGGTCATTAGGTATGGCAGTGATCACAAACTTATTGACAAAAACCAGTGCAAAAAACATTCACGCCTTAGCCAGGAGCGAAGAAAAAGCTGCTCCGCTGAAAAAATTAGGAGTAAACGTTAAAATCGGCGATTATGATAATTATGATTCATTGCTCAACGCCTTTAAAGGAATTGACACCTTGTACATGGTATCAAACACGGATGTTTCAAAACGCATCACACAACAAGATAATGTGGTCGAATCTGCATTGGAGGCAGGCATCACTCACATTGTTTACACAAGCTACCTGCGCAAAACTGAATCCGTTGATTCGCCAATTAGAGCGGTTGCTGCCGGGCATTTGAATACCGAAGCTAAATTAAAAGAATCGGGAATTACGTATACCATTCTTAAGCACGGTACGTATGCTGAAATGATACCAATTTTCGCAGGAAATGATGTTTTGACCAAACATCTTATTTATGTTCCAGCAGGCGACGGTAAAACTTCTTTTGTGCTCCGCAATGAACTGGCCGAAGCAGGAGCGATTATTTTGCTCGATGAAACAGGTAAATACGACAATCAAAGCCTGGAACTGACCGGCCCGAAGGCATTGTCATGGGGCGACGTCGCGGATATTATTGGTTCAATCACTAATCTGCCGATAAAGTATGTTTCTCCATCGGAAGATGAATATAAGGAGGTAGCTATCGAGGCCGGTGTTCCCGCGGGATATGTTAACTTATTTGCAAATTTCAGCAAAATAACAAAAGCCGGTGAAGTCGATAAAACTACCAGGACGCTTGAGGAAGTGCTTGGCCATAAAGTTACTCCTGTTGAAACGTCCTTGAAAGAGATTTACGGTAACAATTAATAACCATAAGAGTGCTGCAGCAACTTGTTTTTTTGGTTGCTGCGGCTTTATAATGACTGTAATAATTAGTTTTTAAATCAAAATAATAAATAAAATGAAAAATAAAGTATCCGTGACCACGGGAGCAACAAGTGGAATCAGTAAAGTAACAGCCGCTGATTATATCGAAAACGGAGCAACCGTATTGAAACATTTTTGTAAAACCAATATGAAAGTCTGTTTGTTTATTTATTTTACCACTATTTTGTCAAACACATCTTTTGGACAAAGTTCAAAAGATCAGCAGTTGGTGAAAAATGTAGTTTTAGCTTATCAGGATGACTATAACGATGGAGGGTTTAAAAATGTTGAATCTTATACGACAAAAGATTGGGAACACATTAATCCAATTGGCGGAATTACGAAAGGGCGAGACTCAGTTATGAACGAGCTGCGGCCTTTATGTCAAACAATTTTAAAGGGTGTTTCGTTAACGGTAGAAAGCGTTACAGTCCGGTTTTTGAGCCCAACCGTTGCGATTGCTAATGTTGTTCATAAATGTAGTGACTATGAATTCCCCGCAGGAGTAAAACATCAAAATGAGCGACACATGAAAACATATATAATTTTGAAGAAACAAAGTAAATGGTTACTTACACTTGACCAAAATACGATTATTGTAGCACACTAATCGACGGGAAGAAGGCCAGCCGTCAACAATGCGTAACCGAAAGTCAGGGACATTGAATCCTTATGCCGGTAGCTGGCGATATCAATGGTCACCAGGATATCTTTCTCCCGGAAGGGTTTGACGAGGAATCCATAAGGTTCGGTGATCTTTGCTTTTTCAAGGGTTTCCTTGTTGGAGAATTAACAGCTAAACTTTTAACCGGGCTTGGGGATGCTCAATTTCAGGCAGCTTGTCCCGGCCGCGCTATACGAATTATTATAATTCAATGCCTTTTATTATTCCCATGAAGTATCACGGGCAACATTTCATATATTGGACATAATAATGAAAATATGTAAAATAACCTTCCAATGAAAAGAAACATGCTTTTACTGCTGTATGCTGCAGCGCTACTATTTTCCTGTACTAAGGTTGGTATTAACCATCCGGACCCAAAAACAGCCGCTTCCACCGTGCCAAGAGCGGTTGGGACTCCCCAAATCAATCTTATGCTGACCTTTACAGGTTCTACTAACTATCTCGATATTAATGCAAGCGTTTATTGGATGGGTGAAGAACCTTTATCTTATGATGGTTATACCATGCACTTTACGGTAACGGGCGCAAGCAACTCCAGTGAAGGAGATATTGAACCGCTGACCTCATATGGCGCGATTTCAGGTACAACAGTCACTTTTAATGGCAGTGCGCCGAAAACGGTGACCGTCAAGGCGGAATTATTCAATGGTCTTACCAGCCTGGGTTCGGCGACCAGTTCGCTCACGGTGGCACCTGGCATAACATTTATTACATCTCCGAGCGATTCGCTTGTCAGAGTAACGTTAACCAGAACCAGTCCATATTACCCGATGTATACGATGACGGCATGGAATATCGGGTATGTTCAGCGGTCGTTCAGAAATGTGGTATACATGTATGTCTTCTATATCCCTTCTGCTGACCAGAGAACTTACCAGGGAATGAAAACCCTTTATCTGGGAAGCAAGTCAATTAGCTTGTCAGGAGGAAGCTTCGACCCACAAATTGAATTTTCGTTCACGCTGCCTAATGAGAATTACCTTCAGAGCAATGTTCATTGTTTTCTTTCTTCCAAATCCTACAATGAAACTTATTTTCAACATCAGATGGTCAACGTCGGGTATGAAACCTATTTAATAGATCAGTGTATAAACGATGCGGTATTGTATGATATATATACAAGGGGGCTACTCACGATCAATCCCTATTTCAGTGACGCGCATCCGATCGGCATCAACGGCTTGAGCCAAATGCTGGAAACACAGACCTCTATTATGAAGGCCAGGGGATTCCTATGGTAATGGAATGGCGGTGATATGCTCATTGTCCAGGTCTAACTGCTAGTAATGGCTGACCAGTTTGACCCGTACTTCTTCGAGGTATCTGTTTAGATGTTTCAGGCCCAGTTTACTGCGGGTCTTGTTGGCAACTCCCTCTCATGCCATGCCGGATTGGGATCCCAATACGCTGACGAGCCTGGTCAATTTTTATGTAGAACATTGCGGCTGGCAATAAAGAGGTATAGCCTGACAGTAAATTTATTATTGCCGGCAACAATATGAACATAATTGCCGTCCGCCTCCATCGGCCTGCCGAAGTATGGATTCCAGGTCAATCATATGATTATTCTTTTGCCTGATGGGTAGCTTGCTAGTAATTCAGTATACAACAAATTGGTAATCAATTGTTTTCAAAATAACGTCCTCCAAAACTGTGAATAAACGGGCAGCCTGCGCCTAGTAATAGTTGGAGTTTTTGGAGTAGTATGGGGCAGAGCGCCGCCCAATGTCCTGCAAATAATGCTAATATTGTACAGGCTATGAGGCCGCGGCTCTGCTTATGTTGATACATCTGTTAAGGCTTTTATCGGTTGCTTTTTTTTACCTGTTGGCATATATTCCGGCCAAAGCACAAACCGGTGCGGGCCGGTATAGTATTGTTAACTATAACAGCGACAATGCCCTGCCTCAGAACAGCATCAATGGTATGGCTTTCGACCGGAATGGCTTTTTGTGGATGGCCACCAAAATGGGCATTATCCGGTTCGACGGCAGGAATTTCAGGGAATACAACCAGGACAACTGCCCCGCTTTACACGGGAATGAATACTCTCTTCCGCAGGTAGCTGCATCCGGCAGGATACTTATCAAGCCTGTGAACGATAACCGCCTTATCCTGGCGGTCGACGACCTCTGCCAGATTGGGACCGACAGCTTGCTTTCAGGCATTCCATACCAGTTTACCACGTCCAACAACCACCTGTTTTATTGCAATAACATCCGGAAAACACAGGCGTCTGAAAACAGCGCCGGTAGGTACCTGTCCCTGCTGAATAAGCTGGGCTATTCAAAAGGTCTTGTGACGATCAATGAAAAACAGGCTTATTTTAAAGACGGTGACGAGTGTTATTTTCTCAATGAAAATACCGGCGGCATCAGCAGCCTGCCAGACATAGCAGGTCATAGCCTTAAGCTGCAATTTGCCGTGGGTGATATTTTCATTTATATAGACAGCCTCTATCGCCTGTATGCCTATAAAGAAGGCATACTGCAAAAAAATATAACTGCCGGCGCCGGGCTGCAGCGGCTGTTCAGGGAAGCCGCTGCCGTAGACCCGGACCCGGTACAGGCTTCATTAAAAATAAGAAGGGACGGCAGCCATACGCTGATGGTATGTCATGACACCATCAGGCTGATAAGGATGGCAGGCAACGTGCTGGAGGATGTGATACTGGCAGCGGGGGCCCCCATTAAGGATATCAAATGCATGGCATATGATGAAAAAGTACAGGTTTTATTCATAGGTACTATAACAAGCGGCTTGTATCTATTGAAAATGCACCAGTTTGAACGGCTTTTTTTTGATAGCTCGCGGTTTATGGCCAATAGTCAGTTTGCACAGATTGAGGTCCCGGGAGGCATACTGACCAGCACGGGCCTTCTGAGCCGGACCGGCAAGGGCCATCGGCCGTTTGCGACGGCAAGCAATCCCGATAAGCAGGCATGGCTGAAGACGTCAAACGGTTTTATCTGGTATTCCGAGGACGGCTTCTTAAAAAGGGCCGACACCGGTTTTCACAGCGTGGTCAGCATAAGGCGTATTGAAGGGGCGCTCACCGGTATTATTGAGCGGACAAACAAGGAAGTGCTGTACAGCACCCTCCACCAGCTATGCCTGGAGCCGGGTAACGGGAAGGGAGCTACGGTCTTATTCAACAATCCCCCCGCGCTGCAGGGGGCGGAGATCCAAACCATTTGCGAAACCGGTAAGGATATCATCTGGATCGGGACCTCAAAAGGACTGTTTGCTTACAACCTGTCGCTTCATTTGCTGCGCAGTCTGCCTTCGCCGGCTAATGCCTCGGTGGCGTTTATCTATATTGCCGGCGACGGCAGTATCTGGATGGGGACGTATGGGCAGGGGTATTATAAGTATTATAACGGTCGTTTTGTGCGGATGCCGATGGATGCGCAAAAAAGCCTTTCCATAGCGCATTGCATCCTGGAGGACATAAAAGGCTATTTCTGGATTACGACCAACAGGGGGTTGTTCAGGGTCACCAAACAGGAGCTCGACAATTATGCCGCCGGGAACCCCGGACAGGTATATTACTACTATATTGATAAAACCTGGGGCTTCAGCACCAATGAGTTTAATGGCCGGTGCACTCCCTGCGGGCTTATAACCGGAGACGGCCATTTCTTTTTCCCGTCGCTGGACGGCTTGGTAGGGTTTAATCCTGATAGCCTGCATATAGGACTGCCCGATAAGCCCATATTGATTGAACGGGTGATCGCCGACGATAAAATAATACCGTTACGGGACAAATTGGTGGAAAGCCAGGATTCCAGCCGGTTAGGTTTCGACATTTCCTCGCCCTTTTTTGGCAGTAAAAACAACCTTCAGCTCGAATATTCTATTAAAGAAATCAGCGGGCAATGGTATCCCATAGCCGAAAACGGCCGGCTGATATTGACACAGCTGGGCAAAGGCGATTATACGCTTGCCGTAAGAAAACAGGACCGCTATGCGCATTACACCTATCGCACCATTCATTTGACTATATTGCCTGTTTGGTATGAGACCCTTTGGTTCAAGTGCCTTTTCGCAGGCCTGGGGGTTGGAGCATGCTGGCTTTTCTTCCGGGTGCGGTATAATCTGCAGGTAAAAAAGGCCGAATTACTGGAACAAAAAGTAGGGGAGAGAACGGCAGAACTGTCTGAAAGCAACAGGGTGAAAGAACTGATGGTATCTGTCATCCTGCATGATCTGCGTTCGCCCCTCCGGTTTCTGCAAGCGCTGTCCAGCCGTATGTATGACGGTTATAAAGCGAAGGTTAACAAGGAATTGTCCGGTTTATTGCTTCAATTCCGGGATGCGACCAACGATATATACGATTTTACGCAAGGCTTTTTTGTGTTTATAAATATTCAGCAAAAAGGCTTTGTCGTCAACCGGCAAAGCATCGCGCTGAAAGAAATGATTGACGATATCGTTGCTTTGTATGAAGTAGGCGCCCGGATGCAGGAAAATATCATTGCAAACCTGGTCCCGGAAGAGCTGACGCTTGATACCGACGCCAGCCTGTTGAGCCTGGTGATAAGAAACCTGGTAGACAATGCCAATAAATATACCGAAGGAGGCGAAATAAAAATTGAGGCGTCACAGGACACATTGGCTACCCATATTATCATAACCGATGCGGGCGATAGCATGGATGAGGGGCTGGTAAAGCGTATCGTTGATAAAACGTATAACCCGGCGGATTCGGGACAGGGCTGGGGATATAAAATTGTTATTGAAATCCTGGCCACGCTTAATGGCACGCTTGCTATCGATACATCCGCCGGCAAGGGCAATAAAATAACCATTGTTTTAAAAAGAGAGGAATGAAATATGAAAAGGATTTTATTGGCGGATGACCATCGCAAACTGGCGGGCATTGGTGGACCGCGCAACTGGCTGCCACCATTTCTTTAATTCCCCTTGGAATATGGTGTTATACACATTTGATGTGGCTCGACCGCTCCGCTCTGAATCGACAATGGTCGGGAAGACAGCTCAATTCATCATTTCATTCAGCTTATAGCTGTCCTCCAGAAAATGATACTTCACAATCTTCCCCTCCTGCACTTTAAATGTAGCTGTAAATGCTGTCGAAAAAAGTTTATCGTATTTCAAAATCTTTGAAGTCAGGTATCCCACTGCTACAGCGTGCTCACCCTCAAAAGCACAGAATTCCACTTCAAAACTAACAGGCTCAATATGCCTGTGGAAGTCCGCAAAAAATGCCGCCACTTCCTGTTTCATATGCCTTTTTCCTACCCATGGAAATTTACTTTCATTACCAGGCAAATCCCAGTCTACCTTGTCAGCAAATAAATCTTCGATCTTACCTGTTCTCTTACCAGCCTGAATCTCAAAAAATTTGGTTACTACTTCTCTTGTCATTGTATCTATATTTTATTTGTACCAATTGGTCCATAATAGGGCAAAAAAATTTACACCTTCAGACTATTGATTAAAAATCTGACCATTTCATTGACTTCTTTTTTGTTTTGAGACAAAATGTAATGGCTCCAGAAACTACTGAATGTATGAAGGATATATCTTGCTGCTATACGGGGTTGTATATTATTTCTTATTTCTCCCTGTTCTTTTGCTTTTACCAGCAGCTGAAAAAGAATATTCTCCAATGCTGCCCCCTTTTCTGTAATGATTTCTCTGACTTCATTATCAGTAGGAGCCAGCTCGAAAATCGATTTGACAATAAGACAGGAGCGGTTATCTTTCAATGTCTGGTCTACCACATCTTTGATCGTTTTCTCCAGTGCTTTGAATGCCGAAGCCTCTTTCCGGCCAGCCTGCTCATATTGCCTGAGTTTAAATGAAGCATAATCCAGTAAGCACTTTACAAACAGTTCATGCTTACCACCAAAGCTGTCGTAAATACTGCTTTTGTTCAGCCGCATCGTATCCATGATGTTCTGCAGGGAGGTGGCATGATATCCTTTTTCCCAGAAGAGGTTTCTGGCTTCGGTGAGTTTCTGTTCGTAATCAAATTCCTTTGCTCTTGGCATGAGGACAAAGTTAGCATATTGAACCGATTGGTCCAAAATTATTTTTTAAAAGGCTCGGTATTTCTCCCTGATCTTGGCAGGTCTTACCTTAAGATCTTTCTGTCATTTTTATCTCGTGAATTTGTTTGGCCCCGTGCCACTCTAGTTTAGTATATAGTATTTCATTTAGGTTTTGCCAATTGAGGAGAGTATTCGTATATTTCTATTGCATATAATACTTTATATGAATAGGACAACCTTTTTATCTGTTATTATCGTCAAAAAAAGTTAAGAAAATGTTTTTTTAAGCCTTTTGTCTTCGCTATGGAATTCAAAAGACTCGGATAACAGTAACCACCAATTTCGGGTCAAGAAATTTACGGAACTTACTACTAAATTAAACAATTTATATGGTTGTACTAGATTGGCTTCTTGATTCGGATCCCGCCATCCGCTGGCAAGTGTTGCACGATCTCGCCCATGCGCCGGTCGAAGTAGCCTCAGCGGAACGCGCGAAGGTAGCTACCGAGGGCTGGGGCGCCCGACTTCTGGCATTGCAGGGTGAAGATGGCCAGTGGGCAGGAGGCGCCTACTTCCCCGCGCAGAAGTTTCGACCGGTACCACCGGAGCCAGGCCAACCCTGGACCGCCACGCTGCCGACACTCCAGCTGCTGCGGGATTTCGGGGTAGACCCGCGCGCTGGCCGGGTGCGCCAGGCGGTGGCGCAGGTCAGGGATCACTGTCATTGGGAGCACGCCGAACAGCCGTTCTTCAGCGGCGAGGTCGAACCATGCATCAATGGTAGAGTAGTTGCATTGGGCGTTTATTTCAATCAGAGTGTAGATGATGTGGTCTCCCGCCTTCTAGGCGAGCAGCTCGGAGATGGTGGATGGAATTGTGAGGCAGAGAACGGTTCCGTCCATGCGTCATTTGCGACGACAATCAACGTCCTGGAAGGATTGTTGGCGCATGAACGCGCCACTGGCGGCTCCGTGGAATCTATTGCGGCCCGGCGCCGGGGCGAGGAGTACCTTCTCGAAAGAAGGCTTTTCCGGCGTAAGAGCACGGGCGAGATCGTCAATCCTGCCTGGTTACAATTCTCATTTCCCATCCGCTGGCATTACGACGTGCTACGTGCACTCGAATACTTCCGTTCAGTAGGGGATGCGCCGGACCCGCGCATAAACGAAGCGATCGACTTGCTTCGATCCAAACAGCAATCCGATGGCACCTGGCTACTGGAGAACACGCATCCCGGCAAGGTTCACTTTGCGTTGGAGAACGTCGATGGTCAGCCCAGCAAATGGAACACGTTGCGAGCGTTGCGTGTCCTACGCTGGTACGACCAGCCTGCCCACTGAACTGAGCTTCTGCTGCATACAAAGCTAGAACGCGGGCGTGAGCTGACAGAATTCGAACCTGTTATTCTTTTGATTGATAGAGTACTAGTAAAATGCTTAAATAAATGCCGGCCAATTTCGAATCTCTTTTTGGCGGATTTGAAAAGACTTGCACAATAATTCATTGATTATCAATACATAAAATTCTTATTTATATTTCTTATTTTAGGCGCATGAATTTCAGATGGTCAATCATTGGATTGCTAACTATTTCTTGCCGGAACCCTTCGTCGCTTGCCGACAAAAGTGCCCAATATCAGCAGGATACGGTATTTAAAACTCTATGCCGTTCGCAGCGTTTTAGGGTCGATTTGAATAACGACCAAATCGCAGATACAATAACCATCGTTTCCTCCGTCGGTGATACCGTTACATTTGATACTATTCATATTGCGATCGCCCATTTTGAAAGTCACACTTTCTATACTGATACCGTCCATCCATGGACGACCGTAGATGACTGGTTCCTTGACTCCAACAGAAACGTCTTGCCAACAAATAAACTCTTTCTGGCTAGGGAGAAATTCCAATCTGTCCTGCTACTCTTTGGAAACCTTAGCGCTGCTGGGGACAGGGATAATTTCTCAATCATCGATATTGAAGGCAACACGCCCAAACTGGTGTTAAACCAAAATGAGCGGCATCTATTCATAGAGACACCAGTAACCCTGAAGGATCTGGATGGCAATGGCAGACTTGATTTTTTATACCGACAGATCTTTGAGTACAATGGGAAACCTGATACCCTGAACGGGAAAATCGGCACATATTCCCCCTACTTCGTATATACCATTGATAGCAATTGCGTTCTAAACCGATCTCTAACTATCCACTACAATAGAGAACACTATGTATTTGCCGGGTTTAAGTACGAGGAAAGCATAAATGTATTTTACCCCAATGATGGAACCCAACCCAGGCTATGGAAGCAATGAATGGTGGCAGTATTCGAACCAGTTTTGGGCGGATCTTAGGAAGGTTGTTTGTTTAATCACTGGCCAATAATTTTCCGCACCTAAACTATATTAAGTACGATTTTCCCGTCAACACGCTGTTGTATAAGCCGTTCAGTAGCCTCAGACACGCTGGTCCAGGGAAGTTCGGTGTCAATGGGCGTGTGAAGGCGTCTCTGCTTCACCATACCTATAAGGTTTGCAAATATGGATGAACAGTTGGAAGGAACTTCACGCCCCAACCAGATACATTGCTTCCGATGAAATGTCCATCCTGAATCCCGGACATTGAAAGTCGTCGGTTGACGGGCAGAGTTACCGAAGTTAATGCAGATACCATCCAAAGCAAGGGCCGTAAGGGTGGTTCCCAGGGTGTCGCCGCCTATAGAATCCAAGATGACATCATATTCCCCTGCAGCCTTGGCGCCCATCATGGTAGTGAATACGCCGGCGGGCTCTACACCATCAGCCAGCAGCCATTGCGACAAATTCGGCCGACGGCTTATAACAAATACTTTAGCGCCGGCCATAGCAGCCAGCTGGCAAACAAAACGACCTACTCCACCAGCCGCGCCCGTGATCAGCACACGGCGACCCAGCAATATTCCGGCTGCTTCCAGACAAATTAAGGCGGTGGTACCGGCAACCGGTAGGGAGGCAGCGTGTGCATTGCTGACACCTTCCGGAATTTCTGCCATTTGTCCACCAGGAGCGACGACATATTCAGCCCAGGAACCCTGTGCTACAAAGCCAAAAACCCGGACACCTTCTTTAGGTGTGCTGCCGTCAGCCGCCGCTTTCTCCACCACGCCTGCGAAATCCCACCCGGGAATGTAGCTGTCAACAGCTGTAAGGGCCGTGCGTGTCTCACCCTGATTCAAGGAAAAAGCCTCCACTTTTATCAATGCCTGACTCGGCAACGGATTGGGAAGCGCCGTCTCGTGAAGCTTTAGGCGTGGGTTGTTGTTGGGTTCTGTGAAGACGGCTCGCATGTATGGCCCTTGGGTTCTTATTGATTCTTCCATAAATCCTGATTTTCTGCAAAGCTATGGCCAGCAGTAGTGAAAACCGTTGATTTCAATCAACAAAACCTATTTATCCGGATTTCTCAACCTGCTTAACGTTTCTTTTGTCATACCAAGATAATTGGCAAGGATATGATGAGGTATCCGTAAAAACAACTCGGGAGAGTCCTTCACAAGCCGCTTATAACGTGTTGGGGGAGATTCATAATAAGACGCTAAGAGTCGTTCCATGGTGTAGCATGCGGCATATTCCGCCAAATGTCTGCCTACTTTTTGCCAAGAAAAAGAGCTATCAAACAATGCAAGCAATTTGGCAGCGTCTATGCAGGCTATGGTGGATCTTTCAACAGCAATGATGTCTACCTCACAAGGCTTTTGAGTAATTATGCTGTAATAGTCTGTAACGAATTCGTCTTCAATGGCAAAATCAAATGTTCGTTCTTCCCCGTTATAATTTTTAACCCAACGAAAGCACCCTTTTAATATGAATCCAACTGTTTTGCATTTTTTACCTGCAGCATGAAATACTTCCTTTTTTTCAAAGTGTTTAGTATATAGTATTTCATTTAGGCTTTGCCAATCCTGCTCATCAAGGGAAGCCAGATTATTAAAATACGATTGCAAAGGTATATAGTCAGTCAGCTTGTTCATTGGAATATCTCGTTATTTGGTCCATGATCTTACAAAGTAAGCGATAGAAGATGACAGTATTCGAACCCCAGGCCCATTTGTCACTCTGTAAATAAAGGGGATTCAGTCTTCTTATGAGCTAATTTCAAGCTTATATCCTTTGCCGCGAATAACAACAATTTTGATATGCGGATCAAATTCTAGTTTTTTTCTAAGTTTTGATATGAACATATCGAGACTGCGACCTACTATAACACCTTCATCTTCCCAGATCTCTTTTTGTAGCCGGTTTCGCTCTATAGCCTCGTTAGGAGACAACGCGAAAATGCGCAATACACGTGTTTCAGTTTTGGTCAAGTCTATTGTCTCTCCATTTATCATGAGTTTACGAGCCTCTGCGTCGAACGATAATGACCCCAAAGTGAACACACCAGTAGGCGGACTGTCAGGTAAGGTTGTCCGCGGCTTAACAGATCTCATAAAAATAAATCCAACAAATGTTAAAAATGAGAGAGCACCCAAGAAATATTCATTCTTTGCTGTAATTAAAGCCGTTGGTTTAAATTTAATATTAATCATGTAACATGCTATGGGCTGCCTTCTTCCTATACAGGCAACAATATCATCTTTCGTATTTTTTGATATTGCATATCCATAAACCACAAGGGTATTGGCACAGTTCAATACGTTAACAACGTAATCGCTTGCGAGCGGGTCTTTGGCCAACAACCGCCGGGTAGTATTCACCAGGAAGTCGGGTTGAAAAGTAAACGCATTCTTAAAACTGATCTGGTATTCATTTTCGGCTATCTTTTTTACCGGAAGTACCTGTGATGTACTGTCGCCAGACTGTAACAGTATTTCATGTCCGATCCGGCGGAGTAAAATTTCCCTCCTGGCGATATCAAAGTCGTCACTGCCCGCCATACGGAAAGCTATGCAGATTAAAGTGATAAATGGGAGTAGTAACAATCCGTACAGGTATTTACGTTTCCTGGACAGGAGATTTCTTCTAAAAAGCATAATGTCAAGATATTATTTACAAAGTTTACACTTTTATTTACAATCCAAGTACCTCAGTATGAACGCTTTCAAAGTAATTTCGCTGGATCAACCCTGATAGGATATTAAAAATAACAAAAATGTCTTTAAATAATAAATTATGAAATACATACACGTATACGCTTTGTTCTTAATGTCTGTTTTTCACACCTCCTGTGTGACAAAATTTTGTAACCGATTGTTCAATTAAATTTAAAAAAATGAAAAGATTATTTGTGTTTGTTCCGGCCATCCTCCTGATATTTTTTCTGATAAATTCTTTTGTACTAAAAGAAAAGGAAGCGGGGGAGAAAACAACAGAAGGGTCTAAATTATGTAAAGGTACCAGGCTTTGTGATAAGCCGTCGATAGATTCAGTCCGTGTTGCTACAGTAGACAAGAGTAAACCGGCACAAGCCAATATCGTTTTTAAATCTATGGATGGTGGGCAAACATGGCAGGACATTAGCGAAGGGCTACCAGAACCTGTGATAGATGATTATGGTGTCGGCAGAAATGTTTTTTTTGCAGATGATACTGGGCTCTATTTATCTGCTGGGAATGGGATATATCACAATAAACCAAATTCTAAAACTCCTTTTTGGAAAAAAGAGATTTTCCCTGACGAACATAGCAGTATTGCCCCTGGTAAGGCCGGGATCTTTGCATACAATTACTGGGGTAGTGGAATTTTCCAAAAAACAAACGGAACGGGTGTATGGTCGCCGGTATTCACAAATTTCCAGGAGAAACGTGTACTCAGCGTTTTTGAAACTGCCGGAGGCACAATTTTCATCGGCTCCGACAGAGGTCTTTTTAAATCCACTAACAGTGGAAAATCCTGGAAACAACTGCATGCTGCAGGCTGGGGGAAAATGGTAGAATCAAATGGTGTACTCCTTGCGACCAGCCAGGGCGGGATATTAAGATCGACCGATGATGGTGAAAGCTGGGCCTTGGTGATCAGTGAGGGCGGCGTGGGCATTGATGTAGCAAGTATTCAAGGTGGATTCGCTGCTATTACTTACAGCACCGTTTCGAAGACCCGGAGAATACGAGCATCCTACGACGGCGGCAAAACCTGGCAGGCTATTGATGCCGGCCTCCAGGCGCATGGTTTTATTGACCCAATCTTGCCGCCGGTTAATGCTAACCTTCCGGCGCAAGGCTTTTCCGATTCAACCTGGCATCCTAAGGATACTACGATCCTTCCGGTGCCAGCGTACATTACAACCATTATCCAGGTGGGTGAAAACTTCTTTTCTGGTCATTCTGACGGCATTTACAGGTCATCAGACAAGGGAAAAACATGGAAACTGTTACTTCCTTCTGTAAAAGGAAAGATGTTCAAATTATCTGTTTCCGGCAACGTGATTTATGCCATACAGATGGAGTCACATTGTTAAACCTGCCCGATAGTAAATGATAAATAAAAGAGAAAGCCATTTTTCATTCGATCCGGAAGATCCTGCTGGCCTGCAACATAGAGGACATCGGAGGAGGTGTTCCCAGTTCGTTGAGCTTCTTAAAGGAATTGCAGGAGCTGTTCAATGTAAGCCTGGAGATCGTAAATGTCGCCACCAATGAGGAAGAGGCGGAAGGCCAGGCCGCTTTATACGAAACTTAAATGCTAACACTTACAATATTGGAAATTACAAATTGGTTCTCTACATTGCTTTCCTGAAGCCTTCTTAATAGCACATCTTCTGTCTCTATGTTTTCTGCCTGTCCTGCCCTCTCCATGTAGATACCATTCTTTCATTGGTTGAACAACCAATATTTATGCTTTATCCTTGTGTAAGGGTTACGGCCCTGCTATTGCTTGCATTTTTCATATGCCGGCCTTCTTCCCGGGGGCAGTCGGTAGAGTCCCGGTTTTTTAGCAGGCTGGACGGCAAAACGGCTGAACTTGACCGGCAGCTTACGCGACAGACGGAGAAGTACCTGGAACGGATGGCCAGACGGGAGGAACGGTTGAAGAAAAAGCTTTGCCAGCTGGATACGGCAGCAGCGAAAAGGCTTTTTAGCGGTTCCGAAATACAGGAGTATACGAGGCTGGAGACGATGCTTAAAAGGGATAGTGGAAAGACTGCTGTCCCTCTCAGCGGGGAATATCTGCCGTATGTCGATTCGCTGAAAGTCAGTCTCTCATTTCTGCGTAAAAATATTCCACCCGGGAATTTGCCGGATCCGCGCTTGCAAAATTCCATTCAGCAATTACAGCAGTTACAATCTAAAATTCAGGACGCCGAACAGATAAAGGCATTTATCCGGCAACGTAAGGAACAGATCAAACAATGGCTGGTCGGATATACCCAATTGCCTGCCGGAATTCAAAAAGAATACCAGGGCATTAACCAGGACCTGTATTATTATTCCCGGCAGGTGAAGGGGTATAAGGATGTCCTGAATAATCCTGACGAATTGCAACGAAAGGTTCTTTCGTTGCTTAACCAGCTTCCTGCGTTTCAGCAATTCATGAAGAACAATTCACAACTGGCCGGGCTTTTCAATTTGCCGGGAAATTACGGCGCTGCGGGGGCCTTGACGGGATTGCAGACTTGCAGCCAGGTGCAGCAACTGATCCAGGAACAGGTGGCTGCCGGAGGGCCGGGTGGGATGGCTGCCCTGCAATCTAATGTGCAGGCGGCCGAACAGCAACTTGATCAGTTCAAAGACAAGCTCAACGGCCTTGGGGGTGGGAGTGGGGATATCGATCTGCCGGATTTTAAACCGAATAATGAAAAGACCAAAACATTTCTGCAACGTCTTGAATATGGAACGAATTTTCAAACTACCCGTACGAATACCTTTTTTCCTACCGTAACAGATCTGGGGCTTTCGGTGGGATATAAACTCAATGACCGCAGCACGGCTGGGATCGGCGCAAGCTATAAGATAGGCTGGGGCAACGGCATCAATCATATTGCCTTATCGGGGCAGGGAGCCGGTCTGCGCTCTTTCCTGGATGTTAAGATCAGGAAAACCTTTTTTGCCACCGGCGGGCTGGAGTATAACTATACGACGCCTATAACCGATCTCCGTCAGATAAGGGATATCAGTTATTGGACGAGGAGCGGGCTGATCGGTGTAAGTAAGACGGTGGCGGTGAAAGGCAGATGGCTGAAGCAAACAAAGATCCAGCTTTTATGGGATTTTTTGAGTTACCGGCAATTGCCGAAGACACAGCCTGTCCTTTTCCGGATAGGGTATGTTTTTTAACTACTAAAAAGTTATCAAAATGATCATAAGAGTTACTCTGGTATCTATCTTTCTTTTTTTATTAGGTGACGTACAGGCGCAGTTGGATAAGTATAATACGACGGACCTGCATCCTGTGTCGCCGACCGCATTTCAATTCCTGAAATACACCGAGATGCCTGTCAGTGAATATACCGGCCTCCCGGGCATATCCGTACCCCTGTATGAGATCGACGTGGATGAAGTGAAGATCCCTGTTCAACTGACCTATCATGCGCAGGGGCTCAGGGTGTCCGAGGAAGCAAGCTGGGTTGGGCTGGGTTGGGATCTGCAAATGGGTAGTATTGTTCAGACCATCAATGACAGGGATGACTATGGGACGGACCCCGTTTTTGGGACGAACACGAAACTACTACCCGATTTTTTCCCTTCCAATGGGGATGGATCACCTTATATTCTACCCATCTTTAATCTGGATCCGCAGGCAGGCAGCCAATCGCCCGGGATCGGCTGGATGTCTCCTTTCCCGATCAATCAACCTCAGCCTTTGCAGGGGTTTGCCGTTGCAACGAATTATTATATACCGGTGAACGGCGAATTCAGGATCCAGCAGGCAGGAATATTTGCACAAAGATGGTATGACTCGGAACCCGATTTTTTTGTCGCCAGCTTCATGGGAGAGACAGTGAAATTCATTCTGGATTTCAATATGAACAATAAAATACGCGTCCTGAATAAAAAAGGATATGTTGTCAATAAGACCACCGGTGGATTTTCGATCATCAATCCCAAAGGAACTACTTATTTTTTCGAGATCAAAAGCTCCATCGTAAATGCAACGTCTACGGCAGGCGTCACCGGTTATGGCGGATCTACGACGCTGGGAGGAGACACCACGTCTCATATTTTTCTGTTGTCGAAAATTCTGACGAAGAACGGGAAGCTGATCAATTTCGGCTATTCCCATACCGGCGCGATGAATGGCTATATGAGTTGCAATCAAAAAATGGAGCAACTGACCAATGGGACTTTGGGCGGGACGCATCCTTTGCCGCCGGGGTTCGGGGTCTACCAGTTTACCAATATCGATGGGCGTGTGGTCGGAAACAGCTATCTCGGCTCCGGCAGTTATACGGATTACTCGATCAACCAGGAGCAATACTATTATCTTCAGTCTATCAGTTTTCCCACAGGGAGTATACAATTTCAGGTGTCCGCCCGGACAGATGTGGACGGCGCCCAAAAGCTGGACCAGGTGCAATTACTGGATCCGGGCGGATCGACCGTAAGGACCTGGAACCTTGATTATTCCTATTTTGACGCCTCCGGTGTTACGGGTAACGGGTATGGATACTTTACTCCCACCGACAATGGATCATACAGCGCTGCAACCGTATCGAATCAACGATTGAAATTACTGGATGTAAGACAGGATGACGGAGGTGTTTATACGTTCCTGTATAATGCGACCTCTTTACCCAAAAAGAACTCCTTTGCTACGGATTATTGGGGATTTTATAATGGCCAGCTCACCAATACGACTTTTATTCCTAATCCTGCCGCGTTAGGCCTGGCGTCGCTGGGGAACAATGGGAATAACAAAGATGCCAGTCTGTCTTCCAATAAAGCGTGCATACTAGAGGGGATACAATATCCTACAGGCGGCAAGGTACAATTCGAGTATGAACTGAATGAATTCGACAAAGATCAGGTGATCGGCTTTTCGGGCGCAACGAATCCGGTACAAGGTTCCGGTTTACGTATCCGTACGGTGAGTCACTTTAACAGCGATGCCTCACTGGCCAAAAGGACCGTCTATACCTATAGTGGAGGCAAACTGATCAACCGGCTCTATATTATCCGGCAAATTCCCTATAGCGTGTGGGTAGGTGTAACATCCTCGTTCGATGTTATGTTTTACACGCTAAATGAAATCTCTTCCAACGGCGTCTTTGCCTCTTGTCCATTGTCTTCCGTACATGGGGTGGGATATGATATGGTGACCAGGCAGGAGGTAGATGCAGGCGGGGCCACGCTGGGTAAGATCGTGACACAATTCTATAATAATCCCGATCTGCAAAATCCCACCATCGCCAACCGGGCGCTCAGTTGCGGTCTTCCCTCCGTAAAATCCAATACCGTGCCCGAGAATGGCTCCGCCAGATCGGTGAACTATTACGATAATCAAAATACGCTGGTACGATCGGTGGTCAACAACTACGTGATATTCGCTTCGAATATTTTCTACGGTGCGCGGATCTTCCCCTATGGCGCGCTCAATTATGTCATTACGTTGAGCGGGACGAATACATTCGCGGCCATGCCCCAAAACCTGGTGGGGTACTATCCTATTTTCGACGTGGAGACCTTATTGTCTTCCAGCAGGGATACCACTTATTTTGCCAATGGTCAGCTGGGCATAACCACTATAAACGCCTATGATGAGTATAATCAGTTGAGCCAGGTCTCGACGTCCCGTTCCGACGGGCAGACGGATGACGTCAATTTCAATTATCCCTATTCC